>Ga0307424_1001332_pt1 | contig 13041 bp, 7 predicted proteins | sample SalMarWE160320MG_FD_202157 | JGI IMG/M metagenome (GOLD analysis project Ga0307424, IMG submission 202157) | Salt marsh sediment microbial communities from the Plum Island Ecosystem LTER, Massachusetts, United States - WE1603-20 | ecosystem: Environmental > Aquatic > Marine > Intertidal zone >... | reverse complement strand
TCTAATGCGGATGGATTGTCATTCCAGGCACGGGTCCAGGTGTGCAGTTGGACGATATCGATCACATCGGTTTTTAGTTTGTTGAGACTGAATTCAAGCTTTTCCTGCAGGTAATCAGCGGGAAACCTGTCCTCACAGCGGTCATCGGGAAAAGGTGGCCAGTTGCCCGGCCGGGGCGGGATCTTTGTCGCTACCCGTATCTTACCACCGCCTGTTTTCTCACCACGCTCGGCGAGTACGCGGGCAATCAATTCTTCGCTGTGTCCGTTACCGTATACCTGGGCGGTATCGATAAACGTTACACCTAAATCAAGCGCTTTGTGCAGGGCGGCAATACTTTCTTCATCACTCTGCTTGCCCCAGTGTGCCCCGCCGATCGCCCAGGCACCGAACCCGATCTCCGAAATATCCCACTTCATCGACCCAAATTTTCTGTATTTCATATCTACTCCAGGTTTATATGACATCTTAACATTTAAATACCATGAAGCACACAATGGCAACGAAGATTCTATTATCCAAATTCTGTCTAACTTGCTAAAAATTGTAAAATCATTCGATTTCTTTTATTCTATGTCGTTTGAATGATGTATCTTCGTCTTTTTATGGCGAGTAATAAATCCAATAATTTTATGATCATCATGTACTCGAAATTCGTTTTTAACCATCATTCAAGAAGGTGAACTTGACTTCGAGTACGAACCCGGCTTATCTCTATTAATTGTAAGCAGCATCTGGTGGAAAAAATAAATAAAATCTTTACAAAAGATAAAAATTAATTTATGTTTGCACAATTGTTTATGGTATTTTTCCGCTTAATCGATTAATATGGAAACCGTCACCAACACACTTATTAATATTCTCGAATTGGAGCCCAGGCCCTCCGGTTTAAAAAACAGGCCGTATGCAGCGCCCGTTTAGGCAGTGCCACGACGTTTATTGGCAAAATGGGTAAAGATGAATTCCAGAAATTCCTGTCCACAACTATGCAAAATGATCAAATAGATCTCTCTTACCTCAGAACGGATCCCTCACTTAAAACCGGCACGGCACTGATAATGGTAGACGGTGAAGGAGAAAATGAAATTGTGGTTATTTCCGGAAGTAATATGAGTTTATCCGGCGAAGATGTACAATCTGCAGAAGACGCTTTCAAACGGGCTGCAATTATAGTTGCCCAGCTGGAAGTGCCCACCATGGCAGTCGTCACCGCGGCCAGGTTGACACGAAAACATGACAGACTGTTTCTGCTAAATCCGGCGTCGGTCCGTAAATTGCCTGCCGAACTCTATACGCTGACCAATTTTATTACGCCAAATGAAACAGAGAAAAATAGATGAATTGAAAACAGATTTAGCCGCACACGATCTGACTGAACGATTTAGGTCCGGAAATTTTACAATATCAGAAGCTAAATTTAAAATATGGCTCGAATACAGGGAAGGTAAGGTCTTTTTGTGATTCGTTTTGCTCAGTTTCCGGACAGCAAGGATGTCAAAGTCAATTTTTTTGCTAATCTTTTTGATGGTGCACTATTTGCCTTTGGTATGAGTTTTGTCTCGCTGGTGGCGGTGATGCCTGTGCTGGTTAAAAAACTCGGTGGCAGTAATATGGCGATCGGTCTGATACCGGTTGTCTGGATTCTTGGATTAAATTTTCCACAGGTTCTGATCGCCAATTTCACCGGAAAATTCCCCTTTAAAAAGAAATTGGTACTGGTAACGGCAATGATACAGCGGTTTCCCTGGTTGTTCCTCTCACTGGCCTGTTTATTCTGCGTGCCGGTTATGACGCCTGCAGCTGCACAGTTTCTGGTATTAACGCTTCTGTTTGTGGCGGCTTTTACCGGCAGTATTAATCTGCCGGGATGGTATGACCTGGTCGCCAAAATAACGCCGGTACGCCTGCGGGGAAGGCTTTTTGCCCTGCGCTCGATTTTGGGCGGATTGCTTGGCATAGCCGGTGGTTACGTGGTCAGCTATGTACTTGATGCGATGTTGTTTCCGGGTAATTTTGCCCTGTTGTTCTTTTTGGCCTTTTCGCTGATGATGACTTCTTATATTTTTGTTGCCGTTCTCAGAGAGAAACAGCCAAACTCTGCACGGGAATATTACAAAGGGAAGGATTATCTGCGGCATCTCTTGTTTATCCTGAAAGAACAAAAACATTTCCGCGCTTTTTTAGTCGCCGATGCCATGCTGATGGCCGCTCTGATGGCAGACGCTTTCTATACTGTTAATGCATTAAAAAAATATAATCTGTCCGAAGGTCATGCTGGTTTTTTTCTTATGGTGATAATGATCAGCATGATCACAGGTAATATGCTCTTCGGTTATCTGGCAGACCGTTTCGGACATAAGAAAAATCTGCTCGTAGCCGCGACTTCCACTGTCGTTATCTGTCTGATTGCCATATGGGCGCCGGCATTGAACATATACTATCTGGTCTTCGTCGGTGCTGCAATTACAAATTCTCTAAACCAGTTATCACGCCTGGCGATCGTTGTGGAATTGTGTGAAGAAGAGGAACGTCCTGTATATGTGGCACTTACCAATGTGGTCACCGCGCCCTTTATTCTGACCGGCCTTCTCGGTGGATTGATTGCCGATCATTTTGGCTATGATCCGGTATTTCTGCTCGCCGCGGTTTTTGCGTCAATATCTGCCTACTGGTATTGGCGAAAAGTCCCCGAACCGCGCAAAAGAAGCTCATGGTAATGTCAGGATATGTGTTTGTAAAAATTATACCATAATTGCGGCAATGGCTGTGGACACAACAATAGTCACCGCAGTCAATTGGACTATAACTCTCCTGGCTGGAAGAGGTGTGAAAATATAAACAATAAAGTTGTAGTCCGTTTTCAACATTATGTAAATCCTGCCCCAGAGGGATTCTCCGAAGGAGTCCTTCTGCCAAAGGCATTCCGTCGGAAGGACCTTCGGAATAATCCTGTCGAATAAAATTATTTTGTATTAATTGATGCTAATTCTATGAAATTAAAAATTTTGGTTGACTGATTGACTGGATATTTAAAAAAATAATTGTATCTTATACTATCCAGTCTCGAAAACAGATCCTGTGCTTGTGTCTTAAACGTATTCCTAAAAGTGAGCAGATAAATGAAAAGAACATGTATCTATCTAATGGTGATTCTAATGAATGCGCAGATTTCTTCTGCACAACCAACCGAACAATGGCCGGAACAGGTCAGAGAAATAACGTTTTTCAGTGCGGTGGACAGTTCCATGCAGCCGGCACTTTTTTATGATTCGGGCCATAACACTCCAAGACCGGTACTGGTTGCCCTGCATACCTGGTCCGGTGGCTATAAGCAAAGCAGCAGTATTCCCTATGCACGATGGTGTATTGAAAAAGACTGGCTGTTCATTCATCCTGATTTCAGAGGTCCTAATGATCATCCGCAAGCCTGCGGATCCCCGCTCGCCATGGCCGATATTCAGGCGGCGCTTCAATGGGTGAAAGAAAATTGTACTGTTGATACCAGCCGCATCTATCTGATTGGCAACTCCGGCGGCGGTATGGCGGCCCTGCTCGCGGCAGCTCTCTATCCGGACTCGTGGACCGCCGTCTCAGCATGGGTGCCGGTGACTGATCTGACGGCCTGGTATGCAGAAGGATTGGAGAGGGATAATAATTACCCGGAAATGGTTCGCCTCTCCTGTGGAGGGCCGCCCGGTGCATCGACGACTGTCGACCGGGAATACCGGCAGCGCTCGCCCTTAACTCATCTGTCAAAGGCACGCGGTGTAAAACTTGATATCAATGCCGGTATCCATGACGGGCACCAGGGTTCGGTGCCAATCAGCCACACCCTTCGCGCGTTTAACGCCCTCGCCGAAAAAGAAGACAGACTTTCCACTGAACAGATAGCCTATTTTGTTAATGAAGAGAAAGTGCCCCCAGATCTGGTTGAGCCTCTGGACGATACCTCCTATGGCGAAAAAAAACCCTTATTCCGGCGGCAATCCGGAAATGTGCGCGTGACGATTTTTGAAGGCGGGCATGAAATCGTCTTCGATGCAGCCCTGCAATGGCTGGCGGCACACAAATAGTTTTCTGACGCCGGGGACGGGATCCGGCGTAGCCGGAAACAAATATTCACGAATTATTCCAAGACTTATAATCAGCATGCTTTAAATTAAGATTTGGATCGGATTTGGATCTCTAAAAGATATTCAGATACTAAAATGATATGAACCGGCTCTGGAATTTGAAGTGATCTGTTATGAATGGGATGATAGACTTCGTGAAGTTGCTTATTGGTGGCCGCAAAATTTTTAGGATAGTATACCTATTAACGTATGGAAAGAACTTATGAGAAAAGCGGTATTGACCGGGATAAATCAGATTGAATTGCAGCAATCAGTACAGCCAAAGATTGAAAAAGATGGCGATGTTCTGTTGAAAATCAGTCATGTGGGCATCTGCGGTTCCGATATGCATTATTATAAAGAAGGCAAAATCGGTGTACAGGTCGTTCGCTATCCTTTTACTATCGGACATGAGTGTTCTGCGACTATCGCCGCCGTCGGAAAGCAGGTTAAACATCTCAAAGCCGGACAGCAGGTTTTTGTCGAACCGGCGATCAGCTGCCAGACCTGTCCGCAATGTCTGGCAGGCAGGGAAAATATTTGTCCAAATGTGCAATTCCTGGGCGCGGCCGGCCAGCTCTCTGGCGCCCTTGCCGAATATATTGTCATGCCTGCCCGGAACTGTTTTCCCTTACCCTCAAATCTCACTCTGCAGGATGCGGCCCTGATCGAGCCCTTAAGTATTGCCTGGCATGCCGTACACTATATGCAGAAGCGGGAAGAATCCCGCGATGTGGCCATACTCGGCAGTGGACCGATTGGACTTTGCGTTCTGTCCGTGGTCGGGGCATTGCACCGGGCATCTGTATATATGACGGACAAACTCGACTACCGCCTGTCCGCCGCCAAAAACACCGGTGCTGCCTGGACGGGTAATCCGTTAAAAGTAAACGTCGAAGTAGAGATTGCCAAAATTTGTCCGGGTCAGATCGATGTGGTTTTTGAATGCGCCGGTGAACAGGAAACACTTGATCAGGCACTTCATATGTTGAAACCGGGTGGCACGCTGGTCATCGTCGGTATTCCTGGCGTTGATCGAATCTTCTTTGATATCGATCTGCTGCGGCGTAAAGAGATTACCATATTTAATGTGCGTCGTCAGAATAAAGCTGTGGAACCGGTCATAGAATTGCTGAAGGAAGGAAAAATTGACACCGGCCATCTGATTACTCATGTCCTGCCCCTCGAAAAATGCCGACAAGCTTTTGATCTGGTCGCCGCCTACCAGGATGAAGTGATCAAAACTCTTATCTCAGTCAATTAAGAAAACAAATATTGTGTACAGGTTCCCTTCCCGGTGCGGTGCAGGCTGTCAACGCGTAAAATGTGTTTGTGCCGGCTTACCGAGCGGGTAAACATTAAAACCTGTCTCATAGAGTTTTTTATGATCCAGAATATTACGGCCGTCAAAAAGAAAAGCTGGTTTAATCATAGCGTCATGAATCGTCTTATAATCAAGTTCTTTGAACAACGACCATTCGGTGAGCACCGCAATCGCATGAGCCTCTTTGGCTGCAGCGTACGGATCAGGCTCGAAAATAACTTTATCCGCCACATCTTTCAGATCAAGACGCGCATTCTCGAGGGCGTGCGGGTCGCTGATCACCACTATCGCCTGTTCTTCTAATAAGGCCCGGCAGACATCCAGTGCCGGAGATTCACGGGTATCGCTGGTATCCGCCTTAAATGCAACTCCGAACAGGGCAATGCGTTTGCCGGCTACACTGTTGAACATGGCACTGATCATCCTTGATACAAAACTTGCTTTTTGATACTCATTCATTTTGACTACCTGCTCCCAATAACCGGCAACCTGTTCCAAACCGTAATATTCACATAAATATACCAGATTCAAAATATCCTTTTTGAAACAGGAGCCGCCGAAACCGATACTGGCACGTAAAAAATGCGGGCCGATACGTTTGTCTTTACCGATTGCATGCGCCACTTCCGTTGCATCGGCCTCCGTCTTTTCACATAAATTGGCAATGGCATTAATAGAAGAAATACGCTGTGCCAGAAATGCATTGGCGGTTAACTTGGATAGTTCACTGGACCAGAGATTCATCGTTACGATATTCGCAGATGGAACCCAATGGGCGTAGATATCAGCGATAGTCCGGATTGCCTGTTGACCCGATGGCGTTTCCCGTCCGCCGATAAGCACGCGGTCAGGATTTTCCATATCCGGTATGGCCGTTCCTTCCGCTAAAAACTCAGGATTCGATACTATGTCGAAAAACAATCCCTTGTCATTGGAATTCAGGATATATTCCATCGCTTCAGCGGTTCGTACAGGCAGGGTGCTTTTTTCCACGACAATTTTTGCAGATGTTGAATTTTCCAGTATCTGACGGGCTGTCTTCTCCCAATATTGCAGATCGGCTGCTTTTCCGGCACCCTGTCCAAATGTCTTGGTTGGTGTGTTGACACTGACGAAAATGATATCTGCTTCGGCGATATGGCGGTTTGTTTCTGTGGAAAAAAAGAGATTCTTATCACGGATACTAAAGACGATCTCTTCCAGACCTGGCTCATAGATAGGCAGCTGATCGGACTGCCACGCAGCAATCCGTTCCTCATTGATATCCACAACCACCACCCGGTGTTCGGGACAATGTCTGGCAATAACCGCCATCGTCGGGCCACCTACATAGCCGGCACCAATACACAAAATATTAGCCATCAGGATTCTCCTTCATTCTATAGGTAGAGTCATAAAAAGGGAAGCGTATAATCAAAAAAAAATATTCCAAAAGGTTAGAAAATAATTTCAGTAGATGTACACCAGATATAGTATTTCTTCTAAACAGATCCTGCCTGAGATATTTCCGCTGATTTCAACGAATGAATGACAGGCGGACCTGCCATAAATAATAAGCTGCCCAGAAAGCGAACAAAGCGAAGGGAAGAAATAGCATGGTGCCCGGTGAAATCGCCTGTGCAGAAAGATCCCTGACCAGTATAACAGTAAAAGAGTACCAGTACAATCCGTTAGCAAGATAGGCCCCCAGCCAGCCGGAAAATTTTTTTTGCCAGAGCCCAAAGGAACCTATCAGGAGCAATGGAACGGACCAGATAATATCTGCAATGCCGAAGCCATATGTCGTGGCCAGATTAATTCTATTCATAACAGTTTCCTGTCCCGATAATGCCGGCAGCCTGATAAAAGCCATGACCCAGAATAATAAATGCAACAGGGCGGCAATACCGTTAACAATGGCAATCAATTTGATACCAGCCGGCCGGTCAGATATCTTTGTTTTCATTTGTATTCACCCCGGTTTTCCTGTCAAATGCGAAAATATCATATTATTATTTGATAACATTTATTACAAGGCAATTTTGCCGCAGGTTAAAATTATTTCTCACCCTAGCTCATTGAAGATGATACAAACATCCCGGTCCACGCTATTTACAGATGATCCTTGCCTGGATTCCGTAAATAGAAGTGCATATTAAATATTTACACTTTGCCAAAAATTGATAATCTAAAAAACCGCGTAGCGGTGAAATGTTTGTAATCTATGTTTGCCAGCAATAATAATAAACTCCGTTAGGAGTGACATGTCAGCTATATAAGGGAGGGACATGGCATGCCGTGTCTGTACGATTGATTAGGTCGAATTACACAGAGCCGGCAGAAAGAGCCTTCAGCCCCAATCGCGTATCGCGTATCGAGTATCCAGCATCCAGTATCCAGTATATCCTGTCCCTAATACCTAATCTTCTCCCGGATTCACTCATCCAGATTAGCAAAAAAACGTACCCGTCTGCTGTTTCCCAATTCATCGACGACTTCCAGTTCATGCCAGCCCCGTTTGAGCTCCAGGGCTAATTCGTGTTTGTCCAGGCTGATTCCCCTGTATGAATTATCCAGGTACCAGTAGATGCGGCATTTTTTTTGCTGATGAGCCACACGGCAGTTGACTTTTTGCCGCCGGCCGCCAAAATCACGTGGTATCCACAGTGAAGCATTTTCCTGCGGATATACGATCTGCAGAGCATTATTTCCGGATAAAGCCGGACAGGATTCTTTGTGGGGAGGAATAGATTCCAGTGGATAACCATTCCGACGCAGATACTGGCTGACGTCCGGAGGGAAAATAAGGCGGTTTTGGATCTCAACCTGCTCGTTGTCCCAGCACAGTGAACAAAGTTGTTTGGTGTGCGAATGGTTGACAAATAAACGCTGGTGAAACCGGCATTTCTCTAATGGCTTCATAAAACGCGGTGCATCGGCAACTGCGGTCTCAGGACAGCAGTCGCCCGCCAATAACCCACTTTGTTTGCACAGATAAACGGGCCTCAGATCATCCTCTGGTTTGATGAACCAGGCTTTGTTTGTTTCTTTGGGAAGCATATTGAAAATGTCGAAGAGCAGCGGACCGGAACAGGCTGCCCCGCTCAGATTGGCATTTCCATGCCCGTCAAAATTCCCGGTCCATACGGCAATGGTCCATTGCGGACTCACACCGATTGCCCAACCGTCACGTTGTCCGTAACTGGTCCCTGTTTTCCAGGCCAATCGCCACTGGTTTTGATAGTGATTCCAATAGTATTCAGAACCGGGTCTTTTTAATTCATTCAAAATCGATAGGGTAAGAAAACTTGCCCCGGGACTGATGAGCTGGCGGCTTTCTGCGGTTGTCTGGTTTTGCTCCACCACAACCCGAATAGGTCCGAATTTCCCGTAACGGGCTAATGACCTGTACAGCGTGGCCATACCCCACAATGAAGTTTCTGCACCGCCCAGTATGATCGGCAGACCATAATCCTCATAATGACGGAATAGTGTGCGCAAGCCTGCTTTTTTCAAAAAATGGTAAAAGGGCTGATAGCCATATTTAAAGAGCAGGCGGACAGCTGGTACATTATATGAATGTATAAGCGCTTCTCTGGCGGTAACCATGCCCCTGTAACGCATATCGGCATTCGCCGGGGAAAACGAACCATAATACGAAGGTATATCCTTAATCATACTCTCCGGCAGAATGAGTCCTTCGTCCATACAAAGTGCATAAAGAAAAGGTTTTAAAATAGAACCGGAGGAACGTGCTGCCTGAACACCATCTACCTGTCCCCGGGCTGAGGCATCGAAAAAATTATCTGAGCCCACATAAGCGTTTACCTTGCCGCTTTCTGTTTCAACGACCAGCACTGCCACATTCTCAATACCCAAATTCTCTAAAAATTCGCCGTGTCCAGCAGCCAATTCTTCTACCTGTACTTGAATTCTTTTATCTATCGTGGTTCTGATGATAGACGGTTTCTGACTCTGGTATTTTAATAAACGCGACAAATGTGGGGCATTGAATGCTTGTGGGATAGACTGGCGGGGAATTTCCTCGAGACAGGCGAGTTGATAAATATTTTCATTTATAATACTCTCCAGGTACAATTGCCGGAGTAATTGATTTCGTTTCTTCTGTAACTGAGATGGATTACTTTGTGGTGAAATGAGTCCCGGAGCATTGGGGAGCACCGCCAGAGTTGCGGCTTGTCCCCAGGTGAGTTTTTCCGGCAGACGATTAAAATAACGCAGGGAAGCGGCCTGATAACCGATGATATTTCCGCCATACGGGGCATGGTCCAAGTACAGGCGTAAGATTGAATCCTTAGAATACTTAAATTCGATTTTCAGTGCCTGCAGCATCTCAAAGACTTTGTTCAGATATGTCCGCGGTTTTTGCCGCATCAGGCGGGCCAGCTGCATAGTGATTGTACTGGCACCACTCCTGATTTCACCTGAGGCGATGTTTTGCAATGAAGCACGAAAGATGGCGAATAAGTTGACGCCTGGGTGGTGATAAAAATATTTGTCTTCAAAATGGAGGGCGGCTGTTTTTAATTTTTCCGGAATTGCCAGTGCCGGATCCGGCGGAAAGCACCACTGCTCATCATCATTTAGAAAAACACGCAGGAGTTGATCATCCTTATCCAGGATAACTGTACTGTAATCATCCTTAAAAAGAGGATCAGGCAGGGGAATCATGGTATATAAAAGCCAGAAGCCTGCCAGACTTAACATGATGACAGGTATAATTTTCTTACAGTTCATCTGATATCCATTATCAAGTATCCAGTATCCAGTATCCAGCACATCCTGTCATCTTGTCAACTTCTCATTTATTATTTTGCATTTGATCGTATTTAACGGGCATTTACTTTGACTTTCATGCCCGCTTTTGAAGCCCGGTAATTATGATTATACATCGCCTCCAAAAGAGTGGGAGGCAATATGAACTTTCCCACGGTGACCGGAGTGAGTTTCACAAGAAAATCGAGCGCAGAATCAGAGACGTCAAGATCGAAGAACCACATGATGCGGTCATCACGGATATCCACATAGTCCTCGCGATTCAGTTTCCAGCGCTCTGTCCATCCCGGTAAACTCTCCCCCGAGAGACGAATATTGTCAATTTCCCAACCAGCCGGCAGCACCTGAACAAGCGCCAGTTTTTCTATTTTACCGTCGTATCGCGGTAACTTTGCCGCACGGAAATGAGCCCAGAAATTTTGCCCCTGTCTGAGACTGGAAGGATCCAGATTCATGCCGTCATCAGCGAGCCATTCCACCTGCAGGGTGAGGTTGTAAGATTCATCCTGACCGAGATAGAGCAATGGTAATCCCGACCATTCCAGATTGACAAAGGCATGCTGAACGGTCGATCTATTATCAAGCATGACCTGAATTGCCTGGCCGAATCCTGTATCAACATCCATCTGAAAATTAATATCCTTTGTCTCGAAGGGGATCTGTCGGTGATCAGGCATAATTATTTTTCCCGCCATCAAGGGAGGTTTTTCCTGGTCACCTTCGATTGCCCTGAAGTATTTACCCAGTGACGTCAGCATAAAGGCCGTAGTCTGTGTTGAATACCAGTCGTTTGAAGAAAGGACAGTGGCGATCTCACTGGCCAGTGACCGGGCCTCATTCCAGCGTTTGAAAAGGACCAATTGGTCTAAAATAATGGACTTGTCACGCAGTGTGGATCCAAAAGTGTCACCAAATTCCAGGTAATCTTCAACCGTCACACCACTGGAGGTAAGGATTCGGTTAGCTGCCTGATCGGCACCGGACATCTGGTATCCGGCAGCTAATAACCATTTCTGCACGTCATTCAGATTGTTAAGCTGATTTTCAAGCAGAATATTCATACCACTGAATGAAGATTCTCCGGCGAGCGCCAGTGTATAGTTCCTGTAAACCTGGATCATCAGATTCTTTTCGGTTCTGTAGGTCTGAGATTTCTGATACTGTACCCACTTTTTCAACATATCCGCCGGGACATTATAGCCCAGTTTTTGTGCTTCAATAAGAAAATGACCGGCATAACTGGTGCCCCATTCGGAAATTTGATTGGTGCCCGGCCAATAGACAAATCCTCCTGAAGAAATCTGGAATTTACGCAATCTATTGATTGCTTCGTTGATGTTTTTGTCGATATCCCGCTTGGCCTCTCTCGATTTTGGTATAAATTCCGTCAGATAAAGCTGTGGAAAAACAGCCGAAACCGTCTGTTCAATGCAGCCGTATGGATATCTGATCAACCACAGAATTCGGTGGGTGAGCTTGATATCCGGCCGGCGCTGGATATTGAGTGTCGCCCGGTTAGATCCTTCCAGTCCTTTGTCGGGAAGGAGAATCGAAATGCGCTTACCCGGATCGATGCTTTTGGCTATTTGTTCACTGATACGCGGTGCAGAGGAGCGTACTGGAAGTTCAGTCTCATAATGACTGCTAAGTGAGGCTGCACGTGCATGGAGAAGAACTCTGGCTGTACCCACACCCGCTTTCGCCGCAATCTCAAACTGCACATTTCTTTCACCCGCTTTAGAGATTTGTGCGGTTTTGATGGAATCCCCCATGTTCCGGAGCGGTCCCTCCAGATCCAGTTCCACATTGACTTCCCCCAGATTGTCTTTCATGGCAAAAAGTGTAACCGGCAGAATGATTTTGTCATTCGGGCCAATGACGCGCGGCAAGGTAGGTAATACCATCAGACCTGAGGTGACGGGGATTGTCTTTTCAGCTTTTCCAAATCTTTTACCGGAAGCGGAAACCACCATAACTCGCACGGCTCCTATATAATTAGGCATTTTGAATTTGAGATTTGCCATCCCCTGATCGTCGGTCATTAGCGGCCCTTTGAACATTACAACGGCTTTAAACCGTTTCGCTTTCTCCTGCTCCAGCTGCCCTTCACGGATTGTCAGACCTTCCATACCACCGCCGATCGAAAAAGTACGGAATATATCTCCCCTGTTGACGCCGATCACCTGGTTATAAAGGTCAGAACTGACCACACCCAGCCCCTGCTTCCTGAAAAAAGCCTCCCAGGCGTCTGGTGTCTTAAAATGTGTCAGACTCAGCAATCCCTCATCAATGATGGCAATGGTGAATTGGGTTTTTTTCCGGTCTTTAGTTTGAATTTCTATTTTGAATTCTTTTTCCGGTTTGAACTCGTCCGCACATATCAGTTTGAGTTCCTGGTGTGTATTCGCATCTTCCACATTGACGGGGACAACACCATACATGCGGATCGGTCGGTCATTGATCATTTGTGCATGGGGTTGAAGAACGGCCACAGAAGCATAGACGGTGGGCAGCATTTCTGATGTCACGTGAATACGGATGATCTTTTCCTGTTCTCCGGCTTCGCTTTCAAACCAGCGGCTGTCAATCACCTTGTCTGCCTTTTCCAGAGTGAACAGAATGGTGGATTGCTGAGGCACCGGGAAACTAATCAACACCTCGTCACCGGGGTTATATTTTTCTTTATCGGTTTTGATCGCCAGAATTCCCGCATCCTTGCCCGCAGCCGGTGTTTCTCCCCAGGGGTAAGCGCTTATGAAAAATGAAGCCACGTGACCGTTCTGTCCGCTGTCCCGCACTTCGATCAGATATTCACCCTTTTCTTCCGGG
>Ga0307424_1001330_pt1 | contig 13056 bp, 12 predicted proteins | sample SalMarWE160320MG_FD_202157 | JGI IMG/M metagenome (GOLD analysis project Ga0307424, IMG submission 202157) | Salt marsh sediment microbial communities from the Plum Island Ecosystem LTER, Massachusetts, United States - WE1603-20 | ecosystem: Environmental > Aquatic > Marine > Intertidal zone >... | reverse complement strand
GGGATTTGATCGAAGAGCTGTTCCATGTCCCGCAGGCTGCAAATCGACACCCCCACCTTGCCAACTTCCCCCTCGGCCATTGGATCATCTGCGTCGTATCCAATCTGTGTCGGAAGATCGAAGGCCACGGAGAGTCCGGTCTGTCCGTGATCGAGCAGGTACCGGTAGCGAGCGTTGGACTCGACGGCGGATGCGTAGCCTGCATACTGCCGCATGGTCCAATAGCGCCCACGATACATGGTGGGATGGACGCCGCGCGTGAACGGCGGATCCCCAGGCAAGCCCAACTTGGTCAGGTAGTCTTGGCCCGGCTCGTCCGGCAGGAAGACCCGCTGCATTTCTATCCCCGAGGTCGTCTGAAAAGAATCCTTCCGCTCCGGATGACGCCTGATGGCGGCTTCCAAACTCCCTTTTTCCCAGTCCTCAAAGGCTTTGTCGAAGAGATCGGTCATAACTCAGTCCGTGTTCCCTGCTTTGGTCAATGCATCGCGTAGGCCAAGCAACGCCATCGTGTCCAGATTATAGTCTTCGAAGTCGGAGAAGGTGAGATTTGGCAAGTCGAGGCCGGCTGCATCCTTCAACCGTTCGAAGATTTCCATGTAGCTCAAGTCCACGCCTGCCTCCCATTCGAACCCCAGCCGCTCTGCCGTATCTCGAATGGTGGGCTCATCCGGGCCCTCAACCTCAACGAAGAAGCCGAATGGAAGTGCGTCAAGCATGATTTGGACATCATCGAGCTGAAACACTTGGCGATACTTCTCGTAGATCAAGATGGTGTGATAACCAAGTGCCTCAAGCAGTTGAGTGGCCCGGTCCGACGATGAGATATCGATTTCAATCTCGCGCCGGGTCAAGCGCTGTTCGGCCCGCTCCTTGTAGGTCAGCGTGGCACGTTGGGCTTGGCGGACCCTGAGGACACGACCCGAGTGGGTAAGCTCGCCGTCGGGCGTGTCAAAGCGCCAATTGCGTTCGAGGTGGCGTGGGGCCAGATTGCGGGCGTCGAATTCCTGAAGTGTCGCGCTCAGATCGGCCAGCTCAGAGACCGGGAACTTGATTTCGATTTCACCTGGGGTTTGCATATCAGAGCAGGGTCAACATAACCGAGTTCTGCTTGACGCTGTCGCCGGTCTGGACCCGCACGCGGCCGATGACGCCGTCCCGTGGTGACTTGAGTTCGTTCTGCATCTTCATCGATTCGAGGATGATCAGGTTCTGCCCTTTGGTGACGTCGTCACCCTCTTGAACGGGAACATCGACGATGAGTCCGGGCATCGGCGCCTTGAGCTGGTACTCGCCGGTCTGGACGACGTCGCCCCCAGCAGCCTTTCTCAGCAGCCGTTGACGTTCGTCCTCCACCCACACTTCGTAGAGCTGACCTCTGAGAAGCACGTCAAGTCCTTCAGCTCCTGGGCTTATGTGAGCTTCGAATGATCGGTTGCCCAGAAGCAGCGAATAGACGGCCTGTTCAGCTACAGCTTGGAACTCAGCCGGCAATCGTTCACCGTCGGCAAGGATCTCGCCCTCCTCATTGATCTCAATTTCATAGCTCTGGTCTTCAATTGTGGCGATGTATTTCATGCCCGCTGACTCCCGACGAGAATCCTGGGGAAGGTCGTTGCCAAATGTGATGTCATCGGTGGAGCCGCTCCCAACGGCCTATCCATTTCCAGTTGCTTGTGTCCCGCTCGCCTCGGCGGACGATTTGAGAAGCTTCCTGGGTTTGCCGATGGGCGTAGAGCGTGGCGAAGATGGCGGCGATGTGGTGGAGATCCTCCTTGTCTTCTTCCATCTCATCCATGGAAAATCGCTCTTCCACGAAGCGGGTGTCGAAGGCACCCGCGATGAAACGATGCGAGTCCATGATGTTCTGGTGAAAAGGAATGTTGGTCTTCACACCCAGGATCCTGTACTCCTCCAACGCACGTCGCATGCGCAGAATGGCTTCCCCCCGAGTCTCACCCCAACAGATCAGTTTGGAGATCAGCGAGTCGTAATACGGCGAGATCTCAAATCCTGGGTAGACGCCGGTGTCGATGCGCACACCGGGTCCCGTCGGGCCGACGGACAGGCCAATCCTGCCCGTGGAAGGCATGAAGTTGTTGTAGGGGTCCTCGGCGTTGATGCGGCATTCGATCGCCCATCCTTTCATCTGGACGTCGTCCTGCGTGTAACGCATCTTCCGGCCGCGGGCGATCCGGATCTGCTCCTTGACTATGTCGATCACGGTCACCATCTCCGTGACCGGATGCTCCACCTGCAGGCGGGTGTTCATTTCGAGGAAGTAAAAGTTTTGGTCCTTGTCGAGCAGGAATTCGATCGTTCCGGCGTTCAAATAGTCGACCGCCTTGGCGGCTTTCTTGGCCAGCTCTCCCATCTTCAGGCGCAATTCTCCATTCACCGCCGGGGAGGGCGCTTCCTCGAGTAATTTCTGATGGCGGCGCTGTAGGGAACATTCCCTTTCGCCAAGGTGGATGGTGTTGCCATCGTTGTCGGCCAGGATCTGGATCTCAACGTGCCGCGCATTGAGCAGGAGCTTTTCCAGGTACACATTGCCATCCCCGAAGGCAGCTTCTGCCTCGCGCCGAGCTGCCGTGAGGAGCATTGGGAGCTCATCAGCTGAGAGCACCTCGCGCATCCCCTTTCCGCCGCCCCCGGCCGTTGCCTTGATCAGCAATGGAAAGCCAACCGAAGGGGCGATATCGATCAAGTCCTGGTCGCGCAGATCTCCTTCGCCTTCGGTTCCGGGGACCACAGGCACGCCGGCAGCCGTCACGGTGGCCCTGGCGACTGCCTTGTCTCCCATGGCGGCGATCGCCGACGGACGAGGGCCGATGAATATCAGCCCGGCGTCTTCAACCGCCAGGGCAAAATCATCCCGCTCGGCCAAGAAGCCGTATCCGGGGTGGATGGCTTTCGCCCCGGATTTCTTGGCGATGTCAATAATCTTGTCCCCTCGCAGATAGGAGTCACGCGCCGGAGCTGGGCCGAGTTCATACGCCTCATCCGCGTATCGGACATGCAGGGCCGATCGGTCGGGTTCCGAGAAGACAGCCACGGTGCTCATGCCAAGTTCCCGACAGGCACGGATGATCCGGACGGCAATCTCACCTCGGTTGGCGATCAGAACTTTGTTAAACATGATTTGGCCCTATCACAATGGAATGTTGCCGTGCTTCTTGGCCGGGTTGGCGTCGCGCTTGTTGGACAGCATTTCGAGGGCATTAATCACCCTTGGTCGGGTATGCCTGGGCTCGATAACGGCGTCCAGGTAGCCCCGCGAGGCAGCGATGTAGGGGTTGGCAAACTTCTCTCGATACTCCGCGACCAGTTCAGCTTTCCGGGCCCCGGGGTCTTCAGCTTCGGCGAGTTCCTTGCGAAAAATGATGCTTACTGCGCCGTCCGGGCCCATCACCGCCAGTTCCGCGCCTGGCCAAGCCAGGTTCAAATCACCCCGGATGTGCTTGGATGACATGACGTCGTATGCACCGCCGTAGGCCTTACGGGTGACGACCGTAATCTTGGGGACCGTCGCTTCGCAGTAGGCGTAGAGCAGCTTTGCCCCATGGCGAATAATCCCGCCGTGTTCCTGTGCCGTGCCGGGCATGAACCCTGGGACGTCGACGAAAGTCAACAAGGGCACGTTGAATGAGTCGCACAGGCGCACGAATCGGGCAGCTTTGTCGGATGCGTTGATGTCGAGGACTCCGGCCAGAACTGCTGGCTGGTTGGCCACGATGCCAACACTGTGGCCGCCGAGTCGGGCGAATCCAATGACTATGTTCTGAGCATAGGTTTCGTGGAGTTCAAAGAAATCGCCATCGTCCACGATGAGGCGGATAATGTCCCGGACATCGTAAGGTTTGCTGGGATCCTTGGGCACGATGGTGTCCAGGGCTGTCTCAGTCCGAAGCCGATCATCTTGCGAAGAGACGAATGGCGGGTCTTCCATGTTGTTCTGCGGCAGGAAGGAAAGCAACACGCGGATCAAACCCAGGCAGTCGGCCTCACTGTCCGCAACGTAGTGGCAGACCCCAGACGTGCTGGCGTGGACTTCGGCTCCGCCCAGTTCCTCGAAGCTCACATCTTCTTGGGTCACCGATTTGACCACGTCCGGGCCGGTCACGAACATGTACGAGGAGTTGCGAACCATAAATATGAAATCGGTGAGCGCGGGAGAGTAGACGGCCCCGCCTGCGCATGGGCCCATGATGGCACTGATTTGTGGGATGACGCCGGACGCCAGGGTGTTGCGCAGGAAAATGTCGGCGTAGCCGCCAAGCGAAACGACGCCTTCCTGGATCCTGGCCCCTCCCGAGTCATTGAGGCCGATCACCGGCGCCCCATTCTTGAGGGCCATATCGAGAATCTTGCAGATCTTGGTGGCATGGACTTCACCCAGGCTGCCTCCAAACACAGTAAAGTCCTGCGAATAGACGTAGACCAACCGGCCTTCGATTGTCCCCCATCCCGTGACGACGCTGTCTCCCAAGACTTTGTGCTGATCGAGACCAAAGTCTGACGTGCGATGCGTGGCGAACATATCGGCTTCGCGGAATGAGCCCTTGTCCAGCAACAGGTCGAGCCGCTCACGGGCAGTCAGTCGTCCCCTGGCGTGCTGTGCGTCAATACGCTCTTGCCCTCCGCCCAGCTCGGCCTCTTGGCGCAGGGTTCGCAGCTGATCCAGATTCTCATCACTCATATGGACCTCTCTCGGAAGTAATCTCTCGATGCGGGACGGTGGAGGATCCACCAGGCGAAGCCCAGCAAGGCCAGTGAAGCAACCATTTCAAACGGCTTGGTTCGGGCTGCGAAATCGGAACGGGCGAGCAGGGTACGATCAATGCCCAGCCAGACAACGTACGCTGCCCCACCCCACCTTATGATCAATGGCGCCCAACGGCGTCCAATGAGAAGGCCGACCGTGGCGACAAGCCCCGTGGTGCCCCAAAGAACTCCGACGAGGGCCAGGTACCACATGGGGACGGAAAGAGGCAGGTCCGGAAGGGACAATGCCAAGAAGAATCGCGTCCAACTGGCTGCCGAGAGGATTAACACCCCGAGGGCCAACAAGGTTACGAGTCTGGGCCGGGAGTTAGATCGCAAGGACGATCTTTCCCATCTGTTCGCCGGCCTCTAACCGTTCGTGGGCGCCTCGGGCATCCTTGAGGGCGAAGGTCTCGTCAATCACGGGCTGCAAACGGCCAGCGAAGACCAGCGACATGACTTCCTCGAAATCTGCCCTGGGCGCCATGGACGACCCCAAAATGGACAGGTGTTTGGCGAAAAGGTAACGGTGATCAAACTCGTACTTTGACCCGCCAGTGTTCCCGACGGTGAGGATCCTTCCTCCTTTGCGTGCGGCTCGCATGCTCGAGATCATGGTGGAGGCGCCGACGTTGTCGACGACAACATCAACCCCACGTTTGTCGGTCGCCAGATAGGCAGCCTTTGACCAGTTGGGGTCGTCCTGGCGGTTGATCAGGATGTCGGCACCCAGACGCTCTGCAAGGGCGAGCTTCTCACCACTCGAGCCAACAGCGAGCACCTTGGCGCCCGCCAACTTGGCGATCTGAATGCTGGCGGTGTTCACACCACCGGATGAACCAACGACGAGCACCGTTTCACCGGCCTTGAGACGGCCTCTGGTCATCAGGGAGTGCCAGGCGGTCATGAACACGAGGGCCGCCGCTGCAGCTTCACCATAATCAAATCCGTCGGGTATTTTGAGTAAGTTCCGCTCCGGGAGAGCTATCAACTCGCAATCTGTCCCAGAGACAGTTTCACCCAGTAGATTCCAGTGTCGGCAGCGATGATCCTGGCCGGCGCGACAGAATTCACATTCGCCGCAGCTGAGGTTTCCATCGATGACAACGCGATCTCCGACCTCGAATTCGGTGACCCCTTCGCCCAGCTCCACCACCTCGCCAGCACCATCGGAGCCCAGGATGTGAGGCAGGGGGAGTTTGAGGCCGGGCCACCCGTTGCGCACCCAGATGTCGACGTGATTGAGCGCGGCCGCCCGCTGGCGCACGAGCGTTTCGCCTGGTCCTGGCGTGGGGTCGGGTAGATCGCCATACTCCAGGACCTCGGGCCCCCCGTGTTTGCTGAAATAGACAGCTTTCAATGCTAATCTTCGCTTTGTGTGGTGGGAGCGGACGGGCCCGGACTTCAACGTCATAGTCCAAATGCCATAGGAGTTGGCGGACTACAGAACGCAATTGTAGATATTATAGCGGCTCACTTGGTGAACGACCGGCACGAGAAAGCTGTCAGGCACCGGTCATCACAAGACCCCTCAAAACAGACGGATGAACCTGGATACTGGTTGGCATTGACAGATTGCGGGCATAGAATGTGCAAGTCCACGAGGGTAAATGAAAGGGGGTTACCTGCATGGAAGATCGTCTGGTTTCGCTCTGGAACAGCCTGCATTCTTCGCGCAAGGCTGTGTCTTCATTGCGTCAACGCTTCAGGTCAGGGGCGGTCAGATACTTGCTGCCCTTCATTACCCTTTCCCTGCTCTTTCTCTGGACATTGTGGCTAGGCAGAGAGTATCTGGCATTCAATGAAGACTTGGTGCCCGCGGGTCGCGAGTTTAGTTCAGCTATACAAGCACATCATCTCTGGACCAGGGTCCAAGATTGTGGCTGGTGCGCGCTCTGGGATGGCTCCGAAAGAGGAGGGTTCCCCGCTTTTGTAGATCCGCTTGCAAGCTCGCTTTTCCCATTGGTTGCCTTGGCTACCCTGGCCTTTGGCGTGATCAACGGCGCCAAGCTGGTCCTTCTGTCTGCCCTGCTTCTCGCAGGCTTGGCTCAATTGTGGCTGGCGCGTGAGCTTCGGTTGGGTTGGCTAGGAGGCTTATGGACTTCAATGATGGCTATCGCGGGTGGCCACTTGGCAGGACGAATGGAGTTGGGGCTTTTTAGCCTCCTGCTCTCAATGGCCATGGCCGCCTTCATCTACCCAGCCGCAATCCGCGTCAGCGAGGTTGGCGACCGTAGGTCAACTGCGGTCTTGGGATTGGCTTTGGCAATGTTCGCCCTCTCAGGGCAGGGGTACGTTCAAGCGGGCATGGCCCTAATCTCGCCAGCCTTTCTCATACTGGTGTGGAAAGCTCCACCCGGTTCGAAGGTTGTCGCCAAGCGTTTTGCCCAAGCAATCGGCATAGCCTTGCTTGTGGCATCGCCGTTCTTGGTCCCATTTCTGCACTTCCTTCCCAACTTCGTCAAGGACACTGACCCAACTTTCCTGGCCGCCCAGCCCCTTGGATACTATGTGCTCAATCTGGTCATCGGGGACTATGCGTACCTGACCAGCCAGATGCTTGACAAATTGCCCTACCCGCATATGTACACCATGTTCGTCGGCTGGGTGCCGATCTTGTTTGCCCTGGCTTGCTTGCGTCTTGCGAAGAAGGAAGACTTCCGGGTGATTGGGTTTTTGGCAACCAGCGCCGTGCTTGCGCTGATCGTAGGAAGCGGGGAAGTACTAAAATGGGCAAGCTCTTCCCTCCCGTGGCTTTCGGCATTGCGGTTTGTGCCGGTGGTGGGAGGTCTGGCCGTGCCTCCTATTCTGGGACTTGCAGGCTATGGCCTTCAGCAGTTTTGGAGTCGGAGATGGCCCTCAATCGCCTTGCTCTGGTCGGGTCGCGGCGCTTCAGAATCCCGAACCTTCAATCTGCGGCTGTTGCTTATCATCCCCCTGCTATTGGGCTTGAAATCCAGCTACAGCTTCTCACAACAGTGGCTCTTCACCGAGGTGGTAGATCAGGGGGTGTACGATGTCTTGGCTGCCCTGAGAACGCCCGACGCCGAGTGGGTCGAAGCTCCTTTTGGTGAGCATAGGTACATTGAACCCGCCGTTCGTGAAGGTCTAAAACTGAGTCCGGGGATCATGACCTGGCGCTGGAAAGACCGTGAAATGCCTGTGCCAGTCCTCGAAGCGAACGTGGCTGGGCCGCCTCCTGATGCCATTGAGGTTGTCAGAGAAGCATCTGGAATCCCAGTGTATTCGCGGATGGCCCCGCCGTATGCGGCTGTCTATGACTCAGACGAATGGACGGCCTGCCACGCCCAATCTGCAGGTGGCTCGATCGTTGTCCAGTGCCAGAGTCCAACCCCGGGATTGCTCAGGGTCGAAGAAAACGCCTACTCTGGTTGGCGGGCTTGGCGCGACGGCGAGCCAATTCCTTTGCGCGTCGGCCAGTTTCTGTCTGTGGCTGCCCTGGAAGGCGAGCATACCTACGCTTTCCGGTATCTTCCTTGGGATGTGCCGCTGGGCCTTGCACTCAGCCTAGTAGGTCTTGTGATATGCGGGGGCATGCTCGTCTGGCCGAAGCGCGACCTTCCAACCGGCAAAGATGACACAGCGCAGGCAGAGACCAAATCCCCGACTGCCGATGGTTGAGCCGGGACCGGCGACAATCTAGGCGATCGAACTCCGTATCGAGGGCCTCCATAATGTCTTGCACGGAGGACTAAGAGGCTGTGTCTGTGTGATTCGCAGCTTACCTTAGGTATGTCCAGCAAGGGACCGCGCCCCCCGAGGGCGTTGCCAGGCGATGTCCTGTGGCGCTGAGGGGATTGGGCCCTGGGGGTTATCGGAAGGCAGAGTTACGAGGGGCTTCCGTCCCAGTCCGGGGGATCATTCTCGCTTGCTCGGGGAGGCTGCCGCCGCTAGGAGTCCAACTCCAGCCGAGAAATCACCAATCTTTGGATTTCGCTGGTTCCCTCATAGATCTCCGTGATCTTGGCGTCCCGGAAGTAGCGTTCCACAGGGAGTTCTTTGGAGTAGCCCATACCGGCATGGATCTGTACCGCCTCGTGGGCGCAGAACATCGCCGTCTCGGAAGCAAACAGCTTTGCCATCGAGGCCTCTAGCGTGAACCTTCCGCCTGTGATTTTGCATCTCTCTTTGGCCATAGCCGCCCGGTAGATAAGCATCCGGCTGGCTTCGATACGCGTCTTCATGTCGGCGAGTTTGAAACCGACTCCTTGAAACTTGCCAATGGGTTTGCCAAAGGCTTCACGTTGGCGAGCATATTCCAGGCTGGCCTCGTAGGCAGCTTCGGCGATCCCCAAAGCCTGGGCTGCAATTCCGATTCGGCCAGCATCGAGCACCGTCATGGCGATCTTGAAACCTTCGCCCTCCTCGCCCAGCCGACAGGCTGCCGGGCAATGGTAGTTGTCGAAAAGGATCTCGCTCGTGGCGGAGGCCCGGATCCCGAGCTTGGGTTCCTTCTTCCCCCGGCTAAAACCATCCCGACTGGTCTCAATAATGAACGCGGTGATTCCGTGGTGTCCCGCCCCCGGGTCTGTCATGGTGAAAAGCAGAATGTAGTCGGCTGCCGGGGCGTTGGTCACCCAGGACTTGCGGCCGTTGATGATGTACCCTTCGCCTTCGCGCACGGCCCTGGAAGCCATCGTGGCGGCATCGGAACCGGACATCGGCTCGGTCAGAGAATAAGCGCCGATGGCTTCCCCTGAGGCCACGTCCCTTAGGTAATGCTGCTTCTGGTCTTCGTTGCCGAAACGCTCAAGCGCGTTGCAGAAGAGTGAATTGTTCACCGACATAATCGTGCCGTGAGCGGCATCGGCCTTCGAAATCTCCTCCATGGCCAAGGCGTAGGCGAGTGTATCCATCCCGGCACCGCCGTAGGCTTCTGGCACTTCGATACCCATGAAGCCCATCTGGCCCATCTTCTGAATCGTCTGAAGAGGAAACTCACCGCTTTCATCGTACTCAGCGGCAATGGGGGCAATTTCATTCTGAGCGAAATTTCTGGCTGCCTGGCGGATCATCTGGTGTTCGTCAGATAGGTCCAAAGACGGGCTGGAGGAAAGGGTTTCGGGGACGGCCATCGGCAACCACCTCCATAGCGAGGATTCGACGCAGAGATTATAGCATGTGGGTTTGAGACGACGATCTTTGACCCACTTGTGGCGCAAGGGTACAATGGCCGCCGTTGGATGAGGAGGTCGTTATGCCCGAAGAACATTCAAACCGAGGTGAGATTTCGGTGAACGTCTTTGATCACCTGGTTGAATTGGCAGCGCTCGCTTTGGATCCAGAAGAAAGGGAGTATCTCCGAGGTGAGCTGAATGGGCAGCTGCGGGCGATCCGAGCCCTGGAAGCGATCGAGGTCGATGAGGATCTTCCGATCACCTCCCATGGTGTGCCCTACTCGGAAGCGACGCGCCCGACTATCCGCCTTGACAAAGCGCGTGACGCGATGCTGGCAGAGGCAATCCTGGCGCAGGCCCCCATGGTCGAGAACCGCTATCTCGTCGTCCCCGATATCCCTCAGGAGGCCCTGGAGTGACGGCTGGATTGGCTGACCTATCCGCAAGGGAGATCGCCCGCCGCGTCCGTGGAGGGGAAGTCGCCGCGTCGGAGGTGCTCGACCAAACCTTGGTGCGGATCCATGAGGTTGAAGGCAGGGCACCCACGTCCGATCCTTATGATCCACAGCCGCGGGACCGAGAGCGGATCCATGCCTATATCAGTTTGGTTGAGGCGCGGGCGCGAGGGCAGGCGGAAGCCGTCGATCAGGCTGTACGAGATGGACAAGATCCCGGGCCTTTGGCCGGCGTGCCGTTGGCGGTGAAAGACATCTTTTGTGTCGAAGGGACCCGCTCAACGGCAGGGTCTAAGATTCTGGAGAACTTCACCGCGCCTTACAGTGCAACTCCGGTGGCGCGCTTGGAGGCGGCCGGTGCCGTCACGGTAGGCAAGGCAAACCTGGACGAATTCACGTTTGGATCTTCGAATGAGTCGTCCGCCTTTCTGCCGCCTCCCGGAAACCCATGGGATCCTTCGCGTGTGCCGGGGGGCTCTTCGGGGGGAAGCACGGCGGCCGTGGCCGCTGGTGAGGCCGCGCTTTCATTGGCCACAGACACGGCTGGATCCATTCGCCAGCCAGCGGCATTCTGTGGTGTGGTGGGTCTCAAGCCCACCTATGGGCGCGTGTCGCGTTACGGATTGATCGCATTTGCGTCTTCTTTGGATTGCCCGGGGACGGTCTCGCGTGATGTGACTGATGCCGGCCTCATGCTGGGTGCCATAGCCGGAGAGGATCCTGCCGACGCCACAGCCGCGGCCGTTGAAGTTCCCGACTACCTGGCCGAATTGGAGCGAGGGGTCGAGGGTTTGAGGGTCGGTCTTTCACCGAATTACTTCAGACTGGCCTACCCCGATCCTGAAACAGGCGAACTGAGGGAGCAATCGATTGACCCGCAGATTGAAGCCGCTGTGCACCGGGCAGCTGAGAGCCTGGCCAAGGCCGGGGCAGAGATTGTCGAGGATGTGCCGATGCCTCATACCCACCTGGGCATCCCGGCCTACTTCGTTATCTCTCGAGTTGAAGCTGCCTCCAATCTGCATCGCTACGACGGCGTCAAATACGGCTACCGGTTTCCAGGATCCGTGACCGGCTTGCGTGAGATGTATCGTGAAACGCGTGGACGCGGTTTCGGGCTCCAACCCAAACTACGCATTTTGATGGGGATGTATGTCTCGGGCGAACAGTATGAGCGCGATTACTATCGCCGTGCGCTGCAGGTGCGATCGCTGATCCGCCAGGACTTCGACAGGGCCTTCAACGCCGACGGGAAACACAGGCTGGATGCTCTGCTCACACCCACCACCCCGACGACCGCTTTCGAGCTTGGTCGAGTGTATGGGGACTCTGTTCTAATGCAGTATGCGGATCTGTTGACCGTCCCCGCCAATCACGCGGGCATTCCGGGCCTGTCCCTTCCGGCTGGATTCGATTCGGGCGGATTGCCCATCGGCGTGCAGTTGTTGGGTCCGGACTTCTCTGAGGGGACCCTGCTTCGGATTGGCCGCAGCTTCGAATTGGCGACCGCTGACGAAGCTTGGCGGAGTCGCCGTCCTGCGCTGATCGAAACTCTGTGAGCCGACCCAACCAATGGCAAAGTCGCCGAGGCCTTTGGCATGCTATGGGGTTATGATCATGGACTGTTAATGTCCGGCGACGGGGAGATCGTGTACCATGGGTGCGCTGTCTATCACCCGATATGCAATGCCCAGTTTCAGCAGCCGGGCTTGCGCGAGCAGGGCCATGTAGTGCTATAATGTTGCCGGCCCGGCTCAGCCGGGAACCTCGCCCCGGGAGGGCGGAGTACAACCTGCAGGGTCGAAGGACTGGGAATCCTACCTACGACGACCCAAGAACACGCAGGCAGTTTGCAGATTTTCCACAAGATTATCCGACGTGGCGTGAAGGCCTTTCTTGGCCTTGACATTCGTTTGCGTTGCTGTTGAGAGGTTGCCTAATGGGGCAAATCTTCCACCGTTCCGCCAACTCGATTGCCCTGCTCAGCATCGTCGGTGGTGGCCTGGCCTTGGCCACAATCGCCATTGTCTGGTGGCTCATTGTCTGGTCACCGTACATGACCCAGCAGAATGTGGTGATCCCGCAGCCCGTGCCCTTCAGTCATCAACATCACGTCGAAGGTCTCGGGCTCGATTGTCGCTACTGTCACACTTCCGTGGAGAATGCGTCGTTTGCGGGAGTGCCACCGACCAAAACCTGCATGACTTGCCATTCGCAAATCTGGACCAACGCCGCCATCTTGGCACCGATCCGGGATAGCTTCGCCAACAACACCCCCATTCAGTGGACGCGTATCAATGATTTGCCGGACTATGTCTATTTCGATCACAGCATTCATATTGCCAAGGGCGTCGGGTGCACGACCTGCCACGGACCGATCGGCGCGATGCCCATCACCTGGAAGGGCGAATCGTTGAAGATGAGCTGGTGCCTGAACTGTCACCGCCATCCTGAGAAGTACCTGCGACCGGCTGACCAAGTATTCAACGCTGACTATCAGCCCCCCGCAAATCAAGTCGAGTTGGGGCAGCAGCTGGTCAAGCAGAACGACATCAATCTAAGTCTCCTTACAAGCTGCTCGACATGCCATCGCTAACGCGCCAAGGAGGGCAAGTGGAGAAATCCTTTAACCCGGACGCAATTCGTCAACGTTTTCAACAAGCCGACGATCCGGGGCAATGGCGCAGCCTGGAAGAGCT
>Ga0307424_1001329_pt1 | contig 13070 bp, 4 predicted proteins | sample SalMarWE160320MG_FD_202157 | JGI IMG/M metagenome (GOLD analysis project Ga0307424, IMG submission 202157) | Salt marsh sediment microbial communities from the Plum Island Ecosystem LTER, Massachusetts, United States - WE1603-20 | ecosystem: Environmental > Aquatic > Marine > Intertidal zone >... | reverse complement strand
TTATGAACTAAACAGCTTGTCAGCTGTTTATCCCGGATCGTTGCCCTCGTGATCCGCACATTGGTAACATCACCGGAGGCGGAAAGTGTCAGGCGAAATGATATCTTCCCGTGATAGGTCTTGGATAACCGTTTTTTGCGGTCGATACAAGAGGTTAAGGCCTGGTGATGCTGATTTATCGCATCGTCAACGGTTTTTGGTTTATATTGGACCGCCGGTCCGCTCAGGCTGGTTAAAGTGATTTCACCAGAACGCTGGACCGCTTCATTCGTCACTAATTCTTCTGTTTTATTTGAGAAGCTGAGTTGTTTGCGCGGATAGACATATAGGATTTTAGGATTGCGTTCCAGTAATTCACGTTTTTTATACAATTTTGATAAATTTGACTCCGGATTGCTGAAGGTAACGTGATATATATTCAGAGATGGAGCGCTGCTGACTATCTTAATATTGTAATTGTCCAGAATAATCTTGCGTTCTTTTTCGGCTACGCTTTCTTTAAAGGCGATCATGAGCTGATCTGTATAGACCTGTTCTCCGCTGACCGGATCGGTTACAATACGTTCGCCTGCCGCCGCAAATTGCTTATCAGCGGCTTGCCTGTCACCGTCCGTGGCAAACAGCAGACCTGACAAAAAAATCTGTATGAGTAGGGTGTAAGTTAACAATTTCATTATATTCTTCCTGATTTTAAGGATAAAGAAACCGTGCAAATAAAATTTAAATATCTTCTCTTTGATCTGGACGGAACCTTGATACATTTTGACGTGAAGACGTTCATTGCCGAGTACCTGCGCCTCATCCAGTCTTATTTTTCAAGATATTCCTTTGCAACTTCTGTGCCAGAATGGATAATGGAGGGTACGGAACAGATGCTAAATAATGAAGGAACAATGACTAATAAAGAGAAATTTCTCTCCGCTTTCCAACAGAAAACAGGACTGAGTGAGCAGGAAATCTGGGCAAAATTTTTACATTTTTATCAATCGGATTACAACCGCTTAAAATCCATTACCCGTCCCGTACCCGGTGCCAGGAAAATACTGGAAAGGGCGCTTTCCGCCGGTTATAAACTGGTTATCGCCACGCAGCCGGTATTTCCACAGATCGCTATTCTCAAACGTTTGGCCTGGGCCGGTCTTGATCATCTTCCTTATATCCTGATTACCCACATTGAAAATATGTATGCCTCCAAGCCTTATCCCCAGTATTTTGAGCAGATTCTCAGTATTCTGGGGGCGATGGGGGAGGAATGCCTGATGATCGGCAATGATCAGGAAATGGACACGGCCTGCGAAAAAGTTGGTATACCTGCGTTTTTCCTGACATCCGGAATGCGGAACCTGCCGCTTCCTGCTGAAATCTCATACGTGGGAGATTTTACGGACCTTTCTAAACTGCTTTTGCTGGCTTAAAACACCCAGAATCACCGGTGTTATTGCTAAAGTTCATATTTTTCAATATATTATGTCCCAACTTTTTTACACTTCTGCAAAATCACACGCGTTTTCAACTTACAAAGATTTTAACAATTCTGCTCAAATGTCAAAAATGATTTTCGTCACATCATTTTTTTGGGAGGAAAATTATCTTTGCGCTGGGCAAATTTAAACTCAGTGTCCGCTGTGGTGAATTTTTTAGGTTAATTAGGTGTGAGAAAAAAAGGAGTGATCGATCAGCAGGATTTTAATTTTAAGCGAGATAGGGGAATTCGTACGGATTCAGGGTCATCTCTCAGATTTGGCAGGAATATAATGAATGGCTTAGCTGTTTTTTGCTTAAAAATTCAAGGTCGAACCTGAGGTTTTTTTGTTATAAATATAGAGGGGAAATTTCATGGAACCAGCATTACAGAAATATGAACCAACTTATTGTTCTGGAAAAAACAGATTATTCTTTTTAGCCGTGTTTGTATATGGCATTGTTTTTTCAAACGTCTCAGCTGTTCCGATTACCAGTAACGGCACCGGCGGTGGCAACTGGAATTCAACATCAACCTGGAGCGGCGGGACCATTCCCAGCTCGGCAGATACGGCTATTATCGCTGCCGGTGATGCAGTAATCCTGGATGTTTCCACATCGATCCGCCGTTTGGTTTTCGAAGGGGGACCTGTTGCCAATAGCCTGACACATAGCGGTACCATCAGCCTGACAATTGAGGAAGATGTTGAAATAAATGGCCCAACGGCAAATAACCAGGCGCAGCAGTGGCTGATCAATGCCGGATCGGCGACAATCGGGAATAACCTGATCCTCAACATAAATGGGCCCAACAACACGCGCACAAGCACAGTAACAATCAGCGCAGGGACTCTCTCCGTAGATTCATTGGTATATAATTCGAATGACGGGTTTGATGACCGCTCGCGTGTAGAGATAACCGCTGCGGGTGTTATTAATATGAGCGGTAATATTTATCTGGCGGGTAATAACGGTTCTCTGGATTGCGGTACACAGGGCAGATTCAATTTTACCGGGTCGATTGACCAGATCCTCCTGCAAACCGGAGGCGGGAATATAATTTTTCACGATGTGTATATTCAGGGCGGAAATTCAAGGACGGTTTTTATCGATGCAAATGTCGACCAGAGTAATGAAGCGGTGACTGGGGGCATTTATGTCGAGAACGGTACCCTGGACGCCCAGACTTTTACTGTGTCTTTACCGGGTCAGACCTTTTCTGTCTCCGATGGTGCAACGTTTGCCACGCAGGAATCGGGTGCCGCCGCTTTTCCGGCGGCCGGTTCCTATTCACTGTCATCAGCCAGTACCGTTATTTATAACGGTGCTGTGAATCAGACAATTTCTGCCAGGACTTACGGAAATTTAACGGTTACAAACACCAATCCCACTGCTAACCATACCTGGACCCTGGTTGGCAATACGACAGTTAATGGTGATCTCTCGGTAAGCAGTGCTGGTACAGGATTAACGATTCTTAATATGACCACCCTTCCCTTGAATGGAACGGCTTCCGGCACCTTTTCGATGGGTGATAATACGATACTTTATTTGAGTGGTGCTAATAACTTCCCGGCCAGTTTTGGAACATTCAGTTTCAGCAGCGGCAGTGAAGTCCAGTATGAGGCTGCTGCAATTGAACAGACTATTGCCGCCCAGTCATCCACGACTTCCAATACAATCACCTATGCCGTGCTCGATATCAGAAATGGCTTAGGAAGCGGGGTGGCGAAGGTGGCCGCCGGGCCACTGACCGTAAGCGGTGATTTACAGCTGGGAACCGGCGGCAATAACGCCATTTTTAATATGGGCGCTTATACACATACGTTTTTAGCAGACTGGCTCGATGGAGGCTCCACCGTGATGCCCTCCACGAGCACGGCTGTCTTTAGCGGGGCGGACCAGACGATTTCAAGCGGCACCTTTAACGAAATCGTCTTTAGCGGCAACGGAACAAAGTCCGTCACGACCAGTCTTACCGGCCAGAATATAAGCGTCGAAAACGGTGTAACCGTCAACATTTCCGGAGCGCTTACCACGCAGACATCTTTTGATGCCGGTTCATCCGCAATCGCTATCAGCGGCGCTTTTATAAATAATGGAAATTTTGATGCCGGTTCCTCGTCGATCTCAGTGACCGGCAACTGGACCGACAATGGGACCTTTGCCGCCGGCACGAGTACCGTAACGTTTGGCGGCGGAGATAGTAATATTCTCAGTAATGAAGTTTTTTACGATCTGATTCTCAATTCGACCGGTGCTGACAGGGCGCTTGATTTTGGTACCGCCGCCAGCCCGGTAAAAGTAACCGTGAATAACAATTTTGATATTACTGCCGGTGAAGTACGAATTTTTGATCTGCCCGGTTCAGAACTATCAGTAGCCGGTAATCTCACCATCGCAAATACTACCGCGGCAGGGATAGAATTCGCCGGTTCAGATATTGTAATTGAGACCGGCGGTAATTTTCTGAATAATAATACCTTGGGCGGTCCCAATGATGGCCTGACCAGCCTGGATGGGACAGAAGAATTTACCTTCAACGGCAGCGGCACCCATATCTTCCGCCCCAATACCGCATCGCTGGGTAATATCACCATGACAAAATCAAGCGGTCAGATCAGCCTGGATGGCGCGCTCTCCATCAGCAATACGCTTACCCTTACCGGCGGCCTAATCGTTACCAGCGCAGCCAACTTGCTGACTCTGGCTTCAACAGCCGTCATCGTCGGTGGCAGCAGCGCAAGTTATATCGAAGGTCCGTTGGTGCATACTTTAAACACCAGCGGTACCAGGACATACCCGATTGGAAAAGCAGCCGCTTACCGGCCGATGGAACTTAATCTTAGTTCTGTTGCCGGCAGCCCGCAGGTGCAGGCAGAAGTATTCGACGGCCCTTCCGGGGGCTCGGCAGATACGGATATCTTACAGTCCATCTCTTCCGCACGATATTACCAAACAGCTGTGGTCAATACCGGAACCATAAGTGCCGGTACCGTGAAATTGTCAATCGGAAGTGATGACGGCGTAAGCGATTTGAGTACAACCGTCGTTGCCCGATCGGGCAGCCAGACAGGAACTTATTCATCAATCGGACGTTCTGCTACTTCCGGCACAGCGACAAATGGAACGATCACGTCGGATACATATGATTTTGTTGAAGCCGGGGATTATTTCTTGCTTGGTTTTGAAGAGACGAACCCTGTTAAACTGGCGATCCTGGATATTTCCCCCAATCCAATCGTGTTGAATGAAAGTTTTTCAGTGACTGTACAGGCACAAAACGCATCAGGAAGCCCGGCAAATGTATCGGGCAATACGGGAGTCAGTCTGACGCGGGCCATCACCGGCAGCGGCTCATTAGGGAGTACAACCACAGGGACGATCCTGGCCAATGAAAACCAGGTGGTCATTTCCGGAGTTACCTATGCAACAGCTGAAGATATTCAGATTATTGCGGACAGAACCAGCGGCGATGATTTGGATTCGGATACCAGTGCCGTCATCAGCGTCGCCTCTGCCTTTTATTCAGCGTCAAGCGGCGATCCGGCTACCCTGACCAACTGGAACAGTGCCAGGGATGGAACGGGGAGCACGCCGGGTACGATCAGCGGTCTGTTTATCGTCCAAAACGGCCATACAATGACAACAACGGCGGCTTTTAGTGAATCTGATACCGATCTGCGTGTGGAAGGCGGCGGTCAGTTTATTAATAATGTGGGTACAATGCAGATCGGTGATCTGATTATAGAAAATAGTGGACTGGTGCGGGCAAATAGCGAAATTCAGGTGGCCTCCACCTCGGTTTTAAACATCAAAAACGGCGGCGAATTTATCAATAATAATAATGCCCGCTTTGATCAGGCAGGCAGTCTTTTTGCCGGGACAGAAAACTTTGAAGCGGGCAGTATCTTTACCGCTCTCGATATGCGAACCGGCAATGCCGCTTCCATGGATATTTTTGCGGCTGCCGCATACGGCAATCTGACGCTTAACTTGACAGGCAATACAAATAATTTCAGTTTCAGCGGCAATCTTGCTGAAGTGGCCAACACCCTTACGATACAGTCCACCGGAACGGGGCGGGTTGAATTAGGCGATGCGGCCGCAGATGATTATACACTGAATATCGGTGGCGATTTCATTGTGTCCGGTGGCACGATCTTTCTGGTTGATGCCGATATTATTGCAACACTAAATGTAGCAGGCAATCTCCAGGTGAGCAGCGGCGAATTGCGCATGACCGATGCTGCCGGGGACCCACAGCTGAATGTGAGCGGCAATGTCACGATTTCGGGCGGGACACTCAATTTAAGCGCCATGAATACCGGAAATTCCACCCTGGCGGTGGCCGGTAATCTGACACACACTGCTGGTACGATCTCGGAAACAGCCAACGGCTCAGGCACGGTCGTTTTTAACGGCTCCCTGGCCCAGACCTGGACGGCCGGCGGGACATTAACCGGAGACAATCTGAATTTTACCCTTGATAATAGCAGCGGTGTCACCCTGGCCGGTGCCGGGGTTACTATAACGGGAACCCTGACCTTGACAAGCGGAAATCTCAACACCTCTACAACGGGGAATATCTATATCACCATAGGATCTACCGGTACAGTTGCCGGCGGCAGTTCTTCCAGCTTTGTCAACGGCCGTATGGCTCAAATCTGGGGATTGATCACGGAAACAAAGACCTATCCGATCGGTTCGGCTGGTACCTACCGTCCTTTGGAACTAACCCTGGCGACACCTTCATCACCGGTGATCCGTGCCCAGGTTTACAAGCAGAATCCGGGTGGTACGCCTCAGTATCCGCTGATTAACATTTCCGGCGTCAGATATTATCAAACCAGTATTTTAAGTGGTTCTGTCGGTAATGCGACAGTCAAGTTAACCTGGGGCAGCGATGATGGCGTAGCCAATATAGATTCAATAGTTGTCGCCCACTCCACCTCTTCTGGCGGTATGTATATCTCCATTGGTAAGTCGGCTACCTCCGGCGATGCAAGCAGTGGCAGCGTCACTTCAGAATCATATGCACCTAATTCACCCGATGATTTTCTTGCATTGGGTGCTACCTCCGCGGATATTTCACTCCCCGTGCAATTAACCGCTTTTTCTGCAAAGGCCTTAGAAAGCAGTGTACGTTTAGCCTGGCGGACGGAAAGTGAAATTAACAACGCCGGCTGGATCATTGAAAGAGCGGTAACTCCGGATACAAACATTACCGGCAACAACCTTGCCTATCTGCAGATTGCCATGCTTGATGGAAGAGGAACGACGGCTGACGCCTTTGATTATGAATTTGTGGATACAGATGTTAAAGGTGGTGTCACCTACCTGTACAGAATTGCCGATATGACTTATGACGGTGCAGTGACTTACCATGATGCGCTTCGTGTATTTTTCGCTGCACCACAGGTCTTTCAATTATACAAGAACTATCCCAATCCGTTCAATCCGAGCACGACCTTAAAATTCAGCCTGCCTGTGGCGGCGGAGGTAAAAATTAAAATTTTTAATGTGTTAGGCCAGGAAACTGTTAGCCTGCTTGAGGAGGCAAAAGAACCCGGATTTCACCGTGTGATCTGGGACGGAAAAAATGCCTATGGGGAAAGTGTGGCGGCAGGGGTTTATTTTGTTTCCATGCAGGCAATAAGTCAGTCGCAAGGATTATCCTTTAATCAGGTGGTGAAAATAGTTTTGTTAAGATAATAATCATTTTTATAACATTTCTAAAATGGTGAAACCCTGTTGCTTCTGAGTAGCAGGATTTTTATTCTGTCATTTTAATTTTTTTGATGGTAAACCGGTATGATGGGTCGCTCATTTCAATGGCCGGCGGGTGATATTGCTGATTTCTTTGCGTATGGATACGGTATTGGTGTGCGATTTTCACATGTGAATAAAACTTCACATTTTTAACAGACCTCAGTTTTCTACTTCGATTTTTTTTCATCTTTGACTTGATTTCATCTGTTTTTTCCGTATTTTTTTGAAAAAAACCTTTATTTTTCCTGTTCGTCGACCTTTAATGACGAAAAAACTCCTGATTGTCCCGGCAAAAAATAATATTTCAGATTTATTTGTCAAAAATGTGAACAATAATTCACAAAATGTGAATAAAACTTCACATTCCGCAATTAAATCAACCTATTCAGTATATTCATAAATATAATAATATTAATAAGATACGTGTAATAAATTATGCTGGCATTGAAATTGCGAGGAACATCATTTGAACAATTCTATACTTTCCGGGTGCGGCAGTTATATAACGATATTTAAATAATATACACTGAAAGAACAGTCATCCATGATTACGGTCAATATAGATCTTCTTCAATTCCAAGTTTATCCAATTCCATTACCTCATATTCTTCTCCGGAGAGAACCAAATTGTCTTTTAAAATCTTAGCCATCGAAGATGAAATTACGGTACTAGACACGATTAAAGATATCCTGACTTATGCGGGTTACGAGGTCGATTCAGCATCGAACGGCGAAATCGGGTTGCAGAAGGCATTTGATAATCCTCCCGATCTTATCTTATGTGATATTGTCATGCCCGGGTTGGACGGCTATCAGCTGCTCCAGCAGATAAAATCGAATCCGCTCACAAGCGCTGCAGGATTTATATTTCTCAGTGCCAGAACCGATGTGGATGATGTAAAAAAGGGAATGATGCTGGGAGCCAATGATTATATCACCAAACCGTTCACAATCGTACAATTGCTGGAGAGGGTTTCCGCCCAGTTTGAAAAACAAGATTTCCTTTACAGCCGGGAGTCTTACCAGATTCAGAATTCCGGGACATTCCATGAACTTTCCGGACTGGGAAGTGCCGCTTTGCTTGAAAGCCATTTGGAACATTTTAAGCGGGACAGGGATAAAAAGATAGCGCTTTTAGTTATCAAAATTAAAAAGATTAATGAGTATAAATCATTGCTTGATCACAATGAGACCAGATTATTGCAAAAGCAGGTTTTGGACAGAATCAGAAATAATTTGTCGGAAAAACAACGCCTGTATTATTTCTCCACCGGAAAGTATGCCGTACTTTTTGAGTCTCCGGAAAATAAAGCACCTGAAATACTCGCTTGGGATATCCTGAGCGCGATCCGGAATACGCTTCATCTTCAGCATCATACTCTTCATCTAACCGCATATATCGGTATTGCAGTTCCTTCCGGAACCAACCAGTCTGAAAATCTAATTGACATGGCTGAGATTTCCCTGGAAAGAGCCATGGATACCGACCAGAATAGATATCTGACCTATAAACCGGAATATAAGAAACCTTATCATGATATCCAGCGTATGGATATTGCCTTGTCTAACGCGCTGGGGCGAGATGAAATGATGCTGGTTTACCAGCCGAAGTTTAATTTAATGTCATCGCGGATTTCGGGATTTGAAGTGCTTCTGCGCTGGAATCATCCACAGTTCGGCGCTATCCCGCCTTCCCGCTTTATCCCGCTGGCCGAGGCATTGGATTTTATTGGTGAAATCGGTGATTGGGTTATTGGAAAAGCGATTGATCAACTAAAGGTGTGGGAATTTTCCGGCGAAAAATTATATCCTTTAACAATAAACATTTCTGAGCGACAAATCAAAAAAAAAGAGTTTTATCAGAATATTCAGCATAAGCTCAGTCACGCGGATATAGATGTTGGATATATTGAATTCGATTTAACTGAGAGTATATTTATACATAACCCGGTTGATCTGAAGACAATCCTGGAACTGCTAAGGTCTGCAGGGATCAGCCTTTCACTGGATGATTTCGGGATGGGCTGCTCTTCCCTGGCCTATATTAACAATTTTCCCTTCAGTAAGATAAAAATTGACAAGTCCTATATACATGATATCCCCCTGGTTTATCATGCCAGGGAATTGGTCGCCGGGATCATTTCCATGGCAAAAAAGATTGGTCTGAAAGTTATCGCCGAAGGTGTCGAGAATGAGCAACAGGTGGAATTTCTGCACCAGAATAAGTGTGATGAAATACAGGGTTTTTATTATGGGAGGCCGGTACCGGCAGAACAATTGAAAACAACAATCTAAGAAAGAGGGAGACCCGATTGTCCCCTTTTGCCTGTTGACCATAGTATGATTGTAGGGCTGTTTTGGGGGGTTTCAGCACCCGCTGATTTGTATGAGAATATCAAAAGCGTGGACAGATAACAGACTATTCAGCAATTCAGCGCAGTTAGCGGCCTTGGCTGCGGCTTCCGGGGGATTATTCGCTCTTTTTGGGTGGATATCGGCCGTTTCTTTTTTTACCAGTTTTGCTACCCGTTATATTCCTATGGCCCTAAGCACCGCATTTATTTTCATGCTCCTGGGTACGTCCATCTTTCTGCATTGCCGTTTTCCGCATCACCATATCATCTCTACTGCCGGCATGTTGACCGGCCTTCTGACGATCGTAACCACACTGCTGCTCCTTTATTTTTCCATACAAAATATCTACTTGCCCTTTGAGAATCTCGGAATTAGTGAATCAATCAATATGAAATCCGGCATGCCCATCGGACATATGTCCCCGCTAACAGCCCTCGCTTTTACTTTCATCGCCGCTGCATTTTGTCTGACACTAACATCATCAAACGACCATCCGGAATTCGCCGTTTACGCTTTTTATATCTCGTGTCTTGTTGCCATGCTGGCCATCGTTCTGATTCTTGGGTATTTTACAGGTAAACCGGTGATGTATAGCAGCGGTTTGATACCACCTGCCATGCCAACCGCTCTCGCCTTTCTTTTTCTATCACTGGCTCTCGCTTTAAAGTCCAGCCTGTCCGTCTGGCCTGCCGGCACACACCTGCCTCTTGTTCTTTCCACCCTGCCGCCCCTGGCCGCCGCTATTCTGCAATGGATTTTCTGGCCATACCTGAATCCTTTATTATGGTTTCTCTTTTATCCGGCGGTCTTCTTCAGTGCCTGGATGGGGGGGATTGCCGGCGGCGTATCGGCCGCTGTGATCTCTATCGCTCTGGTAAGTTTCTTTTTCATACCCCCGGAATTCTCATTCATGATCGCATATCCCAGGTATCTCTTCGCATTTATCATATTTATCGGTATGGGAATACTTTTCGGTTATATACAGGAAAATCTCAGAAAAGCCCGGATACATGCCGCTGAGGCTCTGGCGGAAGCACAGGCTGCCCGGAATCAGCTACAACTCATTAACAAGGAACTGGAATCATTCAGTAATTCGGTATCCCACGATCTGCGCGCACCGCTGCGCGCTGTCACAGGTTTCTCTGATAAACTGGAAAAACATCTGCAGGATAGGCTTGATGCGGAAGGGCGGAGGCTGATCCGGGTCATTGTCGATAACGGAAAAAAAATGGGTCAGTTAATCAATGATCTGCTTGCCTTTTCACATATAAGTCACAAAGAAATGAACTACGGTTTTATTGATATGGAAATGCTGGCCGGAAACACCTTCAAAGAAATACAATCCGGACAAAAAAACAGGTCCTGTAAGTTTGAATTGCAGAAACTGCCTCCTGCCTGGGGTGACCCGGCCCTGATCGGACAAGTGTTTTACAATCTTTTGGCCAATGCGGTAAAATTTAGCAGAAATAACAAACATGCGGTCGTGAAAGTGGGCTGCAAGGACAGCGGTGATGAACAAATCTATTATGTGAGAGATAATGGGGCCGGATTCAGCATGAAATATGCCGATAAACTTTTTGGCGTATTCCAGCGCCTGCACAGCGAGAGTGAATTTGAAGGAACCGGTATCGGCCTCAGTCTGGTGCAGCGCATCATTCACAGACACGGCGGCCGGGTTTGGGCTGAGGGTGTCGTGAAGAACGGGGCAACATTTTATTTCAGCCTGCCAAAGAAGGAGAAAAGCGGATGAAAATAAATGATGTGGAAATTTTACTGGCTTATTTTAAATCAATTACCGCCGCTCCGAAAGTATATAAAGTAATAATATGAATTTAAGTTTAGGAATAAAAGATGCCCTCTAAAACCCGCATACTTCATCTTGAGGATATTCCCACTGATGCAGAACTGATCAAAGACAAATTGGAACAGGAACACTTTGATTGTGTAATCGTGTCAGTGGATAACAAAAAGGACTTTATAAAAGAACTCAGCGGATTTAATCCGGATCTGGTTCTGTCGGATAACAAATTGCCGGACATCAATGCACAAATTGCTCTGGAAACGGTCCAGAAAGAGAAACCGGATGTCCCGGTTATAATTGTCACCGGGACGATGGATGAGGAAACTGCAGTTGAACTGATGAAGGCTGGGGCGAGTGACTATGTTTTGAAAGAAAATCTCTCGCGCCTGGCACCGGCGCTCAAGAACGCTCTTGAAAAAAAACGTATCCAGGAAGAAAAAGATGAAGCAGAAAAACAAATGCATATGGCCAAGGAGCGTATGCAATACCTTCTTTTTTCAACCAGCGCTATTATTTATTCTGCCAAAGTGGACAGCCTATATTCATTCACATTTTTGTCAGAAAATGTTGCTAAAATGACACATTTTTCTGCAACAGAAATAATGGAAAAATCTGCATTCTGGATGAATCATATTCATAGAGGAGACCAGGAAAGGATAAAAGAAGAGTCACTGATTTTATTTGAACAGGAAAAGGTCACGCACGAGTATCGCTTCAAACGTAAAGATGGAAGTTATATATGGCTGCGGGATGAAAAAAAATTAGTATGCAATAAAGAGAATTCACCGCTTGAAATTGTCGGGCATATCATCAATATTACTGAGCGAAAGAAAGTTGAAGGTGATTTACGGGAGAGCGAGAATTCTTACCGTTCTGTCGTCTCCGTAATGGCTGAGGGCATCCTCGTCCAGGTTCGCGACGGGTCCATTAAAATGTGGAATAAAAGAGCCGAGCAATTGCTGGGACTTACAAAAGAAAAAATACAGCATAATCCGGGCAGGGTGGCGAATTTGCAGGCCATTCATCTGGACGGAACTGTTTTTCCTGCCGAAACGCAGCCGTCCTGGGTTACCTTTAAAACCGGCAAGCCCTGCTCTGATGTTATCATGGGACTTCCCGGGACCGCCGGAAATCCGATATGGCTCTCCGTAAACTCACAGCCTATCTTCCAGAAAGATGAACTAAAACCTTCGATGGTCGTCACATCTTTCAGTGACATTACCGATCGTTTGCTTGCTGAAAATGCGCAGAAGCTCAGTGAACAGAGATTTAGCACGGTTTTTAATGAGGCCGCGATTGGCATGGCTATCCTTGATTTTGACGATACGCCTGTCAGAGTCAATCCTGCCTTTGAAAAAATGTTTGGGTACAGCGCGGACGAATTGGGGGATATGATATTTACTGATATTACCTATAAAGAAGATGTTGATAAATTACGGGATCTATTCCAGGAATTGATCGGGGGAAAAAGAGACCAATATTTTACAGAGAAACGTTATGTGAAAAAAAACGGTGACATCATTTGGGGTTCTCTCGGTGTCTCAATGGTGAAAAATGCCCTGAAAGAACCTTTATATGCTGTAGCTATGGTTGAAGATATTACGGAAAGAAAAAATACGGAAGTAGCATTAAAAAAATCCGAAGAGAGATACCGCCAGTTTTTTGAAAATGATATTTCCGG
>Ga0307424_1001328_pt1 | contig 13070 bp, 12 predicted proteins | sample SalMarWE160320MG_FD_202157 | JGI IMG/M metagenome (GOLD analysis project Ga0307424, IMG submission 202157) | Salt marsh sediment microbial communities from the Plum Island Ecosystem LTER, Massachusetts, United States - WE1603-20 | ecosystem: Environmental > Aquatic > Marine > Intertidal zone >... | reverse complement strand
AAATGCCCGCTATGGGATGAAAGGCGACCGGCATATTGACGTTGGCGTTGACGAAGAAGATACGTACCCGTTCACCCGGTTTGGCCTGCAGAACCTGTTTTGCATCCGGATCATGTACGGGATCGTAATGGAAAATCTTGCCGTTGATCAATGAATTGGTCCATCCCTCATTTTTCAGCATACCTGCAACGTCATTGGGATCGGGAAAGAACTGCCCCTGAATCAATATGTATTCACGATCAGGTTTCGGATAGTCCTTGGTATAACCTTCCTTGGGATCGACGATAATAATACCGTACATCCCGCGCGCAATGTGTTGCACCATGGGGTTGGCGCCGCAGTGATACATGAATACGCCAGGATGGTTCGCCTTGAATTTGAAATGTTTTGTCTGACCTGGCTCGACCGGCGCGAACTCATTCAGCACATCGACGACGGCGGCATGGAAATCGATGGAGTGGTTCAATTTATTCTCTTTGTCGTTGATCAATGTAAAATCAACTATATCTCCTTCCTTGACACGCACAACGGGTCCAGGAATTGCACCATCAAACGTCAAGGCGGAATATTCCGTTCCCTTGTTATCAATGACCACGGTATCCTCTTTGGCATGCATCGTAACTTTCACTGTCTCCGCCATCACCGGTCTTGCCGTTAATAGCAGGCCCACAAATACCAAAAGCGCGGATGTCACAAGTCTTGTTGTTGCAGCGCATTGATGTAAATATCGCATATCGTTACCTCGCTTATAATCTTCCATTTACAGAACAGACTGGATCTTTTTTAAAGATGTATTTAGAATATATTATTATAAAACCAGGGTGTCAACACTACCATTTGAAGGGGATTTAATCGTGGGAATTGATCAGGCAATAACATGCTGTTTCGGAATGATATACACTATATGACAGTGTACATTTGGAAATTATGGTGACACCATGCAGCTGACACTTTATTCGGATTATTCACTTCGTGTCCTGATCTATCTCGGCATCCGGCCGCAGGAAGAGACAGTGACGATTACCAACATCGCCGATGCCTTCGGGATATCACGCAACCACCTTGTCAAGGTTGTACACAACCTGTCGCTTCTGGGCTATATCATTACGGCCCGCGGCAAACGTGGCGGCTTGCGCCTGTCACGTTCACCGGACAAGATAAATCTGGGTGATGTCGTCAGGCATACCGAGGGAAACTTTGATATTGTCGAGTGTTTCAACAGCACCTCCAATACCTGCCCCATCTCGCCAATGTGCAAACTCAAGGGAGTCATACACGAGGCATATCGTGGTTTCATCAGCGTACTGGATCAGTACACTCTGGCGGACATCCTCAAGAATAAAAAACAGCTGCAGACAATCCTGTCAATTGATGCCGTAGCGCGACGGGCATAAGCCCGCTATTTTGAATAGCAGGATTTCACGCCGAATTTATTTAGAATCTGTTCCATCAGGCACCAGCGGGTAAATCCCGATTGCAGCAGGTTGGCACCGACGAAGGCGGTAAACCACAGCCAGGTCGGACCTGAAAGCAGGTCTACTTGATTGTAAACATACACCAATAGCAACGATATTAATATAAAGCTGCCGGCGATGATGCGGATAAGTCGTTCGCTTGTCATGTCAATTCCTCCATTAAAAATTTAATTGTTTACGGTTACGGGACCCTTGTTTCGCTGCCACAGAAAATACAGCAGCGGGATAACAAATAGGGTCAGCAGTGTCGAGGCCAGGGTACCGAAGGCCATTGCCACCCCCAGTCCGCCGAACACAGGATCGGTAATCATGATCGAGGTACCCGCAATGATGGCCAACGCTGTTAATAGTATGGGTCGAATACGTACTGCGCCTGCCTCCAGTACCGACGCACGCAGATCCGCCCCGCCGGCACGAAAATCCTCCATGAAGTCGATGAGTAACAGTGAATTGCGCACCACAATACCTGCAAGGGCGATCATGCCGATCATCGATGTCGCTGTGAAAGGTTGTTGCGTGATCAGGTGGCCGGGAAAGATGCCGATCATCGTCAGGGGAATCGAGCCCATCACGATCAACGGCAGGATAAATCCGCCATAATAGGCGACCAGCAATAAATAGATGAGAACCAGCGCAACGATAAAGGCGGCACCGAGATCGCGAAACACATCCAGTGTCAGTCGCATTTCACCGTCCCAGAGCAATTGATAGTTAAAGGCCGGATCGGGGGTAGTGTGTGTAAAACGCATACCGCCCGTTGCCAACGTGCCATGCGGGAAAGGTTGCTGATCCAGTCGCGCGTCAAGATCCAGCAGGGGATAGACCTGTGACCCCGTTGCAGGCTCACCGGTTACATATACCACCGGGAAACCGTCCTTGGTAAAGACGGGTTTATCGACTGTCACTTCCTCAATGCTTGCAAAGCTGGCAACGGGTATTTGCTTGTCCTCTGCATTGGTTACGAAGATACGGTCAAGGTCCCGCGGCGCGATGCGAAACTCGCGCGGCACGTGAATCCTGATCATCACCGGGTTGCGTTCCTGCGGGACGTACAGGGTGCCGATATCAAAACCGGAAACATAATCACGCAATACTTCAACAACGTCCCTGGTATCGATGCCGGAAGCAGCTGCCTTGTCCTTGTTTATCTTTACCCGATATTCTTTCTGATCGTCACCCACCGAGTCATCGACATCCACCACTCCCCAGGTGTGCTGAAATTCATTGCGCACATCACCGGCGAGTTTACGCAGTGTTGCATAATCCGGCCCGTAGATTTCAGCGTGCAGTGTCGCCCTGACTGGCGGACCGGGCGGATCCTCGACCAATTTTATATTGGCATCCGGGTAACGTTGATACACCGGTCCGAGCTGGCGGCGCAGGTCCAGCACGATCTCTTCCGACTTCAGGCGGCGCTGACGTTTGTCTATCAGGTTCACGCGTATCTCGGCAATGTGAGGTCCGCGTTTAATCAAGGCACCTTTCAGCATGCCATTGAAATCGACGGGGCCCGCCATCCCCACATAGCTTTCGTAATCCAGCACCATCGGGTTGCGATGCAGCACTTCGCCGATGTCACGGCTTACCGCATCGGTCATCTCCAGCGGTGTCCCTTCAGGCATGTCAATTGTGATGTTGAAGGTATTGTTGTTTGCCTTGGGCAACATCTTGAGCTCCACCGCGCCGGGCGTGAGCGGACCATTGATGCCCGCGGGGCGAAAAAACAGCCAGGCCGGTTGCCATAACGCTGCAAGGAACAACAGGCCGACGCTGATAAAGAACACACCGCGAATAGCCGGCTTGTCAATGAGCGGTGTTGCCGTACGGAGGTAAAACCGGTGTAACCAGTCCCTCGGTGATTGATCCCTTTCCTCCAGTGTGTCTGTGGTAATCCTGCACGGCAGCCAGCGCTGGGCGATCCACGGTGTGAACATATAGGCAATGATCAATGAGGCGAGCATGGCAATCGGGGCGTTAAAGGGTATCGGACCCATGTAGGGACCCATCATGCCTGTCACGAAGGCCATGGGGATGAAGGCGAGAATCACGGCGATGGTCGCGATAATGGTCGGACGTCCCGTCTCATTGGTGGCGTTGATGATCACCTGCGCCTTATCGGCCAGGGAATTCACGCCCTTGTGCAAATGACGATGAATGTTCTCGATCACCACGATGGCGTCATCGACCAGCAGGCCGAGCGCGAGAATCAGCGCAAACAGGGTGATACGGTTGATGGTTTGATCGGCCACAAAGCCGATGGCCAGCACTACGAACAATATCAAGGGGATGTTCATCGTCACGATGGAGGCCTCACGCCAGCCAAGAAAGACCAGCAGAATGATGATGACCGAAACAATGGCGATACCGAGGTGTTCGATCAGGTAGTTAACTGCCGCATTTGCCTCCTTGCCGGAATTTCTGCTGATCGTAACGTTTATATCATCGGGTATAAAATCGCCTTTCAGGGTCTCCAGCTTTGCAATTATATGCTGTGACACTACCACGGCATTGGTGTCGCGTTTTTTGGCCAACGTTAATGTCACCGCGTTCTGTTCCGACTTGCCCTGTTGTTCAACTTGGCCATGCCGGGCCGGACCGAAACCGATTCTCTGAACATGCTCGATCTCACCGGGACCGTCCGTGATGTCGGCGACATCCTGCAGATAGATGGGCCGGTCGTTACGCACCGCGACCACGACTTTGCCCACTTCATCGGCACTATGTAACGCACCGGCAAGCTGTACGGGTTTGACCTGGTTGTCATCTATCGCCTCGCCCACCCTGAGTCGCACATTGGCAGATGCCAATGCATCGTGGAGTTGATCAAAGGTGAGACCATGTGCGACGAGCCGGGCCGGGTCCACATTGACGGTGACCACGCGGTCACGCCCGCCGATAACGTCCGCCACGGATACGCCTGCCAGAGGCGTCAATTGTTCCTTTACCCGGTCGGCAACACGTTTTAACTCGAGATCCGTATGCGCGTTGCTGGAAAATGTGATGGCGACAATGGGAACGTCATCCACGTCCAGCGGCTTGACCAAAGGTTGGGCGGCGCCGGGAGGAATACGGTCAAGGTTATGCATAAGGCGGTCATACAGTTTGACCAGACTGGTCTCCTTGTTTTCACCCACATCAAACTGCACCGTTACGATCCCCTGACCTTCCAGCGCCATGCCATAGGTATGATCGACACCCGGCATTTCCCGTAGCACACGTTCCAGCGGACGTACCACCAGATTCAGGATTTCTTCAGGACCTGCCCCGGGCATGGTAACGAACACGTTGGCGGCGGGCACATCGATTTGCGGGTTCTCTTCCCGTGGTGTCATGAACAAGGCCGCCAGGCCAACGAGAAAAATCAACACCGCAGCAATCGGGGTTAGATGACTGTGCATCGCCATCTGCCCCAAACGTCCGGCAATGTTGAGTTTACGATCCATCTGTTATCAGCCGCCAGTGATCCTGTCGCCCGTTTTGACAGCGGACTCCGGCGATACCACGATGCGGTCACCACTGTTCAGGCCGGAAATGATTTCCATGCTGTCGTTGAATTTCCGTCCCGTACGCACCATACGGAAATGGGCTATGCCTTGATCATCCACCATATAAACTCCCGGCAGGTCTGCATGCGACACAATCGCCGTCGCGGGAATAGTGATGACCTGCTTTTGTCCCATAGCGAAATCGATTCGAGCAAACATGCCGACACGAATCTGCGAGAGGTCGTCCAAAGCAATCTTGACCATATAACTGTGTGTGGAAGGATCGGCGGATGGCACCATGTGCGTCACCGTACCATTCATCGGCGTCTGCTGATCATCGAGGGTGATACGCACTGTCTCGCCCTGCTGGATATATTGCACATAGGCCTCATTGATAAATGTCCGCAAGATAATCCGCGTCGGGTCTTCCACGGCCAGGATGTTGGCGCCGGGCGTGGTGAGATCACCGCTCTGTTTGAATTTCTCCACTACCACACCGGTTACCGGTGATTTGATCTTGGCATACTCCAATAGAGCACGCGCCTGTTCGAGCGTACCTTGCGCCACCCGTAGATCTTCCTGCGCGAGTTGATGTTGCAGTTCGACTTTGCGGAATAACTGCTCCGCAATCAGTTTCTGATCAAAGAGGTTCTTGTGACGTTCATATTCCGCCTGTGCCTCCGTGGCCTTACGCTTGGCCTGAGTAAGGCGTGCCTCTGCTTCTTTGATGTTGGTCTGAACCTCGGTAGGATCGATAGTGACGATCACCTGGCCCTTCTTGACGACTTCACCTTCGTGCACGGAAAGATTACGGATAAACCCGCTGACACGGGACGCAATCTCAACCCGTTCGTCCGAGATAAAGGTACCACTGGTGGTGTAGGTTTCGGCAACGTCTTCATAGCCGACTGTGTGAAGTTGGGCAGTCACGGTACGGGGGGGTTGCGTTTCGACACTGGCATCCTGATTTTCACAAGCTGCGATGGTTAGCAGCATTGCCACCCATAATGCCGTTGTGACCACCCATGAAGTTGTATGCAAATTCATAATCCTCTCCTATGCTTTCTCCGTGTCATGGCAATAAACAGATTTCAATGCCTCTATAATCCTGATAAATTTCGGATCAGCGATGTAATAGAAATTCTGTTTGCCTCGCCGCTCACGGGCGACAAGGCCCAACAGGTGCATTTTCGCCAGGTGCTGCGATATATTGGATTGCGCGGCCCCAGTTTTTGCGATGATTTCGCTGACGTTCAGAGGCCCTTCTACCAGGTGGCACAGGATCGCCAAACGCAAATCGTGGGCAATGGCGCGTAAACCGCGGACGGTTTGCTGAATTTCGACACTACTGAATTCTGACATAATAACATTATATTAACATATGCTAATATTATCAATTAAATATTATGAATATGATTTTATTGGGTATTTTATAGTGCTACGCTGGGCTGAGCTTCGGCGGATTAAGCAATCGGAGACACTCTATATATATGAACGCAACCTTACCCATTATCGAACCCGGCATTAAATTACGATCAGCCACCAAAGCGGACTGCGGGACCATTGCGGCGCTGTACAGTATTTCCTCCGACGGCGTAGCGGACTATATCTGGACAACCCTGGCTTCACCGGGCGAAGACATTCTCGACGTTGGACAGCGACGCTATGAACGCGAAGATTCCGTCTTCAGTTACAAGAATTGCGTGGTGGTTGAAAAAGACAAAAAGGTGGTCGGTATGCTGGTGTCCTTTCCAATACTATTTTCGGACACCTCCGCTGACGATGAAGTCGATCCTGTCCTGGCGCCTTACAGCAAACTTGAATGTAATAACAGTTATTACATCTGCGGTATGGCAGTATTACCCGAATACCGCGGCCAAGGTATCGGCACGCAGTTTCTCGAAACAGCCGAACAGCTTGCGCGCACGGAGGGCTTCAACAAGTTAAGTCTGATCGTCTTTGAACAGAACAGCGGGGCAAAACGTCTGTACGAACGATCAGGTTTCCTTGAGGTCGCGCGGGAATCTGTCGTTCCGCACCCGCTGATTCACTATACCGGCGACGCACTGCTGATGGTGAAAAATATTAATATCCATTTACCCTGACCGCTGTATATAGTATCTGACAAATGATATCGGCATTTTTACCGTACGTGAATCGAATCCATATCAAATTATTTTTTGTGTACATATTAACCGCCTGCGTCAACCCGCAGATTTATTTCACATTACAGCACCAGGCGATATTACTCCAGCCATGTAATTATTTATGAATGAACCAGCAAAGATAAAGGTTGCCCATTTCTCCGATATGTTGTGTGTGTGGGCCTATGTATCCGAGATACGCCTGACCGAACTAAGAAAACAGTTGGGCGCGAAGATTTATCTCAGTTATTCCTTTATCCCCATCTTCGGCTGTACGGATCACCGCATCGGCGGCGGCTGGCAGGACCGCGGTGGCTTCAAGGGTTATTCGCAACACGTGAGGGAGGTTTGCCGTGATTACCCTCACGTCGTGGTCGGCGAAGACGCATGGAACAAGACGATTCCAAAATCATCGGCGACCAGCCATCATTTTCTCAAGGCTGTGCAATTACTGGAACAGAAATCACTCATACCGGATCAACCCGATACACAATTTGAGAATCATACCCTGTTTGAAGAAACCGCTCGGCGCATCCGTCAGGCATTTTATCGCGACGGATTGAATATCGCCGAAGAGGCCGTGTTATTTGACATCGCCGATCAACTCGACCTGCCTGTGCAATTGATTGACAAACACATGCGTAACGGTGAAGCCATGGCGGCCATGTGTCGTGATTCAGAGCTGGGGAAAAAGTACAACGTTGAGGGAAGTCCGACTTACGTATTGAATGAAGGACGCCAGAAACTCTATGGCAATCTGGGTTACAAGATTATCGAGGCCAACGTCCAGGAAATCCTGCGCCGTCCGCAAAATCAGGCGAGTTGGTGTTGACGCCGCTGTTATTACAGGAACAGCAGGTGCACCCCGATCACCACCAGTAACAGTGCGAAACAAATCTTGAGGATCTTCATCGGCAACTTGTGAGTGAGTTTCGCGCCCAGCGGCGCAAACACGACGCTCGCCAGAGTGACTCCGATCAAGGCCGGCCAGTAAATATAACCACTGCTCCACTCGGGCAGTGCCGCCGAATCAAAGCCGGTACTGATATAGCCAACCGCTCCGGCAACGGCGATAGGCAGTCCACAAGCCGCCGAGGTAGCGATGGCGTTGCGTATCGACTTGTTACACCACAACAGGAACGGTGTCGTCAGCGTGCCGCCGCCGATACCGATCAGCGCGGAGACGGCACCGATCACGATGCCCGCCAGGGTCATGCCCGCTTTCCCCGGCAGTTCACGATGTGGTTTCGGCTTGAAGTCGAGGATCATCTTGATCGCGGCGACTATTGCAAAAATACCCACACCCATCTTCAGTGCATCGCTGCTGATCTGGTCAGCGATATAGGCTCCCGTGAACGCGCCAAGCAAAATCCCGGGAACCAGTTTGACAAATACCGGCCACAACACCGCGCCCTGGCGGTGATGCGCCAGCACCGATGAGATCGACGTCGGTATGATGGTCGCCAGTGAAGTGCCGATGGCCAGGTGCATGATGACATCATTGGCGATGCCCTGCTGTGTATAAATAGTGGCAAGCATCGGTACGATGATCAGCCCCCCGCCGACACCGAACAATCCGGCGATGGTCCCGGCAAACGCACCCAGCAGCAGGTAGGCAATCAGGTATTCCAAGTTACTTTATCCAGACAGTCTTGGCATTCAGGAATTCATGCAGACCATGGTGCGACAATTCGCGCCCGTAACCGGATGCCTTGATGCCGCCGAAGGGCAGGCGCGGATCGCTCTTCACCATGCCGTTGACGAACACGGCGCCTGATTGCAGGCGGCGCGCCAGCGATTCCCCGCGGGCGATGTCACTTGTCCAGATACTCCCGCCCAGCCCGTAGCGTGAGCCATTGGCAATCAGCAGGGCATCGCTGTTGTTCCTTGCACGGATGACGCTCGCCACCGGGCCGAACAGTTCCTCCTCATAGGCGGTCATCCCGGATGTAACATCATCGAGAATGGAAGGCTGGTAAAAGGCACCGGGGCCGGGACGCGGCTCACAGCCTGTTACGACGACGGCACCTTGTGCGATAGTTCTGCTGACCTGTTGATGCAGCTCATCGCGCAGATCGGTGCGCGCCATCGGTGCCAGCGTAGTGCTCTCATCCAGGGGATCACCCATAGCGAGCTTCTCAGCGCCGTCCTTGAACCGTTCAACAAACTCATCTGCAATTACGTCAACGACAATAAACCTTTTTGCCGCAATACAACTCTGCCCGGCATTGAGAAAGCGAGAGGTGACTGCATTCCTGACGGTCTCATCGAGATCGGCGTCTTCCAGCACGATGAACGCATCCGCCCCCCCCAATTCCAGTACCGACTTCTTGAGATTTTCCCCGGCGCAGGCCGCCACCTTTTTTCCCGCCGGCTCACTGCCTGTCAACGTTACCGCGTGGATTCGTGGGTCGGCGATTACCTTGCTCACCTGGCCAGCCGCGATCATCAAGCTACGGAATACGCCTACCGGAAGTTCTGCATCATGAAATACCTGTTCGATCGCCAACGCACACTGCGGGACATTCGAGGCATGCTTGAGTACGCCGGTGTTACCCCCCGTCAGTGCCGGGACCGCAAAACGAAATACCTGCCACAAGGGAAAATTCCACGGCATTATTGCGAGCACTGTTCCTAACGGCTGGTAGGCGACGTAACTGTTACCGGCATCGGTCTTGATAGATTCATCGGCAAGAAATTCGGTGGCATTGTCTGCGTAGTAATCACATACCCATGCACACTTCTCGACTTCGGCGCGTGATTCCTTGATCAGCTTGCCCATTTCCAGAGTCATCGTACGAGCGAGTTCCTCTGCCCTGCCGCGTAGCACGGCGGCCACCCTGCGCATGCCTTCACAGCGTTCGGCCAATGGCGTGCCGGACCATCGAGGTGCGGCATCCGCAGCCTGTTGTAACGCCGCGTCGATCTGGTGGTCGTCCCACGTGTCGATGACTTTCAGGGTCTTGCCGTCAGCCGGATTGATCGATTCAAATGCCATTTCCAAACTCCCTGCGCCGTCCATACTCGGCATCCCGCACAACTTTCCAGGGCAGGAGGTGCCAAATCAGGATTTGATCGCGCATTATTTTAAAGTCAATAAATGATCTATCTGATGGCAAGTATATCTCATGTATACTGTATGCTTCCCTGAAAACGAACTCTTTAATTCATAATGATATTAACGTAGTCATTCCAGAGGACCCCGATGAAGTTAAAGATTGAGTCTGCAATCAAACCCAAACTCTGCATATTGGGCGGTACCGGCTTTGTCGGCCATCGTCTTGCCGATGAACTGATTGAACTAGGCTACCAGGTAAAAATTCTGACGCGACGGCGTGAACGTCATCGTGACCTGCTCGTATTACCCAAGGTTAAGCTTGTTGAAGCAGACATCCATGACCCGGCGGTGCTGCGTGAGCAATTCGCAGGGTGCGACACCGTCATTAATCTGGTAGCCATTATAAACGAAAACCACCGCGGCGATTTCAACAAGATACACGTCGATCTTGTCGGAAATATTATCGAGGGATGTTTGGCAAGCGGCGTCACACGTCTGCTCCACATGAGCGCCCTGAATGCCGACGCCCACAATGGCAAAAGCCAATATCTAAAAACCAAGGGACACGGTGAAGACCTGGCGCACAGCGCCGCAGACAAGGGACTACAGGTGACGAGCTTCCGCCCTTCGATTATCTTCGGCCCCGGCGACCACTTCTTTACACGCTTCGCCGCCTTGTTGAAGAGTGTGCCTCTTGCCTTACCGCTGGCGTGCCCCGATGCACGCTTTGCGCCCGTCTTCGTCGGCGATGTCGTTGCCGCGTTTATCACCGCCCTGCAAGACAGGAACACCATCGGCCAACGCTATGAACTGTGCGGCCCCCATGTCTACACCCTGCAACAACTCGTTGACTACACCGCCAACGTCCTCAATATCCATAAAAAAATCATCAGGCTCGATGGTAGCCTGTCGAGGCTGCAGGCGCGCATCATGCAATTTCTTCCCGGCAAACCCCTGACCTATGATAATTATCTCACCATGCAGGTCGACAGCATCTGCCAACACGAACTACCAGACTTTTTTGATATCACACCCACGGCCATAGAAGCTGTCGTGCCGGTCTACCTGACCGATAACAACGAACGCGCACGCCTCGGCAAATACCGCGAAAAACATGTGGAACATATTTAATCCCTTATGACCGGGAGTATCGATTGAAAATCTACAAGGTCGGTGGTGCCATCCGCGACCGCCTGCTCGGCCTTGCCGTGCAGGATACCGACTGGGTAGTGGTCGGCGCCACGCCGCAGGAAATGGAAGCGCTTGGCTATCAGCGTGTCGGGCAGGATTTCCCGGTGTTCCTGCATCCGCAAACCAAAGAGGAATATGCCCTCGCGCGCACCGAGCGCAAGACCGCGCCGGGCTACAAGGGATTTGACATCGATGCTACTCCGAACGTCACGCTGGAAGAAGACCTGCAACGCCGTGATCTCACCATCAACGCCATGGCCGAAACCACCGACGGTCAACTCGTCGATCTGTATGGCGGTGCCGATGATGTCCGTGCGCGTAAACTACGCCATGTGTCCCCCGCCTTTGCCGAAGACCCTGTGCGCATCCTGCGCGTTGCACGCTTCGCGGCGCGTTTTGTGCCGATAGGTTTCCAGGTCGCCGAGGAAACCAACACGCTGATGCGCGACATGGTCAAGGCCGGCGAAGTCGATGCGCTGGTGCCTGAACGTGTCTGGACCGAGCTGGCGCGTGCCCTCGGTGAAGCACGGCCGTCGCAGTTTTTCGAAGTGTTGCGCAACTGTGGTGCACTTGCGATCCTGTTTCCGGAAATTGATGGCCTGTTCGGCGTGCCGCAACCGCGGCAGCACCATCCCGAAATCGACAGCGGTATACACGTCCTGCAGGTCCTGGATTATGCCGCCGCGTTATCGGACGATGTCCGGGTACGCTTTGCCGCCCTGGTCCATGACCTTGGCAAGGGTGCGACACCTGCACAGGAATGGCCCCGCCATATCGCCCATGAAGAAAAGAGCGTCGCGCTGATCAAGACGATGTGCCAGCGTCTGCGTGCGCCTAACGATTTTCGCGACCTCGCAATCCTCGTGGCCCGTTACCATACACGCTGTCATCGCGCCGCCGAATTGCGGCCGGGGACCCTGCTCGAAACACTCGAAGCCCTCGATGCCTTCCGCAGGCCGGAACGGCTCGAGCAATTTCTTATCGCCTGCGAGGCCGATGCGACCAGCCGCCCCGGCCTTGAAACCCTCGGCTATCCCCAGGCGGACATCTTTCGCAACGCCCTGCGGGCGGCGAAAAGCATCGACGCCGGCGCGCTCGTTGCTGAAGGTTTTGCGGGTGAAAAACTTGCCGCGGAACTCAAGCAGCGGCGCATCGCCGCCATCGCCAAACTTTAACTTTCATCCTTCCATCATAGTGGTAATAGTTAAACTTACTGTTTAACCGGTCGATATATACATCAACAAATAAACACCACAAATCATCAAAAACTCACAGCTAGAAGGAATACCATGTCAAACGGGATTGGCTACGACCGCATTATTATCGAGGGCATCAGAGAAGATAACAAAAAATTCCGGCCTTCCGACTGGGCCGAACGCATTTCAGAGATGCTCGCCAGCTTCGGACCTGATCACAAACTGCACTATTCGGAATTCGTCCATCCCAGCATCATCGGCGGTGAACAATGCCTGATCGTCGATCGCAGGCTCAGCGAGACACACCCGGACGCCTTTAAGTTTATCCTCAATTTCGCCGCGCAAAACAAATTGCGCCTCCAGGAAGACCGGCGCGTGGTCAAGCAGGAGGTCGACCTCGACCGGCGTAACGGAAAACCTGACCGGGTCTCCCTGGCGGAGATCGTCGCGGACCCGCTACCGGTACAAGGCTAGGTAAAACAGGGCCATAGCCGTCTTCGGCGGCACGTTAGAATTTTAAT
>Ga0307424_1001326_pt1 | contig 13084 bp, 12 predicted proteins | sample SalMarWE160320MG_FD_202157 | JGI IMG/M metagenome (GOLD analysis project Ga0307424, IMG submission 202157) | Salt marsh sediment microbial communities from the Plum Island Ecosystem LTER, Massachusetts, United States - WE1603-20 | ecosystem: Environmental > Aquatic > Marine > Intertidal zone >... | reverse complement strand
CCGCGGAGGTGGAACATGGATAACCTGGTCACCCTGCGCGGTGTCACCAAGCGCTACCGGCGCGGCAGGCAGGAGATCGAGGTGTTGCACGCCATCGACATGGATGTCGCGAGCGGGGACTTCGTCGCGCTGATGGGGCCGTCGGGTTCCGGCAAGACCACCCTGCTCAACCTCATCGGCGGACTGGACGGCACCAGCGCAGGGAGCATCGAGGTCGCCGGGACGCGCCTCGATCGCATGGACAGCGGGCAGCTGGCCCGGTGGCGCGCGGCCAACATCGGTTTCGTGTTCCAGTTCTACAACCTGTTGCCGATGCTGAGCGCGCAGAAGAACGTCGAGCTGCCGCTGCTGCTGACGCGGCTGCCCGCGCGGGTGCGGCGGCGCAATGCCCGGATCGCGCTGGCGCTGGTGGGCCTGGAGGAACGCGCGCAGCACCGCCCGGGCGAGTTGTCCGGCGGCCAGGAGCAGCGCGTCGCCATCGCGCGCGCCATCGTGTCCGATCCAAAGATCCTGGTATGCGACGAGCCGACCGGTGACCTCGACCGCCACACGGCCGACGAGGTCATGTCCCTGCTGCAGCAGCTGAACCGCGAGCACGGCAAGACCATCGTGATGGTGACCCACGATCCCAAGGCGGCCGAGTTCGCGCACCGCCAGCTGCATCTGGACAAGGGCACGCTGGCGGAGAACCGGACCTGAGGCGGGACGGGTCATGAAATTCCTGCCGCTGGTGTGGGCCGCGCTGATGCGCAGGAAGGCGCGTACCATCCTGACGCTGCTGTCGATCATCGTCGCATTCCTGCTGTTCGGTATGCTGGATGCGGTGCGCGTGGCGTTCACCGTGCGCGACTCGCTGGAGGGCGCCAGCCGGCTGGTGACCAGTTCCCGGCTTTCGATCATCCAGCCCCTGCCGTACGCGGACCTGGCGCAGATCCAGCGGGTCCCGGGTGTCAGGCAGGTCGCGTTCGCCAACTGGTTCGGCGGCATCTACCAGGACCGCAGGAATTTCTTCGCCAACTTCGCCGTCAGCCCGAACTACCTGGACCTGTTTCCCGAGTTCGTGCTGCCGAAAGAACAGCGCGCGGCCTTCGATCACACCCGCACCGGTGCCATCGTTGGCGCGAACCTGGCCAGACGCTACAACTTCAAGGTTGGCGACCGGATTCCGCTGCAGGCGACCATCTTTCCGCACAAGAACGGCGACAACACCTGGACCTTCGACCTGGTGGGTATCTTTCACGCGCGCGAGGCGCGTGACCGCGGCCAGGAAGACCAGATGATGTTCCATTACGACTACTTCGACGAGGGGCGCACCTTCGGGCACGGTACCGTCGGCTGGTATGCAGTGCAGATCAGTGATCCCGACCGTGCCGGCCAGGTGGCCCGGGATATCGACCGCCTGTTCGCCAACTCGGCCGACGAGACCCGGACCCAGACCGAGAAGCAGTTCAGCCTCGACTTCGCCCGCCAGATCGGTGACATCGGCCTGATCGTCAGTTCGATCATGGGCGCGGTGTTCTTCACCATCCTGCTGCTCACCGGCAACACCATGTCCCAGGCGGTGCGCGAGCGCATCCCGGAACTCGCGGTGCTCAAGACCATCGGCTACTCCAACCGGCGCGTGCTGTGGCTGGTGCTGGCGGAATCCCTGTTGCTGGCGATCGCGGGCGGTTGCATCGGCCTGCTGCTGGCCATGGCCGGCGCGGGGATGCTGAGCGCGGCCTTTCGCGGTGGTGCCTTCGAGGTCGGCCTGCAGTCGTGGCGCAACGGCATCGGCATCATGCTGGTACTGGGTTTCGCGGTCGGTCTGCCGCCGGCGTGGCGCGCGATGCGCCTGCGCATCGTCGATGCCCTGAACGCACACTGAGGAACCTCCCATGCGCTGGATCACCCAGATACTCGAGATCACCTGGATGAGCCTGGCGACCCTGCCGCGGCGGCCGGGTTCGGCACTGGTGATCGTGGGCGGCATCGCCGGGGTGGTCGGTGTGCTGGTGGCGCTGCTGGCGATCAGCGAGGGCTTCCAGGCGGTGCTGGCGAAGGCCGGGCGGATGGATGACGCCATCGTGCTGCGCAAGGGTGCGAGCGCCGAACTCAACAGCGGCCTGAGCCGGGAGGACACCGTGCTGATCGCACAGGCGCCCGGCATACTCCACGACCGCACCGGCAACCCGATCGCCTCGGCCGAGGTGGTGGTGGTCGCGAACCTGCGCAAGCGCAGCTCCGGCACCGAATCCAATGTCGAGATCCGCGGTGTCGGGCCACGGGTGTGGGAACTGCGCAGCAACGTCCATATCATCGAAGGACGGCGTTTTCGACCCGGCATGCGGGAACTGGTGGTCGGGCAGGGCGCGCAGCGCGAGTTTGCCGGGCTGGAGGTCGGCCGGACGATCCGGCTGGGCCTGCAGCAGTGGCAGGTGGTGGGCATGTTCGCCTCGGGCGATGCGCACGAGTCGGAGCTGTGGGGCGACCCGGAGGTCCTGCAGGGCGCCTACCAGCGTACCGGTTACCAGTCCGTCACCGTCAAGCTGACCGACGTGGATGCCTTCGATACGCTGAAGGCGGCGTTGAGCAGCGATCCGCGCCTGACGGTGGACGTGCAGCGCACGCGTGACTACTACGCCACGCAGTCCGAGGACCTGACCCGCCTGATCCGCATCCTGGGCGTGGCCATCGCGGCGATCATGGGCATCGGCGCTGTATTCGGTGCCCTCAACACCATGTACTCGGCGGTCTCAGCCCGGTCACGGGAGATCGCCACCCTGCGTGCGCTCGGTTTCCCGGCGGTCCCGGTAGTCGTCTCGGTGATGCTGGAGGCGGCATTGCTGGCCCTGGCGGGCGGGGTGATCGGCGCCGCCATCGCCTGGGCGCTGTTCGATAACTACACGGCCTCCACGCTCGGTGCCAACTTCAGCCAGGTGGTATTCGCCTTCCGGGTCACGCCGGGACTGATCCTGAGCGGACTGCTCTGGTCGCTGGGCATCGGCCTGGTCGGCGGGCTGTTCCCGGCCATCCACGCGGTGCGCCAGCCCGTGACGGTGGCGTTACGCGCGCAGTAGGCCGGGTAATGTCCGCGAGCCGGCGCGCTGCGCCGTGCGCACCCTGCTGTCCCTGTACGTCGCGCGTCCCCCGCAATGACTGAGAAGGATACACCCCGTAAAACACCGTCATTGCGAGCGAGGCGGTCTCGCGCCTACGTCATTTGACGTAGATAACCCCGCAATTGTACGGCTACCTCGCAGGGAACTTTGGCGCCATCCTCTGCCACAGCGTCTTTTGACTCACCAGGGCTTACTGAAGGAACCGCCATGAATCGACAAACCGCTGTTATGACCGTGCCGCAGGCACAGACTTCGGACCACCGCAGTGTGCAGGGGTTCCTGCTCTCCACTCTCGCAGCCGCGTTGCTGTCCGGCAACGCCGTGGCCGGGGGCAAGATCAATATCGGTGACCATTCCTGGGTAAGCCTGGGTGCCGGTATCCGGACCGCGTTTACCGCGGTTGAGGACGCTGCCCCGAACGGCTCGGATTACAGCTCGGACTTCGACGTCCAGAATGTCCGTCTCTATTTTAATGGACAGCTGAACGACAGGCTGGGCATGACGATCAATACCGATGACATCAAGAGCGACGGCAGCGACGGCCACGTCGACCTCCTCGATGTCATCGTGCGCTACGAAATGTCAGACCAGTTCAACATCTGGGCCGGTCGCATGCTGACGCCGGCGGACCGGATCGAGATGAACGGTCCGTTCTACTCGCTGACCTGGAATCAGTACACACAGCCTCTGTACCCGTCAGACCAGTTGGGCGATGCGGGGCTCTACGGCCGCGATGACGGTGTGACCATCTGGGGCAAGTACGACAAGTTCCAGTACGCCGTCGGCATGTTCAACGGCCTGCGGGGCTACAGCAACACCAGCGACACGCTGTTGTATGCCGCGCGCTTCGCGTACAACTTCCTGAACATGGAGGATAATCCCGCTTATTACACCTCCAGCACCTATTATGGCGGCCTGGGTAACATCCTCACCCTGGGCGTCAGTCTGCAGAGCCAGAGCGATGGTACCGGCAGCACCACGCAGTCGGGCGATTTCAGCGGCTACACCATCGACCTGCTGTCCGAGACGGTACTGGGTGGCGGCGGTGTGGTCACGGTCGAAGGCGAGTACAAGAACTTCAACGCGGACTACACGATTGCGACACCGGCCGCAGGCAACTGCTTCTGCCTGTTCGACGGAGATTCCTATTTTGCCACTGCCGCCTACCTGTTCCCGACTCCGGTCGGCCCGGGTAAATTCCAGCCCTATCTGCGCTACGTCGAGAACAAGCCCTCGGATGACTCCTCCAGTGACCTGACCGAATTCGGTGTGAACTACGTCATCAACGGGCACAACGCGCTGCTGAACTTCAATTACTCCACCGGTGACGCGACCATCACGGGCTACCCCGGAGCGGACGTAAAGAGTTTCTCGATTGGCGTGCAGTTGCAGATCTGAGCGCGGCGTACCGCAGCAGTGCATCCTGAATGATTATGATCTAGCAAAGAGGAATCAACATGAACATGGGTCAAGTAATATCGAAAGCAGCTACCCTCCTGGCGGCCAGTCTCGTCAGTGTCTCGGTATACGCGGCGGATACCATCAAGGTCGGTGTGCTCCACTCCCTGTCCGGTACCATGGCGATCAGTGAATCCACGCTGAAGGACACCGTACTGATGCTCATTGACGAGCAGAACAAGGCGGGCGGCTTGCTGGGCAAGAAGCTCGAGCCGGTTGTGGTCGATCCGGCTTCCAACTGGCCGTTGTTCGCGGAGAAAGCGCGCGAGCTGCTGGAAAAGGACAAGGTGGCCGTGATCTTCGGTTGCTGGACTTCCGTATCGCGCAAGTCGGTATTGCCGGTGGTGGAGCAGGACAACGGCCTGCTCTTCTACCCGGTACAGTGGGAGGGCGAAGAATCGTCGAAGAACGTCTTCTACACCGGTGCGGCGCCCAACCAGCAGGCAATCCCCGCGGTCGAGTACCTGATGAACGACGTGGGGGTGAAGCGCTGGGCCCTGCTCGGTACCGATTACGTCTATCCGCGTACCACCAACAAGATCCTCGTTGCCTATCTCAAGGCCCACGGTGTCAAGGATTCCGATATCATGGTCAACTACACGCCGTTCGGCTATTCCGACTGGCAGAGCATCGTCTCCCAGGTGAAGAAATTCGGCACCGCCGGCAAGAAGACCGCGGTCATCTCCACCATCAACGGCGATGCCAACGTGCCGTTCTACAAGGAGCTGGCCAACCAGGGTATTTCCGCCGAGGACATCCCGGTGATGGCTTTTTCCGTGGGTGAAGAGGAGCTCTCGGGCATCGACACCAGGCCGCTGGTCGGCCACCTCGCCGCCTGGAACTATTTCGAAAGCGTCGATACCCCGGAAAACCGCGCCTTTGTTAAGGAGTGGCACAAGTTCATCAAGGACGACAAGCGCGTCACCAACGACCCGATGGAGGCCACCGACATCGGCTTCAAGATGTGGGTAAAGGCGGTAAAGAAGACCGGCTCCACCGATACCGACAAGGTCGCCAGGGCGATGATCGGCATCAAGGCGCCGAATCTCACCGGCGGGATGGCAGTGATGAACAAGAACCATTTCCTGTCGAAGCCGGTGCTGATCGGCGAGATCCAGGACGACGGCCAGTTCGATGTCGTCTGGCAGACCAAGGGCCTGGTAGCGGGTGACGCCTGGTCCGACTACCTGGCGGAAGACAAGAACATCATCGCGGACTGGACCGCGCCGATCAATTGCGGTCACTACAACACGGTGACCAGGAAGTGCACCACCGGCCAGCACTGATCTCCTGAAGGGCAGGGGGGTGCGGCTGGTTTCGATCCGCCGTACCCCCTGCGTCCTCACGCCGGTCCGGCACTGCCGGCCCGCGGACCGACGAGACGAGAGACACCGAACATGCCGTGCCGAGCCCAGCTCGCCCCCCGATTACCTCTCATGTGGTGGCTGCCATTGCTGCTGGCGGCTCTCTGCTGCCCCCGCGCGGTATTCCCTGCGGTCGATGACGCCACGTTCCGCGCGGCCCTGGAGTCGCTGAAGGCGGACAGCTACCGGCAGGAACAGGCGGCGATCGAGACATTCGCCACCGTGGACGACCCGCGCACGGAGGGCATCCTGCGGGCCCTGCTCGATGGTGACCTGCACTACCGCAAGAGCGACGGACGCATGGTGATCACCCGCGACCTCGACGGCAGGTATCGTCTTGCCGATGCAGTGGACGGGGCCGACCTCGGTACGGTGAGCCGCTTCGACGTGGACAAGATCCGGGTCAACAACCATTTGCGCAGCGTGCTGCGCGACCTGATCGCACGCATGAACCTGACCAGCCGGGACGCCGCCCGCCGGCTGCAGGCGGTGCGTGAGATGACCGGCGACACCGGCAGCCACGCAGTCGCGCTGCTGCGTGCTGCGGCGCAGATTGAGACTGACGGCCGGGTGCAGCGCGTCATCCAGGTGGCCCTGGCGCTGGTTGACCTGGAGAACGCCGATGCCACGGTACGCCTGCGTGCGGTGCATGCACTCGATGGCTCCGTCGACGACCATGCACGCATCGCACTCAAGCGCCTGCTGGCGAAGCACGACGACGGCAGCTACGCGGAACCCGAGACCGTGGTGCGCAAGGCTGTGCGCAAGGCGCTCCGTGACATCCAGGACAAGCTCGACCTCTATCAGCTATTCGAAACCATATTTTTCGGTATCAGCCTCGGCTCAGTACTGTTGCTGTCGGCCATCGGCCTGTCGATTACCTTCGGGGTCATGGGCGTGATCAACATGGCGCACGGGGAAATGATGATGCTCGGCGCCTATACCACCTACGTGGTGCAACAGCTTATGCCGAACATGATCGATGCCTCGTTGTGGGTGGCAATTCCCGCGGCGTTCCTGGTTTCCGGCCTGGTCGGCGTCGGTATCGAGCGCGGCGTGATCCGGTTCCTTCATGGCCGGCCACTGGAAACCCTGCTGGCGACCTTCGGGATCAGCCTGATCCTGCAACAGGCGGTGCGGACCATCTTTTCTCCGCTGAACCGGCAGGTGGTGACGCCGGACTGGATGAGCGGGTCGCTGGAGGTCAATTCCGCGCTATCCATCACCTACAACCGGTTGTACATACTGCTGTTCGCCCTGATCGTGTTCGTCATCCTGCAGGTGATTCTGAAAAAGACATCGCTCGGCCTGAACGTGCGTGCCGTGTCCCAGAATCGCGCCATGGCCAGGGCCATCGGCGTGCGGACGGAGTGGGTGGACGCCATGACCTTCGGACTCGGCTCGGGTATCGCGGGGGTGGCTGGTGTCGCACTGAGCCAGTTGACCAACGTGGGCCCCAACCTCGGGCAGTCCTACATCATCGACTCCTTCATGGTCGTGGTGTTCGGCGGCGTCGGCAACATGCTCGGTACCCTGGTCGGTGGTTTCACCCTGGGCGTTGCCAACAAGTTCCTGGAACCGCTGACCGGTGCGGTACTGGCAAACATCCTGATTCTGGTGTTCATCATCCTGTTCATCCAGAAGCGGCCGAGGGGACTGTTCCCGCAGAGTGGGAGGGCCGCGAGTGACTAGCCCCGTACGCGCGACGGGCCTGAGCGGGTCTCCGTTCCGGGAATCCTCGGTCTTCCTGGTCGTGCTGCTGGGCTGTGCCGCAGCCGCCTCGGTCTGCAATCTGCTGGTGCCGGCCGATTCCACGTTGCACGTCAGCACGTACACCATCACACTGCTCGGCAAGTACCTGTGTTATGCGCTGCTGGCTCTCTCGGTCGATGTGGTATGGGGTTATTGCGGGATACTCAGCCTGGGTCACGGCGCGTTTTTTGCGCTCGGCGGCTACGGCATGGGCATGTACCTGATGCGCCAGATCGGCGCCCGCGGTGTGTATGGCAATCCCGTGCTGCCCGACTTCATGGTGTTCCTGAACTGGAAGGAACTGCCGTGGTACTGGCTGGGCATGGACCATTTCTGGTTCGCCATGCTTATGGCACTGCTGGTGCCGGGTCTGCTGGCATTCGCGTTCGGGTGGCTGGCGTTTCGTTCACGCGTCACCGGGGTGTACCTTTCGATCATGACACAGGCGCTGACCTATGCCCTGATGCTGGCCTTTTTCCGCAACGAGATGGGTTTCGGCGGGAACAACGGCCTGACCGACTTCAAGGATATCGTGGGCATCGACCTGCAGACGGACGGTGCGCGCGTGTCGCTGTTCGTGATTACGGCGATGATGCTCTGCATTGCCTATCTCGCGAGCCGCTATATCATGGATTCCCGGCTCGGGCGCGTGCTGCTGAGCATTCGCGACGGCGAGTCGCGCACCCGCTTCCTCGGCTATCGCACCGAGTACTTCAAGGTCTGGATCTTCGTGTATTCCGCATTGCTGGCAGCGCTGGCGGGTATCATGTACGTACCCCAGGTCGGCATCATCAACCCCAGCGAGTTCTCGCCGCTGAATTCCATCGAGGTGGTGGTTTGGGTTGCCGTCGGTGGCCGCGGCACGTTGTACGGTGCAGTGATCGGCGCGTTGCTGGTCAATTACGCCAAGACGAAATTTACCGTACTCATTCCCGAGGCGTGGGTGTTCGTACTGGGCGGGCTGTTCGTGTATGTCACGCTGTTCCTGCCCCGGGGCATCGCCGGCTGGATCGAGGACCGCGCGTCCGGCCGCCGGCAGCGACCGCGTCGCGGCCTGCCGCAGACAGGATGACGCCATGACGTGGCGCGAAACCATCCAGAAAATCGCCGGTCACGACCGGATCTGGTCCAGGCTGATGCCGCCGAAGCAGTATATCGACGTGTCGCACCAGGTCTGCCTGTATATCGAGGGGCTGAGTGTCAGCTTCGACGGCTTCAGGGCACTCGACAATCTCAACCTCTATATCAACGACGGAGAGCTGCGTTGCCTTATCGGCGCCAACGGCGCCGGCAAGACCACGCTGATGGACGTGATCACCGGCAAGACACCTTGCGATGAGGGCACCGTGTACTTCGGGCAGACCATCAATCTGCTGGAACGCACGGAGCCCGAAATCGCGCAACTGGGCATCGGTCGCAAGTTCCAGAAGCCGACGGTCTTCGAGGCCCAGACGGTGTTCGCCAATCTGGAACTTTCGCTGAAGACCCGCAAGGGTATCTGGTACACGCTGCACGCCGGTCTCAGCGGCGAGCAGCTCGATGCAATCGATGAGGTGCTCGAGCTGATCGGGTTGAAGGACCAGGCCGGCCGGCCGGCGGGCTCGCTGTCGCACGGCCAGAAGCAGTGGCTGGAGATCGGCATGCTGCTGGTATCGGAGCCGCGCCTGTTGCTGATCGACGAACCGGTCGCAGGCATGACGCCGCAGGAAACCGAAAGGACCGCGGAGCTGCTGACCGCGCTGGCCGGACATCACACCGTGGTGGTGGTGGAGCACGACATGGAGTTCGTGCGCAGCATCGCCAGGACGGTTACCGTACTGCACCAGGGTTCGGTGCTGGCGGAGGGTTCGATGGACCACGTCCAGAACGATCCCCGGGTGATCGAAGTCTATCTGGGCAGCGACGCATGATCGAGATCCGCAACGTCGACCAGCTGTACGGGGGAACCCAGATTCTCTGGGGACTCAATCTTACTGTGGCCCCGGGCTCCTGCACCTGTATCATGGGGCGCAACGGGGTGGGCAAGACGACCTTGCTGAAGTGCCTGATGGGCCTGCTACCCGTCAGCCGGGGGGAGATCCTGTATAACGGTGAACCACTGCATAGCCGGTCGGCCGAGTATCGTGCCCACCACGGAATCGGCTATGTGCCCCAGGGCCGGGACATCTTCCCCCTGTTGACCGTAGAGGAAAACCTGCGGATCGGACTGCCATGCCGCAAGGACCGCTCGCGCAGGATCCCCGACCGGATCTTCGAGCTGTTCCCGGTCCTGAAAGACATGCTCAACCGGCGCGGCGGCGACCTGTCCGGCGGGCAGCAGCAGCAGCTGGCAATCGGAAGGGCGTTGGTGATCGAGCCGCAGGTGCTGATTCTCGACGAACCCAATGAGGGGATACAGCCCAACATCGTCCGGCAGATCGGGGACGTGATCATCCGGCTTAACCGGGAAGAAAGACTGACGGTGATCCTGGTGGAACAGAAGCTGGGATTTGCACGCCGGGTGGGGGAGGTGTTTCACCTGATGGAAAAGGGGCGCGTGGTGGCCAGCGACGACATGGCGGCATTGACGGAAGACCTGATTCGGCAACACCTGGCGGTTTGATGAATGTCATGATGAATCAGGCGCGAGCAGCGGAGGATGAGCCCGTCGCAGGGAGCGATACCGGGGGGCATGCAGCGGGCGCGACGGAATGGCCCGCCACGCTGCAGCTCGCGTTCGGCCGCAGCGGCGGCGCGACGCGGCTGTTGCGTAACCGGCATCGTGGCCCGCTCTGCGTGCAGCGCCCCTTTTATCCCGAAGGCGCCGCCCTGCCGCATGTCTATCTCCTGCATCCACCCGGGGGCATCGTGTCGGGCGACCGGCTTGCCATCCGCGTCGACCTGGGCCCCGGCAGCCAGGCCCTGTTCACAACGCCGGGCGCAGGACGCGTCTACCGCGCACGTGCGGACCGGTGCCTGCAGCAACAGCAGGTGCGCCTGACGCTGGATTCCGGCGCCTGCGCGGAGTGGTTGCCCGGTGAAAACATTTTGTATCCTGGCGCATTCAGCCGCAGCACCACCCGGTTCGATCTCGCGCACGGCAGTGTATTGCTGGGTTGGGAAATTCACTGCATTGGCCTGCCGGCCAGCGGAATGCCGTTCGACACCGGCACCGTAACCCAGCGCTTCGAGGTATTCCACGACGGTGCTCCACGCTTCATCGACTGCCTGCACCTGGAAGCCGCGAATGAGGGACTGCTGCAGGGCAGGGCGGGACTGGCGGGCAGAACGGTTTGCGGCCTGTTCGTGTCCGGGCCGTTCGCTGACGCCGCCGAGTGCGGTGCGCTGCTCGATCGGCTGCGAGCAATCGATACCCGTGCAGACACATGGCTGGGGATCACCCTGGTGAACGGCATGATCGCCATCCGTTATCTTGGTCACTGCGCATGGCAGGCCAGGCAGTTGTTCATTCACTGCTGGCGCCTGTTGCGTCCGGTTCTGCTGGGTCGCAACACCTGCCTGCCGCGGATCTGGGCGACCTGAAAACCGGTTCGACAACGCAAGGCAAACGGTTATGGAACTGCTACCGAAGGAAAAAGACAAGCTGCTGGTGTTTACCGCAGCTTTGCTGGCCGAACGCCGCCTGGCGCGCGGCCTGAAGCTCAATTACCCGGAGGCCGTGGCCTTCCTGTCCATGGCGATCATGGAAGGTGCGCGCGACGGCCGGTCGGTGGCCGAACTCATGGAGCTGGGTCAACAGATCCTCGGGGGTGACCAGGTCATGGAAGGCGTCGCCGAATTGCTGCATGAAGTGCAGGTCGAGGCCACGTTTCCGGACGGAACCAAGCTGGTCACGGTTCACAATCCGATCAACCGTAAGGGAGAAACATGATGGTGCCGGGCGAAATTCAGGTCGCGGACGGGGAGATCGAGCTGAACGCGGGCCGGGAAACCGTGCAGTTACACGTCGTCAACACCGGCGACCGGCCGGTGCAGGTCGGTTCGCATTACCACTTCTACGAGGTTAATCCCGCGCTGGCGTTCGAGCGGGCGCTGGCGCGGGGGTTTCACCTGAACATCGCATCCGGGACTGCCGTGCGGTTCGAACCCGGACAGGGCCGGGACGTCGAACTGGTCGCCTATGCCGGCACACGCGAGGTCTACGGTTTCCGGGGCGCCGTCATGGGACCGCTCGATCAGCAGGCAGGTGAGCCATGAGCCGGCTGGACCGGAGCAGTTATGCACAAATGTTCGGGCCGACGACAGGCGACCGCGTGCGGCTGGCGGACACTGCGCTGTGGATAGAGGTGGAAAAGGACCTTACCCGGTACGGAGACGAGGTGAAGTTCGGCGGGGGCAAGGTGATCCGCGACGGCATGGGACAAAGCCAGTTTGGCAGTGACCGGGCCGTGGACGTTGTGATCACCAACGCCCTGATCGTCGACTACTGGGGGATCGTCAAGGCAGACGTGGCCGTCAGGCAGGGGCGTATCGCCGCGATCGGCAAGGCAGGCAACCCGGACGTGCAGGATGGTGTCGATATCATCATCGGTCCGGGCACGGAGGTGATTGCCGGAGAGGGTTCGCTTCTCACCGCGGGCGGCATTGATGCGCACATTCATTTCATCTGCCCCCAGCAGGTCGAAGAGGCGCTGATGTCCGGTATCACCACCATGATCGGCGGGGGTACCGGGCCGGCTACCGGGACCAACGCCACGACCTGTACACCCGGGCCGTGGAACATCGGCAAGATGCTGCAGGCCACCGACGCAATGCCGATGAATTTCGGTTTCCTCGGCAAGGGGAACGCCAGCCAGCCGTTGCCGCTCGAGGAACAGTTGCTGGCAGGTGCCTGCGGGCTGAAGCTGCACGAGGACTGGGGCACCACGCCCGCGGCAATCAATAACTGCCTGACCGTGGCGGACCAGTACGACGCCCAGGTCGCGATCCATACCGACACGCTGAACGAGTCGGGCTTCGTCGACGATACCCTGAATGCATTCAAGGGCCGCACCATTCACACCTACCACACGGAAGGTGCAGGTGGCGGACACGCACCGGACATCATCAAGGCGTGCGCCGAAGCCAATGTGCTGCCGTCTTCGACCAACCCGACCCGGCCCTACACGGTGAACACCGTGGATGAACACCTCGATATGCTGATGGTGTGCCACCACCTGGATGCCGGCATACCGGAGGACGTGGCGTTCGCGGATTCACGTATCCGCAAGGAGACCATCGCCGCCGAGGACATTCTGCATGATCTGGGAGCCTTCAGCATGATCGCCTCCGATTCCCAGGCAATGGGTCGTGTCGGGGAGGTGGTCTGCCGTACCTGGCAGACGGCGCACAAGATGCGGGTCCAGCGGGGCAGCCTGGCTGGAGACAGCGACCGAGCGGATAATTTCCGGGTTCGTCGCTATCTCGCGA
>Ga0307424_1001324_pt1 | contig 13102 bp, 12 predicted proteins | sample SalMarWE160320MG_FD_202157 | JGI IMG/M metagenome (GOLD analysis project Ga0307424, IMG submission 202157) | Salt marsh sediment microbial communities from the Plum Island Ecosystem LTER, Massachusetts, United States - WE1603-20 | ecosystem: Environmental > Aquatic > Marine > Intertidal zone >... | reverse complement strand
TGTGCTTTTCGGCCTTGCAGGCTGGGGCCTGGCAATATGGAATCCGCCGATGCTTTCCAGGGGTGTTCCCGAGGCAGGACCGGCGGTCGCACTGTTCGGTGCCGCCTCCGTTTTCATGGCTTATGAGGGTTTTCAATTACTGACCTACGACTATGAAGATATTGCCGTACCGGATAAAACATTGCCCCGAGCTGTTTTATCCGCCATTGTTGTCGTCATTTTCGTTTATATCCTCGTCGCTCTGGGAACTGTTATGTTAATCGGTGCAGATCAGGTTGTGGCGCATGAGGAAGTGGCCCTTTCCATTGCCGGGCAGGAAGCATTTGGTATACCAGGTCTTGTCCTGGTTACGATAGGTGCCGCCTTCTCCACCGGTTCGGCCATTAATTCGACCTTATTTGCAACAGCCCGCCTGTCTTATAAAATAGCCGCGGATAAAGAGTTACCCGCTGTTCTTACCCATAAAAATAAAGCAGGTATACCTGACCGTGCAGTTATCGGACTTGGCTTTGTTGCTGCTGTTCTTGCTGCATCAGCCTCTCTTACATCACTAGTAGAAGCGGCCAGTCTTGCCTTTTTATTTACTTTTACGGTCGTCTGTAGTCTCGCGTTCCGTGAACAGGCAGGTCGGCGTTTCATCACCGGCACGGGTGCGCTGGCGGCGGCGGCGGCTACCTGTGTGCTTATTTATCGGCTGAGCACTTCTGATCCTATGGCACTGGCTTTTCTCTCACTATTGGTTTTAATTGCAGTTTTCGGACGACCCTTTCTTCTCAAACATTTATAAAACAGTGACAATTTACATAGAGTCATTAAATCGACTCAAATTGATTGGGAGGTAAAATGAAAGAAGCGATAAAATTCACTCTCAACAATAAACTTGTACAGATTACTCAGGACAGCGAACGAATCCTTTTATGGGTGTTGCGCACGGATTTTGGACTGACCGGCACCAAATATGGTTGCGGTGAAAGCTATTGCGGTGCCTGTACCATACTGGTCGATGATCAGGCGGTCCGCTCCTGCCAGATGACGCTCAAAGATATTCAGGGCAAATCAGTTACGACCATTGAAGGGCTGGCAAAGAACGGCGACCTTCATCCCCTGCAGCAGGCATTCGTGGAAAATGATGCTTTGCAATGCGGTTACTGTACACCGGGTATGATCATGAACGCCTACGCCCTGCTTCTGAATAATCCAGATCCAACGGAAGCTCAAATTCGGGAGGGTATGGATGACAACCTGTGCCGTTGTGGTGCCCATAAACGCATTATCGAGGCGATCCGGGCAGCAGCAAAATCGATGGGAGGATTTTAAAATGAAAAAAGACGACTATCTTGATCTTGATTTTACTGACCGTTTGATAGATCTTCCGCTCAACCGGCGTGAATTTTTAAAACTTGCCGGTGGCGGCATCTTCATTTTTATGACAATCGGTGATCTTGCCCTGTGGGCGCAGGAACGTCCGGGCCGCCCATCCCGACCCGAGCTGCCTAAAGACTTCAATGCTTTTTTACGTATCGGCGAAGACGGCCGGGTAGCCTGTTTTACAGGAAAAATCGAAATGGGACAAGGTGTAATCACCTCCCTGGCCCAAATGCTTGCCGACGAACTCGATGTCGCCCTGGAGTCAGTGGATATGATTATGGGTGATACCGATCTCTGTCCCTGGGATATGGGTACCTTCGGCTCAATGTCCACCCGTTTTTTTGGACCTCCCCTGCGTGCCGCCGGTGCGTAAGGCCGTCAGGTACTTCTGGAACTGGCAGCGGAGCAGCTCCATCTTTCTCCGGACAGGCTTCACACTGAGCAAGGCATCGTCTATGAACAGGGAAACCGGAAAAACCGGATAACTTATGCCGAGCTGGCCAAAGGTAAAAAGATCGGGCGGAAAGCTTCTGGTAAGGTACCCGTTAAAACCCCGGATCAATTTAAAATCATGGGCAAACCGGTAACCCACCGGGATGCCCTGGATAAAGTAAAAGGCCGGGCAAAATATGCGGCGGATATTCAACTGCCCGGTATGTTGTACGCAAGAATATTACGGCCTCCTTCCCATGATGCTAAACGGACCTCAGTTGATCTGTCAGAGGCGCAGCGTATAGACGGGCTAAAGATCATAGAAGAGGGTGATTTTATTGCTGTCCTTCACCAATATCCGGATATGGCGGAGAAAGCTCTTTCCCTTGTCAAAGCGACCTATGATATGGATGAATCAAATCTAAACGAACGTACCATTTTTGATCATCTGCTAAAAGTGGCACCCGAAGGAGAAATCGTTGCTGAAAACGGAAACCTGAGCAGCGGAGAAAAGCAGGCCGAGAACATTTTCGAGCAAACCTATCTGGATGGCTATAAAGCGCATGCACCGATGGAACCGCACAGTGCGGTGGTTTCTTACCAGGCTGGCAAAGCAACAGTGTGGCCCTCCTCTCAGACGCCATTCCGGGCAAAGGATGAAGTGGCGGAAGCACTGGGCATTCCGGCGGCGGATGTTCATGTGATCTCACCTTTTGTCGGCGGCGGGTTTGGCGGCAAATCCAGAAACCTGCAAGTGGTCGAAGCCGCCCGGCTGTCAAAATCATGCGGGAAACCGGTGCAGGTGGCATGGACACGGGAGGAGGAGTTCTTTTATGACTCATTCCGCCCGGCCGCCGTGGTAAAGATAAGATCGGGTATCGATAAAAACGGGTATATCAGTTTCTGGGATTATCATGTTTACTTTGCCGGTGAGCGCGGTTCCCAGCCCTTCTACTCAATCCCGCATTCGCTAACCACTGCACACAGTTCCGGCTGGGGTGGCGGACCAGGTACACATCCTTTCGCCACCGGCGCCTGGCGGGCGCCTGCCAATAATACCAATACTTTTGCCAGAGAATCGCAAATTGATATCATGGCCTCAGCAGCCGGCACTGATCCCGTTCTGTTCCGGATGCAGCATCTGCCTGACCAAAAAATGCGTCAGGTACTGGAGGCCGCCGCCCGGAAATTCGATTGGAAACCGATGAAAGCCCCCAGTGGCCGGGGTTTTGGTGTGGCCTGCGGTATTGATGCCGGAACTTCAGTAGCGACTATTGCTGAAGTCGATGTCGACAAAAATACGGGCGTGGTTACTGTCAAACGTGTTGTTTGCGCCCAGGATATGGGTCTGGCAATCAATCCGCAGGGGGCTACGATCCAAATGGAAGGTTGCATTACCATGGGTCTGGGATATGCCCTGTCCGAGGATCTCCACTTCAGTGGCGGGAAGATCCTGGATCTCAATTTTGATAGTTATGAAATCCCGCGCTTTACACGATTACCGGAAATTGAGACGGTTATCATAGATGCCCAAAATGATAAACCCCAGGGTGGTGGTGAACCGGCGATCATCACCATGGGTGCTGTAATTGCCAATGCCATCTATGATGCCACCGGCGTACGATCGTCTCAATTACCAATGACTGCAGAGAGAATCCGTACTGCCCTGACAAAGGGGTGAGCGTCGTGAGTTGATTATTAACACTCTGCGCTCCCCTGCCCGATCAGAAACCGTACAAAATAAAGGAGCGGGAACGATGCAACGTTTGCTGCGACTATCACTGCCACCTGCCTGCTAATTTCTTCACCTGTGGAACAAAGGCGAATGAAAAGCCGGATTTTGAAAGAAAAACATTTTAAAGATAAGATCATTTGGATAAACGATTCTTCTTCCGTGAATCAGAAAAAAAATAAAAATTTTCTAATATAGGATCTTATTGTATATTAATTTTACATTAAAGGAAACTATCCTCATTTACTTAACTCTCTGTATATTATACGGTTAACCAAGATTTTTGCTGCTGGCACATTATTTGTAGTTTTTAATTTATTCGTATTCAGGGCTTAATAACCTATTTGCCGTCTGTTTTCCGAATTTATAACAAACCCGATCCGGCAGAGTAAAGATAAAATATAACTTCCGGGACTTTTTTTATATATAGATGTATTTCATCCTGTATAGCCGACAGGTAAATCCATAAGTTATTTATTCTACTTGTCTGTATTTTTAAATCCAGATCTCATGCCCTTTCAGGAAAAATATTTTTTTGAACTTTCATAAATAAAGTATATCCAGGTCAGGAGGCGTAAGATGAAAAGATATCTCCCCAGAGTCACCATATTGATGCTTACCATATTTTTTACGGTTGGCATCCAGATCACAAATCTGATCCCTCAGTCCGAACAACAGATCAGAGGACTGAATCAGTTGAAACAACTGGATACTACCATGCAAATCACCTGGGATCATAAAGAATCCGTGCCGATCCGCCTTCAGGGAAAATTGAGTGAGCCGATGCAGGCAGACCCGGCACAGATTGCAATCGCTTTTTTCACACGTAATCAGATCTTGTTCAATATGCGCAATCCGGCCCAGGAAATGGAAATCATTAAAACCAAAACCGACCGTCGCGGTTGGAAACATGTGCGTCTGCAACAAAAATATAAATCACTTCCTGTGGAGGGCAAAACTTATATCGTTCATATCAATCCTGAACAGGAAGTGCGCATGGCCACCGGAAATTATCTGCCGCAGATAGATATCAGCACAACACCTGCCATCGACAGCAGTGCGGCCATCAATAAAGCCCGTCAGAATTTGAATCCACAACAGGATCTGAGTATGACCCCGCATGCGACACTTATCGTCTATCAATTTAAGGATCATACCTATCTTGCCTGGAAAACCGTGTTGGTCAGTAAACAACCGCTGGGAGAATTTGTCTATTTCATTAACGCGGACAATGGCGATGTGATTAACACCTACAATAATTTACAGCATGCACTGGATCGTCAAACATATGATGCGCAAAACGGTACAAGTCTGCCGGGTACACTGAGGCGATCAGAGACAGATGCGCCTGCCGGCGATCAGGCACTTGATTCCGCTCACGATTTTGCCGGCAGCGTTTACAATTTTTATTTTAATCAATATAACCGGGACAGTTTTGATGGTGCAGGAGCCTCGATTGTGTCAACCGTGCATTATGGAGACCATTATAATAATGCCTTCTGGAGCCCGGTCCGCCAGCAAATGGTATATGGCGATGGGGATGGCACCACGTTCGGACCTTTTTCGGAAGCGCTGGATATTGTCGCCCACGAGCTGACCCACGCGGTGACGGAAAAAGAATCGGACCTGGTCTATCAGAACCAATCCGGCGCCTTAAACGAATCCCTTTCCGATATCTTTGCCGCCCTCATCGATGATGATGACTGGATGATCGGCGAGGATTCCTATACACCGGGAACACCGGGAGATGCCCTCCGATATCTGGATAATCCACCGCTTGGTAATCAGCCCGATCATATGGATGATTATCTGGTAACCACCAGTGATAACGGCGGTGTACATACCAACAGCGGCATCCCGAACAAAACCGCCTATCTGATGTCTGAAGGCGGGACTCATCATGGCATCACCGTCATAGGCATGGGTCGGCCCAACATGGGCCGCGTATTCTATGCAGCGAATTTGTACTATCTCCAATCATACGATGAGTTCGCAGATGCACGGCAGGCAACCATCGATGCGGTTCGCAGTGAGTTTCCCGGTGATACAGGAAAAGAAAACACGGTTATAGCCGCCTGGGACGCGGTAGGAGTCGGGGTGTTCAGCCTTAACCTGAGTCCCGGTGCAATCAGTATGGGCCAGGGTGATGCGGCCTCACTTACCGCACAGATAAGTGATCAGGGTACGCCGCTGGCCGGTGCGACGGTTTCATTTTCCAGCGCCGATAACAGCATCGCCACCGTTTCTCCAACCTCAGCTGTAACCGGTGCCGACGGCCGGACGACAACAACCATCAGCGGGTTATCGTCATGCGGTTCAACAGATGTCACGGTTACCGCCAGTCATGCCGGAAGAACCGCTTCCTCAAAAGTGAATGTTAAGGTACCTGTCACGTCGATGCTGGGACTTCTGATCACTGTGATTCTGCTGATGATATTGTTGATCAGGAAAAATAACCAAAGAAGCATGGATAAAAAATCGGCCTGAATCCGGTATGCGCTCGAAACTGACTCATCGAGTATTGGCAGCCCGGTTTCCAAATTCCGGGCGGGGCCGGCCTCTGGGGATCTTTATTTGCGGAACAGCGATATTTTTAATGCTGTTGCAACTGCCTGTTATCCGCCACTATCTCCTGACGCCCCTGGCTTTTGCCCTGGCCTGGCTCCTCAACGGCATATTGACCGTTCTTGGAGAACCGGTTTATCAGTTTGGTACGCTTATCATTGGCCCGGCGATCAACATGGAGATCACGCCGGCATGTACCGGGCTCTATCAGATTACATTTTTATGGATCACAATTATTTCCTGGCCGGCAGCAGACAGCAAGCGCTTATCCGGCTTTATGCACGGTTCACTTTTTTTGATCATTTTGAATATTTTCCGTATAATTTCTATCTATTATGGGGCACTGCTCTTTCCCTCCTGGATACCATTCTTTCACGATATCTTCTGGGAGGGTGTCATGATCCTGATGGTACCATTCATATGGTTGATGTGGCTGAACCACCTCCCTATGCCTGTCAGCAGTGAATAATGATTCAGAAAATTGAAAAAATCACGGCCTTCTCCTTTAGACCTGAAGATCGGAAAAACTGGAAAAATTTCGAAAATCTTTTTAAATAAACAATTTTTTTTCCTGTTGATCCTCGAAAAAGTAATCCATATTTTTACCAGGGTGCGAAACAGACACTTCATATAATTTTAGAGAATCAATCCGCTGTTCATCCTTCGGCGATATAGAACATGACAGACCGCCACGGATGATCAATGAATGGTTCTCAGATTTTTCCCCTGTATGAAAGGTTTCATCATTTAATAAGACATTCACTATATAGCGGAGGTGGGTATGAAGTTGGATGTGAAAGGTTTAGCACTTACAGCCGGTCTGTTCTGGGGTTTTGGACTGCTTTTTATTACCTGGTGGATTATTCTGCTCGAAGGCGCTTCCGGTGAAATAACCCTGATCGGGAGGGTATATTTGGGATATAATCTGAGTATAGGCGGTAGTATTATCGGATTTTTCTGGGCATTTTTTGACGGTCTGATCGGTGGTGCCTTGTTTGCCTGGGTGTATAATAAAATTTCCGCAAGTCTGCCGGCAAAAGCAAATTCCTGAAATCCCGGATCCAATCGGGCATCGACAATGAAGACAAACAAATCATTTTCATATTTGTGGCTGATTCTGGGAATCGCCATCGGGGCAAGTATCGGGGCAGCCCTGGAAAATATTGCCGTATGGACAGGGATTGGCGCAGCTATCGGGATCGCCTTGTCATTTATACGATTTCCTAAAAGGAAGCAGGAATGAAGAGACGGGATTTTGCAAAGACAACTGGTACGGCCCTGGCCGGTCTGGAATTTGGATTGTCCGGATGCACAAATAAGGGCGCAAAGCGAAAAGAACAGCCGAATATCCTGTTCATTATGACCGATCAGCAGTCGGCCCGGATGATGAGCTGCGCCGGCAACCAGACACTCAAAACACCGGCAATGGATCGCCTGGCCGCCTCGGGCATCAGATTTCAGCGGGCTTATGCCGCGAATCCGGTTTGTGTGCCAAGCCGCTTCAGCCTCCAGACGGGTCTGATGCCCAGCACGATTGGAATGGGCAGAAATGAAGATGCCGGACAGGCAAGTGTAACAGAGCGAATGGTACAGCAGTCACTGGGCAATCTCTTCAAAAATGCCGGTTATGAAACAGTCTACGGCGGTAAGGTCCACCTGCCAAATAAAATGAATGAACTGGAAGCCATGGGTTACCGGCCTCTGACGGCTGATTCCCGGCAGGGATTGGCTGAGAGTTGTAGCAGTTTCATTAAAGAAAAGCATCACGCGCCTTTTTTATTGTTAGCCTCATTTATCAACCCCCATGACATCTGCTACATGGCCATTAATGATTACCGGCATTCTATCGGTGAACCGCCACTTGATAATATTGATGCCCAAACCTGCGCCCGGGTTCTCGGGCAGGCCTTGCAAACAAATGATCTCAACGGCTTCATCAAAACGGCCTGTCCGCCGTTGCCACAAAATCACGGTATTCCGGAAAGAGAACCATCCTGTATTACACTCAGATATACGGAAGCCAGGCCGTTTCGTGCCTATATCCGAAAAAACTGGCCTGAAAACCAATGGCGTCTTCATCGCTGGGTCTATGCCCGGTTGACAGAAATAGTGGATCAACAAATCGGTATGCTGCTCGATGCTTTGAGAGAAAGCAGCCTTGAAGATGATACCCTCGTTGTATTTACCAGCGATCACGGTGATATGGACGCAGCCCATAAACTGGAACATAAATCGGTGCTTTATGAAGAGGCAATCCATGTGCCCCTTATTCTCAGATTGCCGCGGATGATATCAGGATACCGCACAGATAACACTCATCTGGTATCCAATGGTCTGGATCTCCTACCCACATTATGTTCGTATGCAGGCATCCCTGTGCCCGAGGAATTGCCCGGCATAAGTCTTAAGCCACTGGTTGAAGGAGATGATCGGGCCGGTTGGCGTGATTTTTTGGTCGTGGAAAGTCAGAACGGGCGCATGCTGCGCACCGACAGATATAAATATTGTGTCTACGATTCGGGCGAAAACCGCATACAACTGATTGATCTTCAGGATGATCCGGGGGAGATGCATAATCACGCCGGTGAGGTATCACTGCGGAAGACAGAATATACGCATCAACAATGGCTCAAAGAGTGGTTAGAAAAAACCGGTGACCGCATCGGAAGTGAATACGTCTGATGCATATTATATTTTTAGTCATAGTTGCCGCGATCATATCTTTTATATACGATTATACTAATTATGAGTCAGGACTTAAATCCGTATGAGTGATCTTTAGAGGTAAATATTTTAGATGGGATGTTGGATTATCATCAGTGGAAAAACAAAGACAGGAAAGCCCGGCATGGAGAAGAGAATTACACTTAAATATTTGATACCAGTCGTGTGCACAATTCTTGTTTTAGGAACGGATCCGGTTATGTCTGAAGATGAGCCACTTCTTGAGAAACTGCGTACAACTTTTCAGAAGGACTATTTCAGCATCGGTATACTGCTGCAGACGGTAGCCGATTTCCAGATTGACCGCAACCTGCCGGGTTACAACGGATTCACTATTGCCAATTTCCGGTTAAAATTATATGGGGAACTTGATAAAAAGTTCGGTTATTTATTACAAACTAGTTTTATCAATTCACCTTCAATCCTGGATGCAAAACTATATTACAGGTTTGCTGAGTATTTGATCGTGGATGCAGGATTATATAAAGCGCCATTTAGTAAAGAATACCTGACCGGTGCCGACGCCATCGATTTCGTTAACCGCTCAAGGATTGTCACCGTTTTAGCCCCGGGCCGGCAAATCGGCCTGCAAACACGTGGGCGTATAAATGAGTCCTTGCCTGTGGACTATAATATAGGAATTTTTAACGGAAACGGTTACGGTGGCAATACTAACGACAACAATGACTTTTTGTATGCGGCCCGTCTGACGTTTACGCCGCTTCGATCATCGGAATCATCGACCATGCAGCTGGAGACAGGGATTAATGCAGCATTCAGTAAAGACAACTTTAGCCGCATCAGTCCCCTGTTGAATCCATTTGTTTATGATGCGCTCTTCTTTACGGGGGAACGCAGCCTTTATGGTGCGGATTTCAGTTTTACAAACGGCGATTTCATGTTGACCGGCGAATATCTGCAGGGCAATTTTGATGGTGCGCTTTATTTTCTTGTGGCAGATACCAGCATCGGTTCTATCAAATCCAGCGGTTTTCATGTTACGATCGGTTATATGTTGATCTCTGATTTTCAGATTTTGGGACGTTGGGACAGATTTAAAGCAGATAACGGTTCCAATAATCCAGACTGGATGGTTCTCGGACTGAATTACTGGCCCAGCAAGGTCAGTAAACTTCAAATTAATTATATGGTTAATACAGTCAGCAGTGCATTAAAGTATAATCAAATACTCGCGAATTTTCAATTCGTTTTTTAGTTCCAATTACAAACAGAAGATTCTAAAATTTCCACAAAGGTTATAAAAAGACATATGGGACGCTGGATAATAACCGCAGGTATCATCATTATTATCGTCGGTGCAATCATGCAATTTGCTCCCGGACTGCTAAATTGGTTCGGAAAATTACCAGGGGATATCCGGATTGAGACCGAAAATATGAGGATTCATATCCCTTTCACTTCCATGCTGATTGTGAGCATCTTTCTGACCCTGCTGCTTAACCTGATTAAACGATAACCGGCAAAGATCTACCAGAGGGAAGAATTAATTACAGGAAGAAAACACAGATATGATTCATTTACGTAAAGTACATGATGACGATCTTTCCGTATTTTATGGGCAACAGCTCGATCCCCTGGCCAATTATATGGCTGCCTTTACCGCAGAGGATCCTACTGACCGCCGCGCATTTGATGCACACTGGCACCGTATCCTGACCGATAAAGGGATCGTTGTTAGGACAATTGTTTTTGATGATCAGATCGCCGGTCATATCGCAAGTTTTGAAAGACTGGGTAATCTGGAAGTCAGTTATTGGGTTGGGCGGGACTACTGGCGTAAAGGTATTGCCACGGCCGCCCTTTCTGAATTTCTTCAGATGATCGAGAAACGTCCGTTGTTCGCACGTGCTGCCAGCGACAATGCCGGTTCTATCCGCGTATTGGAAAAATGCGGATTTCGAAGGACAGGCCGTGAAAAAGCCTTTGCTAATGCACGGGGAGAGAAAATTGAAGAAATCATTTTTCTTCTGAAAAATTAAAACTTTCTACACAATCGGTATCGTAACACCCTTACATCCCAGTCGGATTCTTTAAGTTAGGAATGGAAAATATGCTAACGGAGGTCAGAATGAGTATAAAATCTGCCGGTTACTTTTTATTTTTTATTTCGCTTTGTGCACCAAACATTATCACTCCCGCGGAGAACACCATGAATCTTAAAGATGAAACACCGTCGAAAAATTATTGCATAGTCAAAGAAGATCAGGTAGCCGTTTCACAGCCCGGTCCCCATGATGGCGGCGGCGAAACCACCGGATTCAACTTCTTTAAAGATATCCCCAACCTGGCTTTTGAATTTAAAAAACGCATCCTGCATCCTGGCTCTGCGATTGGTTATCATATGCAAAAAGATGATGAAATTTATTATATTCTCAGCGGCTGTGCAGAACTGACGATGAACGGAGAGAAATCGGTCGTTGACACCGGTACCGCAATTCTCACCCGGAACGGCACCTCGCATGGATTGCGCCAGATGGGTGATGAGGACCTGATCATCATCATTGTCTACTCCAGGCACGAATGATAAGGGAATTTTGAATGAAATTTTATCTTGGAGTGACAGGCTTTTTTGTTTTTATGATCTATACCAGCTGTGGATTGGATCCCGACACGGTGCAAATTTTTATTTCATATGATTCCAGAGAGACCGAAGGTTGTTTAAGAGAGATACCTTATGATCAAATTACCAATGAGGCCCTGTTGACCTGGAGGTTCGAAGATAACAACCTGGAACTCTATATCAATCTCGACACGCACTGTTCAGCCTCCTTCAAGGACAGCGTCAGGATCAGCAACAATAATATCACCATTTTCCTGCAGGATACGGTCAGTCAGACATCAGACTGTGGCTGTATTTACAGAGAGATATTTTATTTAACAGTCAGCGGTTATGAGGAAGCCAATTTAAAGTGTTTTTTTAAACCATATAAGGCACCTGACTATAAGACGGTTATCGATAAATTGCTTAAGCTTACCCCTCTGCCCTGAGTAATCGACTTCAAGGATATAATCATACACCGGGTGACCGGTAATTTATTTTCCTGTAAATAATATGCCGTTTCTATTTGTATTTTTTATTAATTTCCAATACGAACTTATAAAATTAAATGAACCTTTACCCCCTGACGCTATGAAAAGAGTAAATAAAAAGAGTTTAATTTGTCTGGCCATTTTGTTTACCGGATGCAGTTCAACCTATCAACAGGTGCAACCTGAACGCATTACCGCCGAACCTCCACAGGTTGAACGTGAATTCCGGGCCGCCTGGGTGGCCAGTGTATTGAATATTAACTGGCCGAGTCAGCCTGGTTTAAGCACCTTGGCCCAACAACAGGAAGCGCGTGATATTTTAGATCTTCTCGCTGCAAATAATTTTAACGCGGTGATTTTGCAAATTCGTCCCCAGTGTGATGCTTTGTATCAAAGTGACCTGGAACCATGGTCTTACTATCTGACCGGTAAACAGGGCCAGGCGCCCGCTCCCTATTATGATCCCTTGTCTTTCTGGATTGATGAAGCTCATGAGCGTGGTTTGGAATTGCACGCCTGGTTGAATCCTTTCCGTGCACATCCTGCCCAAGGTGGAGAAATCGGTAAATTTTCGATTATCAGAACACATCCAGAGCTCGCCGTTAAACTGGCTGATGGCACCTGGTGGCTGGATCCAGGACTGCCGGGTACACAGGATCATTCGCTGTCAGTAGCCTTAGATATTGTGAAACGTTATGATATTGACGGTCTGCATATGGACGATTATTTTTATCCTTATCCCTCTTATAATGATGGTAGGGATTTTCCCGATGAAAAAAGCTGGCAATCTTATTTGTCGCATGGCGGAAAACTGGCAAAAGCAGACTGGCGGCGTGAGAATGTCAATATTTTTATCAAGCGCCTGTACAAAGCAGTTAAAGATTTAAAACCCCATGTAAAATTCGGCGTGAGTCCCTTTGGCATCTGGCGGCCGCATTTTCCATCTTCTATCCGTGGCTTTGACCAGTACAACCAGTTATATGCGGATGCGCGGCTGTGGCTGAATGAGGGTTGGATTGATTACTTGACCCCACAGTTATACTGGCCTGTCAATCAGATTCCCCAGAGTTTTCCTGTATTACTCGGCTGGTGGATAGACGAAAATAAAAAAAACCGCCATATCTGGCCCGGTGTGAACATCGGCAGGCTGCCAGGAGCGGTTGGTGTTGATGAAACGATTAATCAGATCATGATTACCCGTGGCATGTGTAGAAATAATCCCGGCCATGT
>Ga0307424_1001323_pt1 | contig 13109 bp, 10 predicted proteins | sample SalMarWE160320MG_FD_202157 | JGI IMG/M metagenome (GOLD analysis project Ga0307424, IMG submission 202157) | Salt marsh sediment microbial communities from the Plum Island Ecosystem LTER, Massachusetts, United States - WE1603-20 | ecosystem: Environmental > Aquatic > Marine > Intertidal zone >... | reverse complement strand
CGATTATCCTGCTTTTAATCGATATCTGGTTAACGTTAAATAAATCTGCTGATCATTTGACTGAACCGTTAAACGAGATCAAAAATTCCATTCATCTCTTTGATAATAACCTTAGCCGAATTGACAAATCCATCCGCGATGACTTTCAGCGGAACCGGGAGGAATCGGGTAAAACTGCCAAAGAAAATCGTGAAGAACTCACCCATTCCCTTAAAACCTTTTCAGATACCTTTTCAGCCAATGTCAGGGAATTCAATCATAATACCGGCGACAAACTTGAAAAAATCAGAGAAACCGTTGAGTCCAAACTCAAAGCCCTGCAGGAAGACAACAGTCAGAAACTGGAAAAAATGCGGGAAACTGTAGATGAAAAATTACACAAAACCTTAGAACACCGGCTGGGTGAATCGTTTAAAATCGTCAGTGAAAGTCTGGAAAAAGTACAGAAAGGCCTTGGTGAAATGCAAAACCTGGCCACCGGCGTAGGCGATCTGAAAAGAGTCCTTTCCAATGTAAAAACAAGGGGCGTCCTCGGTGAGTATCAATTAGAGAATATCCTTGAACAGATTCTCACCAATAATCAGTATCTTAAAAATGTCAAAACCCGGGCTGGCAGTGAAGCCTTTGTTGAATTTGCCATCCGCCTGCCGGGAAAATCAGACACTGATAAGGAAGTTTGGCTGCCGGTTGACTCCAAATTTCCTACTGAAGATTATCAAAATCTTATGGATGCCCATGATCGGGCCGACCCGCAATTGATTGAAACGGCACGCCGGGAGCTGGCCAGGAAGATAAAACTGTTCGCACGGGATATCCGGGAAAAATATATCGATCCTCCAAATACCACCGATTTTGCAATCATGTTTTTACCGGTGGAAGGTCTATACGCAGAAGTACTGAGAGACAGCACCCTGTTCGAGTCATTACAGCGTGATTTCAAGGTTATTGTCACCGGCCCGACCACGCTTTCAGCACTGCTGAGCAGCCTGCAGATGGGCTTTCGTACGCTGGCCATCGAAAAACGATCAAGTGAGGTCTGGGAAATTCTTGGCGCCGTTAAAACAGAGTTTGGAAAATTCGGTGTCATATTGGATAAAACCAAGAAAAAACTGACCGAAGCCACCAATGTCGTCGAAAGCGCAGGCAGAAGATCGCGGGCAATTGAACGAAAACTCAGGGATGTGCAGGAGCTGCCGCAGAAGAAGTCAACAAAACTCCTCGAAACCGATATTGAAGAGGAACAGGAAGAAGAGGAAATTGAATAAGCAGGGATTATTTGCTCAACTTTTGTAGCAGATGTTTTGGTACGACCAGTTTCTCCAACCACTCGAACAAAAATTCCGCCAAAATTGCCAATAAAGCGGCCGGAATAGCTCCCCTCAGGATCAATCCCGTATCATTCAGACTGAGGCCGGTAACAATAAATTCACCCAATCCCCCGGCGCCAATGAACGCGGCGAGTGTGGCCGTGCCAATGGATATAACAGCGGCCGTTTTTATACCGGCAAAAATGGTCGGCATCGCCAAAGGTAGTTCAACGTAACGTAAACGCTGCCACGGTGTCAAACCAATACCCCGCGCCACTTTTTTGAGCAGCGGATCGATGGAAAAAAGAGCAATAGCGGTGTTTCTCAGGATGGGCAGAAGGGCATAGAGGAACAGCGCGATGATGGCAGGCAGCACACCAATACCAAACAGGGGAATCATCAGCGCCAGCAGGGCAATCGAAGGTATGGTCTGCAACAGACCGGCAGTATAGAGGATCGGACGGGCGATCAGTTCGAAGTGGTAGATAAGAATGCCGAGAGGTATGGCGATCAACATGGCTGCCAGCAGGGAAATTAATGTCAACTTTAAATGCTCCAGACTTTTCTGCAGTATTTCTGTCAGGACCCCCGGTTCCGTCTCTTTTTCCTGATCACTGATGAGGTGCTCAGCGATCAGGAAAGAGCGGGCCACCGGGCCATACGTTTCATGACCAAATACCACCCGGGCATTCAACTGCTGCATCGTTGACTCACTTAGGCGGCCAGCCAGTCGTGCAACCAGATCTTTCAGGTTTTGATCCAATTCCGACCGGTATAAGGCGACGGCCTGATATTCAGGAAAAAAGTGACTATCGTCTTCCAGCACATACAGGTCATAACGGGGAATTTCACCATCTGTTGTGTAGACATCGATGAGATCGGTTTTTTCTTTATCAAGGGCCTTGTACGACAAGCCGTGCTCTATGCCAACCGGATTCTGTTTTAACTGATATCTGGCTGCCAGGTTCTGCCAGCCGTCGTTTCGTTTGAGGAATTCATAGCTGAAGGCAAAACGCAGGGACGGCCAGTTGCGTAGATCGGAGATTTTTTTTATCTGCATTTCTTCTGCCATATGTTTACGCACAGCCAGGGCATAGGTATTGTTGAACCCAAAGGACGGCGATATATCCATACGATACGTTTCCCTTAAGCGCATTCGCAGATCCTGTCTGGTGAGTTCACTGTCTGCCTGAAAAATCTGTTCGGACAGGGTACCGGTATACTCCGGATAAAGATCGATCTGCCCGTTTTTGAGGGCTTCAAAACAAATAAGAGTTCCACCGAGATTAAATTTTCTGTCAACGCGGACGCCCTTGTCTTCACATAGCTGGGCCAGGATCTCGGCAAGTAAATAACCCTCATTAAAATTCTTTGCCCCTATAGTCACTGTTTGTGCAACCAGTGTACCACCGAAAACTAAATAAAGGACCAGCCAGTGGAAAATCAGAAATTTCTTTTTATTTATTTTCATATTTTTTTATAAACTGCTCTACAAATTGATTATTCGGATGATTTATAATTTCCTCCGGTTTTGCGAATTGCTGCACTTGTCCCTCATCCAGTATTAACATCCTGTCTGCCATGATAAACGCCTCATTGACGTCATGCGTGACCAGGACAATTGTTCTCGGTTCAATTTGCTGAAGATGCAGCAGTTCCTGTTGCAACTCCCGGCGCGTGGTTACATCAAGGGCACCAAATGCTTCATCGAGAAGGAAGATGGGCGGATTCAGAACCATTGCCCGGCAGATTCCTACACGCTGTTCTTCACCCCCTGAGAGTTGATAAGGGTACCTGGATTTATATTTCAGATCAAGATTTACCAGCTGCATGAGATGATCGATCCGGTCTTCCAGCTGCTTTCCGGTCTTGCCGCTAACCCTGGCCGGCAGAGCAATATTCTCGCGCACAGTCAGGTGTGGAAATAATCCTGTGCCCTGAACTGCATAACCAATTTCCCTGCGCAGATGATAGATGTTGTTATAGTCAATCGGTTTACCGAAAAGGAGGATAATGCCGCCGGAAGGCTGCAGCAGGCCATTGATCGTTTGCAGCAAAGTGGATTTCCCACTGCCGCTTTTTCCCAGAATGACGCTGATCATCTTTTCCCTGAATGAGATACTGATATTATTCAGGACACGTCGAGACTCATACTGGTGGGTGACATTTTTAAATATTATCGGGTCCATTTTATCAAGCGCCGGGCAGGCGCTGTCCGGTTTTAATCCAGTTGACCGTCGGCCTGCCAAAAAATTTTATCATACCTGTGATAACATCTGTGAGTATAGAATTAATTTCTTCCAATCGCAAATGCTCTTCCCGGTTATTCTGGCCGTTTATGATACCTTTCAGGTAGATTTGTAACGCTCGTTGATCCGCTTAACACCCTGTTAAAATGACCTGTTTGGCCATCTTGCATCTTAATTTTATTAAAAATATATTCTATCTGCTTCTTGGAGGTATTTTTCCGGTCTTACCCTGCGATAAAAGTGATGAATCAAGAGGTTAATTATGAACTTTGAATTGACTACCGAACAGGAACTGTTAAAAAAAACCGTTCGCGATTTTGCCAGGGAAGAAATCGAGCCTGTCATTGAGGAACTTGATCGCACCGAGCAATTTTCAACACAATTAACCGCGAAAATGGGGGAACTGGGATTACTGGGAATCTGTATCCCTCCCGAATATGGCGGTATGGGGATGGATACGCTTTCCTATATCCTCGCTGTTGAAGAATTGGCCTGTGTCGATGCCTCTCAGGCCGCAACCGTCGCTGCTCATAATTCGCTGGGAGTCGGTCCGCTGGCATATTTTGGGAATTCCGCACAAAAGAAAAGATATCTTCCTGATCTGGCTGCGGGAAAGAAATTATGGGGATTCGGCCTGACGGAACCAAATGCCGGATCCGATGCAGGCGGCACAAAGACATCAGCGAAACTTGAAGGTGAAAATTGGACTATCATTGGGAGCAAGATCTTTATTACAAATGCCTCTACAGAGATGACCTGGGGATCAACCGTCCAGGCAATCACGGGTACCCATTCTGATGGCCGGAAAGAGTATTCCTGCATTCTGGTTGAAAATGGCACGGATGGATTTGAAGCCAGAGCGATGAAAAATAAGATGGTATGGCGGTCATCCAACACCTCTGAATTATTTTTTGACGAAGTACAAGTCCCTGCTGAGAAGGTTTCAAACAGATGCTTCACACACTTGATAACGGACGACTGTCAATCGCTGCAATGGGCCTTGGCGGGGCCCGTGGTGCCTTTGAGAAGGCAATGAAATATGCTAAGGAACGTCAACAATTCGGACGGCCGATCATTAAATTTCAGGTCAATGCCTTCAAGTTGGCCGATATGGCGACAGAAATTGAAGCGGCCCGTGCCATGCTTTACCGGGCCTGCTGGCTTCGGGATAGCGGTAAATCATTTGTAAAAGAAGCAGCGATGTGTAAATTATATTGTTCGGAGATGATGGGCAGGATAGTAAACCAGGCGGTGCAATTGTTTGGCGGTTACGGGTTAATGGAAGAATACGGCATCGCCCGTTTTTACCGTGACCAAAAACTTCTTGATATCGGTGAGGGAACCAGCGAAATCCAGCGCCTGATAATTTCCAGAGAATTGGGATGCTAACAGACCGGACAAATTTACAGGTTAGATAAAACAACAACATCTATACAGGGAAGACAGTGTCTCTGGATTTTATCTGTCCGCCGGCCCCGCTCGCCTATCGTATTTTACTTAAATTCCATGGCTTTCTGACGCAAGGCCTTCCTGTCCGGTTTCAATTGCCCGGCCTCAGGCTGCCAGTCTATAAAGCGGATAGGGATCTTAAAACGCGGTAATATTTTTTCAAGACCGGATCGCAGCGAATTTTTATCGATCGTCCCGCCCGATTCTATGTCCACAAAGGCAACCGGTCTTGCTCCAAATGCGGGATCAGGTACAGGCACTACGCACGCGGCATTTACCTCATCCAGACTGAGCAGGGCATTCTCGATCTCCTCCGGATAAACATTCTCTCCACCCGAAATGAACATATTATCCAGTCGTCCAATCACGATAAGGCTACCATTTTCGTCGAATCTGCCCGAATCGCCACTTGGAGAGAGACCTTGCGTCCTGGAATCAGCGAGGGACTTTTTAAGCCCGCTTAATGGTTTGCCAAGTGTCTTCCCACCCACCAGGATCTCACTGTTCTCTCCAATTTCAACCCTGCGGAAGAGCAGCGGCTTACCTGAGGAAAGGGGATTAGTCAGTAACTCCTCTGTCCCGGCCGTAGTGATCTGCGAGGCCATTTCTGTTGATCCATAACTGAGAAATAACGGCATTCCTGCCTGCAGTGCCCGATTGGTAAGCACCGGCGGGCACTGACTTCCCCCGGTGAGGACCGCTCTCAGGGCAGGAAATTCCTGTGCAGCTGCTGGGTCATCCAGTAAACGCTGCAATTGAGTGGGTACCAGCGACACATGTGAAATATGTTGACTGCTCAGTTGAACAGCCAATCGTTGTTCTACATTTCCAATCACCGAGGCAGCAGCGGTAATGATAGTGCGAAAAAGGATGGATAACCCCGACACATGATAGAACGGCAGGACGATCAGCCAGCGGTCACGCTCTGTCAGCGTCATATTCCGGTTCGCCCCTAATGCACTGAAATAGTGATTACCAACGGTATGCATGATCCCTGCAGGTTCACCACCGCTGCCGGAGGTAAAGAGTATAGTTGCCGGTTGTTTAGCAGAAAACAAAAATGTGGTTTCTTGCCCACGCTTCAAATTTTTTGAGATCTCCCCTCTTACTTTTTGCAGTTCTTCAGCAGATATCAGACGAATGGGAAATTTTCCGGAGATATTGATTGCCTTTTCCAGCACGATTAGACAGCAGCAGCCGGCAGCACGGACATTTTTTTGAATTAATGGTTCGGGCAGGTCCGGTCGCAGAGGTACAGTAACGGCTCTGAGGTTAAGCAGCGCAAAAAAAAGCAGTGGAAAATCATGATTAATACCGCTCAGTACGGCGACCCGATCATGTTCACGGAGACCCAGGATCTTCAACATGCGTGTGGTAATGGTGACCTGATCCTGAAATTCCTGCCAGGATATTTTCCTTTTCGCGCCGATCAGAGCGTCATTTTTAGGAAACTTCAAAATCTTATCAGAAAGATTTATAGTTGCCATTATCCGCCTGAACGCAAATTACCTGTGGTTTTGTTTCTCTGGTTATCGGATTCATTTAAGGCCAGGGAATCTGAGAATTCCTGCAGACAGGACAAATTCACTTTTTTTGATCTTTCCAGTGCATCCTGAACAAAAATTTCGCCACCACTGACCTGGATCCTGTCCATTAAAAGATCCTCTTGCAGATAGTTATATGTATTAAACCCCATCGGAATCGGCTTTTTGAGGGAGGCGGCCAGGCGGACGAGAAACGTCAGACCGATACCTGTCTGATAATTATCGCTGATCACTATTTTGCGCGTATTGGATTCGGCAAGATGGATATATGCGAGTGTATCAGTAAGTGAACCGATTGCGGCGGGTTTAAGTACGAAGGTATTCATCCAATCGGCCAGCTTTAATTTTTCCGGCCGGTATTGTACCAGAGTTTCATCAATTGCAATAGGAATGTGGGTTTTTTCAAACAGAAGGGGGAGCTGACCGGGATCTTGTAAAGGCTCCTCAATATATTCGAGCGGGCAGTCATGAAGTGCCTGGATAAAGGACAGAGCTTCTTCCAGTCGCCAGCAGCGGTTCGCATCGACTCTCAGACTGATATCAGGTCCGCTAAGCCGCCGGATCATCCGGACTAGATCAATCTCTTCTTCCAGTTTTCCTACTCCGGCTTTAATCTTTATGGCCCGGTAACCTTCATTCAGCCCTCTCTTTACCATACGGATGATATCTCCATGCTCACCGGTAACGAGCAGATTGATTTTGATCCTCTGCTGCTGTATGGCCAGGAATGCCGGTTGCTCATGATTCAGATCATTTTGCAGGTAAAGCGCCATCAGGGCTGTTTCCAGACCAAAACGTACGGAAGGCAGCCAGTTATTCCGGGGAAGAATTGTATCAAGAAAGCCAAAAATACCACTGGGCTTTGGAATATATGCGCCGGTCAATTCTGATTGAATGTGGGCAAGTTGTTTTACACACGCGTCAAGTGTCTCTTCATGCAGGCCGGGTAGTGGAGAAATTTCACCATAACTGATCCGATTATGACTGTCCCGTAATCTCAGAATGATCCCCTCTCTCGTCGTAAGCTTTTGTCCTTTGACGTTCAGGGTATGATGTAAGGGTAACTGGAACGAATAAATACCAATCTGATTCAGGGTCATACAATCCAACCGAGGGAAAAGATCAGGCTGTAAACAAGCAGTATTTTTCCTGTATCGGCCAGCGCTGCATTTAGTTCGGTACTTACCTCTTTAAAGAGTACATCCTTTATTGTCGGTAAAGCATAGAGCAGAACCAGGATGGCAAACAGAGAATACGGGTGATTAGGATCCAGCAGGAGCAAAATAAGGGGCATTAAGCAGGCCAGAAAGATTGAAATCAGAAATTCCACTCTTACAAAAATGATCCCGAAACGTACGGCCAGGGTTTTCTTTCCTGCTTTTTTGTCCGTATGAATATCACGAAGATTATTAACACTCAAAAGTGCGGTTGAAATCAGCCCGGGTGATAAACCGGCCAGGATCACATTAAGGTTCAGATTCAGTGTTTGCAGATAGTAGGCGCCTCCCACAGCAACAGGTCCGAAAAAAATAAGTACAAAACCGTCTCCCAGTCCTTTGTAGCCAAGAGGGAACGGGCCGCCGGTATATAATATCCCGAACAGAATTGAAAGGAATCCGATAACAAGTATCGGCCAGCCGCCGCGGCTGATCAGGAAGATACCGGTCAAAACGGAAATGCCGAAAGCAAGCACATAGGCGTGCCGCATGGTTTCCGGCCTGACCAGACCGGCACCCGTCGCTCTGACCGGTCCGATACGTTCAGTTGTATCGGCACCATGTTTATGGTCAAAATAATCATTGGCATAATTGGTACCGATTTGTATCATCATTGCTGAAAGCAGCGTAAAAATGGCAATGAAGAAGTTCCAATCACCATCAGCGTAGGCCATGGCAACCCCGATGACGACGGGTGCAACAGATGCCCAGAGCGTTTTGGGGCGTGCGGCCTCAATCCAGATCTTAATTTTCATAGTCTGTCTTTTGTCTGCCATGATATATTAACCCCCATAGTTCCTTCAAATATTCCCACTAACCGCTGCCTGATGCAGTCTTTACGGTCTTCTGGGAAATTTGGAAAAATCAGGTTTTCTTTTTTCTACAAAGGCATTACGTCCTTCCTGGCCTTCTTCGGTCATATAAAAAAGCATGGTGGCATTCCCGGCCAATTCCTGTAAACCGGCCTGGCCATCACAATCGGCATTTAGTGCTGCTTTAAGACAACGTATAGCAATCGGAGAATTGGCAAGGATTTCCCTGCACCACTGGATTGTTTCTGATTCAAGCATTTCCAGCGGTACAACCGTATTCACCAAACCCATTTCCAACGCCTGCCAGGCATCGTATCGGCGGCATAAAAACCATATTTCCCTTGCTTTTTTCTGTCCGACAATTCTTGCCATATAGCTGGCCCCATACCCCCCATCGAAGGATCCAACTTTTGGGCCGGTTTGGCCAAATACCGCATTTTCTGCGGCAATGGTCAGATCACACATTAAATGCAGCACGTGACCACCACCAATGGCATATCCTGCCACCATGGCAACCACTGGTTTTGGACAGGTGCGGATTTGCCGCTGGAAATCCAGTACATTCAGGCGATGAACACCTTTTTCGTCCACATAGCCGGCATCGCCACGTATTTTCTGATCTCCACCCGAACAAAAGGCTTTGTTTCCTGCTCCGCAGAGAATAATAACGCCTGTTTTGTCGTCATTTCGGGCATCTTCCAGGGCTACCATCATCTCAACAACTGTTTTCGGACGAAAGGCATTTCTTACCTCCGGCCGGTTTATTGTTATCTTTGCCATTCCTTCAAATTTATGATAGGTAATATCCTCGAATTTTTTACCTTCTTTCCACTCTGGTTGACTCATCAATATTTCTCCCCTGTCTGATTTAAGAAATTAGACATATATTCCAAAAAAACCAATGGATTTTCAAGATGGGTGTTATGCCCGGCCTTTCCGATAATTTTCAACTGCGCAGCGGAACATCGTTTTTGCATGCTTGTGAGGAGTTTCGTGTATTTTATATCCGCTTCTCCGGCCAGTAAGAGCAGTGGAACTTTTATGTTTTTAAGTCCGGGCCAGAGTGAAGGCTGTATGCCGCTACTCATCACACGTAGAGCGGCCGCTAATTGAACAGGATTTTCCTTCTTCCTTTGTCTTAACAGATCATTAAAGGAAGGATGTTTACGGAGAGTAAAAAAGAGAGGCTGCCGGTACCAGTCTTCCAGGAATTTTCCGATACTCGTTTGTTCCAATTTTTCCGCCATGGCCCGATCATGCTGAAAACGGTCCTGCCTTTCGTGAGCTGTTTTCAGACCGGGCGACGCAGATTCTATAATCAGACCTTTAAAAAGTGCAGGAAAACTGATAGCAAGATATAGCATCAGCCGGCCGCCCATTGAGTAGCCGGTACCGATGATTCCGCCGGACGATATCGATCCAATAAACTCATAGAAAATTTTTCCCATATCCTCCCATTTCAGGAAACGGTCCAGAATTGTTTTTCCATGTCCGGGCAAATCAGGTGCGATGCAATGATATTGTGCGGAAAAATGGTTGATAATATCAAACCAGTCATACGCGGAACCCATAAAACCATGGAAAAAAATGAGGTGCGGATGGACTGGATTACCGGCAGTATAATAGTGTATGGGCATCAATCCACCCGGCCAGTAGTTGCTTTGCGGTTTTGACATCTGTCTCAATAAAGATGATTTTGCCAGAATAGTATCATATGCTATTCAAGAAAATAAAAATTAGCCAGCATTCACACCTGTTACCCGGTAATCAGATGTTCTCAAGATCGTTTTTAATGTTATTTTGCAAATCCCGGTGCAACGAAAAATTTTTCTCCCGTTCCGTATGGATCTCGATGAGAGTGGATTTTTCTGTTCTGGAAGACTTTTTGTACAGGTGCACAAAATCCTTAACCGCTTGAGGTTGGGAATATCTCAAGCCGAACATGGCTGCTGCCTGTTTAAACGTAAATTTGTGGGGTGTGCCGAAATATGGTTCAAAGACATGGGGATATTTGGAAACAGGCAGAAATGAGAAAATCCCTCCTCCCTGATTATTGATCACAATAACTGTCACAGGATAGTCAGAGGAAGTAAGCAGGGCTAAAGAATTCAGGTCGTGCACAAGGGCAAGATCGCCGAGCACCAGCGTTACCGGTTTTTTCAGCCCGGCAGCAAATCCGGCCGCGCTTGCCACCGTGCCATCTATCCCGCTTGCACCCCGATTGGCAGTAATGTGTGAATTGGAAGGGAAACCAGAACTATACATGTCAAAATCACGAACCGGCATGCTGTTTCCCAGAAATAATCCGTGCCCATCCATTAAATGTCTGCTGAGCAAAATTGGCAAAACCACCTCGGATAATTCCGAACTCTCATCGCTCTTTTCGGTAAGCAGCTGATGGATGTATTGGTCCAGCGTGATTAAACGGTGATGCCATTTTTTATTACTCTGGCCATCCACCTTAAGCGATAGATCCTTACAAAAATGTTCCAGATTACCCTGAAAACGCTGTGTGACGCGATGACCGGGATCCAGCCGCTCAAAATCCTGTGATAGATGAACGTATTCCTCCGGCGGCATCCTGCTGATATATTTCAAAAAACGCTTGGAGGTTAACGGTCTTCCTATATGCAGGATGAGCTCCGGCCTGATTTCTTTTTTAATTTTGTCTGATAGTAACAGGTGATCGAAATATCTGATCATTGAGAGATCGGCCATACGTTGCCGGACCCCGGAAGTGATATCGGCAAACAGCGGCCAGTGTAATTTTTCCGCAAGACTGAGAAGTGCCCGGCCGGTGCTTTGATCGGGAAGTTGCCCGGCAACAAGAAGACCGCGTCTGGTCCTGTTTAACCGCCCGACCAATTCTTCCCTGACGGTCTTTTCCGGAATTACAATGCTTTGTTTATAAACCGTGTAAGGTGCTGATGATTTTTCCCATTTTTTCAACGACTGTCCGTAATTTGCAGAAAAAGGGACGGCTGACGGTTCCAGTGGTTCACGATACCTTAGGTTCAAGTGTACAGGTCCGGGATCCGGAAATAATGAACGAGATACTGCCTGATCCAGCGTTGTCAATACCATTTCAGGTTGGATGGAGAGATCCGGACAGGGATAGTCAAAATACCAAACGGGATAATTTTGAAATAATTTAGATTGATCGATTGTTTGATTGGCCCCGCTCGTCTGCAGTTCCGGGGGACGGTCAGCGGTAAGTATAAGCATCGGGATCCGTGACTGGCGTGCTTCGATGAGAGCAGGGAAATAATTCGCTGCTGCGGTTCCTGATGTACATATCAATACCGCAGGCCTGTCCGTCGCCCTGCCATATCCAAGTGCTGCAAAAGCAGCACCTCGCTCATCAAAACAGATTTTTTTTACGGCTCCGGCATTTTCAGCTGCGGCAATTGTCAGTGGTGTCGATCGTGAGCCGGGCGATATAAAAAACTGTGTCACATGATTTCTGACCAGTTCCTCAACCAGCAGATATGCCCAGAAGTTGTTGATGTTGTTTCGTCTGCTTTTCATCAACGCCTAGCAATTTTTTGTAAAGTGCAATTTTGTTTTCCAGTTCATCCCATTCTTTTTCATGGGAAGAGCCATCAACAATCCCGGCACCAGAATAGAGATAAATTTTATTTTTCAGGATGAGCGCAGACCGGATTGCGACCGCAAAGGTCGCTGAATCCGCTCCTGTCCATCCCACCGGCGCAGCATACCAACCCCGGTTAAATGGTTCCACATCTTTCAAAATTGGCAGTACCGACTTTTCAGGGAATCCACCAACAGCCGGTGTGGGATGTAATGATTCAAGGATTTCACCATCGGTAACATGCGCCTGAAGTGTCCCCCTGAAGGGAACATAGAGATGTTGTAATTGAGATAATTTTAGCACCGTCACTTTATCACTTGAAGAAAGTTCTGTGCACAGGCGGCTGAGATTTCTTTTAAGACTTCTGGCTACGAAATCATGCTCACGGAGCTCTTTTTCGCTGGTTAACAGTTCATTCGCCAGGGCGTCGTTTTCTTCTTTGTTTTTCCCGCGTGGTCTTGTGCCGGCTACTGCCTCGGATAAGATTTCGCGCCCGATCCTGCGATAGAGGATTTCAGGCGTAACACCGATAAACGTCGTATCTTCCTTCGGCTGGAAACAAAAGCTGACGGTATGATGGTTTGTTCTCTTTAGTAAAGAGATCATGGCTAATGGATCGCTCTGGCTCAACAAATTATATGCAACACGACGGGCAAGCACGATTTTATCATATTCATCGTTACGAATCTGCTTCAATGCATTGTTGATCATATCCTGCCATTGAATTTTATCCGGGAGACTGTCCGTTTTGTCAATCAGGGGCTGCTCTATTGGAAAATTGGCATCGGTCAGACTGATTTGCTCCAATTCACGGGCCAGTTGAATGATTTCATCATCGTCTGGATGAACCATGGTACAGATAAAAAAGTCAGATTCTCCATTACGGATTATTTCAAACCTGGGCAGAATAAACTGGTAACCGCCGAAAGCTTCCCACTC
>Ga0307424_1001322_pt1 | contig 13111 bp, 10 predicted proteins | sample SalMarWE160320MG_FD_202157 | JGI IMG/M metagenome (GOLD analysis project Ga0307424, IMG submission 202157) | Salt marsh sediment microbial communities from the Plum Island Ecosystem LTER, Massachusetts, United States - WE1603-20 | ecosystem: Environmental > Aquatic > Marine > Intertidal zone >... | reverse complement strand
TCTATGACGGCTCCTGGTCGGAATGGGGCTCAAGGCCGGATCTGCCGGTGGAGAAAGATTGAGGGCGCCTCGTCTCACCGCAAAATCTGGCTGAGGAATAGCTTGGTGCGCTCGTGCTTGGGATGGGCGAAGAATTCCTCCGGCGCGTTGGCCTCGATAATCTGGCCCTCATCCATGAACACGATGCGGTTGGCCACCTCGCGCGCAAAGCCCATCTCGTGGGTCACCACCAGCATGGTCATGCCGTCCTCGGCCAGCCCCACCATGGTGTCGAGCACCTCCTTGACCATTTCCGGGTCGAGCGCCGAGGTCGGCTCGTCGAACAGCATGATCTTCGGGTTCATGCAGAGAGCGCGGGCGATGGCGACGCGCTGCTGCTGGCCGCCGGACAACTGGCCGGGGAATTTATTAGCTTGCTCTGGAATTTTCACGCGCTGGAGATAATGCAGCGCCACCTCCTCGGCCGCCCTCTTGGGCATCTTGCGCACCCAGATCAGCGCCAGCGTACAGTTCTGCAGCACGGTGAGATGCGGGAACAGGTTGAAGTGCTGGAACACCATGCCGACCTCGCGGCGGATCTCGTCGATCTTCTTCAGGTCGTTGGTCAGCTCCACGCCGTCGACGACGATGCTGCCGGATTGGTGCTCCTCAAGCCGGTTGATGCAGCGGATCATGGTCGACTTGCCGGAGCCCGAGGGCCCGCAGATGACGATGCGCTCGCCGCCCAACACCTTGAGATCGATATCGCGCAACACGTGGAAATCGCCGTACCACTTGTTCATGTGGGTGATTTCCACCGCCACCGGCGTGTTGAGCTTGGTTGGCTTGAGCGGCGAGGTCGACTGGGCGGCGTTGGTCATGGGCATCATCTCACATTGCGCTAACGTTTGTTGCCGGTGGCGAGGCGCGCTTCCATGGCGCGGGCGTAACGCGACATGGCGTAGCAGAACACCAGGTAGAACATGGCGGCGACCGCATAGCCGGTGGTCGAGGTCACCGGCGCCGCCCATTTCGGATCGATACGCGACACTTCGATGGTGCGCAGCAGATCGAAAATGCCGACGATGAAAACCAGCGTCGTATCCTTGAATAGGCCGATATAGGTGTTGACGATGTTGGGGATGGTGATCTTGAGTGCTTGCGGCAGCACAATGAGCCGCATCATCTGCCAGTATTTCAGGCCGACCGCCATGGCGCCCTCGTATTGGCCCTTCGGGATCGCCTGCAGACCGGCGCGCACCACCTCCGCCATATAGGCCGAGGCGAACAGTGCGATGCCGATCAACGCGCGCAACAGCTTGTCCGGCTCGAACTGTTCGGGCACGAACAACGGCAGCATCACGCTCGCCATGAACAGCACCGTGATCAGCGGCACCCCGCGCACGAATTCGATGAAGGTTGTGGACACCAGTCTGACCGTCGGCATTTTCGAAGCGCGCCCCAGCGCCAACAATATGCCGAGCGGCAACGAGACGACGATGCCGACGGACGCGACCACGATCGTCACCAGCACGCCGCCCCACAGCACCGTGTCCACCACCGGCAGGCCGACCACCGGAAAACCGTGCAGCAGGAAGTAGGAGCAGAGCGGCACCACGACGAAGAAATAGGCCGAGCCGATATCGCGCCGCGGCGCTTCCAGCCACAGCAGCCACACCACGCCGATCGCCAACATGGCGAAGAAGACGTCGACGCGCCAGCGCTCGGGGATCGGATAAGAGCCATAGACGAAATACGGCAGCCGCTCCCAGACGAACGGCCAGCAGGCGCCGATCTCGCGGTGCTGCACGAGCTCGCGGCAGGCATCGCGGTCGACGCCGCTCCACACCGCGTCGACCAGCAGAAAATTGACCAGCGCCGGGATCACCCACAACAGCAGCGCCACGGTGAGAATGGTCAGCGCGATGTTGAACGGCGTCGACAGCAGGTTCCCGCGCACCCAGCCGACCGCGCCGGTCATCGAAGCCGGCGGCGGCTTGGCTTCGATCGCGCGCTCGCGCACAAAGTGCAATTCGGTGACGGCTAGATCGCCTTCGGCCATGGTCATGGACGAGCCCTCACCGTTCCACCAGCGCGACGCGCCGGTTGTAGATGTTCATCAACAGCGAGGTGACGAGGCTTATGGTGAGGTAGACCAGCATGGTGATGGCCACGACCTCGATCGCCTGGCCGGTCTGGTTGAGCACCGTGCCGGTGAAGACCTGCACCAGGTCGGGATAGCCGATCGCCACGGCCAGCGAGGAGTTCTTGATCAGGTTGAGATACTGGTTGGTCAGCGGCGGCACAATGACGCGCATCGCCTGCGGTACCACGATCAGCCGCAGTGTCGGCGCGGGCTTGAGGCCCAGCGAATAGGCCGCTTCGATCTGCCCGCCTGACACCGCCAGGATGCCGGCGCGCACCACTTCAGCGATAAAGGCGGCGGTGTAGATCGACAGGCCGAACAGCAATGCTGCGAATTCCGGCAGCACCTCGATGCCGCCGCTGATGTTGAAACGCCCGGCCTGCGGATAGTTGAAATTGATCGGAAAGCCTTTCAGCGCCAGCACGACGAGCGGCAATCCGATCAACAGCGCAAGCACGACCCAGAACACCGGCGCCTGCTGGCCGCTGCGTTCCTGCCGCTTGCGCGCCCAGATGGCAAAGCCGATGGCGCCAGCGATGCCGACAACAATGGCGACCACCACCGCGCCGAAGCCATGGAGAAAGACCGGCTCGGGCAGGAACAGGCCGCGATTGTTGAGAAAGGCGCCGCCTGGAATGACGATGCTCTCGCGCATCGCCGGCAGTGCCTTGAGCACCGCGTTGTACCAGAACAGCAGTTGCAGCAGCAGCGGAATATTGCGGATGGTCTCGACATAGCCGGTGGCGACTTTTGCCAACAGCCAGTTCTTCGACAGCCGCGAGATGCCGACGATGAACCCGATGATGGTGGCGAGCACGATGCCGAGGCCGGCGACCAGCAATGTGTTGAGGAGCCCGACCCAAAAGGCGCGGCCATAAGTGGAGGCGTCGGCGGAATAGCTGATCAGCGTCTGGCTGATATCGAAGCCAGCGGTAGTGTCCCAGAAGCCGAAGCCGGACGCGATATGGGCGCTGCGGAGATGATCGATCGCGTTTGTGGTGGCGCCCCAGATCAGGAACGCGACGGCGGCGACCAGCGCCACCTGATAGAAGATGCTACGGACCTTTGGATCGTTATAGAACGCGACACGCGCGGACGCCTGCTCCGCCGAATGATCCGTCGACATTCAACCCCTCGCGCGCTTGAGGCGCCCCGGGAGCACCCTCTCCTCAGGCAGCGCGCCGCGGGCCTCCCCAGCCCGCGGCGTCTTCAACGTTCGATCAGCGGATCGGCGGCGCGTATTGGATGCCACCCTGGTTCCACAGTTTGTTCAAGCCGCGGTCGATCTTCAGCGGCGAGCTCTTACCAACATTTCGCTCGAACGCTTCGCCGTAATTGCCGACCGCCTTGACGATGCGAACCGCCCAATCCTTGGTCAAACCCAATTGCTCACCGTAATTGCCCTCGGTCCCGACAAAGCGTTTGATCGCGGGATTGGTGGACTTCAGCATGTCGTTGACGTTTTTCTGCGTGATGCCCAGTTCCTCGGCGTCGAGCATCGCAAACAGTACCCACTTCACGATGTCGAACCACTGGTCGTCGCCATGGCGCACGACCGGGCCGAGCGGCTCCTTGGAGATGATCTCGGGCAGCACGATATTGTTTTCAGGATTGGAGAGCCGTAACCGCTCGGCATAGAGTCCGGAGGCGTCGGTGGTATAGGCGTCGCAGCGCCCCGCGTCGTAGGACTTCACCGCTTCGTTGGCGGTGGCGAAGGTCACGCTCTTGAGCGTCATCTTATGGGCGCGGAAAAAATCCGCCAGATTGAGCTCAGTGGTGGTGCCCTGCTGCACGCAGACCGAGGCGCCGTTGAGCTCAAGCGCGGAATTGACCTTCAGTGCCTTGCGCACCATGAAGCCCTGGCCGTCATAGTAGTCGACGCCGGTGAAGTTGAGGCCAAGCGAGGTGTCGCGCGACGAGGTCCAGGTAGTGTTACGCGAGAGCACGTCGATTTCACCCGATTGCAAGGCGGTGAAGCGGTCTTTCGCCGACAACGGCACGAACTTCACCTTGTTGGAATCATTGAAGACGGCGGCGGCGATAGCGCGGCAGACGTCGACATCGAGGCCGGTCCATTTGCCTTGCGCATCGGGAAGGCCGAACCCGGCCAGCGTACCGTTGGCGCCACAATTGAGAATACCGCGGTCCTTCACGGTTTTCAGGGTTTGCGCGGTCGCGCTCTGCACGCCGAAGACGACGGCAAGAGCGACAATAATAAAGCCAATTCGTTTCATTTGACGACCCCTTCAAACAGGATGCGGCGCCCTTGCAGCATGGCCAAGCGTGAGTGCCACCGCCGGGCTCCGCTCCCGCAGTGGAAAATATTGACGTCCCTGGCCATTTTATCCCCGACCTCTCCTCGGCTTTTTCACATCACAGAACGATCAGGTTGTAAGGTCAAGGGGTTGACGGTTGCCGCCGGCACGGCCGTATATGGCCGGCCGCAGCGCGCGCTACCCGCCCACCAGACCGGATTTCCAAGCCACCATGGCGAAGATGCCCAAGACTCCGCTGAAACCGGAAACCCGGCTGGTCACCGCCGGCCGCGATACCAAAGGCCAGCATGGCTTCGTCAATCCAGCGGTCTATCACGCCTCGACCGTGCTTTTTCCGACCGCCGAGGATCAGGTCGCCCACCGCGCCCGCTATCAATACGGCCGCCGCGGCACGCCGACCACCGAGGCGCTGGAGGAGGCGCTGCGCGCGCTCGAGGGCGAGGCCTGCGCCGGGGTGTCGCTGATGCCATCGGGGCTTTCAGCGATCGCCACTGCGCTGATGGCGGTTGCAGGCTCAGGTGACCACGTGCTGGTCACCGACAGCGTCTACCGGCCGACCCGGGTGTTTTGTGACGGCGTGTTCAAACGCATGGGCGTGGAGACGACCTATTACGACCCGCTGATCGGCGAAGGTATCGCCAAGCTCATCAAGCCGAACACGCGCGCGGTCTTCGTCGAGGCACCCGGCTCGCAAAGCTTCGAGATGCAGGACATTCCGGCCATCGCCACGGTCGCCCACGACAAGGGCGCGGTCGTGCTGATGGACAATACTTGGGCGACGCCGCTGTATTTCCGCGCCTTCGAGAAAGGCGTCGATCTGTCGATCCAGGCCGGCACCAAATATATCGGCGGCCATTCCGACATCATGTTCGGCTGCGTGTCGGCCAATGCGGCGACGGTGGCGAAGCTTAAGGACACCGTGCACGCGCTCGGCCTATGCGTCGGCCCCGACGACGTCTTTCTCGCGCTGCGCGGTTTGCGCACCATGGCCGTGCGGCTGGCGCGGCATTATCATTCGGCCCTGACGGTCGCGCGCTGGCTCGGCAGCCGGCCGGAGGTCGCGCGCGTGCTGCATCCGGCGCTGGAAAGCGATCCCGGTTATGCGATCTGGCGGCGCGATTTCACCGGCGCTTGCGGCCTGTTCAGCATCGTGCTCAAGCCCATGCCGGAAAAAGCGGTGCACGCCTTCATGAACGAGCTTTCGCTGTTCGGCATGGGTTTTTCGTGGGGCGGCTTCGAGAGCCTGGTGATCCTATTCGACTGCACGGGGTATCGCACCGCCACCCGATGGGCGCCGGGCGGGCCGACGCTGCGCATTCACATCGGCCTGGAAGACACCGGCGACCTGATCGCCGATCTCGAGCGCGGCTTTGCGGCGATGCGCGCGGCTTAAGTCGGCGCGCCGCGCCGCTCGCGCATGACAAAATAGAGATTGCGCAGGTAGACGAACACGCCGAATCCCTGACCGGCGATGAACACCGGGTCGCGGCGATAGAGCGCGTAGGTCAAGAGCATCGCCCCGCCGCCGATCGACAACAGCCAGAACGCCAGCGGGATGACGCTTTTTCCTGCGCGCTCGGAAGCGATCCATTGCACCACGAAGCGCGCGGTGAAGAATCCCTGCGCGATGAAGCCGAGCAGCACCCAGGCGTCGAGGCGGGTGACGAACACGTCGTGCAGATAGCCGCCGACGGAGCGCGCGAGTTCGATCAGCATAGGTGTTTTCCTTTTTTGCGCGTGATCTTTTCCGAAAACCGGTTCCTCATCCCCGATCGCGTCGGGGACATGCTTTTCGGGATCACGCGCTACTCCTCCAAGACTTCAGGCGCACGCTTCTTGCGCCGGATCAGCCACCACACCCCGGCGAGATCCAGAATGCCGATCCACAGCCGGTCCCATAATCCATAGTTCGACACGCCAGAGCCACGCGGCCGGTCGACCACGTCCACATAGCCGATGTCGTAGCCCTCGCGCCGAACAAGCGCCGGCAGGAACCGGTGCAAGCCGTCGAAATACGGTAGCGCCAAGAACACGTCGCGCCGGAATGCTTTCAGCCCGCAACCGGTGTCGCGCGTGCCGTCGCGCAAGACCATCGAGCGCACCGCATTGGCGATGCGCGATTGTAATTTCTTGAATGCGCTCGCCTTGCGGCCGATGCGCTGACCGGCGATCAAGCCGACGCTTGGAGCGCCCTGCTCCAGCGCCCGCAGCAGCGCGGGCAAGAAGGCCGGATCGTTCTGACCGTCGCCGTCGAGCGTCACGATCATGGGACCACGCGCTGCCGCAACGCCGGTGCGCACCGCCGCCGACTGACCGCAGGATTGCTTGTGGCGCAGCCGCCGCAGCCAGGGATGTTGCGCCTTCAGGCCATCTAATTCAGCCGCGGTGCCGTCGCTCGAGCCGTCATCGACATAGACCACTTCGAACGGCCATTGGCCGTCGAGCGCGGCGCCAATCTCGGCCACCAAAGGGGCGATGTTGCCGGCCTCGTTGCGCACCGGCACCACGACGGAAACCGCCGGGTCGTTGGTGTTCATGACTTTAAGGTTCCGTCGGCCTGCAAGTGGCGCTGTCTTATGGGGCTAATAGCTCGCGGGCAACAGCTTTGATCCGCTTGAGCGAGGGCCCGGGATATTGCTGCAGTTCGCCGCCCGCTCCGGCGGAAAATCCGAGCCGGCGCAGCGCGAAATAACGCCGCACCATGAGCGCGCCCACCGTGCCGACCACCGCGCCGGCCAAGACGTCGGACGGATAATGCGCCATCACCATGACCCGGCTCGCCGCAATGGCCAGCGCATAGAGCAGCAGCGCCGTGCGCGCGCGTGGCCACAACGTGCCGAACGCCACCAGCACCGAAAACGCCGTGGTCGCGTGACCGGACGGCAGGCTGGCATAATCGGCGCGCCAGATGAACGGCGCGAAAGCGAAAGGATCGATGTGGCCGGTGGCCAGCGGCCGCGCCCGTCCGATCATGCGCTTGACGGTGGTCACGAACAGCCCCGGCACGCCGATCGCCAGGAATAGGAATCCGACGCGCACCATCACCGCCGCCAGCACGGCTTGCGATAATTTCGTCAGCGTCGCCGGCAGCGCGGCCAGCGCCAGAAACAGAAGCCCGAGCGGCCAGAGGAACCAGCCCGACAAACCGAAATCGGTGATCTGCTGGAAAGGCCAGACCGCCCATGCCGGGGCGTGGCTGACCGCGCGGGCGACGGGCCCGTCGATCAAAACCATGCAGACCAGCAAAATCGCAAGGACGATCACCGCCGCGATGGCGAGCTGACGCGACGTCACCGGCCAGGGCGGCGGCGGGTGGCGTTTCGCCGGGCGCACTAAAAGGGCAAATGCGGCGCCGACATTGGCCGCGCAGCGCCCCAGCGCGGAAGCCACCGGCCCGTCGCGATCGAAACTGTTGGCCGCGGTCATGGCGCTGCCATCGAGCGGAACACCGCCAGCGAGACCTGCCGGCCGATGCTGATGTTGTAGCCTTCCACGCGTTCGCTGAGCGCGTAGCGCAAACCGATCGCGTTGGCACGCCGCACGAAGTTGCGCTCGCTGCGCGCGTCGATCAACGCAAAATGGCATGGGCCTTCGCGCAGAAACTGCGCTGCGCCGGCACCGTCGGTAAAACGGGTATCGGTGCCGAGCAGGAACACCAGGCTCGGCTCCTGGTAATAGCCGGTGGAGGCGACGTGGGCCTGTTGGCAGCCGGTCGCGCGCACCTCCTTGGCAATGAGCGCGCTCGGAAACAAGGCCGGCAGCGAGGGAAACGCCACCGCATAGACCGTGACCGCGACCAAGACCGACGCCATCATGCCGCGCAGCAGCGAGCGCTCGGCGCCATCCACCTCGTAGAGCCACCAGGCGAACAGGCCGAAGATCATCGCCGCCGCCGCGGTCGGCCAGGCGATGAGGCCGAGGTCGCGATCGATGAGCAGGAAGCCGACCGGTATCAGCACCGCGACGATGCCGGGAAACAGGAACCAGCCGACGGTGCCGCGCACCAGCCAGCGCGTCTTGACGAGGCCGCCTTGGTCGAGGATGCCCGCAATCAGGATCGTGATCGCCGGATAAAGCGGCAGCACGTAATGCGGCAGCTTGGTGATCACCGCTTCGAACACCAGCCACGACGGAACAAGCCAAGCGAGCAGGAACTGGGCGCCCGGCTCGCGCCGCGCCTGCCACACCATTGGCGCGGCGAGGCCGGCCAGTGGCGCGGTCGGCCAGAAGGTCAAAAAGAACAGCAGCAGGTAATAGCCCGGCGGCGCGCCATGGGCTTCCTGGCCACTCGCCACCTTGGCCAGCATGTCGTGGCCGACCGCGTCGCTGAAGAAGGTCATGCCCGACTTGGCGACGATCGCCACGAACCACGGCAACACCAGCACGATCATCCAGAGGAAACCTAAGAACGGGCGCAGCTTGAGGATCCAGCGACCGGAACGATCGAGGATCGACAGCGCGAGCGCGGTGAGCGCAACGAACATCAGGATCAACGGCCCCTTGATCAGCACGCCGCCAGCCATGGCCGTCCAAAAAATCGCCGGCCAGCGCCAGCAGGGTTTGGTTTCCGGCGCGCGTCGGTGCGCGAGATAGCTGCGCGCCATGGCGCCCATGGCGGCCACGCAGGTGAACAGCAGCACGGCGTCGGTCTTGGCCAGCCGCGCCTCGACCCCGAGCAGGATCGAACTCGCCATCATCAGTGCCGCCAGTAGCGCGGCGCGGCGGGCGACAAAGGCCAGCGCCGCCCAGTAGGTCAGCAGCACCGCACCGGTCGCGCCAAACAATGACGGCAGCCGGTAGAGCCAAATGGTGGTGAGCGCATGCGGCACGCCGACCATTTCGCCCGCTTTCACCGCCGCCGCCTGCAGCCAATAGATGCCGATCGGTTTCTTGTAGCGCACCTCGTTCTGGAACCGGATATCCACGTACTGTCCGGTCTCCAGCATCTGCTTGGTGGCCTGCGCAAAGCGCGGCTCGTCGCGGTCGACCGGCGGAATCTGGAAAAAGCCCGGCAGGAACGCGATCAGGCAAAAGCCAAGCAGCAGCGCCGCCGCGCGCGCGTGCGACGCCGTGGCGCGGTCGAGCGCGGCGGACAGCCCGCGCGCAGGCGCCAGCGAAGCCATGGTGTCGTCGTCGGCAGCCCTGGTCATTGCGTGATCGATGCCAATCTGCCCGATTCCGTGGTTTCGCACGGACAATAGTGCGAAGCCCGGGGCGTTCATACCGGGCTCATTGCAGCCGCACCATGACGCTGTCGCTCAGCCCGCGGGCGTCCATCACCGTCAGCCGCACGAAGCCGGGGCCGTCGGGCTGAAAGAATAATGTGTGGCGGCCGCGCCGGTTGGCCAGCGGTACACCATTGACCATGACGGTCAGCGGCCGATGGCCGCCGGCGATCTTGAGCGCGACCGGATCGGGCGTCGTGCCGCCCGCCAGTTCAAGCCGCGCCCCGTTGGGCGGGAACATGATGCGCGGGCGCTCGCGCGCCTCGCCCGGGGTAAGGTCCGGGCTGAAACGTTGCAGCGGCGGCGGCAGTCGGTCGGTGGTTGAAAAGATCGCGCCCTTGGGCGCGCGTGGCAGTGGCGTCGGCGACACGCTCAAGCGCGCGAAAGCATCGAACAGGATCGGCGCCGCGACGGCACGGCCGACCAGCCCCGGCACTGGCGCGCCATCCGGCCGCCCGACCCAGACGCCGATCGTCATGCGGCCGTCGAAGCCGACCGCCCAGGCATCGCGATAGCCGTAGGAGGTGCCGGTCTTGAAGGCGATGCGGCCGTGCGGCGCGTTCAGCGGCGGCGGCGCGCCGATCAGCACATTGCCGATATACCAGGCGGCCACCGGATCGAGCAGGCGGCGCGGCGTGGCCGCGGCGTCCCCTTCCCGCTCGATCAACGGCACTGCCGCGCCGAGCCGCGCCAGCCCGCTATAGAGCATCACCAGATCGGAAAGCGTGATGCCGACGCCGCCGAGACCCATGGCAAGACCTGGCGCTTCGCCGATCGGCAGCACCAGCGCGGCCCCGGCCTGGGCGAGCCGCGCGCTCAGGCGATTGACGCCGACCTTGTCGAGCACCGCAATGGCCGGAACATTGAGCGACAATTGCAGCGCACGGCGCACGGTCACCGTGCCCTCGAATGTGCGGTCGAAATTTTCCGGCACGTAGCTGCCGTAGCGCACCGGCCGGTCGTCGATCAGCGTTTCCGGATGAATCAAGCCGTCCTCGAAGCCGAGACCATAGATGAAGGGTTTCAGCGTCGAGCCGGGTGAGCGCAATGCCTGCGTCATATCGACCTGGCCGGCGCGCGCGGCGTCGAAGAAGTCGGCGGAGCCGACGCGCGCGCGCACTTCGCCCGTCGCATTGTCGACCGCGAGGATCGCAATGGAAATATGCGGGCCGATCGCGCGCGCACGATCGCGCGCGAGCTCTTGCAGGGTCTTTTGCAATACTGCGTTGATTGTGAGCTGGTGCACGCGAATGTTGGGCTCCTCGGAGACGACATGGTCTGCGCTGTGCGGTGCCAGCGTCGGCAATTCCTTGCGCGCATGCGGCACGCCTTGCGCCTTGGCAAGCGCGATCTCGTCACGCGGCACCATGCCGGCTGCCGCCACGCGATCGAGCACGCGGTCGCGCGCGGCGCGCGCCGCTATTGCGTAACGGTCCGGCCGGCGCGATTCCGGCGACTGCGGCAGTGCCACCAGAAGCGCTGCCTGCGCGAGCGAAAGTCTGCGCGGCTCTTTTCCGAAATAGGCAAGCGCGGCCGCGCGCACGCCTTCGAGGTTGCCGCCATAGGGCGCAAGCGTCAGATATAACGAGAGAATTTCGTCCTTGCGGAGCGCGTGTTCGAGCTCGAAGGCGCGCACGATCTGATGCAGTTTGGCGAGCAGGCTGCGATGCCGCCGCGGTTCGAGCAGGCGCGCGACCTGCATGGTGATGGTCGAGCCGCCGGAAACAATGTGGCCGCTGGTGACGAATTGAAACGCCGCGCGCGCCAGCGCTTCCGGATCGACGCCGTGATGCGTCCGGAAGCGCTTGTCTTCGTATGCGAAGAGCAATTTCAAAAACCGCGGATCGACATCCGCGACCTTCGGCGGCAGCCGCCAGCGCCCTTCCTTGGTGGCGTAGGCGCGCAGCAACCGTCCGTTGCGGTCGAGCACCACGTGCGAATATTCCAGGTGCCGGCCGAGCGGCGCCGGCCCCAGCGAATTGACCCACGCGGCGCCGGCAATCGCAGTCAGCACAATTGCGCCGGCGACGCCCGCGAGGATGAAGCGCCAGTGCTTCATTTCGCAGCCGTGATGTCGACCGCAGCGGTGGCGGTGCGCCCGAAATGGTCGGGCCGGTACATATCCTCGACCTTGGCTTGCGGCAGCACGTAATGGCCGGGCGACACCGCCCGCACCACATAGGCGACCGAAAATACCGACGCGGAATCCTTGCTGCGGCCGAACGCCGCGGTGAAACGGTCGTCGCGGAATTCGCTGCTCACCGGCGCAGCCGCATCGGTGATCCAGGGCAACGTCCCGGTGTCGCCCGACGACACCAGGTGCGGATTGTCGATCTCGAAGCCGGCCGGCAGATAGTCGGCCACGATCACGCGGCCGAATTGCGGTTGTGGTTCGGTCACTTTCAGCACCACCACGAAACGCTGGTTCTGCTTCGCCGTCGTCGGATCGGCCGGCTTGCCGTCGAGCGTGAAATAGTTGCGTTCGAGCTTGAAGCCGCGTTCGGCCGCGGGCTCCGGCGTCAGCGGCGCACCGCTAACCGACACCACCGCCTGCACATTGCCGCTGCCGCTGTTGCTCACCGCAAACGGCGTTGCGAGCTCGCCGGCGCGGAAGCTGCGATAGAGGGTGCCTTGCCGCTTCTCTCCGTTCATGCTGAGCGAGATGGCGTTGAGCTTCTTGGCGAGCGCGCTGGCGGCGAGCACCAGCCAGGCGTCTTCCTGGGTCGAGGTCGACGACGACAGCGCGCGCGCCGCATCGACGCGCGCGACGGCGTCGTCGACGACGCGCGGCGCGACGCCGCTTTCGGAGGCGAGCGTCACCAGCGCCGCGGAATCGCGCAACACCGAACCGAAGTCGGCGCGGCCGAGATCGGGTTGCGGCTGCGGCGGAATGGCGCTGAGCGCGGCGTGGAAGACGCGGCTCGCACGCGGCTTGTCACCGAGCATGGCGAGCGCGGCGGCGAGCTGCGCCTTGGCGATCGGCGTCGCCAGATCGCCGAGCTTGACGTCGGCGAGATAGCGCAGGTCGCCGACCGGAGCCGCGGCGTTGCGCGCCAGCACATAAAGCGCATAGGCGAGCTCGCGCCCGCCGTTCTTGCTCGGTTCCGGCGCGCGGCCGACGTAGTTGCGCAAGCGATCGAGCGCCAGCGTGAAGCCCTCCGCCGGCACCTTGAAGCCGCGCTCACGCGCGCGCGTGAGGAAATCGGTGACGTACGCATCGAGCCAGACGTCGTTGCCGCCCACCGACCACAGGCCGAAGGATCCGTTGGAATCCTGCCGCGACAACAGCCGCGCAATGGCGTCGTTGAGGCGCAGATCGACATCGCCGGCGACCGCCAGATGCGGCTCGCCGCCGAGGTCTTTGAGATAGAGCAGCGCCATCGCGGTGCTGGCGACCTGCTCGGAGCAGCCGAATGGATAGCGGTCGAGCGCATTGAGCAGCGTGGCGGCATCGAGCGAGGTTGAGATCGCCACCGACAGCGCCA
>Ga0307424_1001319_pt1 | contig 13149 bp, 8 predicted proteins | sample SalMarWE160320MG_FD_202157 | JGI IMG/M metagenome (GOLD analysis project Ga0307424, IMG submission 202157) | Salt marsh sediment microbial communities from the Plum Island Ecosystem LTER, Massachusetts, United States - WE1603-20 | ecosystem: Environmental > Aquatic > Marine > Intertidal zone >... | reverse complement strand
GCAGCCCTTGCCCGGGACGACGCTGACCCGACCCTCGCCGATGGAGCTTGACCAGCCCGCCCCGGTGAAGAGGGGATATGTGAGCCGGAAGACGCTCTCGCCGTAGTCCGAGGTCATCGCGTAATCCTGGACGTACTCGACCAGCTTCGACTCTCCCTTGGCGAAGGGGACCTCCCAGTAGGCCAGTACCGCCTCGGCGGTGTGGGTGATTTTCCCTCCCCACTCTTCATCGCCTTCGACGAAGTAGCGGGTGAAGTAGAACGGCTCGCCCGCCTTCGGCTCTTCGTCAAACAGCGGCCGGGTCAGCTCGGCGAACTCGTCCCAGGTCATGTCCCCTAAAAACTCCGGGTCGAAGGCGCCCAGGCAGACCTTGCGCACCTCCACCGGCTCCCCGTCCACCAGCACCCGCGGATTCTCCAGCGGCGTGTCCATGTCCTCGGCCTCGTAGAGGTACGAGACGAAGACGGTCCGTACCGCGTGGGGGATGTACATGTAGACCGTGTCGGCGTCCCCGGTGTTGGTGAAGAGGAAGTCGGCGGTGACCGTGGCGTCGTAGAGGTCGGCGCTCCAGTCCTCGTAGTCCACGTGCCGGCGCTGGAGCTCGAGGACCACGTCCTCGGCGGTCATGGCTATCCCTGAGTGCCCGCCGATGGGCGAGGCGCCGGAGGATACGGAGCCCAGGTAGCCGGCGTCGCCCATCGCCGCGGCGGCGAGGGACAGGATTAAAAGAACCTTCAGCTTGCCCATGACCGTCCCCCTCAGCTTATGGTTATTTTGATGCCTGTTTTGTCTGCGCTCAACTGAAACGCCATGGCGGAGAAAGTGGGGATGATGGAAACGTGGCAATAGGTGCCCCAGGGCTCGGTGGGCCCGAGAAGGCCCAGGTTCAGCGTACCGTTGGAGTCCTCGTCCTGGAAGGCGAAGACCGCGTACTCGCCGGCCGGAATGCCGGTGAACGAAAAGCTCAGGGTGGAGCCGCCGGTGGGAGGTTTCAGTTCCACGTGCCACAGCGGCATCTCGGCGTCCCAGGCCTTCTCGTCGAAGACGGCGACGAAGACCGTTCCGGTTTTTCCGCAGCCGGATACCGTGCCGGAGAGGGTGTAACCGGCCGACACCGAGGTAATCGTCGCCAGAACGATGCAGAGGGTGATACGGCGCATACCGCCTCCCGTCGCCCCCACGGGGCTTCTTTTTAACCTAATCCTAACCCATATCCGGGGCCGGGGTGAAATAGGCGTTCCCCTCCCCGAGGAGCTCCTCGAGGCTTTTCCGCAGCTCATCGTCCGGGGCGACCTGGTACGCCAGGCCGGCCAGGAGGGTCGCCCCGCCCCCGGAGAGTTTCAGGTGGATGTAAACCTCCAGCTCGCCGGGGTATTTTGCCAAAAGGTCTCGGACCGGCAGCAGGTCCTCGTCGGTGAGTGCGCCGCCGAGAATTTCCAGGTGGAGCTGCCGGGCCAGGAGGCGCTGCACCTGGGCCAGGTCGTAGATGGCGTTGGCGCGGATGTTGATTTCCTCGCGGTTGGTCTGGGCCTGACCGACGACCAGGACCACGGAATCCTTGACCACCAATTCGCGGTAGCGGGCGTACGTCTCCGCGAAAATCGCCACCTCCACCGACGCCCCCTCGTCCTCGAGGGTGGCGAAGGCTATGCGCTGGTTGTTCCGGTCCAGCTTTCGGGTGATTTGGGTGAAAACGCCGGCCGCGCGGAGCGACTCCCCGCCCTGCAGCCTCTGCATCCGGTCGAGGTCGGTGGTGGCGAAGCGCTCGATGACCGCCCGGTGTTGGGTGAGGGGATGGCCGGAGAGGTAGATTCCCAGCGTCTCCTTCTCCCCCCGCATCTTCTCGTGCTCGTTCCAGGGCTCGAGGTTCTCGTCCAGGGGGTCGCCGGGCCGCTCGCCGGTTTCTCCGCCGAAGAGCGACTCCTGGCCCATCTGTATGTCGCGCTGCTCGGCGGCCGCCGTCTCGAGGATGGACTCGATGGCGGCGTACTTCTGGCTCCGGGTGCCGGGAAGGCTGTCCGCCGCGCCGCTCTTCACCAGGCTTTCCAGGACCCGCTTGTTGACCTGCTGGGTGCCCAGCCGGAGCGCGAGGTCCTTCAGGGAGGCGAAGGGGCCGTTTTCGTCGCGGTCGGCGATTATCTCCCCCACCATGCCGAGGCCCACGTTCTTGATGGCGCCCAGACCGAAGCGGATGGCGGTGCCGCCGTTGGATTCCTCCACGGTGAAATACGTGGAGCTTCGGTGGATGTCGGGGGGCAGAATCTCCAGGCCGTCGTGCCGGCACTGGCCCAGATAGAAGGCGATTTTATCCTCGTCGGACAGCTCGTGGGACAACAGGGCCGCCATGAACTCGGGGCGGTAGTTGGCCTTGAGCCAGGCGGTGCGGTAGGTGACCACGGCGTAGGCGGCGGAGTGGCTCTTGTTGAAGCCGTAGCTGGCGAAGGGGATGATTTGGTCGAACACCTGCCGGGCGATTTTTGCGTCGATTCCTTTTCCGGCGGCGCCTTTGATGAACTCCTCGCGGAAGCTGTCGAGCTCCCCCGTTTTCTTCGCCATGGCCCGCCGCAACAGGTCCGCCCGCCCGTAGGTGAAGCCGCCCAGGGTGCTGGCGACCTGCATCACCTGTTCCTGGTAGACCATCACCCCGAAGGTCTCCGCCAGGACGCCCTCCAGGGAGGGATGGGGGTAGGAGATGGCCGTCGTCCCGTGCTTGCCCTTGATGTACGTCTCGGTCATCCCGCTGCCCAGGGGTCCCGGGCGGAAGAGGGACAGGACCGGGATGAGCTCGCGGAAGTTGTCCGGGGCCACCCGCCGCAGCACGTCGCGGGCGATTTCCGATTCGAGCTGGAAGACACCGGCCGTGTCGCACCGTTTTAACAACTCGTAGGTCTTCGGGTCGTCCGACGCGATGTCCTCGGGACGGATACGCTTCCCGTGCCGTTGGTAGACGAGCTCCAGGCAGTCCCGGATGACCGAGAGGTTCTTCAGGCCCAGGAAATCGATTTTCAGGAGCCCGACCTTTTCCACCGAGCTTCCGTCGTACTGGGTGGTGTTACCCGTATACATGGGCACCATCTCGTCGAGGGGGTGGTCGGAGAGCACCACCCCGGCGGCGTGGGTGCCGGCGTGGCGGACCAGCCCCTCCAGGCTCCGGCCGTACCCCAGGACCTCGGCGATGAGCGGGTCGTCCCGCTGAACGGATTTGAGCTCGGGGGTCGTCTCCAGGGCGCCCGCCAGCGTCACGCCCGGGCCGAAGGGAACGAGCTTTGCCACCCGGTCCACCGCCTCCAGAGGGACGCCGAGGACGCGCCCCACGTCGCGGATGACCGCCCGCGCCCCCAGCCGGGAGAACGTGATGAGCTGGGCCACGTTGGCCTCGCCGTACTTGCGCTTTACGTACTCGATGACCTGCTCTCGCTGGTCGTCGGCGAAGTCCAGGTCGAAGTCGGGCAGGTTCACCCGCTCGGGGTTCAGGAAGCGCTCGAAGAGGAGGTTGTACTCGAGGGGGTCTATGTCGGTGATGCCCAGGACATACGCCGTCAGGGAACCGGCGGCGGAGCCGCGTCCCGGGCCGACCTCGACCCCCATCTGCCGGGCCTGATGGATGATGTCCCACACGATGAGAAAGAAGCCGGGGAAGTGCATGGCTTCGATGATGTTCAATTCCTCCGCCAACCGGCTGGTGTACTCGTCGCCGTAGTCGGGGACGCGCTCGGGGAGCTTCTCCCGCACCAACTCGCGCAGGTAGGCGCTCTCTCCCCCGCAGCCTTCGGGAACGGGGTAGGAGGGGAGCTTGCCGCCCAGGGGGTCCAGCTCCAGGTCGAGGCGGCAGCGCCGGGCGATATCCTCGGTGGCGGCGAGCGCTTGCGGGAGCTCCTCGAAGGTCTTCGCCATCTCCCGGGGGCTCTTGAAGTAGAACTGGTCCGAGGGGAAGCGCATGTGGTCCGGGTCGGCGAGGGTCTTGCTCGTCTGGATGCAGAGCAGGACCTCGTGGGCGCGGTGGTCGGAGTGGTCCAGGTAGTGGCAGTCGTTGGTGGCCACGATTCCCAGGTCGAGCTCCCGGGAGAGGGACAACAGGCCGCGGTTGACTTTGAGCTCGTCGTCGAGCCCGTGGTACATCAGCTCCAGGAAGAAATTCTCCCTCCCGAAGACCTCCCCGAACCAACCGGCCGCCGCCAGCGCCCCCGCGTAGTCGTCGTTGCGCAACAGGCGCGGAATCTCGCCGGAGAGGCAGGCCGATAAACATATCAGGCCCGCCGAGTACCGTTCGAGAATTTCCCGGTCGATTCTCGGCTTGTAATAAAAGCCCTCGGTGTGGGCCAGGCTGGTGAGCTTGATGAGGTTGCGGTAGCCCGTCTGGTCGGCGCACAGGAGGATGAGGTGCCGGCGCTCCTTCTGTTTGTCGAAGCGGGAGCCGGGGGCCAGGTACACCTCGCAGCCTATGATGGGCACGATGCCCCGCCGCCGGCAGGTCTGGTAGAAGTTGACCGCGCCGAACATGTTGCCGTGGTCGGTGAGCGCCAGCGAGCCCATGCCGTACTCCACGGCCCGGGAGACCATGTCCTCCACGCGACACATGCCGTCGAGGACGGAGTATTCGCTGTGGTTGTGGAGATGGACGAAGGGGACGTTCTGGGAATCGTTGGTCATGCGCGGGTTTTGCGGGGGATGGTCAATCTTCCACGTTGCTCGAAAGCCGGTACACCACCGTGCCTCGGATGAGCCAGGCCGAGCCTTTGGTGGCGCAGAGGGGGAAATCGGCCTTGGGCAGCTCCCGGTTCACCGGCCGCAGGTCGGTGGTCCGCACCGGCAACAGGCTGCCGTCCGTCAGGCGGAGGATGAGCTCCGACCCACAGACCAGCGGTCGTTCCAGGGTCAGTCCGCTGCCGAGGTTCTCCACCTCGGCCACGTTCCCGCCGTCGGCCAGCAATCTGTATATGCGACCGTCGCCGGAGGGGATGAACAGGGACCCCTCCCAGAGCGTCGGATTGCCGAGGGGTCCGGAGAGCTCCTGTTCCCAAAGTAACGAGCCGTCCTCCAGGGACAGGGCGATGCACTGGTTGGAGGCGGCGATGTAGACGGCGTCCCCCGTGATGACCGGCTGGGGCGAACGGGCGGTGGGCACGGGGGAGCCCAGAATCTGATGCCGCCAGAGCTCGCCGCCGTTGAAACCGTCGAAGAGCACCAGGGAGCCGTCTATGAAACTGACCAGGAGCTTCTTCCCCGCCGGAGTGGGGAACAGGCCGGCGGGGCGGGCCTGGCTGGAGATGGACCACAGGAAACGCAGCTTGTGCGGTGTGGCCAGGTCGAAGGCGTAGATGGTCCCCTTCTCGTTGGCCACGTAGAGCTGCCCCTCGGGACCCAGGGCGGGGATTCCCGCCAAACGCTCCTCGATGTTGTGGGTGGCGATGGTCGAGCCGTCGGCGTCGCGCAGGGTGAGAACCTGACCCGAAGCGGAGATTATCTCCTTCCGGTAGACCAGCGGGGGGTGGTCCACCGGGAAGTCGCTCTGGCGCCAGACTTCCTCTTCCGAGGCCAGGGAGTATGCGGCCAGGGTGGCCCCCTCGAGGGGGACGAGGACCCAGTCGCCCGAGAAGGTGGGCTCGCTTACCGGGGCCGAGGGCAGAGCCAGGACGGATTCGGCCTCGCCGGCCTCGCCGAGCAGGTTTTGGATGCCGCCGGGGAGGAAGCCGCGCGGGGAGAGCGTGTCGGCCAGCATCCCCGGGTTTCCGCCGCCGAAGACCAGGAGCAGGACCGTAATCAGAATCCCGGCCCCGCCTATGATGATAGTCGGCAGGAACCACTTCCGCTTGGTTTTTTCCTTGGCCTGCTGCCAGAATTCGCCGAGGCTGGAGAGGATGGCGAGACCCTCGCGGGCTTCTTCGCAGTTGGAATCTCCGGAGAGCACCTGGGTGAAGCTCTCCGCCGCCCGGCGGAACTCGGTCACCAGGTTGTTGCCCAGGATGAAGCGGGCGCGCTTGAGCTTCCTCTCCCTTTCGCCCACCCGGGACAGGAACGTTTTTGTCGCCGGCAGCGTCTTCTGTTTCGCGATTTTCGTCTCACCGACGAGGTTTTCCAGGGCGTCGGCCAGTTGTCCCATCCGGGCCAGCCGCACCGTTTCGTCCAGGGCGGAGTAAAAGGACAGGCGTCCGATGGAGTTCGTGGGAGCCGGTTCTCCGGCGGCGATGGCGTCCAGAGCCTCGGCGTCGGTGTCCACGACCAGCAGGCTCTTCAGGTCGATGTCCTTCGCCAGGGCGCCGAGCAATCCCTCCAGGATGACGCGGCGGTCCGACTCCTGGGCCGTCGAGAGCCGGGAGAAGTCGATGAACTCCCCGGTCAGGTCCTCCTCGCCGGCCATGGAGGTGATGGAGAGGGAGTAGGCGCGCCGGAGCCGCTCGCGGACATCCTCGACGGAGTTCACCCGCTTGTCCGGGTCGCGCTGTATCATGGAGATGAGGAGTTCCTCCAGGGACAGCGGTACGCCGCGCACGGTGAGCTCGTCGGCCTCGCCGCCCTGTTCGGTGTAGGGGAGGTGGCCGGTGAGCAGCTGGTAGAGGATGACGCCCAGGGAGTAGATGTCCGAGCGGGCGTCGAAGGCGCCGCCCTTTTCCAACTCCGGCGCCTGGTAGATTTTCTCCTCGGGTGAGAGGGGCCGGGGGTGCTTGCGTCCGAGGAAGGTGATGTCCCGCAGAAGGACGTGCCCCGAGTCCTGGAGGATGATTCCCGAGGGCGAGAGCCGTCCGTGGATGATAAAGCGCTTGTGGAGGTACACGAGGGCCGTGGCGATTTGGATGCCTATTCGCAGCATCTCGACGGGCGCCAGGGGAGCGCGCTTCTCGATGTGCCGCGCCAGGGAGTGTCCGTCGGCCTGCTTCATCACCACGAAGTAGTTATCGCCGAAGCGTCCGAAGTCGTGGACGGGCAGGATGTTGGGATGTTCGAGGTTGGCGGCGAGGTTGACCTCCTCACGGAAGGCCTCCAGCGCCTCCTCCTCTTCCACGGGGCTCGGGGAATCCGGCCCCGTGACGCCAAGGCCGTGGGGGAGGATTTTCAGGGCGACTATGCGGTCGAGCTGGGTGTCCAGGGCGCGGTAAACGATGCCCGTCGAGGTCGTCCGGAGCTTGCGCAGGACCCGGTAGCGGCCGAGGGTCTGGCCGACGAACTCGCTGGCGCCCTCGATGAGCTCGAGGTCGGCATCGGTGGTGGTTTCCGTCGCCAGGTCGGGCATCCGCGTGCCGCAGTGGCGGCAGAAGCGCGCGTGGTCGGGGTTTTCTTTGCCACAGGCGGGACAGTACACGTCAACCTCTCCGGACGGCTTTAAATCTGTGCTATTTTAGCACATCGGACCGGACGGGGCCGTCCCGGGTCCCCGGAGCGGGGAATAACGGCTCCGCCCTTTTTGCCCGAGGTATAGTTCGGCGCGCCGGGTTCGATACTTAAACGGCCCCCCCGGGGCCGCCTCGAATATCCGCTCCCGCTTCCCCCGACTACGCCCCCTCGCCGGCCTCCTTCAACAGGTCGCGGAAGCTGGTCCACTTGTTCTTGGTCGAGTAGATGTAGTCGTGCTTGGCCAGGGTTCCGTTGCGGATGTACTTGACCAGGGTGGCGTAGCTCATCGGCCCCATCTCCTTCTTGGAGTCGATGAGGTAGATGTAGATGTTGTCGGGCGGGATGAGGCCGGGACGCGGCGGGAGGTCTTTTTCCTCCTCCGCGGATACCTTGGTGACGGATTTCTTCGTCTCCGGCTCTATTCTGGGCGCGGCGAGGTCTATTTTGACCTCTTCGGGCTCCTCCACCTCGACGCCGACCAGCTCGCAGGTCTGGGGGTGGTCTTTGATGAGCCACCAGCGCCCGTCTCCGGTGCCGATTGTGTCGTCCCCGGTGATGGCCCCTTTGCGGATGAGCTTCTTTATGCGCTCGAAGGACCCCGGACCGTACTTGACCCCCGTGGTGGCCTTGCGGACGATGAGACCGTCATCGGGGAGCTTCGGCGGCACGGCCAGCAGCTCGGAGAGGGTGATGGGCGCATCGGTGGGGGTGTGGTGGAGTTTGGCCTCTTCCTCGGGTTCCAGGCGGGCCGGTATCTTGGAGCCGTCGCCGCGCAGGCGGAAACCGCAGTTGCCGCAGAAGATGTCCGTCTCTCGGACCGGCTCGCTGCAGGAGGGGCAGACCATGTCCCCTTTGGGGCGGGGTGTTCCGCACATGATGCAGAATTTGCCGTCCGCCTCGTACCGGGTGCCGCAGTTGGGGCAGATGTCACGTTTAGCGTCCATACGTCCAGGGGGAATAGGGTAAATCCTTTTACTCCACCGGAGTATGCCAGCGGTGCGGGGCTATGTCAACCGCGCAGGTTGGACTTGCTGAAGGTCCCCGCGGGAATGGTCACGTCGAAGCTGAGGTTGGACATGGTCACCGTGGTCTTGCCCGAGCCGCGCACCAGGTCGCGCATCACCATGACGGTGGGGTACCAGCGGTCGCCGTACTGGGCGATGCCCCCCATGGTGGATTCCTTCAGCAGGGTGCCCGAGGCGGCGTAAAGCTCCTGCTTCAGCGGCACCAGGAGCTTTACGTCTATCCAGACCTTCCGGGTCCGGTAGGTGACGTCGGGCCGCTTGGCGGTCAGCAGAATCACGTAGCAGCTCCGACCGCGGTAATCCTCGGTGCTTTCCAGCTCGGCCGAGTAGTCGTCCAGGAGCTCGTGGCGCGACATCATGTCCTCGTAGGAGAAATCGCTGCCGAGCATGGAGCGCCGGAGCATGTTGCCGGTCAGCTTGAGCTCCTTATCCTCGGCGGGGATGTAGAGCCACAGCTCGTCGCCCAGTCGGAGCTGGCGGGTGCCGGCCTCCCGCTGGGGGTACGTCACCTCGATGAGTGCGTCGTCCGAGCCCCGGGCGATGATGGTCATGAGCTTGGTGCGCGTGTCGCCCTCCGGGGTGACGATTTCCATCTTCGCCACGGCGGTGAGCGTGTCGTAGACCATGTTGTCGTCCACGGCCTGGATGATTTCCTCGGCGGTGATGGCGAGTGCCGGGACCGCGATAAGGAGCGCAAGAAAAATCAGGCGTCGCATGGTTCCCCTCTTTAGAGAAAGCGCAGGGCCTGGGTGGGTTGCATCCGGGCGGCCTTGACGGCGGGGTAGAGCCCGGCGATGACGCTGACGATGATTCCGGAGGCGAAGGCCTGGGCGAGCATTCCGGGCGTCACGAGGGCGTAGAACACGTTGTCCATGGGTATATTTACCACGCTGGTCAGCTGGTCGCCGATGGTTACGCCCACGTTCTGCAAGAACAATCCGATGGCGGCTCCGAACGCCACGCCTATTATTGAGCCGATGACGCCGAGCACCGCGGCCTCGCCGATGAAGAGCGTGAGAATCCGACGCCCCTTGGCCCCCATGGCCATCAGCACGCCGATTTCCCGGGTGCGCTCGAAGACGTTGGTCAGCATGGTGTTGGCAATCATGGCCATGGCCAGCACTATCATGATGGCGCGGATGATGTCCATCATCTTCTGCCGCATCTGTATCATGTCGAGCATCACCTGGTTCAACTCCTGCCAGGTGTAGGCCTCGAAGCCCTCGCGGGTGGGCGATTCGACCGGTTCGCCGGAGTCGCCCGCGGCGGCGGGCTCCGTCGCGGAAGCGACCGCGGCATCACCGCCGCCCTTAGGCGGGGCTATATCGGCCAGGGCGGCCAGGACTTTTTCTTTCAGCGCCGGGGACTGCAGTGGGTCCTCGCCGTTGACGATGACCGTGGTGGCGGCGTCGGGAAGCTCCAGATACCTCTGCGCGTCGGACAGGAGCATGAGCGCCCCGCCCTCGTCTATGAGCGGATTCATCGTCGCCGCGATTCCCACGATGGTCAGGTCGATGGCGGTCAGCGCGCCGTAGGCGGTCCGGGTGACGACGGTCAGCACGTCGCCCAGCTTCATCCCCAGCAGTTCGGCCATGTGATAGCCGACCACGCAGCAATCGGCGTCCGAGTCGGTGAGGTATCTCCCCTCCGTAACCCGACCGGCAAGGTTTTCGATTCGGTCGGCGGCCTCGGGCTCGAGACCCACGAAATACCCGCCCATCTCCTGCCCGCCGAAGGTGGACAGACCGCCGAAGATGATTTGGGCGGTTACGTCCGTGACGCCTTCCGTGGCCCGCAGCGTCTCCATGACCCGGTTCAGGTGGCCGATGGCGATGTCGGTGGGCAGGGTACGCCTCTCGTCGTAGTACCCCGGGGCATAGAGCTGCAGGTGGCCGGTGGTCTCGACCGCCTTATCGTTTATCTGCTTGTCCGTCCCGGCGATGAAGGAGTTGATGACGACGATGGTCGCCATGGCGATGGCGATGGCCGAGACGGTGATGAGGGAGCGCCTTTTGTTGCGCATCACGCCGCGGATGGCGAGCTTCAGGCTGTTCACAGGTCCTCCCGGTGAGTACCGTTCAGTTTCATCGCTCCCCGATTAGTTATAGCGCAGAGCTTTGGTGGGCTGCATCCGGGCGGCCTTGGCCGCGGGATAGAGCCCGGCCAGAATGCTGATGAAAAGCCCCAGACCGAAGGCGTTTATGAGCATCATCGGCCGGACCAGGGCGTATAAGACCCGGTCCATGGGGATTTTAATGAGGGTGGTGAACTGGTCGCCCAGGTCGATGCCGACGTTCTGTAAAACCAGCCCGAACGCCCCTCCCAGGATGACGCCCGCCAGGGAGCCGATGGCCCCGAGCGTGGTCGCTTCGCCGAGGAAAATTCCGAGGATTTGGCGCCCCTTGGCCCCCATGGCCATCAGCACGCCGATTTCCCGGGTGCGCTCGAAGACGTTGGTCAGCATGGTGTTTACTATCATCGCCGCCGCCAGAATGACCATGATGGCGCGGATGATGTCCATGATTTGGTTCTTGAAGTCCAATAGCTCGAAGATGAGGTAGTTCAGCTGATACCAGGTGTAACCCTCGAAACCGGCTTTGGTCGGGGCCTCGACCTGCTCCTTCGGCACCGCGAATCCACCGGTGGGGGCGCCCTCGGCGAAGAGCGGCACCTCCTCGTCGTCGGCGGGAGCGACGCTTTCAGTCGGTTTAGGTTCGGGTTTCACCCCGGCGTTCAGGGTGGCAAGGAGGTCGTCCCGGAGCTTTTCGGCCTTTCCCGGGTCCTCTCCGTTGACGATGATGGAAGTGGCGGCGTCCGGAAGCTCCAGGTGCCGCTGGGCGTCCGCCAGGCGCAGGAGAACTCCGGCCTCGTCAATCATGGGGTTCAGCGTCGCCAGGATGCCGACCACGGTCAGGTCCACCGCGGTGAGCGCCCCGTAGGCGGTCTGGGTTACCACGGTGAGCGTGTCGCCGACCTCGATGTGCAGTAGCTCGGCCATTCGATACCCGACGTTGCATGCGTCCCGGTCGTCCGGAGTCAGATACCGGCCCGTCTGGACCTGGTCGGCAAAGTGGTGGACCCGGTCGGCCGACTCGGGTTCGATGCCCATGAAAAGTCCGGCGATTTCGTCGTTGCCGTGGACGGTCAGCCCGCCGAAGGTTATCCGGGCCGTGGCGTCCGTCACCCCGTCCATCCCCCGGATTTCCACCATCGTTTTATCGAGGTCGCCGATGGCGATGTCGGTCGGAAAGGTGCGCATTTTATCGTAGTAGCCCGTGGCGTACAGCTCCACGTGCCCCGTGCTCTCGATAACCTTGTCCTCGGTCTGCTTGGTGGAGCCGTCCATGAAGGCGTTCATCACTATCATGGCGGTGAGCGCGAGGGCGATGGCCCCGGCGGTGATGAGGGTACGGCGCTTGTTCCGCGTCACGCCCCGGATGGCCAGCTTCAGATTGTTCATCGGGCACCGTCCCCGGCCTGGGTCCCGTCATTGGAGATGCGGCCGTCGGTCAGGGTGACGACCCGCCGGCAGTAGCTCATCACCAGGGGGTCGTGGGTGGCGAAGAGGAAAGTGGCCCCGTGTCGCTCGTTCATCTCCTTCAGGAGCTTCATGATTTCGGTTCCGGTGTGGGAGTCCAGGTTGGCGGTGGGCTCGTCGGCCAGGACGACGGTCGGCTCGGTGACCAGGGCTCGGGCGATGGCCACCCGCTGGCGCTGTCCGCCGGACATGTCGTCGGGGCGGCGGTTGAGGTACTCCGCGAGGCCCAGCTCGGTCAGAAGCTCCGCCGGGCGTTTCCTGAGCCTCGCCTTCTCCGCCGCGTCGGCCCTCCGGTAGTGTCCCCCCAAGATGAGGGGGTACTCGGCGTTCTCCCGGGCGGTGAGCACGGGGATGAGGTTGAAGGTCTGGAAGACGAAGCCGATGCTCCGGCCGCGGATTTCGGCCCGGCGGCCGGATTTGAGGTTCTGCACCTCCTCCCCGGCCAGGATGACCCGACCCTCGTCGGGGACGTCCAGGCAGCCGGCAATGTTCAACAGCGTCGTCTTCCCCGAGCCCGAGGGGCCGACCAGGGCGGTGAACTCGCCCCGGCCGATTGTCAGGTCCACGCCGCGCAGCGCCGGAGCGCGCAGGTGACCCAGCTCGTAACTCTTCGTCAGACCCCGGATTTCAAGAACTGCTTCCATGACCTCTCGCTTGGTTGGTTTCTTTAAACCTCGGGGCGCGCCGCCGGACCCGCTCGCGCTTCCCCACGCTTACATGAACTCCCGCTCGGTTGGTTTCTCTAAACCTCGGGGCACGCCGCCGGACCCGCTCGCGCTTCCCCAGGCTTTCATGAACTCCCGCTGGGTTGGTTTCTGTAAGCCCTTGCGGTGACGTGCTATACTAAACCCGATGGACGGTTCGGCCGTTAAAGGGCGGGTGCTGGTGCTGAACACCGCCTTCCTGGGCGACGTGGCGCTCACCACGCCGCTCTTCTCGCTCCTCGCCGGGGATGGCTGGACGGTGGACGCCCTCGTAGTCCCCGCTTCGGCCCCGCTCCTGGAAGGGCATCCCCACCTGGACCGGGTAATCGTCTACGACAAGCGCGGGGAGCCCGGCCTGCGAAAACTCCTCTCCCTGGGGCGCGGGCTGCGCGGCCGGTACGACGCGGTGCTCGTCCCCCACCGCTCGGCGCGCAGCGCCATCCTGGCTTGGCTCACCCGGGCACCCGTCCGTGTCGGCTACAGACCTCCGAAAAGGCCCTACACTCCACCCTTCACGAATCGGCGGCTCCGGCCGAAATTCACCCTGTGGCGC
>Ga0307424_1001318_pt1 | contig 13158 bp, 12 predicted proteins | sample SalMarWE160320MG_FD_202157 | JGI IMG/M metagenome (GOLD analysis project Ga0307424, IMG submission 202157) | Salt marsh sediment microbial communities from the Plum Island Ecosystem LTER, Massachusetts, United States - WE1603-20 | ecosystem: Environmental > Aquatic > Marine > Intertidal zone >... | reverse complement strand
CAGATAGATCTGATTTTACATTTCCAACAGCAAAAGCTCAATGGGCACCACCACGTCATTACAACATTCAGAAATTGATTATAGATTGGAAGATTGATCTAAAGAACGAGCATGTAGATGCAACTTCCAAACTGAAGATTGAAAGTATCGTACCAGAACTCAAGAGGATCTTTCTGCATGCAATGGAATTGAAAATTGAGAGCATTACAGATACCAAAGAGAACAAACTGGTCTTTGAGATGATGCCTGATGAACAGGCAATGTTTGTGGACCTACATTCCTCATTGAAACAAGGGGAAAGTGATGAACTAACATTCACATATGCTGTGGATCATCCTCGTTCAGGGTTTTTCTTCACTAACCCATGTCCTGAGTTTCCAGATATAGAAACTAGTGTCTGGACACAGATGCAAGATGACTATGCTCGCTATACTGTACCAATCTATGATAATCCAAGTCATAAATTCCCAACAGAGACCATTGTGACCGTTCCCAAGGGATTCTATGCAATGAGTAATGGCTACTTGAAAGAACGAAAAGAGAATGCTGATGGAACAGAAACGTTCCACTGGGTACAGGATTTGCCAATTCCTGCATATCTGATTACCGTGGCAGCATCTGAATATGTAGAGTACAAAGAAGACCTAGATGGTCTCGAAGTCAGCTATTATGTTCACAAAAGATGGGATAAAGAAACTGTCTATCGCTCCTTTGAAAAGACTCCGGACATGATTAAATTCTTCGAATCAAAGTTAGGCGTGAAATATCCCTGGGCAAAATATGCACAGGTCACTGCTGCAGACTTCATGATTGGTGGGATGGAAAATGCAAGCGCAACCACACAGACTGATGCAACTCTCCATGATGAGAAGACCCACAAAGATTTCGAATCTGATGGATTAGTATCTCATGAGTTGGCCCATATGTGGGGTGGAGATTTGGTCACATGTCGCACATGGTCTCATGGTTGGCTTAATGAGGGATGGGCTACTCAAATGCAGAATGAGTGGAAGCGACATGATAAGGGAGACGAGGAGTATCTCTACGACCAATATGGCAAACAACAATCCTACTTCGATGAGGACAAGAATAGATACCGAAGACCTATCGTGAAGAACGAATGGGAACGCGGTTCAGATGTCTTCGATGCGCACTTGTATCCAGGTGCTGCATGGAGATATTATATGCTCAAGCATCTCGTGGGTGAAGATCGTTGGTGGAAGATTCTTGGTGAATGGTTGACTAGGTTCTCATTCAAATCAGCATACACGCATGATCTCGAGGGTCTATTTACCGAAATGACTGGAGAGGACTACGGATGGTTTTTCCACCAGTGGCTCTACCAAGCAGGATACCCAGAGTGTAAAATCAAAGTTTCACATGATGATGACCTGGGTCATGTGCAGGTAAGAATCGAACAAACCCAGAAGAGTGATGATGGGATGACACCAGAGGTGTTCAAATTCCCTCTGACTGTAGAGTTCGTGAGTGAGGATGGAGAGAGAACTAGGTATACAGTCCAGGTGACTGAACGAGTTCATGGATTCTACTATCCAGCTAAAGACAAGCCCAAACTGGTGATTATTGATCCTGATTATGCTACTCTAATGGATTGGAAAATTGAGAAACCAGAACCGATGTGGATTGAACAATTATTGAATGGTACCAATACAATCCAGAAGATTAAGGCTGCACAGGCACTTGGCAAGAAGGCGACACCCAAGGCTATTGAAGCCTTTGGAAAAGCTCTGCTCGAGGAAGAGTTCTGGGGGACACAGGTTCAGATAGCAAAGGTGCTAGGTTCGCTGAAATCAGAAGCGGCGCTTGATCAGCTTTTGAAAGCAATTTCAATAAAGAGCACAAAGGCAAGAACTGCGGTTGCTAGCGCACTTGGTCAATTCTACAAGAGTGATAAGGCATTTGAGGCACTCAGTAAACTACTTGGAGATACGGAAAGTGACTTTGTTGTTGCAGCTGCTGCAAGTGCCATCGGCAATACTCAACATGACAGAGCCTTTGATTCCTTATCGGATTTCTTGAAGAAATGTCCAACTAGCTGGCACGATATTGTGGAGATTGGGTGTCTCCAAGGTCTTGCAGCAACAGAGAAGGAAGAAGTCATTGACATAGCTAAAAAATATCTAAAATTTGGAACACGTGACTGGATCCGACGACTTATTCCTGGAATCCTTGCTAAACTTGGAAAACGTTACAAGAAAGATCATCCTGAAATTCGTTCTATTTTAGAGAACTCTCTTCTGGATAATTCGTACAGAGTCCAACAGTATTCAATCAATGCTACTTCATCGTATGAAGATGCTGCTTTGATCCCTGCATTATCTAAGTTAGCAGAAACAGCAGCAGAGAGTGGACTAGTAAGAGGTGCACGAGTTGCAATACGTAATCTCAGTAAGAAGAAGGAACCCAAAGAGATTGACTCACTGAAGAAAAGTATTGAAAAACTACAGAAAGAGAATAGAGACCTCAAGGACAGATTGGATAAAATCGAAGCCAAACTTGAGAAGAGCACAGAATAAAGGAAAAGGCGATGGAAGGGCGGGGGTGTCCCCGCCGTTCAAAGCAAACAGGTCAGACCTGCCTGCTCATCTTGCAGTTGTCGGTAACTTCCATCATAGTTTAGATCCTGTGAATGCGACCTACTTGTCGAAACACAAAGACCTGATTTTCAATAACCAGTCGTCCTTGCATAATAAGGAGTGGACCATGTTCTTGGGTGCGCTTAACAATTCCACGGAATTCGAGCTGGGCAACTTCATCATTGGGACCAGTGATATTGATTCTAAACCCGAACACCATAGTTCCGTTGAATCTTCCTTGCTCAGGTCTAGCTACAATACCAAGACCCTCATCGAAATCATAGGTAGTATCATTCAATAAGAAATGGCCATCGAGTACCTCAAGCAAGACTCCACGTTCACCTCTTCGAGTGATTGTGAATTCAAGATTCATTTGGGCAAAATAATCAGCTTCAAAGTTTTCCATATCTTCAAGAGTATAACCGCCGCGACCTCGTGCTTGTATCTCAAATGTGTTCCCAATACTGGCGGTGGCGGCGGCTTCTTTTTCAAGGACTGAAGCTGCGTCCGCCGTTGAAGTCATCAATGGGAACGCAATAATGAAAACGAGAGCTACTACGGAGAGAATTGTCAATGATTTCTTGGCATGCTTCATATTTTGCACGTATAATTCTACGAATCTTGAATATAAAGGCAGAATGAACGATGGCACTAGATGATTCATCTAGAAAAGTTCTCCGCGAATATGGGGGTTTTTGCACTATATCACCGATTCAGCCAAAAAGCTAGATGAATCATCCATTACTAATATGACCTAAATTGACAGGAATAGGACGGGCGTCGCCAAATGCAAGCGGAACTTGGAATAGTCAGATTAGACTTACTCTTCGAAACGATTAGTGGAATTATCGCTTTGATGATAACATACTATGCTACAAAGGCGTACCGTCTTACTGGTCAGAAAAGATTGTCTGATCTATCTACAGGATTTCTTGTGTTGTCAGCTGGTATGTTCGGAAGAGTTGTTGGTACTTTGTACTTTATCACTCAGTATGGTGAAGCTGGAAGCAATCTGATCATATCGATAGTAACGATTGCATACGGTATGTCGCGGATTATGGCATACATTCTCTTTGTCATATCCACAAGACCTACCAAAACTCATTTTGAGCAGGAGTTTCAAAATAACACTGGTGTCAGTATGTTGCTGATGGCAACATACCTTGTTGATACTAGTCTTGAGGTTATTGCAATACTGGTTCTTGTCGTAGTAGTCCTTCAAGCAGTATTAAATTACATGTCAACACGTAGTAAATTCGCTCGATATGTGTTGGTCGGATTCTTCTTACTCCTTTTAAGCCATATCTTGATGGCTGGAGCAGAAACGTCTCCCGGACTCTATCTATTGAGTCAAGGAACGCAGCTACTGGGATTCTCGTCAATGCTGGTCATGTTAATTCAGGCAGGCAGAGACTGATGAGTAGAAAACGCGCCTATCGCTCAAAGATGCGCATCTTAGCTGATATGATGCGTGCTATTCAGAGGGAGGGCGATGAAGGCGCAGGACCAACAAAGATTCTCTATGCTGCTAATCTATCTCATGATAGATTAACGCAGTATATTGACGAGCTTGTAGAGAAAGAGCTCATAATCGAAGAAGAACCTGTTAGTAATAACAGAACCTACTTTCTCACAGAGAAAGGACGAGATTTCCTGCGTGAGTTTATCAGGATTGAACGGTTCTCTGAAGCCTTTGGGATAGATATCTGAAAGAGGCAATGTTTTAAGAAGTACCAGTCGCACATTTTTCTGGAAAGGGCCGGTAGATTAGCCCGGTAGATTGTCTGGTTCGCAATCAGAAGGTCGGGGGTTCGAATCCCCCCCGGTCCACCATCCTCATTTTAATACTTTTTTTATTATCAATAGAAGTATAAATGCAAGTAAAGAGAGAGTTTCTCAAAGAATTTACAAGAACTAAACGTTTTTCCGATCCGTTTTAATAGAGATTCAGTAGGATCTTTTTGGTCCTACAAATCTTCTCCTTCGTGTTCTTCCCGCTCTTCTTCAATGCTCACGAGATGAGCTGGCATGGATTCTTGAACGGCTCCTGTTGTAATTTCTTCGATCTTACCACCTGCCATGCTACTGATATCATCATAATTAGTTCTCAGTCCAAATGGTCGACGAACTCTTGTAACATATAGTAAAAAGATTGCAGTAATTATCAGTCCATAGATAAGTAGCATCATTGGATCTAATGGGTCTAGTATTTGCATTGTCATTCACCAAATAATTATCTTTGATTAAAGAATAAAATGATTTGTGACTGTGAAGAGATATTACAACAGCGGATATTTTGAACAGAAATCAATAATATCAGCAAATCGTATATTTTCAGTGTAAAAAATGCAGAAATTGCAACAACGATTTTGGTTTCCAACCCTGTAAACTTCTTAAAAACTATGAGTTAGATTGGAGTAGATAATGAGCCGGCAGATTAGCCCGGTAGATTATCTGGTTCGCAATCAGAAGGTCGGGGGTTCGAATCCCTCCGGTCCACCATTTTCATTCTATCTTCTTTGTTTTTATGAACAATAGGAGTATCAATGCAAAGAATGTGAGAATAATAGAGTATTGGAAAGCAGCAAGAGGATTGATTGAATCCCATAGATAACCAATGATGATTCCTGCTGGAAGTGCAGAAATTCCAACCGCCATCTGAAAAGCTCCAATGATACTTGCTCTTCGTTCTTCTTCAACCAAGTCAGATACAAAACTTGTCTGAACTGGATCTAACGCTCCATTCATCAAACCGAAGAAAATGAAGAGAGGAATAATTGTTAACATATCAAAGACGATGAAGTTAGCCCAAAGAGATGTCACCATGAGAAAGAGAAACGCTACAATCATGACTGGTTTTCTACCTACTGTGTCTGATAGTCTTCCAAAAGGGTATGCACTTGCTGCATATACAATTACAAACAAGAGATACAGAAGGGTCTGTTCTTTTACTGAATAGCCATAAGTTTCTGAAAGGAAAATCAATAGTGAGTAGCTAAACGTTGCAAGAGCGAATAGAACAGAAGCAAGCAAAAACACTTTCAGATTTTTATCAAGACCTCGAAAGCTAACTCCTTTGAAGATGTCCTTTCCTCGCTTTTCCTTTACCAGAACGGAAACGACTACCACCGAACCAAGACTTGGTATAACTGCCAACAGGATAATTCCAGTGTATCCAATATATTCGAATAGTAGGAAGGTGATTATAGTTCCAAGAACAGCACCTGCAGTATCAAGTGCTCTTAGCACGCCAAACGCACTTCCTCGCTTCTTCTCTGTTTGATGACCCGCAACAATTGCATCGCGAGGTGGTCCACGTATCTTGCCGAGTCTATCCATGGATTTCCAGAGTACTATCTGAAAGAACTGATATCCAAGTGTTGCAAGCACAAAACCAATTCGAGCAATGGATGACATGGCATATCCTAGAGTGATGAAAGACTTTCTCTTTCCAGTCCTATCAGATGCATATCCTGCACCAAGCTTGGAGAGAGAGGTGATCATCAGTGCTAATCCATCGACTATTTGTACTAGACCAACACTTAGCCCGAGCTGGTCTTTAAGGAAAGTTGGCCATATAGGTGCAATCATATCAGATCCGGTATCGTTCAGAAATGATGCGATACCAAAGACTTGTGCGGGATTTCTCTCAGATTCATTATCAATCAATGCTGAATCGTCTATTACCACTAAGATTCACCACATTTTCTTGTTTTAGAACGTCTTCTTATCTTGATTGGTGGAAAATAGGGACCAACAAAAAGTAATTTAACAATAGTGAACATTGATAGAGTATGGTCGACGTTTTGCGAAAGGAATCAACCTATTCATTTGATGAAACAGTAAAGAGAGTTGAAAATGCTTGTGTGAGTGAAGGATTTGGACTACAACTCACTAAGGGAATTCATGACATACTCAAACAGCAACGAGGAATTGAAGATTATCCAAAACTTACCTCAATCATGGTCTGCAATCCGGATTTGGCAATGACAGCTCTTAACATCTCAAAGGACTTAGGCACGATCTTTCCATGCAGTTTCATTGTCTACGAAGAAGACGGGAAGGTTAAGGTTGCTCACATTTCAATCATGAAATCTGGTGTTGAACTTGGTTTAGCACCTCAGGAATCTATGAAGGATCTGATTGAAGAAACAAGTAAGCGTGTCGGAAAAGTTTGGGATAAAATCTAGAAAAGAGGTCGAAAGATTCAGAAGACCTTGCACGATTCCATACAATATGACAGACCGGATTCAGAAACAGTGGGAAGATAATGCAGAGGCATTTTCCAATCTCATAGCTGGAGCAGGAACGCCTCACCATAAGAACATCCTCAATCCTTGCGTTGAGGAACTCCTAGGGGATGTCAAGGGGAAATGTCTACTTGATGCAGGTTGTGGTGAGGGATACTTAGCTCGATACTACACAAGGAAAGGTGCAGAAGTAGTTGCTATTGATATATCTCCAAGTTTGATTGAAACTTCAGAAACGGTAACAAACAATGAAGGTCTCAATGTAGACTATAGAGTAGGCGATGTCTGTCATATAGAGTCAATACCAAGTCAAACATTTGATATTGTGTTATCTAATCTCGTATTACTGAATGTCCCCTGTCTTGATGATGCTCTCAAGGAGTACAATCGTGTTCTGAAAACAGGAGGATACCTCGTCTTTTCTATTGTCCATCCTGCCTTCAATTTTTATGGACCTGGTAAGTGGGAGATGGGTGAGAAGGATCCTGATACAAATAGGAGAGAGGGGTTGTTCTTCAAAGTAGACAATTATTTTGATGAGAAAGAGTATGATCATTATTGGAGAACAAGAGAGGGAGAAAGATTTCCTGCACCAATCAGTTTCTTCCACAGAACATTAGGAACCTATCTGAATAGTTTGGTGATGAATGGGTTCAGTCTTGTAGACTTTAGAGAACCTCTTCCTATTGGTGATGATCCATTCTTTGCTAGAGAACGACGAATACCATTCTTTGTAGTATTCAAAACAAGAAAAATCTAGGAAAGTACTATGCCCAAACGTTTTTTGAACCGAAATGTGTTGCTCCGTTGGTGATTTTAGAATGCGTGATGAATCTAGACTATTTCCAGTCAGACTTGTTTGGACTGGCGGAAAGAGCGGAAGTCTTTCTGTAGAAGGCAAACCTGTGATTAAGTCTGGAAGCCCATCAGGTGGTTCAGAAGAAGTGAGTTATCACACCCCTGAAGATCTCTTCGTGGCTTCAGCAACAATCTGCTATATGAATGGATTTCTGAATTTTCTGGAAAGAATGCATATCGATTCAAACTCGTTTGAGTGCAATGCCGTAGGCATTTTAGAAAAAATTGGCCGCAGTTTTGAAATCACCAAGATTGAGATGAAAGCCAAGGTAGTTATTGAATCTGAAGAGTTACGGAGTAAGATAGAGCGTGCATTGGAATTAGCTGCCAAGTATTGTTTCGTTGGAAATAGTATGAAATGCCCCATCACCCATGAAACTGAAGTTATTGTGGAATAAGGCGATCAAACCCAAATCCTTTTCCTATAGATAATTCCAGACTTGATACAGTGATAGTGATGAGTGAAGAATCACATGAATATCAAGTGAAAGTGGATTGGACACATGGTCGAGTTGGAAACCTTAGTGTTGAGGGAAAACCAAAAATCCAGATTTCTGCACCACCAGAATTTGACGGCACTAAGGGGATAATCTCTCCAGAGGATCTCTTTGTAGCTGCTGCAACCTCATGTTTCATGACGACATTCGTTACCTTCACAAAGAAGATGCGAATTGATTTCAAATCATTCTCATGCGAAGGTCATGGAACACTAGAGAGAGTAGAGAAAGGATTCCAGTTCACTAAAATACTTCTAAAAGGAAAAGTTACAGTTGAGTCTGAAGACTTGGTTCCAAAAGCGGAGAGAGCAATGGAACTAGCTGGAAAATACTGCCTTGTATCTAACAGCATGAAATGTTCTACCGAGCACGAGAACAAAGTAGTTGTTGGATAAAATGGGTTTGGGCTGAAAAATACAGCCCAATCATTTCTCGTCTACTGCAGGTGGAAGTATATAGATAGACCCTTCGGATTCGGGCAACTTCACTTCCACAAATTTGTCATCCTTTGGTTTGCCAAAGCTAATTTTCTCCACACCATGCATCGCTTGTAAGTCCTTCATCCAAGGTTGAAGATTCTCTGAGATGAATGCCTCAGGAAGACCTTGTCTCAAAGACAGACCAGTTTCACGCTTGAATTTCCAAAATGCCGAGTTTGTCTGGACTAGGAGTTCGGTATGTGTTGTGAGTGGGGATTTCCACTCTTTGTTTGCGTTTGGATATTCTTGACGATGAATGCCCTTCTCATCGTAGATCTCACGATAGATTCTATCAGTAATATAGGGAGTTATTGGAGCCAATGCACGGGTGATGATTTTCAAAACTTCGTGTAGAGTAAACCAAGCTGATTCTTGTTCATCTTTAGAAAATTTCTCATCTGTATTGAAAGCTCTACCCTTGATCATCTCTAATACATGATCAGCAAACAAATTCCAAGTAAATCCACGAATCTCAATTGCAGGTTTATGGAAATCAAGCATATCACAATCAGGTACGATCCTCTCTACCATTTTGTTGACTTCTGCTAGAATCCATTGGTCTACGGGTGTAAGCTTCTTGAACTTGAGTTCATTAGGAATTGGAAACATGGAAACGAATCTTCCAACATTCCAGAGTTTCGTCATGAACTTTGACACACCAGCAAGTCGATCCTCTGAGAAGCGGATATCACTTCCAAGTCCAGCCTCAAGCGCTCCAAACATGCGCATTGCATCAGCACCATATTTCTCAACAAAGGGCATGGGCGGAGGAGAGTTCCCCTTGGATTTACTCATTGCTTCTCCATTTTCATCTACCACATGGCCTGATACCCATATTTCATTGAAAGCAGGTTTTCCAGTCAATTGCAATGTTCTCAGAAGAGAGTAGTAGAGCCAAGTTCGTACGATATCCTTTCCTTGGGGCCGTAATATATTTCCAAAAGCCTTCTTGAAGAGTTTGTCATCACGCAGGTAACCTACAGCTTGTAGACCACTAGTTGACGAGTCCATCCAAGTATCGAATGTTCGTTCTTCTCCAGTGAATCCCTCTTCTGCGCCACACTTGGGACATTTTGTAAATGGTGGGTCCTCTCGCCAAGGTTGGTAATATTTTAATTCTTCATCTAACTCTGGAACAACAGCCTCTCCACATGAATTACAATACCAGATAGGAATCTCCGTACCATAATAGCGGCGTCTACTCACAGGCCAATCTACTGACACTCTATTGAGCCAATCAATGAGAATTTGTCTATGAAATGATGGGTAGAATGTGGTTTCATTAGCAATTTTAAGAAGTTCATCGATGAATTGCACTTGTTTCACATAGTATTCATCCATTGCAATGAATTCGATTGGTGTTCCACTACGCCAACATAATGGTACTCTCTGTATGGATTGTTCCTGCTTATCAAGCAGATTTCGCTTCTTCAGTTCTTCAAGAACCGCTTTGCGAGCATCAGCTATCTTCATACCTGCGTATTCACCAGCAGCCTCGTTCATTGTCCCATCAGGTGATACCGCAGGAATTGGAGTCAGAGCATGGTCTCGGAAAGCCATTACATCATTCTGATCACCATAGCTACAAACCATGAGAGCACCAGTACCAAATTCCATTTGAGCTGTAGGACTAGAAATTATAGGTACTTCAAGATCAAATATTGGAACCTTTGCAGTTTTACTATGATATGCGCTATAGCGTTCATCATCAGGATGAACAAATACAGCGCCACAAGCGCAAAGGAGCTCTGGACGTGTAGTAGCAATCTTGATAGGATCTAAACCCTCCACTTCAAAGTGAAGATAGTTGAGTGTTGTAGGACGCTCCGAGTATTCAACTTCAGCATCAGCAATAGTTGTGCCACAGTCAAAGCACCAATTATTTGGTCGAGCGTCTGGATATACTAATCCCTTGTTCCAGATATCAATGAAAGTAGCTTGTGTCACTGCACGGAATCTTGGACTATCTGTACGATAGCTTCCCTCATCTTCATAGGTATTGAAGGCGATTCCAAGTCTCTTGAAAGCATTAATCACTGTCTTTTCATCTTCATCAAGACGATTCTTACATAATTCAAGAAACTCTGCTCGCGGAGTGGCGCGCATACTAATCTTGAGATCTTTCTCTACTCGTACTTCTACTGGGAGACCATTACGATCAATCCCCAAAGGAAAATTGACCTCAAATCCACGCATACGTTTGTAACGTGCAATGGTATCAATCTGAGTGTAATGAATGACTTGACCTACATGCATAGGTCCGGACATGTATGGAGGTGGAGTGTCTACAGTATAGATTTTTTTTCCAGAATCCATATTGAACTTGTAGGTGCCCTCATTAGCCCAGGTTTCAAGTAGTTCTGCTTCTGCAGAAGGCTTCCAACGTTTCGATGTAATTTTCGGTTTCGACAAAAGGATCAGTCTCCTTGATGTCAGCAAGGGTCGGCACTCACTCGCCGCTTAGGCTCGCTGACAGCATATAGCCTAAAAGGGCTTTGGTTAGATTGCATTAACTACTGGTCAACTATTCTTGATATTTGAGATTCAAATCACGAAACCAAAGAGTTAATTCAATATTGTTAAGAGTAATTTAATTATGAAGTACAAAAAACTAGGAAATACAGGATTGAAGGTTTCAGAGTACATTCTTGGAACTATGAATATGGGATGGATTGTAAGCGAGGAAAATAGTCACAAACTTTTGGATGCGGCCCTCGAAGCAGGACTGAACACAATTGATACAGCAGATATCTACAGTAAATGGGCAGATGAATCATATCCCGGACGATCTGAAGAAATCATTGGTGGGTGGCTAACAGATCGTGGTGTCAGGGATGATATTGTCTTAGCTACCAAGGTAAGAGGAACTATGAGCGAACGACCAAATGATGGAGGCCTCTCCCGAAAACATATCATGAATGCCGTTGAAAAGAGCCTTGAAAGACTAAATACTGAATGGCTAGACATCTATTGGAGTCACTCGCCTGATCAGGAGACACCACAAGAAGAAACTCTTCGTGCCTATACAAATTTGATAGAAAATGGTTCTGTTCACTATATCGGAGCCTCAAATCATACTGCTGCAGAAGTTATGGAATCCCTCTGGATAAGTGACAAGAATGGACTTGCAAGATACGAAGCACTTCAACCCCCGTATAGTCTTGCAAGGCGTCGTGATTATGAGAAGCACCTTCTACCAGTAATTGAAAAGTACAAACTTGGAGTGACAAGTTATAGCCCACTCGGGGGAGGATTCTTGACGGGAAAATACTCGAAGGATAGCCTACCAGATTCAAAGAGAGCAGAAACAACAAGGACCCGTTATTTCAAGGACAGGAATTTCTTAATTGTAGATACTCTAAAAGAGATGGCTATCGCCCATGATGCAAGTGTCGCTCAGATTGCTCTTGCGTGGGTCCTCACTCAAAAAACTATAACCGCTCCAATAATCGGTGTAAATTCTCCTGAACAACTTCAAGAGAATATTGGTGCTCTAGAGCTAAAACTTAGTGATGATGATATCACACGGTTGAATGAAGTTTCAGATTGGACAGAAATGGACCATTTGGCGCGTTAGAACATTGACAGTTGTCATTTAGGATTCGAAATTTCGGCAAACTGGTCCATTCAAGAAAGCTTCTTTAATAACGAGATGGACAAGAACATACTAAGCGTCTAAGAGGACTCTATATGAGAGCAGTGTTAAAGATTGGAGGATCTCTCCTCTACGGTAAAGATGGTAAGATACTTGTCGATAGGGTGAGAGATTATGCTACTGCTATCAAGTCCCTAGTAAAGAGTGGGCAGTCACTAGTTGTCGTTGTAGGTGGTGGAATCCCTGCTAGAGTATTCATTTCTGCTGCTAGAGAATTAGGAGCAAGTGAAGCACAATGTGACTGGTTAGGAATTAAACTTGCAAGAAACAATGCAGAACTATTGTGTGCAGCTATTGGTGACATTGCTTATCCAAAAATTGTAGAGACTCTGGATGAATTAGAGGTGGCTGCCAGAATTGGGAAAGTAGTGTTGATGGGAGGTTTAGTACCGGGGCAGTCCACGAATGCTGTAGCTGCTGTTGCCACAGAATCAGTGAATGCTAAGATGCTATTCAATGCGACCAACGTCGATGGCGTCTATGATCATGACCCTAAAGAACCAGGCGCAACACGATACGATACAATCACTATCAATGAGTTGAAGGAAGTACTTTCAGGTGGAGGTACCAAAGCTGGAGAATACAAGCTCTTTGATCCTGTTGCCATCAGAGTAGTGGAACGCTCGAAGATACCTACGGTCATTTTCGATGGTAGTAATCCAGAGAATCTAACCAAGGTATTTAGTGACTTTAAAATTGGCACTTTAATTGTTCATGATGAATGAGGTGAAATCAAATTGAAGAAATTACTTGAGAAAGTATTTGCATCCCGTGCTCAGACCCGTGTAGTTCAACATTTTTTGGACCGTCCAAAGGACTTCT
>Ga0307424_1001316_pt1 | contig 13162 bp, 14 predicted proteins | sample SalMarWE160320MG_FD_202157 | JGI IMG/M metagenome (GOLD analysis project Ga0307424, IMG submission 202157) | Salt marsh sediment microbial communities from the Plum Island Ecosystem LTER, Massachusetts, United States - WE1603-20 | ecosystem: Environmental > Aquatic > Marine > Intertidal zone >... | reverse complement strand
GAAGAATTGATTCGTCTGCGACACTTGCCGGACAAATTATTGTCGGAAATCAATGCCATTTTTGCGACCAATGGCACCACACTTAAAGACATCGAAAAGAACGCGATCTTACAGGCTCTCCAAAGAAATAATTGGAAAAAAGCCGCAACCGCCAAAGAGCTTGGGATCGACAAAAACACCCTTCGCCGGAAGATCGTACGTTACGGTATCGGATAAAATATAAAGGAAAAGAGATGGTTAAAAAACGCTTGTCAAAAGAAAAACAGGGCTTGACCGTACTGACACCTGAAAACGATTTTCAATTTGAATGCCGACAGGATCTTGATTGTTTTACCCGGTGTTGTCGTAACATTACCATTGTTTTGACACCCTATGACATCCTCCGCATGAAAAATGTGCTGAACATATCCTCGGGGGAATTTTTGACAAACTACACGATGTCAATGATCGGGGATACAGGGCTTCCTGTGGTTCTTTTAAAAATGAAAGATGATGATGAAAAAAACTGCCCCTTTGTGACAAGACAAGGATGCATGATTTATCCGGATCGTCCCTGGTCCTGCCGCATATACCCGCTGCAACCGGAAAGTTCCAAAATAACCGAAAGGGCCGGCAAACAATACTATTCTGTTATGGATGTTCCCTTTTGTCTCGGTTTTGAGGCGAGCAGGTCCTTAACTTTAACAGAGTGGATTGAAGAACAGGGGGTTTCCGTTTACCAAAAGATGAAAGCACCGTTTAAAACGATTACCGGCAATGAATTCCTCGGCCGAAATAAGATTACGAACAAAAACATCCAGGAAATGTTTTATATGGCCTGCTATGATTTGGATCGTTTTAAACGTTTTATAGTGGAAAGTACATTTCTGGAGCGCTTTGAGGTGGCACCGGAAGTCGTGGGAAAAATAAAAGAAGATGACGTGGAACTCTATTATTTCGCCATGAGATGGCTTGAATACGGTCTGCTCGGACAGCATGTGCTGAGTGTCAAACCGGCAGTCACTCGATAATATCTTCTTTAAGAGCGTCATAGGACCACACCGGCAGGGGCAAATATTTACCGGAGTCAGGATCTAAACGGCAGCGATACGATGCCCGGGTTGCCTGTTGCTCCCACATTTGTTTCCAACCCTCCAAAAAATAGGAACACGCATCGTTAAAACAGACATAAAAGAATTCATGGGGCCAGGTAGAAGCAATGGGAACTTTCCATTTTCTCATTTTATGTCCGCAATGGGGGCATAAGGGAAAAACTGAACTCGGGCCATTATGAATGTTAAATTGGTTCATGGGAGAAAGGAGTGTTCATGACCCGGCTGATTTGAATCGCGCTGTCCAAGATCTTGCAGGTCTTTTAGTTTTTGGATCGCTGTGTCGATCATTTTCTCGCCCCCGATTTTTTTATTGGCGGCGACCATTGCCGGCAGTGCGTTGATATTATTAAATTTACCCAGTGCATCTCCGGCCCAATTGACGATGTGAGAACTCTTATGTCTAAGAAGGCCTAACAGCAGGTTATATGCGGCGGGGCCTTTAATATTGCCGAGAACCGATACGATACCCGTTTTTATAGGATCAAATGCTTTGTCTCTGGAAAAAGCGTCTTCAATATGCTGTATGGCCGTTTCTCCCAATTTCTCCAGATAATGCAGGCTGGCACCGGAAGTATAGGCGAATCCGAACATGGATATGTCAATTAGGGCTCGAACGGCCATGTCGGTTTTATAAGAAAAGATAATTTCAGGCACAAAAAGACCCGCCCAGGAATATTGACATGTCAGCGGCAAAAGATAGGCCATATTCTCAGATCCTGTGGCTTTAAGCTTATCCAGTGTTTCCTTTAATGCATTCTTTCGCAGTTCAAAACCCTGGGAATGCTTTTCCGGAAACAAATCCGGATCATCCGTCGTTTGAAGCTTTCGTACAAGCATAAGAATTTTTGTGTTTTCCCTTACAGGATACATGGCCTCATAATCTTTGGCCTTCAGGGCGATCCAATATTTCTGCAGCCAGGTGATGGGTGGATAGTAATAGGACAATGCGGGCTTGTCGATTTCTGCATCCCGATACCGCCTGTGTTTAATGAAATAGGATTTTTCCGATTCAGCGACGTACAACCTCTGTCTGCAAATCTCGATCGCCTTTTGACAGTCGCCGGCATACAGATAACTGGTCGCTGTGATATCGTGAAGTCTGTCTTCATTCGGGTATTGCCGGATCAGGCGTGATGCGAAGTGAATTGCTTCTGCATATTTTCGTGAACTGAGTAGTCCAAATGCCTTTTCAATACACTTGATCAGTTTGTCTTGTTCTTTTTGCGTTGCTTTGCGGCTTTGTGCTTCGGCTGTATTGTTATTTTGTCCGGCCGCTTTAAATTTTCCTAAACAGCAACGCTTATATTTTTTTCCGGAGCCACAGGGACAGGGTTCATTTCTGCCGACGTTTTCCACCGGCACCTTAAAGCCTTTGGCTCTTTCACGTTCAGCCTGGGCGATCAGTGCGTCGCGCATTCGAAGAAGTTGTTTTCCTGTAATGCCGACGTGTTGAGCGATAATATCCGGATTTTCTCCCTGAAGGAGTTTCAAAACAGGTTCGAATTCCGCCTCCGACGGGGTATTAAATTTCATGTTACTGGAATCGCGCATAAAAAATCTTTTTTCGTGGTAAGAATTTTTGACAGTGGCTAAATTTTTTCGAAAAATTCAATGCAAGCACGTGCAAAACCGGCTGCGTAGCTCTGAAAATCGAAACGTTTATCTCCCAGATGTTTGTTTAAAATTTCAGCACGAAATAGATCCCAGTTGGTTGGAATGCCTCCGGCCCGATAAATCGCAGCCAGTTCATCATAATCCGCCTCGTCTACAGCGAACTCACAGCCGTTTTTATAACCCCGGCCGAACCAATTCTTATGTTCTCCTTTTTCTTTCATCTTCCGGATTGACACTCAAACCATAATAATTGACAGCCGCACGAAATTGATTGGATTCATGCGGCTGCCAGTGGAGGATGGCTGCATGGCATTACGCAGTCATCTTTTCAGGAAACGGCTTCCTGTCAGCACAAGCCCCACTCCGCACTCGTGAATCGTTGCTCAAAAGTCCGGAAGCCACTGGGATATCGAAAGTCATCAGGGCTGAGGATATGGATGCCGTTTTTATCGAACTTTAGTAACCGATAAGATTCTATATCCTCCTGTTCATCTACAATCTCATCACATAGCGCTACCAAATCCGGTACCGCTTTCACATGCGTCTCAACCGTTGCCCGGACCTGTGACATGTTCGGCCAATCGGGATCTTTTCTTAAACCGGCTAATATGACCTCCGCCTTTTGATCGTCGTTGAACCGCACCGGAAAAACTGCAACATAAATTTCGGTCACATGCTCAATTTTGTCTTTGTCCTTGTCCGGGTTTTTCATTTTGGGTGCTCCTTTAAATGTGGTGCAAATATCAAATGCTCACCGGTAAACAGGCAAAGCCTCAGGCGCCGCAGCGCGGCACCTGAAGGTAACGAACAATGAATTTACATCCCCACGACTTCTTTGATATCCACAAGATGAATAATGGGTCGCGTGGTCATTTTAAACTCATCTTTTTCAGCATCGTAAACCGAATTTACGAACACCTTCCCCCATTTGTCTTCATCCATTTTCTTGAAGTCGGACCGGTAGTAATACCCGGGCCATCGGGTTTCTTCACGGAACAATTTATGCCGGGTGTGGCTTTCGGCAATCTGAACCCTGTGAATGTTCTCCCAGCATCGCATCAGCTCATGGAGATTGCGAGCAGCGAGCTTGGAGAGGTCCTCTTTAAGGAGTTTTATCAGATCCAGAGCGATATTCAGCGTGGTGGCGCTGCAGTTGTACATGGAACCCCAGCCGGCCACATATTCGTCCATGATCTTGTTGAGACGGAATAAGGCCATTTTGGGGGTGATGTAATTCGGATTGACTTCTTCCACCGGAAGATCATACTTTTTTTGGGTCGTACCCAGAGTTGTGAAATTTTTATGCGCTTCATAGTGTTTCATCGGACGTACGATCTCTTCCTTGATTTCCTCTGCCAGTTTGGCGTCAAATTCCGGCATTTCAGGATTTTCCACGCAGAATTTTACCGCCGCTTTGGCGGCAATCCGACCTTCGGTGAACGAACCTGAAGAGAACTTGTGGCTCGATACGCCCACGCCGTCTCCGGCTGCGAACAGCCCTTTTACCGTTGTCATGCGGTTGTAACCCCAGAAGTACGCATTCTTGGATTCGTCGGTCTGGATATCTTCAGGACCGCTCACCCATGCCCCTGAAGCACCGGAGTGGGAGCCGATAAAATAAGGCTCGGATGGCATGATTTCGGAAGGTCCCTCCTCGGGGAAGACATCTTTTGCAGCCCAGAGAATCGCCTGGCTGATGGTCATGTCGAGAAAATCTTCCCATGCTTCGGCTTCGAGTTTCTTCAATTCCTTCTTATACGCTTTTTCATTGGGCGCCTGTTCGGCGATTTTGGCGATAGCCTTGTCCGTATGGATAAATATGGGGCCGTCACCTTTCCGGTAGCATTCGATCATCATCAAATGGTTCCTGAGGCAGGTTGGGATTGGTTTAACCTCTCCATAGGGCGGCCAGTTGTGAAGTTCGCCCCCTTCTGCCAGACCTTCGGCCATATAGTTGAAACCCGTAGCTGACGTTGCCGAAGCCTTGAACAGCAGGAACCATGCCCCGACCGGACCATAACCGTCCTTGAATCTGGCCGGAATAAAGACGACTTCCTGGGAGGTCATCTCGGCGCCGGCCGTGGTGGTCAGGTAGGAACTGGATCCGGCGTTCCATGGAGGATACCAGGCTCTGCCCAGACCTTCCCCGGTTGACCGCGGTCTGAAGACATGTACGGCACCACCGGAACTTACGAGGCAGGCCTTGAATTTAAACACATAAATTATAGGGTCTCTCACACTGAAACCGATGGCGCCCGCCACTCTGTTCTTGTCATTCTTGTCGAGCAGGAGGCGAAGTACAAATACGCGTTCGATAATATTGTCGATACCGACAGCGGTTTTGGCGGCCTCGGCAACGATGGCCTTGTAAGATTCGCCGTTGATCATGAGCTGCCAGCGGCCTTCATGGACATAGTTTCCGTCTGCATCCTTCCAGATGGGCAGCCCGAAACCCTCGAACATGTGAACCGATCCGTTGACATGCCTGGAGATGTCCATGACCAGGTCGTCCCGGCACAGCCCCATGAGGTCCTGGCGGACATAGCTGAGATAATCGACGGGAGTATTTTCACCCTGATATTGATTAATGGCGGAAAGACCCATGCCGACGGCGCCGCTTCGTTCCATGGCCGCCTTGTCGACAACGGTGACTTTTATATTATTTTCTTTGGCCCAATGCGCCCCTTCCACACAGGCACCGCATCCGGCCATGCCTGCACCGATAATCAAAAGGTCGGTTTCAACTTCGACAGTTTTGAATTCTTCCATTTTTTGATCACCTCCTTTAGTCTCCGAGTGTCCAGAGTTTATCGGTTTTTAGGGACGCCGGTTCCGTAAACAGAAGCTGATCCGCCAGGGTGCCCGGTCCAACGCCGAAACCGCCGTCAGGCGGGGCCTCCCCTTCCGGTGTTTTCCTGATGGGGAACTTGAACCGCTTGATCGTACCGCCTCTGAACTTGATGGTCCACATGATGTCTTCGGAACCCCGCATCGGCACAACACTTGCTCCCAGGGGCGTAAAGTCGGCATAGCCCCGGACTTCGATAGCCTGGGTCGGGCAGATTTTCACACAATTATAGCATTCCCAGCACATATCCGGTTCAGAATTATAGGCTTTCATCCGTTCCGCATCCAGCACCATCAGATCGTTGGGACAGATGTACATGCATGCAGTTTTGTCCCCTCCCTTGCAACCATCGCATTTTTCTTCAATGACAAAACTAGGCATTTTTTCCTCCTTGGCTTCGATTTCTTGTTCCTATGGGTTCAAAAAAATATTAAGTTGTTTTTATCCACCTCCTTTTGATAAAAAGTTGCACATGATTGAATCGAACAGACCCTCAACGGCTTGTTCCAGATGAATCCTTCTGTCTTCAATCTTTTCAGCTATAGGATTTTGCTGATTTACATCATTCGATGATCTTTTAATCGGCAAAATTCATGCCACGATTGCTCCCAGAATATAAACAGATATAAGCAATTGATAAAATAAAGCATTTTGTAATTTCGAAATTCATGACATGGTTATGAAAGAAGCTGAAAAGCTGCAAAATGCAGAGAAAAGAAAATAGAAACGCGACAATTTGAAGCCTTAGATTAAAGAAAGCGTTCTAAACAGATCGTTATGGTACGTTTCCGCTACGTGTCGGGGAGAGAGATACATAACAACCTTCATTACGAAAGCATCACCTTGGATCCCACGCTGTTGAGCACAAAGCTTTCGGTAAACTCTTTTTGAAATCGCTGGGTCGCCTTCCAGCCGGTACAGTGCATGGGTATCAGCACCTCCGGATCGATTTTTTTCAATGCCTCGACGGTCGGATCATGGATTTTCTCGAAAAACGGACCGGACAGGTGAAATCCTCCCAATACCGCATGGATTTGTAGTTCCCCGGTGATCTTTTGTGCGAACGTCAGTGTGTTGACAATTCCGGCATGGGCACATCCGGAAACCACCACCAGCCCTTTTCCCATCAGCTTCATGACAATGGCCTGATCGTCAAGGATCGGATCGAAAACGAGTTCCCCATTTTCTTCCATGAGGGCATTGGGCATGCCTTTTTCGAAAGATGTGGTTCTTTCCACTTCACCGGTGACCATAATCGTGTCATCGGCAAGGCATACGGGTGCTTTGCTTTCGATGAGGTCCACATTTTTCCGGTTCAGTTCATCTTTTACCAGGGTTTGGGGCCAAATGCTGGTGGCGCCGTCCGGCCGGCGGGTATAACGGGGATACCGGAAAATGCCGGGATGAACTACCAGCGGAACCATATGGGGTATTTTGTCGAGGACGCCGTAAAGCGAACCCGTATGATCCATATGACCGTGGCTCAGGACAATGGCCTCTATTTCTTCGACATTTATCCCGAGTTGCGCCATATTATACAACACGCCCACCTTTGTGTAACCGGTGTCAAAAAGAACGGTATGCTTATCCTCTCCTTGAAAGACCGTAACGAGCAAAGAAAGACCATGCTCCGCCAATAGCGTATCGGGATTGATTTTGCCCTGCTTCGCCAGCGGGGGACGGATGACGACATCCGTACTCGGGAGTAAGAGATCCACATAATTGTCCATCAATGTGGTGACTTCAACACGATCCACTGTTTTTAAGGAAACGGATGATTTTTGATTCATGGTTTATTCCTCTGAGCCGTTTGTTATTTATGTATATTCAACCCATTGAACTAATCCTGCAATCTTCTTGCCGGCTGCAAATTACACTTGTCTAATCTTCCCGGATCAGGTTTTTAATTGCTTTTTCCAGGATTGATTTGCTTTCTACTCCCACGATTTGATGAGCGACGCTGCCATTTTTGAAAAACATAAGATTGGGAATGGCCATTATGCCATATTTGGTGGGAATGACCGGATTTTCAACAACATTACATTTCATGAACTTCACTTTTTCGCCAAAAGATGAAGCAAGTTCTTCAACAATCGGTGATAACACCCTGCACGGAGCACACCACGGTGCCCAGAAATCGACGATTACCGGTTTTTTAGATTGGATGACCTCCTTTTCAAAACATCCGTCATTTATTTCTAATACATTTTCAGCCATTATTTTTCCTTTTTGGCAGATATGCTTTATTATCTGTGTGGACGGATTGATACGATTCAATTGTTTTCAAAAGGCAGTCGCCTTTTGAAAAGCAACCGCAACCTTTTTAAAATCCTCGTTGTCATCACCTGCTGTAGATTTATCCCCCGAAATCTCCGGCGCTGAGAATCTTCATGGCGTCTTCTGCACTTACTCGGAGCTTGGACAGTTCGTAATCGAATCCTTCCTTTTGTGTTCTGATATCACCGATACCTGTTTCCGGGGTACAATTTTCCCGAATATCCTCGATCCGTTGATCGAGTTCTTCCACCATGATATGCAGATCTTCGATATGCGGAAGAAATTTTTCTTTTGAACCCCCTGGAAGCTTATCCATTTTGCGCACTATGTCGTAGATGATAGCCTTCCATGCAGTCAGTTCCGATTCCATGGCCTTACAACAATTGATTGCTTTCATGATTGCCTCCTTTGGGTTAAAGTTAAATGAATAGTTCTAGCATTGAACACTTAAAATATTTTGACAATACCGCTAAAAGCGGCATTTTTTTTATTCTTAATAGTATTCACCGTTCAACAATCGTGCCATCTTGGCATTAACAGTTATCTTGTATGAATTTTATCTATGTAACCGGTTGTAAAAACAACTAAGATGCGGATAGCAGATTTTGGCATGGAAGTTGTTTCACAAATCAATAAACATATCTTTGACAAAGAAGAAAACATTAGGTATTGTAAGAGAACGTTCTGTAACGTTCTGTAACGTTCTGTAACGTTATATCATGGCGTAATTCTCTCTTTTGGATGGTGACATGGAAAAGAAGACGCATTCGATTTGGCATTCCCGTTTTTTAAACCAGGCCATCGATTCCATGGCCGAAGGAATGTTCACGCTGAATAACGAAGGACGGATTTCCTCCTGGAATAAGGCCATGGAGCACATCACCGGCTATGGAGTGGATGAGGCTTTGGGACAGCCTTGCGGTTTTTTGAATTTTAACCGCTGTTTCGGACGGGTCTGTCCCACCAACATCAGCGAGTGCGGCCTATTTAAGCACGGCGCCACTGAAATAAAAGAATGTTTCCTGCGTCACAAAAACGGTCATGATGTGCCTGTGATCAAAAACGCCAGAGTCGTGCGGGATGAGGATGATGTGACCATCGGTGCGGTGGAAACCGTCACCGATCTTACCGAATTGAATAAAGCTCGGACCCGGGCTGAAGAAGCTCTGCGGCGATTGAGCGAAATATATCAATTTCATAATATTATTGGAAAAAGCAGAAATATGCAGGAGGTGTTTATCGCCATTAAAGCTGCGGCCGCCAGTGAAGCTGCAGTTCTCATTCAGGGTGAGAGCGGTACCGGTAAAGAACTGGTCGCCGGCGCGATTCATCACCACAGTGAACGCGCCGGAAAACCGATGATGATCGTTAATTGTTCGGCACTTTCAGAATCTTTGCTTGAAAGTGAACTGTTCGGCCACGTGAAAGGGGCATTTACAGGAGCTCATCGTGACCGGGCGGGGCGCTTCGAGCAGGCCAGCGGCGGCACCATATTTTTGGATGAGATCGGCGAGATCAGCCCCTTTATTCAGGTAAAACTTCTGCGTGTGCTGCAGGAGCGGGAGATAGAAAGGGTTGGAGAATCCAAAAGACGTAAAATCGATATACGAATTATCACCGCAACCCAACAGGATCTTTACGATCTCGTCGGCCGGGGACATTTCCGGGATGATCTTTATTACCGTCTCAAGGTATTTCCCATTCATCTTCCGCCGTTGCGAAAGCGAAAAGAGGATATTCCACTGCTGGTCAATCACTTTATCCGTCATTTCAACCAAAGGACAGGATCGAAAATCCAAAATATCACCCAGAATGCCATGCGTGTTATCATGGACTACGCTTGGCCCGGCAATGTACGCGAGTTGGAAAATGCCATCGAGCACGCATTTGTGCTGTGTACCGCCGATCAGATCGATATTTTCGACCTTCCTGTGGAAATCCGGCGGACCGGATACCATCCAGCCTCCTTACTGAATTCAATATCGAAAAACAAGCGCGTATCACAGGGCGACCTGAGCCGCGAAAGGCTTATCGACGTTCTCCATGAGTGCGCCTGGAATAAAGCCGAGGCATCCCGCCGAATCGGATTGAACCGAACCGTTCTGTGGCGATATATGAAAAAGTGGAGTATTCCGCTAAAAAAACCACAATAAAATCGTGTAACGATTTTATGAAACTTCCTTATTTGAATTCATTCTGCGCTGCAAGCAGTGGAGAATTCAAATTAAAAATGATCTCGTTCAATTCTTAAATCCTCTTTCATAATTATTAAAAATAAACAATATCTTACAAAGAGCATAGGTCTGTTTGGCATATATTTTGCTGTAACAAAGAGGATGAAGATCCCAGATCAGAAGCTTATGCGTACCGTCAAGGGAAATCAAATCCGATAGGAGAGATCAAATTTTTTATGTAATATGATAAAATCAAAAAATGCACACGAAAGATTTATGATCTCAGTGCGTCATCTTAGGACGGAGGTCTATTATAAGATGGAAAAAAATTTGGATAAGTTTGTTCAGCAGCTCCAAGATCAAATTTTTGAAGAAACAAAAAAAGTTTTTGGAGAAACCGTATACAAACGCTGGCGTGAACCACTGTTTATGGGAACTTTGGATGATCCTGACGGCCATGCAAAAATAAAAGGGACCTGTGGCGATAGTATTGAGATTTTTCTAAAATTTAAAAACGGCCGGGTTACAAAAGCGTCATTTCAAACAGATGGATGTGGTCCCAGCGTTGTTTGCGGATCATACGCGGCTGAGATGGCCGTAGGGAAAGATCCCGATGAGCTGTCTGAAATCACAGGACAGATCATTTTGGAACAATTGGGAGGACTTCCGGAAGAAAATGAACACTGTGCCTTTCTTGCCGCTGAGTCACTTCAACAGGCGTTACACGATTTTATGATTAAGGGAAGGCATCAAAGAGGTAAGTAGTTGAGGAGTAGGGGAGTGTTCCGAACAGGCGCTCCATGGATAATCTTTTTTTTAAACCGCATGAACTCGCGGAAAGGGTTCGTAAAGAAAGAACAGAATATTATATATTAAATATCAACAGATTAAACCTATTAACTTAAATTCCTTTATAGATATAATTTCGAGATGCGCCTGTTCTTTCTTAACGATCCCTAAGCCACTCAAACAGCATCCGATTTAAAAAAAAGATTATCCATTCCGCTCTTTTAAAGGATCTAGAAAAAGCTCCTCGAGGGCTCGAGTAGTTAGTAGAAAGACCCATGTACCCAATGAGAAATGACCCGAATCCCCTTTACACCCTGTAAAAAATTTCGACATTAATTTCTTTGTCGTACGAATTCGAAAGCTTATTGGTGGGTAGAGATAAGCTGATTTGTTAAGGGATCACTTCATTCCACCTCAAAATTCCCCCATGGCATATCTTTTGCATTTCTAATCAAACATATAAGAGCGAGACTGTATCTATGTATTCACGCAAGCAATTTTTCATTGTGACTGCAAAGCATTGCCTTGATTTTGTCAGGAAATGTATTCCAATTCCCTCGCCCATCGAAGAAGACCACCACAAGGATTCAGAAAATCCCCGTCAAGAATCGCTTTTTTTGGAAGCAATGCGTTTAGGAATTGACCCCGGTACAATGGACATGAGTCATCTGTCATGTGAGGTTAACCTGGCAAAACAGGAAAAAGAGAAAGGAGGTGGTGTGCCACTGAAAAATACAGGACAGAAATACAATTAAAGAACAAATACGTTATAACTTCAATATAAGGAGGTTATGATGGAACGATTCGGGGAAAATTATTTAGAGGAGCGCAAGCTTGTCAAGCGATGGAAAGGCCCGATTCCCGCTATCGTAAGCCTGGCATTTACGCTTGCTATATTCTACGCCACCTGGTGGATCTTCCAGGATCCCCGTGGATGGATGCGGATGTATACACCCTATGTGGGGTATATGTATACACGCTGGTGGTTAATCGTTTTAATTTGGATGGTCTATCTTTTCAATTACTGGCCTTTTAAACGGTCCTGGCTGGAGAACTCACATCCCCTATTGAAAGGGGCTGTGCTCACGGCAATTTCCGTCGGGGTGCTTTATGTGCTCATCAAGGGTTTTTTTGAGGGTCTTTTGGGGAACCTCGGTCTGGCGTATTTCAATCCCGGACAGTTGATGAAACTGCCCGGGGTAACGGAATTTTTTGCTATTGAATATGCGGCGCTCGCCTGTCTCATGTTCGCGGCGCTCGCTTCCTGGTTAAGCCCGGCATGGATCGTGGCCTGTGAGGAGGCCCCCTGGCAGGATTTGAAACAGCCGGGCAAAGGGGTCAGCATCCTGGTAATGACCTTTTTCTTAAGTACTGTCATTTATTTCATGACCATGCATTCGCATATGGGAATTTTATACTACCCTTGGCAATATTTTACATCCATTGCGCCACCTTATTGGGAAAAATTTGCAAATACCGTATCCGGCAACTTTCATGTATCATGGATCATGTGTTGTACGGTCTCGGTCTGGTTGGTGGAGACCATCTGGGAACGGTATCCGTTCAACCTGATCAAGAAAAACGGACTTCGCCGGGTTGTGGCCTTCTTCGGCATCATTGTCATTGCGTTTGCCATGCATTTTTTTCTGTATTTTGCTCAGGAACTGACGTGGGGACCGGCCATCCGGGGAACCCGTCGTGCTTTCGCACCAGATTGGCGATGGCTTCATGTCGGAGAGATGGCGGTATTTTTTCTGGTTCCGGCGCTGTTTATCACTTTTTATTGTAATAACTGGCCGAAAAAGTTCAGCATGCCTGTAAATGTGGTTATCCGGACAGTTATAACGATCATCGCAGCCATTTTACTTTATATTTTCTATTATAAAACCTCTCATCTTTTCTTGGGCACACAAAAAGGCTTCTCGCATCCCCAACAGTTCCCAATGATACCCACCATCTGGCTCATTAATATCTGGCTTGCGCACCACTGGTTCATGGATAACTGGCCCGGATGGAAGATGGTCGCGAAAACAGCGGATGAAATTGCAAAAGATCATGAGATGAAGGAGGCGATGATTCAAGACATCAGATGGAATCCAACGTTTGGATGGGGTCTTGGTGTCGGCGTTGTTGCCGGGGTTGCGATTTATTTCATAACCGTCGGATTGCTCCCCGTATTTTACGGCGCAATAAATATTATTAAATAACCGGTATCGAACCGACTTGAGGTTCAAAAAATAAGGGGGAAAAAATGTCCGAGAATAAAGGCAATATCAATCGTCGCGATTTTCTGAAAGGCGCATCGATGGGCATTGTCGGAGGCACGTTGGCCACCATGCTGGTTTATTCCTATTCTCCGTGGCGCA
>Ga0307424_1001315_pt1 | contig 13171 bp, 9 predicted proteins | sample SalMarWE160320MG_FD_202157 | JGI IMG/M metagenome (GOLD analysis project Ga0307424, IMG submission 202157) | Salt marsh sediment microbial communities from the Plum Island Ecosystem LTER, Massachusetts, United States - WE1603-20 | ecosystem: Environmental > Aquatic > Marine > Intertidal zone >... | reverse complement strand
CGACAGTCACTTATAGGATCGTGAACATTGACAATGAGATCAAAGATACCCTGACGATAAAACGAAGTGAAATCTCCTATGCGAAGTAAATCCGGTCAGCAAAGCGGCAAGACATTCGTTTTGAAACGATCGTACCGGTGTTTTCTGCCATTTCTGCTCTGCCTGCCACTGGCAACTCTTAGCGCCCAGCATGTCTGGACCGAGTCCTCCTTCATTGATTTCCGCGACGGCTCCTTTTTGGATGGCGGCAGTAATCTGTATGTCTCGGCTGCCGGGCGAATTCAGATGATCAATCGTTGGGATTTCAATAATGACGGTCACCTGGATATTCTTCTATGCAGCGGTCACGGGCACACGGAAAAAGAAAATACTTATATCTATCTTAATACCGCTGGCAATGTGGATGGTCGCCAGCGTATCGAACTTGCCGGCGGGGGGTCACGGGACGGGCTGGTGGCAGATTTCAATAAGGATGGTTATAACGATCTGGCCATTGCCAATTCGGCGGACAGCCACTTCAACCGAGTCAATGCCTGGATCTGGTTTGGCACCGCTGATGGTTTTTCACCGGAAAACCGGATAGAACTTCCCGCCTATCACGGAAAATCGGTGGCGGCAGGTGACTATAACAACGACGGCTGGCTTGACCTGGCCATCGCCTGCCAGTGGCAGGCCGGCAGTGGCACAAATCCGCAAGGACCGGTAATGAGCTTTATCTATTGGAATTCCAAAGATGGTTTTCACCCTGAAAACCGTTTGCCGCTGGAATTTGCCGGACAGGCTGCTACTGCCTTTGCCGCTGCGGATATGGACGGAGATCAAAGATCGGATCTGATTGCATTGACGGGCAACAAAATCTATCTGTTGCTGTCCGGAGACAATGCATTTGCTGATACCACTGTCTGGCAAACAAGACCGCTGGCCGGAAAGGCAATGGCACTGGGGGATATCAATGATGATGATCAGCCGGATCTGGTTGTCTGCGGCAATAAAACTGTCGGCGTATTCTACGGTAAAGCAGGAGGTTTTGACTTTGACGCACCGGTTCTGCTGCCTATTGAACAACCCGCTGATGTGGCGGTCGGTGATCTGAACCAGGATGGTTTTGCTGACCTCGCAGTGGCCAATACGGCAACAGCCGGGGGTGCCACCTGGACCGATTCCTACGTTTTCTTTTCCGATAAAGGAAAAATTACTGAAAAAAACAGACTGGCACTGCCAACTTTCGCCGCCAGCGGAATAAGTATTTGCGATCTGAATAAAGATGGATTTTCAGAGATTATCGTTGGCAATCAACGTATCACCAATCAACAGAATCTGTGTTCCTATATATACTGGAACGACAGGGGTAACTTCTTTTTTGGCAATCATACCCAGTTGCTTACGATGGGTACGGTAGGAAATACGACGGGCGATGTCAATAACGATGGTTTTGATGACGTTATTTTTTTTAATGAAGAAGGCTATTTCCGTGATGGGCCTACGCTCTCACATATCTACTGGGGAAATGGTACCCGCAATTTTTCCGCCAGTCGAAGTTTAACTTTTCACACGCATCATATCTTCGGGCAGGCGCAGGCGGATCTGGATGATGACGGTCATGTTGATCTGATCCTTTCCCAGGAGCGTTTTATGTATCGTGTCCCCCACGAACAAAATGGGTTGATTATCTATTGGGGAGAAGGAGACACGTTCAGTCAAAGTACGCGGTTAACGATGGTGACCGCCTATGGGGGATCGAGAATCGCTGACATGAACAGGGATGGTTATCTTGATATTCTCGTTGGTGGTGCAGCGCTTGATCTGAAAGATCCAACGCTGCAAGGTATTCCCATTTTCTGGGGATCGGAAAAAGGATTCAATCTCAGGAACAGACAAATTCTTCATCACGATATTGAAAAAATGCGCTCCCCGCTGCTGATGGATCTGAACCGTGACGGCTGGCTTGATATCGCCGGCCAGGTCAGGGATGGTGAAATAAAAATTTGGTGGGGAAGTGAAAACGGCTTCACCGATGAAAATTATAACAAATATGAGCTGGGTCGTCCCGATCATCTGATGTATATCAAAGGGGCGGATCTGAATAAGGATGGCTGGTTGGATCTGTTGCTGCCCAAACGGCGCCCACATGAAAATTTCAACACATCGTTCATTTACTACGGATCAGCCTCCGGGTATACGGCAAAAAACCGCATCGAAATCGAGGCAAACATTCCTTATGAGAATAGTATTGCTGATTTTGATGGTGACGGATGGCTGGATATCTTTATGGCCAGTTATGGTACTGATCTGAAAGGAAATCGTCCTTCACTTCTTCACTGGGGGAGTGCAAAGGGTTTTGACCAGAGACCGCCGGCGGTATTGCATACCTACGGTGCGGCTGCCTCTGAGGCGCTTGACTATGATGGGGACGGCTGGCTGGATATTCTGGTTGCCAATCACCGCCGGGCAGGATCCCTTGATCTGCCCATTCCTCATCAACATACCACCCCGTCAATGCTCTACTGGGGTGGAAAAGACGGTTTTTCCGATCAGCGACGTTGGGAAATTGAAGCATCCGGGCCGAGCGGTCTGAATCTGCGCGATCCGGGCAACAGCTATGACCGTGGGTTTTATGAGGACTATATTTCTTCTGCTTATTCAGAGACTAAGGTATTAACCCCTGTTTCGATCAGCTGGAAAGCCGATACACCGTTTAGAAGTGCCGTGAAATTTCAGATCAGACTAGCGGAGACAGAAAAGGAATTGCCTGCGGCTTCCTGGCAGGGTCCGGATGGTGAGGGATCATGGTATGATAAAAACGGTCAGCTGGTCACAGGGAAAACCGGCAGATGGATCCAGTACCGGGCGAGACTGCTGACAGCTGACGGCGGTGCAACACCCTTGCTGTCAATGGTCAGTATTCGCTTTCAGTAAGCCGGCGGCCGGGATCTATATACAAAGGCCGGGCGATTTGATTTCAGATGATTCTTTAACCTGAGGTTAAAAGAACATGAGGAACAAAAAAAACGGTAATAAACGAGAAATTATTCTACACGCTGCCAGAAAGTTATTTGCTGAGAGAGGCTATGAAAAAACTTCAGTGAGACAAATCGTTCAACTTGCCGACACGTCGATGGGCAATCTGTATTTTCATTTTCCCAACAAACAAAGTATTTTAAAAGTGATCTGCAAGGATTACGTTAATGTGCTGAGAAACCAGATCAATGATATCCATCAACTGTCCATGCGGCCTGAAGTGGGTTTCGCCCTCGATTTCAGACTCGGTTATATTACCACCCTGGAGCACCCGCGTACCTCGAAATTTTTTGCTGCGGCACAAAATATCCCTGAGATCCATACGTATTCGCTGGAAAACAAGAAACTGCGTCTTAAAACTTTTTTTGGCCATCTGGTAAACGATGAAGAGATCGCCTACCTGGCGATCGCTGTTCAGGGGATTGCCGATGGCATTTTTGATCAAAAGCGGCAGGGCTCTCTGAAAGAAAAATCTTCTGTTTTAAGCAATACCATTATTGATTTCAGCCTGCGTCTGCTGGGTTATTCCCGGGAGCAAATCAGGCGTGCGCTGGATGAAGTAGACCGCGAAATTGCCAGACGCGACATTAAGGTAGACAAGTATTTTAAGTCCTGACTGGTTAGATGAAAGGTGATTTACTAAACACTCAATAAATAAATAAAGCAGGGAGGATATTCTCGATACTCGATTCTCGCTGCTGTATGCTGTATCCTGTATGGGGAGATTCCTGAATGGTTGAGGGACTAAATGGTATTATCGCCGTCTGTAATACGCCTTTCGACGGGAAAAATGAGATTGACCATGAGTCGGTCAGACGCTATGTGCAGCATGCCTTAAAAGGAGGGGTGGTTGGATTTTTGGTGCCGGCTAAAGCGGCTGAAGTGGACAAACTAAATGCTGTGGAACGCGAACAACTGGTGGCCACTGTGCTGGATGAAGTGAAGGGCCGGGTGCCGGTTATCGGTGGTGCCTCGGCAGCTGAACGTTCTGAGCGGACCACTTACGCCCGTACACTGATTGAAGCAGGTTGTGCCGGTGTACTGGTCAGTATCCCTTTCACCGACCAGCGGTCTTATGAACGAGATGTGCTGGAAATCGCCGGTTTGCAGCCGGATTTTCTGATGATCCAGGACTGGGATTTCCATGGCTATGGTTTGCCTGTTGAATTCATCGTCGACCTGTTTGAAAAAATTGACTGTTTTCGCTGCCTGAAAGTGGAAGTTGTTCCTGCCGGCGTCAAATACAGCGAGATTTTAAAAGCGACGGCCGGCAAACTGCACGTCTCAGGCGGCTGGGCGGGAGGGCAGATGATAGAGGGTCTGGACAGGGGTGTTCATGCTTTTATGCCGACTGTTCTTCCGGAGGTCTATTCAAAGATCTATCAACTGCACCGGACAGGTGCACGCGAGCGGGCAAAGAATATTTTCTATGATTTATTGACGATTCTGGCATTTTCACACCAGCATCTTGATATCTCCATCCATTTTGGCAAACGGTTGTATCACCAACTGGGTATTTTCAAAACATTTCGTGTTCGCGAGCCGATATTGCCTTTCGACACGTTTCACGAACGGATTGCCGATGAGATGATTGAACGTGCCATTGATCTCTCGCATCAACTGGCTGACTATTAAATACCTTAAGCGGATCCTGGTTTTAAATACCGTTCTGCTGCCGCAGGGATGCTTTGTGAACTAAATGAATTTGTTTAAAAACTTGATGTGCGGAGGAATGGTTTTTAAATTAACAGAGCGCTGCTCGGTCATCTGGAAAGTTAACCTATCCCTTGCAGAATACTTCAGAAAACTTGAATGCATGGAGAAGACATAAGTGATTTATTCTGATAATAAAGCGTTTCGCCTTGTTGTGTATCTGGTTATTACCTGCAACGTCATTCTGCTCTTCGCCGGCTGTTCATCTTCCGAGCCGGTATTTGAGAACAGCCTGGGCCAGAAAATGATCCTCATCCGCGCCGGCGAGTTTGAGATGGGAGAAACAAATCCGATTCCTACCGAAAAATTTGGTGTACCTGTTTACCTGAATAAGGGCGATTGGGATGAGCAAAATGTACATCATGTTAAGATTACGGATGATTTTTATGTATCAGAAACAGAGGTCACGATTGAACAGTACCATGTTTTCCGGCCGGAATTTAGCGGGCAGGAAGAAGATTCTCCCTATCTGTCAGGTATCAGCTGGACAGAAGCCAGCGATTTTTGCCACTGGCTGTCCGAAAAAGAAGGCCGTATTTACCGTCTGCCGACCGAAGCGGAATGGGAATATGTTTGCCGGGCAGGTACAAATACCCTGTTCTATACCGGTGATACCCTGGCTGTTGCCGACAGTGTCAACCCGTGGGGAATTAAAAATATGCACACAGCAGTCGCTGAGTGGTGTCTGGACTGGCATGGCATATACAGAGATCAGCATGAAACAGATCCCACCGGACCATCTGCAGGTCTCTTTAAGGTGATCCGGGGTGGGGGACTGGACCGCTCCAATGCCTATTATGCGCGTTCTGCCAACCGGGCCGGCATGCCGCCGGACTTTCCGCCCGAGGAATCAAGGGCGGCCCGTCAAAAATTGTTTCTTCAATCCAAAACACAAAATAATGCGCAGGAACAACCCACAAAACCCGAATCTTTTAACTCGCGTTTTGCCTATCAGGCCTTCATAAGGGATAAACTGAATAATCAGGGAAATCATCACATTGGCTTTCGTGTCGTTCAGGCAGATTACCCGCAGAGCAAGACCTATCCCGGTACACCATCACTTTCCCGGCTATTCATCAGACAGGATAAGAGTTATGTCAGACAGGGACCCGATCCCACACGGCCATACTTTCGTAAACGGTATTTATTACCTACACCGCCTGAGAACATGCCGGTTGAACAACTAAATCTGATTGCCCCTCTCGGTTTTCATCCGGCTATGCTGAGACATCACCATAGTCCCGGTCTGGAAGTGTGTGATAATGGTGACGTTCTTGCCGTCTATTATACATCGGTCAGTGAAACCACGCCGGATGTGGCCCTGATCGCCGCCCGTCTGCGTTTCGGTGAGGATCAGTGGGATATGCCGGATCTTTTCATAGATACACCGGATGCCAACGATCACGCCCCAATGCTCTGGAAAAATCAGGACCGGCTCTACCTGTTCTGGGGGCACAACCAATTGTCTTCAGGTTTCCCTTTTCAATGGATTACCTCGGATGACAATGGGAAAAACTGGAGTGCTGTGCACTTTCCCGTCTTTGAGACCCTTGTCGGCGGTCATTCAGCCCAGCCGATTAATAGCGCAATCAGGGATAATGCCGGTAATCTGTATGTTTCAAGCGATGGCGTCGGGCCGACCTCCATTCTCTGGGTCAGCCATAATAATGGAAAAACATGGATTGATACCGGTGGACGTACCGGCGGGCGGCACACCACCTTTGCCCTCCTGCATGACGGCAGGATTCTCGGTATGGGTGGTAAAAGCAGTGATATCAACGGATTTATGCCAAGATCCATTTCTGCTGACGGCGGTAAGACCTGGCAGATCAGCCGTTCGGTTTTTCCAGCGCTGGGCAGCAATCAGCGGCCCACAATTATACGTCTGCAAAGCGGCCGGCTTTTTTTCGCAGGGGATCTGCAGCGGCGTGACGGGTCACAACCGGCAGGATTTACGGAACGCGGTGCGTATGTGGCCCTCTCTGCTGATGACGGGGAAACCTGGCATATCCGTAAACTTCCCGGTGCGCAGGAGCATGAAAGTCCGGAACGCAGGAAAGACCTGCGCGGGGCAACACTCGGCTATGCGGTAGCCCGCCAGGCACCCAACGGCCTTATTCATTTGATCACATCGATGAATGAGCCAAATCTGCATTTTGCCATGAATGAACAGTGGATCCTCACCGGTGAGGACCCGCCTTCAGAAGAAGACATGATGTCTTCAAAAGCCACTTCAATCAAAGAGATAAAGCCATACAGTGAAAATAATGAACACGGTAAACCAGGTGCCGCATGGTCTGCCGGGATTGCCAATGACGGACGATATCTGCTGCACGGCGAAGCCACCTGCTTTTTCGCCAATGGCAAGAGACAGTGGCAGGCCACCTTCGAACTTGGCAAAAAGACAGGCAGAGAATCCTGCTGGACAGCCGATGGACAACTGTTATGGACGATGGATTATGGCTCCGATGGATTGAATCGCTGGACTCATTACTGGCCGAATGGACAAAAAAAAGCCGAATCAACCTGGCGTAATAAAAAATGCGAGGGCACGGCTTATTGGTGGAATGATGAAGGCGGGCTGATTGGGCAGGCAAATTTTAAAGACGGGAAACGTATCAATTAACTGAGCAAGACAGAGTGGAACCTGAACAAGAAATTTATAGTTTTAATGATAAGTAAATGCAATACTAATCATTATAAACTTTATGCAAAAACCTCAAAAGTTATGCTCCCGAACTTTGTTCGGGATTTCGGCATCTAAAGTTGTTGTTCGCGAGATCCTGAAACAAGTTCAGGATGACATTCCAGAAACAATCTTGCCCTGGCTGTAGTGCGGGGTTCAGGATGACATTTTGAATGTCGATTTTTTCTGATGTTCATCAAAAAAAGGAGAATAAACATGCGTTTTCACCTGATATGGTTTGCATCTCTCGCAGCTATTTTATTCGCAGGTTTTAGCGCCTGCCAGCCGGAAGAAAAAACACAGCAGTGGAATATCCTTTTTATCCTGGCTGATGATCTTGGCTGGAATCAGGTAGGATATCATGGTGTGGATTTCTATGAAACCGGCAATATCGACCAGATTGCTTCTCAGGGGATCTATTTTACCAATGCCTATGCTTCGGATCCGGTTTGCTCACCGACCCGGGCGGGCATCATGACCGGAAAACATCCCGCACGCTTGCATTTAACCGATTATATACCGGGGAGTCCCTATCCCTATGCCAGACTCTCCACGCCCAGACAGGTTGCTGCTCTTCCCCTGGAAGAAGTCACAATTGCTGAAAAACTGAAAGAAGGCGGTTATATCACCGGTCATTTCGGCAAATGGCATCTGAGTCCCGATAAAAATTATAAGCCCGGACGGCCATTCGATCCGGGGTCACAGGGCTTTGACGTTGTGTTGACAACCGTTAAACCTGAGCCGGATGCCGATCCGGAAAAAGATGCGCATCACACCATTGAAATCACCGATCATGCGCTGGATTTTATCGAAAAATACAAAGATAAACCATTCTTCTGTTACGTAGCGTATCACGCTGTTCATCGCCCGCTGCACGAACATGCCGACCTGATTGCCAAGTACAAAAACAAACCGGGTTCGGATCTTCCTGTAAATAATCCTATCATGGGAGCCATGATTGAACGTATGGATACCGGTATCGGCCAGCTCATCCAGAAATTGGCCGATTTGGGGCTTACGGATAAGACCATGGTAATTTTTTACTCCGATAACGGAGGTTTTGAGCAGCTGCAGGATCAGGCGCCGCTGAGAGGTGGAAAGGCAATGGTCTTTGAAGGGGGTATCCGGGTACCGCTGGCTATTAAATGGCCCGGGGTTATCTCAGCGGGACGCCGGTCGGAAGCCCTGGTCACGTCCGAAGACTTTTTTCCAACGATCATGGAAGCTACGGGGATCACTTACAGTAAAGAAAATCTTGATGGGTACAGTTTACTACCCATATTGAAGGGAACCGGTATGATAGCCCGGACGGCCCTGTTTTTCCATTATCCACACTATCATCACCTTGGGTATAAACCGTCCGGCGCCATTCGCCAGGGTGACTATAAATTAATTGAATGGTTTGAGCAAACCCTCACCAACACCGGAACCCAGGTCAACCTCTATAATCTGGAAGACGATATTGGTGAAGAACATGATCTTGCCGGACAAATGCCCGAAAAAGCGGCCGAAATGAGAAAAGAACTTCATGACTGGCAGGACCGCCTGAAGGTGCAGAAAATGACCGTTAATCCAAATTATGATCCGGCAAAGGCGAACTGGCGTTTCAAGGACAGCGAAAACGAATAAGAAGTATGAAACCACGAAGTTCACAAAGAACACGAAGAAAATTTCTGAATTAAATCATGAACAATTTAATTGATCATATGAGAGGCTTACAAAATAATTTAAAATGTAAAAATTTTTATACGAAGACGTCGTGACCTTCGTGCTCTTCGTGGTTTGATTAATAAATGAGGAGAAAGAATGCAGAAAGAGGAAGTCGAAAGACTTGAGCAGATAGCAACCGAATTACGGATCCAGGTGGTAAAAATGTTTGAGGCAGCCGGCAGTGGTCATGCCGGCGGTTCCATGTCTGTGGCCGAGATTATCTCCGTTCTGTACTTTAACCAGATGAGGATCAATCCGGATGACCCGAATGATCCGGACCGGGACCGTTTCGTCCTTTCCAAAGGACATTCATGTTTTACGCTATATGCGGCGTTGGCAAAAGTGGGTATCCTTGCGGAAGATGCCCTGTATCATCCCTATGAGGTGGACAGCCCGATCCAGGGCCATCCGGAACTGGGAATATGTCCGGGGATTGATATGGGGACCGGCGCGCTCGGCCAGGGATTATCTGCCGGTATCGGAATGGCGCTGGCGGCACGCATGCAAAAGAGGGATTTCAGAGTGTATGTAGTGATCGGAGACGGCGAAGCCAATGAAGGGATGGTCTGGGAGGCCACCATGCTGGCTCCCAAATACAAACTGGATAATCTGGTCGCGATTCTCGACTACAATAAAATTGCCCTTACCGGACCGATTGAGGAAACCATCCCATTAGAACCGGTTGTCGATAAATGGAAGGCATTTAACTGGCATGTACTTGAGGCCGACGGCCATTCGGTGGAAGAGCTGCTCGTTGCCCTGGAAAAAGCAAAAGAAATAAAGGGCAAACCAACAATGATTATAGCCCACACCGTAAAAGGGAAGGGTATGTCCTTAATTGAAGGGATGCGAAACTCGCATGCGATGGCAAAATTCAGCCATGACGATGCCACTATGACAATCAAAGAACTTATGAGCGAGTGATCCGGGCTGTTTCTTGTCTGAAAAAAAATTCTGAGTATCATTTGATACTAACTATAAATAATGGAGTTGTAAAATATGTCAGATGTATTAGTTCCACGAAATATTGTTGGCAGCACTCTCGCGGAAATAGCAGAAAAGGATCCGGCGGTTGTGGTGCTCGACGCTGATTTTTATACCTGCACGATTACTGAAGAATACAAGGATAGATTTCCGGATAGATTTGTAGAGGTCGGTATTGCTGAACAGAATATGATGGGTATTGCAGCCGGACTTGCGACAGCGGGCATGAAGCCGTTTGCCTCGGCGCTGGCTGCTTTTTGTACAAGGCGGGCCTGTGATCAGGTTACGACCTCAATCGCATTACAGAATTTAAATGTCAAGATTCTCGGTGTTTATCCGGGCTTATTTGTCGGCAAGAACGGAGGTTCACATCAGGCACTTGAAGATATTGCCATTACCCGGGCCATTGCCAGAATGTCCGTCGTCCAGCCGGCCGATGCCTGGGAACTGATGGAGGTGCTTCATTTCGCGGTCCGGCATACCGGTCCAATGTATATCCGTATTTCCCGGGAGCCGACACCGCGTTATATACCAGACAATTACACATTTCAGTTGGGAAAATCTTCACTGCTGCGTCAGGGAACCGACCTTACCATCATGACTTATGGTGAATTGATTGCGGATACACTTGAGGCAGCGGAATTCCTTTCTTTTAAACATGGCATCAAGGCCAGAGTTCTGAATATGAGTTCCCTTAAACCCATAGATACGAAAGCAGCGCTTCAGGCCGCCAGGGAAACGGACTGTATTATAACTGTAGATAATCATAATATTATCGGCGGACTTGGCTCGGCAGTTGCTGAATATCTGAGTGAGGTTCATCCCACACGTGTTAAAAGAATCGGCGTACGGGATGTTTTTGGACGATCCGGATCAAACCAGGAGATGAAACGGAAGTTCGGTCTGTCGGCTGAAGATATTGCCGTCCAGATCCTGGATTATCTTAATTAATCTACTCAGTCGCTTGAGGTATTCGCTGCACACAGGAATATCCCACCGGGATGACAATGTAGTATGTAATGTTATTATTTTGTCTCAAAATTATATAATGATTCGATTCCAACGTTACTAAAGGTGATTTTATGATTCAGAAGAGATTCGATGGCGTGATTGTTCCGATGATTACGCCGGTTGACAAACAGGGTAGGATTGATTTAGGGGCGGCGGAAAAAATTGTCGAGCATCTGGTTTCTCACCATACCCATCCATTCATCCTCGGTACCACAGGTGAATCTGCTTCTGTCCCTGAGTCGTATCGCAGTGAATTTGTAAAAGCAATGGTTAACACCACCGGCCGGCGTGCCCTTACATATGCAGGTATATCCGGTAATTGTCTGGAAACGGCAATTGATTCCGCCAATAGATATTTTGAACTGGGTGTCGATGCGGTTGTGGCCCATGCACCCGGATATTATCCGGTTCGTGATGAACAAATTCTGTATTACTATGAACGCCTGCTGGAACAAATCGACGGACCGCTTATCTTGTATAACATACCGTCTGTAACAAACCTATCGCTTTCTCTTGATATTGTTGAAGAATTAAGTCACCACCCTAAAGTGGGCGGTTTTAAGGATTCTGAACAAAACCGGGACCGTCTGGCAAAGGCATTAAAATTATGGGTGGGAAGAGAAGATTTCTCATATTTTACAGGGTGGGCGGCTGTATCGGCTGAGACAATCCTCAATGGCGGTGTCGGGATGGTACCCAGTGCTGGCAATCTGTTTCCCGGTGTTTTCAGTGAGCTTTATAAAGCCGCAAAGGCCGGTGAAAGGGATAAAGCGATTAACCTTCAGAAGGATGCTGATCAGATTGGCTTTGCCTATCAGGATGGCTTTATTTTGTCTGAAGCGCTTAGTTCACTGAAATTTATGATGCATGAATTGGGTCTTTGCGGCCCCCATGTTTTACCCCCCCTCAAAGAACTGGACAATGAGAAAAAAAAATTGGTGATGGACAGATTTCATCAGTTTAAAGATAAATATCTGTTGAATGACTAATCAGGCTTTGCGATGAGGTCAAATCTTAAACCACTGATTGCTGTCACCATGGGTGATCCGGCCGGGATAGGGCCTGAGATTGCCGCAAAGGTATTCGAAAACAACGATATTTATAAAAAATGCCGCGCACTGGTTGTCGGAGATATACCGGTAATGGAGGAGACCGTCACCAGAGCAGGAGATCCAATAAAGATCAGAAAAATTCTGACTCCGGCTGAGGGCCTGTATAAAAAAAACGTGCTGAATGTCCTGCAGGCCGGGATGCCGTCCGCTAAGGTCTGCGAACCCGGCAAAGTATCTGCTGCCGCAGGGCAGGTGGCATTCGCGGCCATAAAAAAAGCGATCCAACTTGCCCAAAACGGTGAAATCGCTGCCATTGTCACTGGCCCGATCCACAAAGCGTCTCTTAATTTAGCCGGACATGCCTTTGCCGGTCATACAGAAATATTTGCACATTTTACACACACGCGCAAATATGCCATGCTGCTTGTCCATGGTAACCTGAGGGTTGTCCATGTTTCAACCCATGTTTCTCTCCGCCGGGCATGTGACCTGGTTAAGAAGAAACGTATTCAGGATGTCATCTTTCTTTTACATGAAGCCTGTCTTCATTTCGGGATCAGCCGGCCGCGGATCGGAGTCGCCGGTTTGAATCCGCATGCCGGTGACAGCGGGCTGTTCGGCAGCGAAGAAGAAATGGAAATTGAACCGGCCATACGGGCGGCAAAACGTGCTGGCATAAATGTGGAGGGGCCAATACCTGCAGATACGCTTTTTTCCAAAGCAAGGGGTGGAAAATACGATGGATGTGTAGCGATGTATCACGACCAGGGACATATTCCCTTCAAATTTGATGGCTTTGAGTGGGATGAAATGACGGGTACTATGAAAAGTGTACGTGGCGTGAATATTACCCTCGGCTTACCGATCATACGTACGTCAGTCGATCATGGTACCGCCTTCGATATTGCCGGCAAAGGTATCGCCCATGCGGATGCACTGCAGCTGGCCATCGACTACGCGATCAGGATGGCCCGCTATAGGGCTGAGCACAAATGAT
>Ga0307424_1001314_pt1 | contig 13179 bp, 10 predicted proteins | sample SalMarWE160320MG_FD_202157 | JGI IMG/M metagenome (GOLD analysis project Ga0307424, IMG submission 202157) | Salt marsh sediment microbial communities from the Plum Island Ecosystem LTER, Massachusetts, United States - WE1603-20 | ecosystem: Environmental > Aquatic > Marine > Intertidal zone >... | reverse complement strand
GCCGTCCCCTCCCCGGTGCACCACGCGGACGGCGCCCGGCGGATCCAGGGCCAGGGTGAGGCTCCGCACCAGGAGGTCGGGTTCGGCGCGCATCTCGATGCCGGATTCCGGGTCCAGTCCCCAGGCCCGGGCCGCCTCCCGGGCGGCCGGGGCCGCCCCCTCGGTGGGGAAGTGCGAGGGGTCGAGTTCCCCCAGGCGGGCCAGGCCGAATTCCAGGTCCCAGGGCTCGACCTCGTGCAGGTCCAGGACCGAGGCCACCTCGGCCCGGGCGTCCTCGTAGGCCTTCCGGGTGAACCGCTCGAACTCGTCCAGGAGCCCCACCGCCCGGGCCCGGTCCTGTTCGCACAGGTGGAACGCCACCGAGGGGAACCCGGTGTCGAGCAGGGTCCGGGTCAGGAGTTCGCGCCGGCGGATGAGTTCCCGGAGGTCGTCCTGGATCGCTTCCCCCAGGGGGGCGAGGGCGAACCAGGCGGCCTCGCGCAGGTCGCGATCGGGTTCGTGTCGCAGGATCCGGCGCAGGTCGGCCCGGGTGGCGTCCCGGCCGCCCACGGTGGGCCGGAAGGCGCTCATCCGCTCCAGCAGATCGTGGACCAGGGGGTAGAGATCGGGGTGGGTCTCGACCACGGTCTGGAGCGCCCACAGCCGGTGGAGTTCCAGGTGCCGGGCCTGCTCCGGGGTGGGACCCAGGCTCCGGGCCGCCTCCACCCGCGCCGGGTAGTCGAGTTCCAGGAGGATCCCCGCCCGGCGGGAGGCCAGCGCTTCCGGATCCCAGGGGAGGGGGGCCCCGGAGGTCGCCGCCTCCCGGTTTTCCAGGGCGTGGCGGGCCAGGTGCTTGGCCCGCTGCTCCATGCCCTCGAAGAACTTCCACTCGGTTTCCGGGATCACCTGGGCTCCTTGGCCGGGGGTTCGGGGGGCCGCCGGGCCGCCGTTCGGGGCCCGCTCGGACCGGACCGTCGAGTGTAGCAGGCCCCGCCGGGACCGGCCCGGGGCCACACCGGCCGCCCCGGGCCGCCCCCACGGGACCCTGGGCAATTTCCCCCGATACCCGCCACAAGCCAGGATTCCATTCAAGTCCCCGGGTCCCTACCCGATACCTGGGTTGTGGCCGCAAGGCCCCGGCGGCACGGAGGCGTCCGGTGAGGCGCCGCAGCCGCCACGCGTTTTATGTAGCGTCCCTTCCCCCCCAGGAACGCTACTGTGCGGCCCCTGGGCTTCCGCCCGGGGGTCGCTTTTTTTGTGCTCTGCCCCGCCGGTCTCCTGGGTATCATCACCCGTCGGTGTCGGAAGGGCCCGGAGGATCTCCGGGCCGGTTCGTTTCACCCCGGAGCAAGGCGCATGAACGACGAGCAGCATCCCAGGGCGGTGGTGGTCACCCACGGCGGCGCGGGCGGCCCCCGGGAGCATTCCGACGGCTGCGAGCGGGCGGCGGACCGCGGCCTGGAGGAACTGCGCCGCGGGGCCCAGGCCCTGGACGCGGTGATCGAGGCCACCAAGGTCATGGAGGACGACCCGCGCCTGAACGCGGGCACCGGGTCCAACTACCGGATGGACGGGGCGACCATCGAGATGGACGCCGCGGTCATGGACCACCGGCTCCGCTTCGGCGCGGTGGCGGCCCTGCAGCGGGTGCAGTACCCGGTGACGGTGGCGGCCATGGTCCTGGAGTCCCCCCACCTGCTCCTGGTCGGGGACGGGGCCACCGCCTTCGCCCGCCTGCGCGGGGTGCCGGACTACGACCCCTCCAGCGAACGGGCCCGGGAACGCTACGCCAAGGTGCGGCAGTTCTTCGCCGAGGGCGGGACCGGCGAGGACTTCGTCCCCTGGAAGGAGCGCGATCCGTCCCGGTACTGGAACTTCAGCGCGGACCTGCAGGACACGCTCCTGGCCCTGGCCGGGCCCTCGGACACGGTGGGCGCGGTGGCCCGGGACGCCGAGGGGCGCTGCTCGGCCGCCCTCAGCACCGGCGGCACCTCGGTCATGATGCGCGGCCGGGTGGGGGACACCCCGGTGATCGGAGCCGGCCTGTACGCCGGCCCCCACGGCGCCGCCGCCTCCACCGGGGACGGCGAGGAGATCATGCGCCTGGTCCTGGCCAAGCAGGTCTACGACTGGATGGCCGCGGGGGTTCCGGCCCAGGAGGCGGTGGAGCGGGGAATCGCCCTGGTGCCGCCGGCCTACACCGTGGGCCTGATCGCGGTCTCCCGGCGCGACCACGGGGTGGCCGACAACCGCACCATGCCCTCGGCGGTCCGCCCCCTGGATTGAGCCTCCGGGGTACAATACGGACATGACCGATCCCAGGGACCTGGTGGCCGGCCAGATCGACTACTACCGCGCCCGCGCCCCCGAGTACGACCAGTGGTTCCTGCGCCAGGGGCGCTACGACCGCGGCCCGGAGTTCCGCGCCCGCTGGTTCGCCGAGGTGGACGCGGTGCGCGCGGCCCTGGCCGGGAGCGGGATCGGGGGCCGGGTGCTGGAACTCGCCGCCGGCACCGGGCTCTGGACCGAGCGGTTGCTGCTCCAGGCCGAGCACGTGACCGCGGTCGACGCCTCGCCGGAGGTCCTGGCCCTGAACCGCGCGCGGACCGGGACGGAACGGGTCACCCACGTCCTGGCCGATTGTCTCTCCTGGGAACCCCCGGAACGCTACGACGCGGTGTTCATGGGTTTCTGGCTCTCCCACGTGCCTCCGGAGCGGTTCGAGATTTTCTGGCGGGAGGTGGTGGCCCGGGCCCTGGTCCCGGGGGGGCGTGTGTTCTTCGTGGATTCCCGGTACGATCCGACCTCGACCGCCCGGGACCACGTGCTGGAAGGCGAGAACGCCACCTCGGTGACCCGGGTGCTCGAGGACGGACGCCGGTTCCGCATCGTGAAGGTCTTCTACCGCCCGCAGGAGCTGGAGGCGCGGTGTCGGGGGCTCGGGTTCGCCATCCCGGTCCGGGAGACGGCGTCGTTCTTCATCTACGGCTCGGGGATCCGGTCCGCCGGCGCGGGTTGAGCGGCGCACCCGCCCGGTCCGCCGGCTTCCGGTTCCGCGGCCCGCAATCCCATGGGAGACCGTCATGAGCATGCAGACCGCCCCCCTTCCCCCCTATCTCTACAACGGGGCGCGCTCCATGGTGCGCCTGCACGAAAAGCACCTCCGGGACTTCCTGGACACCTGGCTCCGAGCCCGGGAGGCGGGGATCCAGCTTCCCGAGACCACCGATCCCTCCTATGCGAGCCTGGACGCGCTCTTGTTCCACGTGCTGGCCTGCGGCCGGGGCTACATGGCCTGGATGTGCCAGGTGCTGGGCCTGCCCGATCCGGAGATCCGGCCCGCCCCCAAGCCGGAGGAGATCGCGAGCCAGGCCTCGGACTACCTGGAGCACGTGGTGGACCGCTGGCGGACGCCGCTGGCCGGGGTCGCCGAGGAGCGGTTCAACGAGGAATACCCCTCGCGCTGGAAGGTGACCTACTGCGTGGACGCCATGATGGAGCACGCGGTCATGCACCCCATCCGCCACGCCTACCAGCTTCAGGACCTTCTGGACCAGCGCGCTTCGGGGTAGCAAACCGGGCGGCTACTCGGCCGGAAGCGTCGACTGCAGGAGCCACCAGTGGAAGACCCGGGCTCCGGCAGCGTCCACCCGGATCTCCAGGTTCCGGCCGATCGAGGCGTGGACGGCGCTTTCCGGCACGAACACCCACGGCTCGTGGAAGTGGGTCTCGTCCCGGGGAACGGCCAGGGTGTCCGACCAGTCTGCGATCCGCACCACGGCCCGGACGGGACGGGCGGAGGCGGTGCGGGCCACCAGGATCGCGGCGCGGTCGAGTTCCGCGTGCAGGGTGAAGGTGACGGGGCCGGCCAGATCCCGGCCGCCTTCCATGGCCGGGGACCCACGCTGGGGGAACCCGAGGTTCCGGACCAGGGTGAGCCCCTGGGGCTGGAGCGAGCGGAAGCGGTGTGCGGCCTCGGATTGCAGGTCGGCCAGGTCCAGCCCGTCCATCACCTTCCGGTCGCGGCGGCCGGCGGCCGATCCGTGTTCCCGCGGGCGGTTTCCCAGGTCGCCATCCGGCCACACCGCGGGATCGCCGTCCGGCCAGGAGAGTTCCCGCACCTCGAAGGTCTGGCTGGGGCTCCGGGTGGCCCCGGGCTCCAGGGCCCACACCCGCTTGCGGGCCCAGTCGGTGCCGGCCAGGTAGGGCATCCAGGCCGGGACCACCGCGGCGTAGGCGGGCCGCCTCTCCGGAGGGAGCCGGTCCATCACTTCCCACATCGCCCCTTCGCCGTGGCGGTAGGCCCCGGCGAAGGCCGGGGTGACCAGCCCCACCAGGTCCACCACCGGCCGCCCGCCCAGGAAGGCGATGGCCCCTACGTCGTGGGTGGCCACCCGCGTGCCCTCGGGAAGGTGGTCGTGGATCCAGCGGGCCACCTGCACCTGGGTCCCGGCCATGCGCTCGCACTCCCCGCGATAGAGCCAGCGCGTGGTGGCGCGCAGGCCGCGCGGGGTGGTCCAGATCCCGCCCACCAGGACGGCGAGGACCAGGAGGCCGGCCGCCGGGCGCAGGAAGGGACTCAGCCGGCGGAGTGGTGCGGGGCGGGTCCGGCGGGCCGCGGTGTCGGCGGAGCCGGGTCCGGCGGCCTCTCCCCGGGCGGTGGGGCTCCCGGTCCGCTTGGACGCCGTTCCGAACCAGCCGGCCACCGCCGCGGTGACCAGGAGCGGGTAGGCGGGGACGAGGTAGCGGTAGAACTGCGCGTCCCAGGCGTTGGCGGCCAGGGCCAGGAGCGAGGCGGGGATCCAGAGCACCAGGGGCCCGCGGGCCTTCTTGCGGAAGACGGCGAGCACGGCGCCGCCGCCCAGGAAGAGGACCCACATCCACGCGGTCCAGGCCGAGGGCCGGGTGAGATCGGTCAGCACCCCGGCCGGCGGCTGGGGGCGGGCGCCGGTGAGCCCGAACCCCAGGGCCCGGGCGGCGAAATAGGGCAGGCGGGGAAGGAAGGAGCCGCGCACCTCGGGATTCGGTTCCGTCCAGAGCGCCTTGGCCGCCCAGCCCGAGGCCGGGCCGCCGGTGAGGATCCAGGGGAGGAGCAGGGTGAAGGCGGCGGCCATCAGGACCGCGGCCTGCGCGGCGCGCGAGGGGGGAACCGCGAAGCGGTCGGGGACGCGCTTGCGACGCCGGGCGGCCCAGAGCCAGAGCAAGGTGGCCAGGGCCAGCGCGGCGCCCTCGGGACGGACCAGGGCCAGGAGCGCCAGCCAGAGGATGGAGCCGCCGGTCAGGGCCAGGGCCCAGCCCAGGAGCGCGGCGCCGTAGAGTCCGGTCTCCATGCCGTTCCAGGAGCCGAAGAGCCAGACCGGGGTGAGGGCGCAGAGCACGGCGGGAATCCAGGCCGCGGCCTGCCCCACGCCGTGTCGCCGGGCCAGCCGGTGGGCGAGGAGGAAGGTGAGGGCGGCGGCCAGGGTGTCGAAGAGAAAGGCCGCGGTGGGGAGCGCGGTGGTGTCGGGCGCGTGAAAGAGCTTGAGCACGAGGGCGGCCGCGGTGAGAAGGGCCCACCAGAGCGGGCTGGTCGCCCCGCCGGAGTGCGGGTCCCCGGGGAAGTAGGACCCCACGTGCCCGGCGGCGGCGGTGCGGGCGTACTGCAAGTAGATGTAGGCGTCGTCCAGGGGCGGTGTGGGCGGGTGGCCGCGCGAGGCCAGGGAGAAGGCGGCCGCACCCAGGGAGCCCGCGGCCACCAGCGCGATCAGGACCGAGGTGAGGCGTGCCATGTCCGGGGAGCTTAGCCCGCCCGGCGCCGTCGTGACCACCGGAGGGCGTAGGCCGCGAGGTTGACGGCCACCACCCCGATTCCCAGGACGATCTGGAGTTCCCGGGTCAGATCGGCCGGATACACGATGGGAAGCACGTAGTGCTGGATGAACCCGCCCGGGTAGCCGCTTTGGCCGGCCAGGCTCCGGAGCCGGTTCTCGAGCGGGGTGAGGGGGCAGATCCAGCCTCCGAACTCGATGGCCGCGCCCCAGAGGCAGGCGGGAAGGTGGATCCAGATGAGGCGGCGCCAGCGGAGCGCCAGGAACCCGCCGGCCACCACGAAGATCACGAAGAGGAAGTGGAGGAACACGATGGCGTCGGCCAGGAAGCGGTAGGGCATGGATTTTCCCTGGAGGGCGCGCGCCTTGCATGCGAGAACGCCTGATCCGGCCCGGCCGGGTGCCCGCCGAGGTAGGCGTTCAGAGACGGCCCAGGCTAAGCTGGGTTCATGGTAGAGGAAGGCGCGGGGGGCCCTCAACGCGAACGGAGGCCGGAGGAGTCCGGGCTGCGCGTGCGGGAGTACGGGCGTTCCGGCCCCCGGGTGATCCTGCTCCACGGCGGTCCCGGGGCCATGGGCACCCTGGCTCCGGTGGCCCGGGAACTGGCGGCCGCGTTCCGGGTCCTGGAGCCGCTGCAGCGGCGGAGCGGGGGCCCGGGCGGTGGCGCGTCCGGGCAGGGTGGTGAAGGCGCGCCGCTCACCGTGGCCCGCCACGTGGACGACCTGCACCGGGTGGTGACCGGGTGGTGCGGGGGCGAGCGCCCGGCGATGCTCGGCCATTCCTGGGGGGCGATGCTGGCTCTCTGTTACGCGGCGGCCCGCCCGGGGAGTGCGCGCTCGCTGGTGCTGGTGGGGTGCGGAACGTGGGACCGCGCCGCGCGGGAGGCGCTGCGGGCCGAGCGCGAGCGGCGGATGACCCCGGAGTTGCGGGCGCGTCTCCTGGGACTGGCGGCCGCGGTTCCGGATCCCGACCGGCGGCTGGAGCGGATGGGGGATCTGTTCCTGCCCGTCGATTCGGTGGATGCGGTGGCGGAGCCGCCGGAGCCGGGGGAGGTCGCCTTCGACGAACGCGCCTATCGGGAAACCTGGAGCGACATGATGCGGCTCCAGGCGGAGGGGGTCTACCCTGCGGTCTTCACGGCCGTCACCGGGCCGGTGCTGATGGTGCACGGGGCCGGGGACCCGCATCCCGGGCGGATGATCGAGAAGGGGCTGCGGGCGTTCATCCCGCACCTGGAGTACCGGGAGCTGGACCGCTGCGGCCACTATCCCTGGCTCGAGCGCGGGGCGCGGGAGGCCTTCTTCCGCCTGGTGCGGGAGCGTTTAGCGGGTTAGGTCGGGGAAATGCGGAGGCCGCTGGATTGCCGAGTACACATGCCGAGCCGATCCGCGAGTTCGCGCGGCTAGCGGGCGCCTGCGCGGGCTCGCTCTCATACCGGGTCCGGCTCGGCCAGGTTCCAGGCCCCGGCCAGCCAGGCTTCGAAGCCGCCGGCCGGGGTGAGGTCGGTGAACACCGCGTCGGCTCCGGCCCGCTTCAGGTCCTCGGCGGTGGCCCAGCCGGTGGTCACCCCCGCGGCCAGATACCGGTTGGCGCGGGCCGCCTGCATGTCGCTCACCGTGTCCCCCACCAGCGCCACGTCGGGGGGTGCAATCTTCGTTCCCGTGGTTGCCTCGGCCCGCTCCCGGGCCAGGCGGGCCAGGTCGGCCCGGTCGGTGGCGTCGCTTCCGAACCCGCCGAAGGCGAAGTAGCGGTTGAGCCCGAACGGCTCCAGCTTGATCCGCGCTCCCTGTTCCAGGTTGCCGGTGACCAGGGCCAGCACCAGCCGCCGGTCGGCGGCCAGGCGCGGCAGGAGTTCCAGCACCCCGGGGCAGGGAGTCTTGCCCTCGGACTCGGCCACCGTGACCTGCAGGTGACGATAGAACGACCGGTCCAGCTCCTCGCGCCGCCGCTCGAAATCAGCGGCGGGGATCTCCAGGGCCCGCGCCATCTCCTCGTGGATCACCCGATCGGTGCTCCCCGCGAAGTGCACCTCGCGCACCCGGGGAAAGTCCTCCAGGTTCCGGCCGAAGGTCTCGGCGAAGGCGCGCTCCAGGGCCAGCCGCCCCATCCCCTGGCCGCCCACCAGGGTGCCGTCGATGTCGAAGAGGACGAGATGCATGGGGCGAGTATACCGTGTTCGTCCCTGCCCGGTTCGGGTTCCGCCTCTGCGGGTGCGTTGCCGTTCCGTGACGTGTCGGCGAGGCGACCTACCACGGGCGCGCAGTACACGTGACCGCGCGCGGCGTGATCGGATGGATGCGCCGGGCCGGAACCGCTCCGCGGCCGGGATCCGGGATCCACTCCTTCCGCCCCCGTAGGGGGTTCTCGAAACCCGTATCCCCGTGGCATCCTAGAACCGCGCTGGTCGTTTCCGGCCGGCGCGTTTTTCCGGGCGGTTTTTCCAGGGATCCGGGAGAGCCGGGATCGGGAGGACCCCCGCGGAGGCCGAGGCTTGCCCATCCCGTCGCCGTTCCATCCTCGGACCCAGCAGCACTGCACCAGCCTTCTCTGGAAGGACTGGGCCGGCTACTACGCCGTGCGCTCGTTCGATACCTACATGGAGCGGGAGTACTTCGCCTTCCGCCAGGCCTCGGGCATGATCGACGTGACGCCCCTCTTCAAGTACGAGGTGTACGGGCCGGACGCCGCCGCCTTCCTCTCCCGGGTCATGGTCAAGGACATCGCCAAGCTCAAGACCGGCCAGGTCACCTATTGCTGCTGGTGCGACGACGACGGGAAGGTGGTGGACGACGGCACGGTGAGCCGCCTGGAAGACGACTACTTCCGGGTCACCGCGGCCGAGCCGGCCCGGGCCTGGCTCGAGCGCTACACGCGGGGCTACGCCGTCACCGTGGAGGACTCCACCGCCCGCCTGGCCGCCCTCTCCATCCAGGGGCCGACCTCGCGCGATGTGCTCCGCGCCCTGGCCGGGAGTTCCGTCGACGCGCTGAAGTTCTTCCGGCTCACCCGGGCCACCGTCGACGGCCTGGACGTCATCGTCTCCCGGACCGGCTACACCGGCGACCTGGGCTACGAGATCTGGGTGGACAGCCGAGACGCGGTGGTCCTCTGGGACGCCGCCCTCTCGGCGGGCAAGCCCTACGGGCTCCTCCCTGCCGGCCTCGACGCCCTGGACGTGACCCGGGTCGAAGCCGGGTTCCTCATGAACGGGGTGGACTACTACAGCGCCCACCACTGCCTGATCGAGTCCAGGAAATCGACCCCGTACGAACTGGCCCTGGGCTGGACGGTGAACCTGGACCGCGAGACCTTCAACGGCCAGGCCGCCCTGCGCCGGGAACACGCGGTGGGCCGCCGGCGCGCCTTCGTGGGCCTGGTCGTCGACTGGGACGAGTTCGAGGCGCACTTCGCGCGCCGCGGGCTTCCCCCCGAGGTTCCCCCCGGGGCCTGGCGCACCCCGGTGCCGGTCTACGACCGGGACGGGAAGCAGATCGGCCAGGCCACCAGCGGGGCCTGGTCGCCCATCCTGAAGCAGAACCTGGCCCTGGCCACGGTGCGCGGCGGCTACGGGAAGCCGGGCACCGAACTGCGGATCGAGGTCACGGTGGAGTACGAACGGAAGCGGGTCCGGGCCACGGTGGTGAAGAAGCCCTTCTTCGACCCGGATCGGAAGCGTGCGTGATGGCCACCACCTATGACGCGGTCATCGTGGGCGGAGGGCACAACGGGCTGGTGTCGGCGGCCTATCTGGCCAAGGCGGGGCGGAAGGTCCTGGTCCTGGAGCAGCGCCACGTCCTGGGGGGCGCGGCCACCAGCGAGGAACTCCACCCCGGCTTCACCTTCTCGGTCTTCTCCTACGTGGTCAGCCTCTTCCGTCCCCACATCATCCGCGAACTGGAACTGGCCCGGCACGGTCTGGAGATCATCCCTCTGGAGGCCTCGTTCCTGCCGCTCCCGGACGGCGACTCGCTCTGCCGGTGGGCCGATCCCCATTTGACCCGGCAGGAGATCGCCCGCTTCAACCCCCGGGATGCCGAGGTCTATCCCGAGTTCGGCCTGGCCATGCGGAAGATGGCCCACTTCGTGAAGTCGATCATCGACCAGCCGGCCCCGGACATCGGATCGCTCAAGCCCCGCGATCTGGCCCAGCTCCTGCGCCTGGGGAAGCACTTCCAGAGCCTGGATCCCGAACTCATGCATATCCACCTCAAGATGCTCACCATGAGCGCGGTGGATTTCCTGGACCAGTGGTTCGAGTCGGGGGTGCTGAAGGCGCCGATGTCGGTGAGCGGAATCATCGGCACGTTCCTGGGCGTGCGCTCGCCGGGGACCGCCTACGTGCTGCTCCACCACTACATGGGGGAGATCGACGGCGCCTTCCGGGCCTGGGGGTTCTCCAAGGGCGGCACCGGCGGCTTGAGCTTCGCCATCGCCGACGCGGCCCGGGCCCTGGGGGCGGAGATCCGCACCGAGGCCCGGGTGGAGCGGATCCGGGTCAAGAACGGCAAGACCACCGGGGTCGTGCTGGCCGGGGGCGAGGAGATCGCCGCCCGCGCCGTGCTCTCCAGCGTGGATCCGCGCCTCACCTTCCTGGGCATGGTGGGGGAGGAGCACCTGGATCCGGAGTTCACCACCGCCATCCGGCGCTACAAGCTCCGCGGCAGCTCGGGCAAGGTGAACCTGGCCCTGGACGCGTTCCCGGAGTTCACCTGCCGGCCCGGGAACGGGCCCCACATGCGCGGCGACATCGCCATCGCCCCCGGCATCGACTACCTGGAGCGGGCCTACGACCAGGCCAAGTACGGCGCGTTCAGCGAGCGCCCGTACCTCAACATCGTGATCCCGTCCCTGGTGGATCCCACCGTGGCCCCGCCGGGGAAGCATGTCCTCTCCGCCTTCGTGCAGTACGCGCCGTACAACCTGGCCACCGGCCCCGAGAGCTGGCCCGAGCACCGCGAGGCCTTCGGTGAGGCGGTGATCGACACCATCCAGGAATACTGCCCGCGGATCCGGGACCTCATCCTCTACAAGCAAGTGCTCACCCCCTGGGACATCGAGCAGCAGGTGGGGCTCAGCGAGGGGAACATCTTCCAGGGGGAACTCAGCCTGGAGCAGCTCCTCTTCCTGCGCCCGGCCCCGGGCTGGGGGCGCTACCGCACCCCGGTGGACGGACTCTGGATGTGCGGCTCGGGGGCGCACCCCGGGGGCGGGATCATGGGCGCCCCCGGGGAACTCGCGGCCAAGGCGCTGCTCCGGTCGAGGTCGATATGACGGGCGAGACCACGCGGACCGCAGGCGGAACCGGCAGGAGCGCAGCGAACGGCACCCCGGACGTCACCGTGATCGGGGCCGGAGTGAACGGCCTCACCGCGGCCGCGCTCTTGGCCAAGGCGGGGCGGCGGGTGCTGGTCCTGGAGCGGCGAGAAGCGATCGGCGGGCTGGCGGCCAGCGAGGAGTTCCATCCCGGGTACCGCACCGCCGGCGTGCTCCACGACACCACCGGCTTCCGCGAGGGGGTGGCGGACGCGTTGGCGCTGGCCCGCTACGGGCTGGTGCGGCATCCGGAGCCGCTCCCGGTGTGGGCGGCGACCGCGCCCGGCTCCGGGATCCTCCTCCACCACGACCCGGGTCGCGCCGCGGCCGTGCTGGGGGCGCAGTCGGAGGCCGACGCCGCGGCCTACCGGCGCTACCGCGGGTTCCTGAACGAGGTGGCCCCGGTGGTGCGGCGGGTGCTGGACGCGCCGCCCCCGGACCCTGTCCGGATGACCGGCCGGGGCGCCTGGCCGCTCCTGGGCACGGCCCTGGCCTTCCGGCGCCTGGGCCGGAAGACCCTGATGGAGATCCTGCGGGTCGCCCCCATGTGCGTGGCCGACTGGATGAACGAGCACTTCGAGACCGAGGCGATCAAGGTGGCGCTCGCCCTGCCCGCGGTGGCCCCGACCTTCGCCGGCCCCTGGTCCCCGGGGACCGCGGCCAACCTGCTGCTCCACGAGTGCGCGGCCGCGGGCTCGGTCCAAGGCGGCCCGGCCGCGGTGGTGCGGGCCCTGGAAGCGGCCGCCCGCGCCCACGGCGTCGTCATTCGCACCGGCGCCGCGGTCGAGGCGATCGAGGTCTCCGGCGGCGCGGTGACCGGCGTGCGCCTGGCCGGGGGCGAGGTGGTGGGCACCACGACGGTGGCCGCGTCCTGCGATCCCCGGCATACCTTCCTGGACCTGGTTCCCAGCCGGGAGATCCCGTACCGGCTGGAGCACGGCGTGCGCCACGTGCGCGGCGAGGGCCTGGCCGCGGCGGTGCATCTGGCGGTGCGGGGCCCGGTGGCGTTCCCCGGCGCGGACGGGGAACCCGTGGCCCTCGCGCGGATCGGCACCACCCTGGACGGTATGGAGCGGACGTTCGATCCGGTCAAGTACGGCCAGCTCCCCGAGACCCTGACCCTGGACGCCTACGTGCCCACGGTGGAGGACCCCTCGCTGGCCCCCGAAGGGTGCAACGTGATCTCGGTGCTGGCCTACTTCGTGCCCTACGACCTCCACGCCGGCTGGAACGAGGCGGCGCGCGCCGCGGTGGGCGACCGGGTGGTGGCCGCCCTGGCCGGCGCCCTGCCCGATCTGACCGGGCGCATCGAGGCCCGTCAGGTGCTGGCCCCGCCGGACCTGGAAACCCGCTACGGGGCGGTGCGGGGCCATCTCTTCCACGGGGACCACGCCCTGGACCAGCTCCTCTTCCGCCCCGTCGCCGAGTGCGCGCAGTACCGGACCCCGGTGGCGGGACTGGTCTTGTGCGGGAGCGGGAGCCATCCCGGAGGCGGCGTCACCGGCGCCCCGGGAGCGCTGGGGGCGAAGGCGATCCTGGGTTGAGCACGCCGTGACCGCGTCGCCACCGGAACCTCTCCCTGCCGGAACCGGACAGCATCACCGCTGGCTCCTGGTCGTCGCCGTCCTCGCCCTCCTCCTCTTCTGCCTCGCCTTCCAGGGCCTGCGCGGCCTGTGGGAACCGGACGAGGGGCGCTACACCGCGGTGGCGGTCCAGATGCTGCGGACCGGGGACTGGATGCACCCCATGCTCCACCCCGAGGAGCCGCTCTGGACCAAGCCGCCCTTGACCTACTGGGCGGTGGCGGCCAGCCTGCGGGCCTTCGGCCGGAACGCATTCGCGGCGCGCCTCCCCAACGCGCTCGCCCTCTTCGCCACCGTGCTCCTGGTGGCCGGGCTGGGGCGCACCTTCACCCCGCGCCGGCCGTGGCTTCCGGCCCTGGTTTACGCCACCTTTCTCCTGCCCGCTGGAGCCAGCAACTTCATCACCACCGATACCCTGCTCACCTTCTGGGAGGTCCTGGCCGTGGCCGCCTTCGCCCGGGCGGCCTGGGGCGGAGAACGCCCGGGCCGGACGGGAT
>Ga0307424_1001310_pt1 | contig 13193 bp, 12 predicted proteins | sample SalMarWE160320MG_FD_202157 | JGI IMG/M metagenome (GOLD analysis project Ga0307424, IMG submission 202157) | Salt marsh sediment microbial communities from the Plum Island Ecosystem LTER, Massachusetts, United States - WE1603-20 | ecosystem: Environmental > Aquatic > Marine > Intertidal zone >... | reverse complement strand
GATTCCATCGCCCAGGATTCCGTTTTTCGGCTTGACACCTGGCTCCGAGGTCGATTCTGGATCGTTGGTGCCCGGACCCTGGACCGACGACGGGTCTACAACGCGATTCTGGACCAGTTCGTCCTGCCAGGGGGTGAGTACCGGTTCGCTGTCGCGGACCGGCGGGACCGCGTCTGGGTTCGTGAGCCCCTTGACTCGACTTGGGCCGTCCAGCGTTGGACGGTTCTAGATGCCAGTGCCGCTCCGGTCGCGGTCGTGCGGGTCCCCCGAGGACTTGACGTGCTCCAAGTCCGTGGAGACACGGTGCTCGGCAGATGGCGCGATCCGCGAACGGATGTAAGCGTCGTACGTCTGTATCGCGTGCAGGTCACCTCCGACTCCGTTGGAGCGCCCCCGTGGACCAACCCGCCGGAGGCGCGAGATACCGGAGCCGGTACGGCTTCCGCCTCGCTTCAAGCAGCAATTCAGCCCCTGATACAGGCCCAGGAGCGGTACTACGCCCAGAACGGCACGTACGCGGGCGCGATTGGCGACCTCCAGTGGGAGGGCCCTGAGGATGTCGCCGTTCAGATCGTCGCTGGCAGAGCGATTGGCTGGTCGGCAGCGTTCATTCCCGCGCGCGGGAACTTCGTTTGCGGCATCGGCGTCGGGTACGTTGGTCCTCCGGGATGGCCCGAGGGGCGGTTGGTGTGCAGTCCGCCGCCGCCAACGGAGCCAGGACACTAGGAGGCAGTGGAGCTGAACCACTGACCTCATGGTTATCAGGCCGGCGCCAGAGCGTCTAGAATCCGAAGCGTGGTCAATCGACACCCCCGAATTGACACCGCGGCAACCACCAGGCTCTCCCAACAGGACAATGTGATCGAGGTGCTCGGCGATCGCCCCGAACCGTACCCGCGGGATCACGCGCGCCAGCCTTAGGTGCCGGCGCGTAGCTCCGTGCAATCTCCTAGCGGCGGGTGCGGACGATTCCAATTCGCTCGACATCGAGTGAGTCTCGTATTGCGATGACGAGTTGCCCATCGGGTAGGAACGTCAGGGGCATCGGGAACCCCGTGGGGAGTTCGCCGGATTCGGCACCTGTCGCGTCCAGGATGTGGATCCTGGCGGCGCCATGGTCATCCTCCCGCCGCACCCAGATGTCCCCGCTCGGACCCACCGCCAACGCCCGAGTTCTCTGAACCTGACGGTAGAAGCCGATCTTCCTCACCAGCTCCTCAGCGGTGCTGTTGCAGGGCCCATGATACCCGCGTGCCTCAAGCATCCGAATCGCCTCGCCCTCATCGACCTCACGACCTCCACCACCCACGCGGATGCTCCGAGTCCAGCGCCCTCCGTCGAAGATGTCGATCCTATCATCTCCCCACGCGGCAACAGCGATGCGATCGCCCCACTGCGACCAGCGTATGCGGGGTGACAGCGGTACGCTCGTACTGAATCGCATGCCACAACGGGGATACGACGCCATGGCTCTAAAGCTCGACCTCCGGGCCAGTGTCAGTGTGTCCGCGTCCCCAATGAGAAGCAGTCGGTCCCGGCGTTCATCGGTTCCTCCAAGCGGATCGCGCGCCCACGCCGCGACCCCGCTAGGCGTCACATCGAATTGACGCTCGTTGAGGTTGATGATGGTGAAGGCAAAAGGTTGCTCTGGCAGGGGCTCACCGCTCGCCTGGAACCACACGAGCGTCCCTTTCCCAGCGTCCTGAACACTCACCTCGCCGTCTTCAGTGGCGGCAACGGCTATCGGCCACTGGAACTCACCCGGACCTCCTCCCTCGCGTCCCATGACCTGGACGGGACGTCCCTGATCATCGAACACGGCTACGCGATGTTCGCTGGGATCGAGGACCAGGATCTTCCCTGTGGCATCGACGTCGACCAGGGCCTGGCGCACCCTGTAAAAGCCGGCGGGGCCCTGTTCGTTGCCTCCGAATACGAGGATCGTATCAGCCTGCCAGCCGAGTCTCTTGGATGTCCCAGCGTTCGTGACGATCTCGACGCCCGCCGAATCGGCACGAGTGACATGGGCTTCGGACTGAAGCCCGCAGCCGGCGACCGCGATACAGAGCAAGGGTCCCAGGAGATGACCTACCCGGTCAAGAGCTGTCGCGGCGCCTGAAGCTTGTGCAGCAGTCATGACAAGTACTCCTGCCTCCGACTGGGTGACGCGGACTGTACACGCGGGCGGACGAGACAAGCATGCGCGAGTTTCTGGCTAGCCGAAAGGCACTCATGGCGGGGGCCGGATGTTAGTATGAAGCCACACTGCCATCCTCACCAGGGCACCGACCGCAGGAGACGACCGGGATGGACAAGAAAACGCCCGCGGCGGTCGCTGTCGGTGACAGAGCCTGTAAGTCGTAGTCACCGAACCGCCTAGCCGTCTGCTTGCTGCCTTACGGTCTGGGTGTCTGGTCCCATGATCCTGAGTGGAGTTAAACCACTGACCTCACGCTTATCAGGCGTTCGCCCAACCACAGACGTGCACTAGTCAACCGCCCGCGCGATTTCACCACGGACGGCAAGGGGATGGTGACGAGAGTCCACGTCTCGCCCACTACCCTCGGTGCCGTGCCCGAGATCTCGCGGTTCCTCGGTATCGTGATCAGGATGTACTTCTTCGATCACGAGCCATGCCACTTCCATGCCACCTACGGCAGCATGGAAGCACAAGTTCGTATCGATCCAGTGGGTCTCCTGTCCGGGAACTTGCCGCCGCGTCCCTTGGCTCTCGTGGTAGAGTGGGCTACACTGCACCAAAGCGAGTTGCTCGAGAACTGGCGACGGCTACACAGCGATGAGCCGCCGCTGCCTATCGCTCCCTTGGAGTAGCGATGCACCCGCGAATCGTAGCGGCCAGCCCCAAGCAACCCTTCGTGGTCGACCTGACCTTCGCGGACGGATCACGTGGGACTGTCGATCTTGCTCGGTGGATCCGCGGGAGCAAGGGCGTGTTCGCTGCGCTACGCGATCCGGCGCTCTTCGCGCAAGTGGTGGTCGACCGCGACGCGGGCACCATCCGCTGGCCGAACGGCGCCGACCTGGACCCCGACGTCCTCTACGAACTCGCCCACGCGGCGGGCACGCCGCGCTGAGTTACGGCACGACCCCCTGGCCGATGATCTCGGCCGCCGCAATCGCAACGTGCGGAAGCCGCAGCGGCGTGATCGTCTGGACGGTCCCGACCGTGCAAACGTCCCGGTAGCCCTCCCGCGTGGGATCACGACAAATCTCGATCTTTCTTCGGTCGAGATCCACGAGCCAGACTTCGCCGATGCCGGCAGCCGCGTAGAGTGGGACCTTCACGGCGCGGTCGGACTGCGACGAACTGTCGGCCACCTCGACAACGAGGAGCACGTCACCCGGGCTCGGATGAGCCTCGGCATACCCGTCCTCCCGATATCGCAGGATGGCGAGATCTGGTTGTGGCTCCGACCGCGCGCTCAGCACCACCGGATTCTGAACACTGACCGTTGCCGACCCCGCCGTGAGCCGCGTGAAGAGCCTCGTGAGCCGATTCACGCAGCCGGCATGAGCTGGCCCGATCGGGGCCATCTCGAGCACCTGCCCGTCGAGCAGCTCGACCCGGTCGTCCTCGGTGAGGATGCCGGTCTCGGCCATACGGTGGAAATCGTCCACGGTGAAGCGGCGGTACGTGACGGACATGCCCATAGTATCGGGTCTCCTCGGCCGAGGGAGCAAGTAGCGCGCATGGCCCAGGATGGCGGAGCCCGAGACGAAAGGCGTCATCGATTCCGCGCCGCGTGTGCGGGATCGTCGCCAACTGATTAGGCGGTTGGAACGACTTCGTTCAGTCACCGCGCAGCACCTTAGCCCTGGCCTGTAGTTCCTTCCGAACCGCCGAGACCGCCGCGCGCGGCACATCATAGTCCGACGCGTACTTCTCCCAATCGGCAATCGCCCCGCGCGTCTGCTCCAGAACGCGCTGCGGTTGCTTGACGCCAAACTCCGCGGCCACCGCGAGCAGGTCGGTCTCACGAATGTCGGCGGCCTTGTCCCGGACCTGCAGTTGATGCGTCGCGGTGAACCCGGTTCCATGCGCGAAGGTGACGTCGTACGCGGGGGTCAACGACCACGCACCATCTCGGTCCATGTGGAATGAGAAGTTCTTGACGTGGTCGTCCTGGTTCACGGCCATCACGTTGAACACCATCCGCCGGTACGCCTCGCGCAGTGCCTCGTACGTCAGTCCCAGTCGTAGAATGACGCGGAGATACTCCTCGTACGAGCTGCTCCGAGGAACGTTGTAGTCCACGTGCAGGATCCCACCCAACGTGTGCTGATGGAGGCGCTCGCCGTTCCGGATGTCGAACCGGTGCACGAGCAGGTGCGCGTACCCGTGCGCTTCGAGGACCTCGATCTCCGACATCGTCACGCCCGCCGCGCGGGCCATGGCGCCGTACGCCGCCTCCACACGGTTGTAGGCCTGCGGGGACCCGAGTCTGTCATCGGTCTCGTCGTCGCCGATGCCGTCGAACTTGAGGATGCAAGGAGTCTCCCCCGCCTCGAGCAACAGGCCACCCGAGCGAATGGTGCGTCGGGCCGGATCGTAGTGGACGATGGCTTTGGGACGTCTGCCTCCAGCAGACGAGCCGATCCGATAGATCTCCGGAATCGTGACGCCGGCATCACCGCGGACGATGCGTTGGGCATCCTGCGCGAGTGCCTGAATCTCCAGCGACTCCAGCTCCGCCGCGCGGGTCGGAATCTCCTCGGCAGGGTGAAAGGTGAGCGCCCCGATGGCACGCTCTCCAACGTAGAGCAGTCGCTGCACCGGGCTCAACGCCTTCTCGGTGTGCCCGCGCGCGGCGTACCACGCGCGGATGACGCGTCTCCCAAAGGCGTCCGGCAGCGCGTCCGCAAACACACCGGGCAGGCCCTCGAAGGCCGGCGCACGACGGAGCTCCTCGAAGCTGATCGGTCCCGCCTGCGCGGTCGGCAAATGCAGGGGGGAGATTTCGAGCCCGCGCCGCCGGAACGCGCCGGCGTACTCAAATAGCACGCGGCCGCTCTCCAGCTCCACCAGCGCCCCGACGGTCTCCCCCCACAACCGCACCTCGGCCTCGGCGCGGATCCGCGGCTCGTCAGGCACCGATTGCTCCCCGCCGCTCGCGTAACCGCGCCATGGGCGAGATCTCTGGCGCCGGGATGAACGACTCCAGAGCGGCTAGCCTGCCATACGTGCGGAGCAGCCGAATGACCGTCTGAAGCGTGGGGTTATTGCCCTGTTCGGCCCGGTAGAGCGTGTTCCGGCTCAAGCCGGCGCGCGTGGCCACCTCAGCTTGTGTGAGGCCTCGAGCCTTCCGGAGTGCCGCCAATCGGGCTCCAAGATCCGTCAGGATCTCAGAATCAGGAGCCGACATGTACTTTATATCGCTCATCTTTGGTCCTTGTGAATCAGCCTGCACTGTTTATAGTACATCCTATCATAGTCGCCGGACGACCTTGTAGCAAGATGTGTGATCGATATATAGTGCATATACGCTGAGAATCTGCGTGTTTACACTATTTATGGGTGTTATGCGTGGGATCACCTATGGGGATCAGCGGCAGATTTGGTGCGCGATGGTGGGCGGGAGATCGGATCCGCCGAACCGCCGAACCGCCTAACCGCCTATCGAAGTCACCGAACCGTAGACCTCGAACTCCCCCGTCACGACGCCGGTCGTGCTCGCGTCCGCGTTCCCGGTGAACCCGGGCTGCTTCCCGCCAACGCCGATTCGAAACGTCCCCGGCTCGATGACGCGCGTGCCCGCATCATCAATCAGCGACTGCTGGCGCGGCGTGATGGTGAACGTGACGCGACGACGTTCACCCGGCCGGAGCCCGATGCGGCGGAACGCGACGAGCGTGCGGACGGGAACCGGCACCGAGGCGGCGACGTCGGTGACGTAGAGCTGGACCACCTCGTCGCCGGCGACGGATCCCGTGTTCTGGACTTCGACCGAGACGTCCACCGCCGCGCCCGCCCGGACCTCGGCGGGAAGGCGAAGGTCACGATAGGCGAACGTCGTATAGCTCAGCCCATGCCCGAAGGGGAACAGCGGCGCGTCCAGGAAATACCGGTAGGTCCGGCCCACCATGTCGTAGTCGTCGAACGGGGGGAGCTGATCCACCGACTTGTAGAACGTCACCGGGAGACGGCCCGCGGGATTGAAATCGCCGAACAGCACGTCGGCGATGGCGGTCCCCGCCGCTTGACCGGGATACCATGCCTCGAGCAGGGCCGGCACGTGGTCGGCGGCCCAGTTGACCGCGACCGCGCTGCCATTGAGCAGCACCACGACCACCGGCTTCCCCACCGCGACCACCGCGCGCAGCAGCTCCTCCTGTGTGGCGGGGAGATCCAGGCTTACGCGGTCGCCGCCCTTGAAGCCGGGCACGTCCACGCGCATCTCCTCGCCTTCCAACCTTGGGCTCAGGCCGAGCATCATGATCACGGCGTCGGCCTGGCGTGCGGCATCGAGCGCATCCTCGCGCAACCGAGGGTTCGGGATGGACCACACGAGCTGCACGATGGCGTCCGCGCGGCGGTCGAAGTACTCGACCCGCAGCCGGCGCGCGGCGCCGGCCACCAGGCTCACCGTGGCCCACTGGGTCGCCACCACGTGGCGGTCGGAGAACTCCACCAACAACGAGTCGTCGAGAAACAACCGCGCGCCACCCATCGCGCGCACCCCAAGCGCGTAGCTCCCCGTCACGGGGGCAACGAGGCTGCCCGTCCAGCGAACGGAGAAGCTGTCCACCGGTACTCCGGGGGCCGGCGCATCCTCCCACCACGTGAAGTCGAGCGCCGTGTCCGCGCGTGTGACCGTCGGCTCGCCCGCGAAGTCATGGTTCGCGAAGTAGCTGCCCGTCAATCGCAATGCACTCGCCGGCACCAGCTCGACGGACGCCATGCCCGGCGCAACGTCGGCGCCCCGGGCGTAGAGCACGCGCGTCGTCGGAGACGCGGCCGCGCGAATCCCCGCGAGCGGCGTGACCGGCGCGTCCGGCTGGCCGTTGTAGTTCCCAAGCAGCAGGTCCACGTCGTTTGCGTTGGGACCAATCACCGCGATTGTGCCCAGGTCCTTTCGCAGCGGGAGGACGTGCCCATCGTTCTTGAGCAGCACCATCGACTTCCGCGCGGCCTCGAGCGCGAGCGTCTTGTGGGCGGGGGAGTCGATGACCTCCGCGGCGTCGACCGTCGCGGTGGGTACGTCGGGACGATTGCGCCGGACCGCCTCACACCGGTGCTTCTGCTGCCCGGCGACCGCGTTGGGGTGGCCGAAACGGATGAGAATGATGTCCAGCAGCTCGTCGTTTTGGCGATCCAGAAGTAGCCATTTGTCACGGCGCACCGCCTTCCTACCGACCCGCGCCCCCACCCCCAGGCCCCGGCAGACGATCCCGCACACCGAACACCAGCGCCCCAACGTCTGACGGCTCGGCCGAGCCGCGCCCGGTCAGAATGGGCGGCCGTTCCACCACGCCATCCCGCTCCAGCGTCGCGAGGATGTCCCACATCAGGTCGTGGTACGCCACGATCAGCGCCTGCGAAGCGGAGCGAAATCCCAAGCGCCGTTCGAGCGCCGGCAGGTCGAGCGCCTCCGGGGCCTGCTCGACCACCTTCCTCGCCATACGGAGCGCGGTCACGTAGACGGGATCGGCCGAGTCGCGCACGATCACCGGAATCGTGAAACGCCCATCCGCATCGAACAGCTCGTATGGCGCAAACGCCTCGACGGCCCGTGGGTCCGTGACGCGTCCGCGTGCGAAGCCGTCGAAGAGTGACGCGAAGGTGCGCATGTCGGCCACGAAGGGGCGCATGTGACGGAGTGCAGGCCGGCTCCACGTGACGTTCAGGCGTACGCCTCCCTCCGAGATGCTGTTGGTGCCCACGATATCGGTGCGCGGCGGTCGCGTCGCCCAGATCTCACCCGCCCAGAACGGCGACGTGACATCCAGGGTGCGGTCGGGAACGGCGCCGCTCTCCCGCCACAGATCCCACGTCAGCCCGTCGAGCACGAACGAGAAGACGATGCTGAACGCGTTCGGCCCGCGGCCAATCGCTTCGAGCCGATGGCGCAGCTCCGCGGCATCGGGGGCCACGAGCCGACTCAACGAAATCGCCGCGCGGGCGGTGGCGGCGCGAAGCTCGATCGTCGCTGCCGAGCCGAGGATCGGGAACGCCGTGCGGACGCTGTCGCCGTCGCGGGTCAGCAATCGCCAGTCGACGAGCAATTCGAGCTGGCTTGCCGTCGCGCCGGTCAACCGGCGGAGGTCGTCTTCCCTCATTCCGCCTCTCGCCAGCAGCGCGATCCGCCCGTTGTCGTCCATGCCGAGGATCGACTCCGGGCTCCCGTTCGCCTGCGTGATGAACTGATTGAGCTCGAAGCTCGACCAATCGGCCGGCGCCGGTTGCTGGGCCAGCGCGACAGACGAAGAGGCGGCGAAGAGAACGAGGCCGCTCGGAAACACGCGCATGGTCATCACTCCTCCGGCCACTCACCGGCGTTGAGAGCGACCGTCCGTTCGGCTCCGGCTCGCCGCAGGGTGAACGTGACGCGATCGCCCGGTTGGATGCGTGAGAACGCGCTGTCGCCCGCTCCGGTGGTGAGCGGTCTCCCATTCACGCGGACGAGCAGGTCTCCCACCTGCATGCCCGCCGCCGCCGCCGGGCTTCCCGCCGCGACCTTCTCCACCCGCGGATAGTCCCCGAACGTCCAGAGCGGGAACTCCCCTCCGGCATTGACCGAGCATTGGCATGACAGACCCATGCCCAGCCAGCCGCGCGGCAGCAACCGCGGCAGTGACGGGGCGTGTCGCGTCTCGGTCGCTTCGGCCGGTAGCGCCTCGTCGGCGGGACACTTGGCCGCCACGGTGATCTCGACGGTCCGCACCGTGCCCTCACGCCGTACGCGGAGCTGGACGCGCTCGCCCGGCGCTACGGTGGACCACCGCTCGCCACCGGCGGCCGTGGTGATGAGCTTGCCGTCGATCGCGACCACCGCATCCCCCGATTCGAGTCGCCCATCGGTCGGCCCGCCCTTCGCGACGCCGAGGATGCGAGGCTCGGAATAGAAGGTCCAGCGCCCGGGGTTCGAATCCGAGGTTTCGAACGAGCACTTGCAGATGAACTCCGTTATACCGAGGTCCGGCTTGGCCCGTTCGCCACCCGGACATCCCGCACCCCCAGCCCGGACCTGCGCCGCCGCCGAACCGGCGACGGCGAGCCAGACGACGGCTGCTACCGCGAGCAGCGAGACGCGGCCGGCGCACCGGGAACGACTCTCCTGCAACCTGGCGATCATGATCGGTCTCCTCAGAACCAGATGACGGACGACGGTTCGAGCGCGAGCGAGTCGGGCCGGCCGGCGAGCAGCGCGCGAATCGGCGGCGCCTGCGCGCGCGACAGCGCGAGCACGACGTGCTGACCGGTGGCGAGCTGCTCCGCCGACGCGGCGCGCAAACTCTCGACGAGTGCATCGAGCGCGTCTACGTACGCGCTTCCCGTGGATTGCACTCGCTCGGCGGCGGCGGCTGGCGTCGTCGGTTGCGCCACGGCGCGTCCGGCGACGCGTTCGGGGATCCGCCGTCCTACCACCCACCCGCCGACGAATCCGACCACGAGCGCTGCGGCGATGCCGATGGCGATGCGCGTGACGGATCGCGTGCGGCGCCCCGCGGTGCGAGCATGAAAGGCACGCCGCGTGCGCTCCCAGAGGAGCGGGGACGGCGTGGCCGTCTCCGGCGCGTCGTCGTACGCCTTACGCAGGATCGGACTGAGGTCGTCGTTCATGACTTTCTCCACTCGTGAGCACCGTCTCCAGTTCACGCCTCGCATGGGTGAGTTGACTCTTGGACGTGCCTTCGGCGATGCCGAGCGCACGGGCGATCTCGCGGTGCTTATAGCCGTACAGATCGTGCAGCACCAGCACCCTGCGCCGGCCGGTGGCGAGGCGCGTGAGCGCGCGATCGAGGTCGAGCCTCGCCTCGATCGCGGGGGCCGGTTGGACGGGCGGATCGGCCGCGGGCATGCGCTCGAAATCCTCACGCCGCCACGCTTCGCGGCATACGTTCAGCGCGATGCTGTGCAGCCAGGTGCCGAGGCTCGATCGCCACTCGAAGTCGTGGAGCCGTTGGATGGCACGGAGCCACGTCTCCTGCACCACGTCTTCCGCGGCGGCGTCACCGGCCGGCCCCATCAGTCGGAGTGCGAATCGGAGCAGGCGCGGCGTGTGACGGTCGTACAGTTCACGAAAGGCACGTTCGTCCCCGTTGCGAACTGCCTCCCGCGCCAGCGTTCGATCGTCACGCACTTCACCGTACCCGCTCAAAAGGTCTCCCCCTCCGCCGCCGGTGTCCGTATGTGAGTGTCGGATGGGTCAGGAAAGGTTGCCGCGCGCTTTCGGCGAGCCTGACTGGAATTGAACCGCTGACCTCACGCTTATCAGGCGTGCGCTGCCAGCCCGACCAGCGCACGACCAACCTGCCACCGCCCCAGGTCTATCCGATGACGCCCGCCACGGAAGTCGCAAAACTGGGACACCTGAGCGGCGTAATCGTCTGACCCGGGCGGGCCGCCAAGACGTCCCGGAATCCCTCCGGTGCGGGATCCCGATAGACCACGATGTGTTCTCCAACAAGATCCACCAGCCAGACTTCGCCGATGCCGGCCGCCGCGTAGAGGGGGACCTTCACGGAGCGGTCAGCTTGCGTGGAGCTATCGGCTACTTCGATGAGGAGGAGAACGTCGTCCGGACGCGCATGCCGGGAGGCATAGCCGTCCTCGCGATATCGCAGGAGGGCCACATCAGGCTGCGGTTCCGACCGCGCACTCAGCACCACGGGATTCTGGACACTCACCGTGGCCGACCGGGCCGGAAGCCGCGAGAAGAGCCTTGTGAGCCGGTTCACGCAGCCGGAGTGGGCCGGCCCGATGGGGCTCATCTGGAGCACTTGCCCGTCGAGCAACTCGACGCGGTCGTCCTCGGTGAGGATGCCGGTCTCGGCCATACGATGGTAATCGTCCACGGTGAAGCGGCGGTGCGTGACGGACATGCCCATAGTATCGGGTCTCCTCGGCCGAGGGAGCAAGAGGCGCGCATGCCCCAGCATGGCGGAGGACGGGCCGGCGGGTGTCATCGATGCCGCGCGGTGGGTGCGGGAACGTCGCGAACTGGATAGGCGGTTTAGGCGGCTAGGCGGTTAGGCGGTTAGAGACGTGTCGGCGGTTGGAACGCGACAGGGTGCGGCAGATTCGAACCGCCTAGCCGCCTACCGACGTTACCAGCCCGTAGACCTCGAACTCCCCCGTCACGACGCCTGTGGTGCTCGCGTCCGCGACACCGGTGAACCCGGGCTGCTTCCCACCGATGCTGACCTTGAAGGCTCCCGGCTCGATCACGCGCGTCCCTCCGTCGTCGATCAGCGACTGCTGGCGCGGCGAGATGGTGAACGTCACTCGGCGGCGCTCGCCCGGTTTGAGTGACACTCGGCGGAACCCGACGAGCGTCCGGACGGGTACCGGCACCGACGCGGCGACATCGGTGAGATACAGTTGAACCACCTCTTCGCCGGCGACGGATCCCGTGTTCTCGACTTCGACGGAGACGTCCACGGGGGCTCCCGCTCGAACCTCATTGGGCACGCGAAGGTCGTGATACGCGAAGGTCGTGTAGCTCAAGCCGTGCCCGAAGGGGAACAGCGGAGCATCGACGAAGTACCGATAGGTCCGGCCCACCATGTCGTAGTCGTCGAACGGGGGCAGGTGATCCACCGACTTGTAAAACGTCACGGGGAGACGACCGGCGGGATTGAAATCACCGAACAGAACCTCGGCGATGGCGGTTCCGGCCGCCTGCCCGGGATACCACGCCTCGAGAATGGCCGGCACGTGCTCGGCGGCCCAGTTCACGGCCACGGCGCTGCCGTTGAGCAAGACGACTACCACCGGCTTCCCTACCGCCACCACCGCGCGGAGCAACGACTCCTGCGTCTCCGGAAGATCCAAGCTCACCCGGTCGCCACCCTTGAAGCCGGGTACGTCCACGCGCATCTCCTCGCCTTCCAACCTTGGGCTCAGGCCGAGCATCATGATCACGGCGTCGGCCTGGCGTGCGGCATCGAGCGCATCCTCGCGGAGGCGCGGATCCGGCCTGGACCATACGAGCTGCACAATGGCGTCGGCGCGGCGGTCGAAGTACTCGACCCGCAGCCGGCGCGCGGCGCCGGCCACCAGGCTCACCGTGGCCCACTGGGTCGCCACCACGTGGCGGTCGGAGAACTCCACCAACAGCGAGTCGTCGAGGAAGAGCCGCACCCCGCCCATCGTGCGGAGTCCGAGCGCGTAGGTCCCGGTGACCGGAGCGACAAGGTCACCCGTCCAGCGCACCGAGAAGCTGTCCACCGGAAGGCCCGGCGCCGGCGCGTCTTCCCACCAGGTGAAGTCCAGCACGGGATCGTTCCGCGTCACGGCCGGCTCGCCTGCAAAGTCGTGGTTCGGGAAGTAGCGCCCCTCGAGTCGGAGCGCGGTGGCGGGGACTACCTCGAACGACGGCATGCCCGGCGCCACGTCGGCACCGCGCGCGTAGAGCACGCGCGTTGCCGGGGAGACCGCGGCGCGAATCCCGGCGAGCGGGGTCACCGGATCGGTGGCCAGGCCATTGTAGTTGCCGAAGAGCAGATCCACGTCGTTGGCGTTGGGGCCGATCACGGCGACCGCGCCTAGGTCTTTTCTGAGGGGGAGGACACCACCGTCGTTCTTGAGCAGCACCATCGATTTGCGCGCCGCCTCCAGCGCCAGCGCGCGGTGACCTGGAGCGCCGATGACCTCGGCCGCCGGCGGCGCGCTGGGTCGTGCCGCTCGGAACGGCAGCCGATTGGGCGGATCGAACATTCCCAGCCGGAACCGCGCGCGCAGCAGGCGCGCGAGCGCGGTATCTACCTGCGCTTCCGTCACGAGGCCCTGCTCCACCGCTTTGGTGAGGCTCGCGTACTCGGGGCCGCACGAGAGGTCGGTACCCGCGGCGAGCGCCAGGGCGGCCGCGTGCACTTCGTCGGGTGCCACCTTGTGGCCCTGGTGAATGTCGCTGATGGCCCAGCAGTCCGAGACGACGTACCCGGTGAAGCCCCAGCGATCGCGCAACACGTCCTGGAGCAGCATCCTGCTGGCGCAGGCGGGGTCACCC
>Ga0307424_1001308_pt1 | contig 13208 bp, 14 predicted proteins | sample SalMarWE160320MG_FD_202157 | JGI IMG/M metagenome (GOLD analysis project Ga0307424, IMG submission 202157) | Salt marsh sediment microbial communities from the Plum Island Ecosystem LTER, Massachusetts, United States - WE1603-20 | ecosystem: Environmental > Aquatic > Marine > Intertidal zone >... | reverse complement strand
AACTGGAACCCGGCCGGCGTGCTCGCGGGCGCGTCGTTGTTCGGTTTCGCCGACGCACTTCGATTGCGGTCGGAGGGGGCGGTGCACGCACTCCTCTTGTTCATCGCGGTGTTGCTCGCGCTGCTCGTCGCGTGGCAGCTGTACCGGCGCAGGTGGGTGCCGGCAGCTGTGAGCGGGCTCTTCGCGATCCTCTTCCTGGTGCTCTACGAAACCTTGTCGGTGGTTCCGACGCAGTTCATCTCCTTCACTCCTCACCTGACGACGTTGCTGGTGTTGGGGCTGGCCACCCAGCGGCTTCGCATGCCCGCAGCCGACGGCCTCCGATACCGCAAGGGAGAAGCGGTCTAGGGAGGTTCACGGCTCGCAGCAGGAGTGCTTCCGCGTTGGTGTGAACGCTTCTCGCGGGCAGAGCCCCTTCAGGCCATCGGGCCTTGCCGGCCGCCGCCGTACGCAGCGACCAGCACGAGTCGTTCGGCTACAAGGAGGCCAAGAGCGTGTCGATCTCGGTGTTGAATCGCTCAGGCTGTTCGAGATTGGTGAGGTGCCCGGCGTCCTCCACGACTACGAGGCGAGCATTCGGCATGGCCTCCGCAAGTTCAATCGACAGCGGCGGCGGGACCGTTTGGTCACTCTCGCCGACCATGACCAACGTCGGAATCGTGATGCCTTCGACCGCGTCGAGGAGATCGAATTCGGCAAGCGAGCGCATGCCGAGGTAGTGCTGGAACGGATCGCCGGAGGCGAACTGCTCGAGAAACCCGTCCACGACTTCGGGATTGTGTTCGAGCGTCGCCGGAGCGAAGAGCGCCGGCTTGAACGCTTCGAGCAGCGGTCCAAGGCCGTGCTCGAGAACCAAGTTCATCGATGTGCGGATCACCTCGCGCAGCCCGTCATCCAATCGCGCCGAGCTGTCGGAGACCACAAGGCCGACGAATCGTTCCGGGAAGTCGACCGCGAGCTGAAGGGCCGTCATCCCTCCGAGCGATAGGCCGACGACCACGCACCGCTCGATGCCGAGCTGATCGAGGATGCCGTCGATATCGGATGCATAGTCGGCGACTTTGAGGGTGCCGTACGTTCGATCCGACTTGCCGAATCCACGCATGTCGATGCGTACGATTCGATGCGTCTCGGAGAAGTGGGCGACCTGCGGCGCCCAGTTGGTGACGTCGCCGCCGTTGCCATGGAGAAAGACGAGAGGAGGGTCCCCCTGGCCTTCATCAAGCACGTGCAGTCTGACGCCGTGGACATTGACCAGCATGTTGGGCTCCTTTCCGTGACCGGAACCGGTCACATGGGGTCGTCGCCTTGAAGGAAGGGGACGATCGCGTTGAAGAGAACGTGGGCGTTGATCCCGCGAGAGAGCACGTACTCATCGGTTGTCGGCATCGGCTCCCTCCGACCGTCGAAGTGCGCAACCGTGACGGTCTCAAGTGTACGCTAGCGTGATCCGGGAGCGTCTCTGAGATGGTCCTTCTCGTGAGGCTGTGGAGCTCCGCTGATCAGCGATTCGGGAGGTATCCGGCGTGAGCTGCTGTGCCGACCTGTGGTCCGTACCAGGCTACGTTGGTGGGAACCGCCCCCTCCGTCCTCGGCTTCGCCTCGGCCACCTCCCCCAACGCTCGCGTCGCTCGCTGGGGGAGGAAACGGGAACCGCCCTGCCTCGGCTGCGCCGAGTCCACCTTCCCCAACGCTCGCTTGACTCGCTCGGGGGGAAACGGGGCTCGCGATGCGAGCGCTAGCCTGCCGGCCGGCCGACGAACTGGATTCCTGCGAGTGCCAGCTCGTTGAAGGGCGTCTTCCCATCGACCGAGACCGACGGGTACGTCGACGTGATCGTGATCGTCACCTGCGTTGTGGCCAGACTGTCGACCGATACCACCTGGGGACGTGCGTTGTTGTCATCGAGCGAACCGATCACGGGCGCACCCGGTGCGTCATCGAGCGTGATCTCGTACCCCTTCACCTTGTAGTTCATCTTGAACTTCGTATCATCCGCGACGTTCGTGAAGATGATCTGCGTGAGCTTGTACGCCTGAGGGAACGTCACCGTGATGACCGCGCCGACTCCCTTGGCCGACGCATCGTTCCAGTACGTGTCGGGGTCGTCGTCGAAGAGCTTCGCGCACGCGAACGTATCGTTGAGCTCGCTCGAGCATGTCTCGTCGATCACTGGGATATCCACGGGCGCGGGGAGCGTCGTCGAGGAAGTACTGGTCGTTGTCGATTGTGCGACGGTTCCGCCTTTGCCGCCGAAGATCGAGTTGACGATGAAGGCGAGCAGCGCGACAACTGCAACCGTTCCGAGGATGATCACGAGGGCACGTGCACCTGCGGTGGTCCGGATGATCGGCTGTGGAGCGACTGGGAGAGGGCCTTGGCTGAGGCGGGCGCCACACTGCTCACAGTGCCGGTTCGTCGCCGGGTTGGCCGCACCACAGGACGGGCACACGACCGTCTCCTGCCGGGAGGGGGGCGGCGACGCTAGAGGTTCTTCCGGCGCCTGATCGTCCAGAGCGAACTCCTCGTATCCTGACTCCGGGAGCGGTCCTGCCCACTGTCCGCACTGGGGGCAGAACTCCTGATCCTCGAAGACCTCTCCGCAGTTGCTGCAGGTGATGTGTGCCAACGGCTGCCTTCCTCTCCGAGCTATTCTGCCACGCGCGTGTACGCAGTCGCGATCAGGACCGCTGAAAGCTGGACGATCGGCAACATTGCCGGTGGTTTGCTTCTTCTCGTGCTCATCTCGCTCGCCCTGGCGGCGTTCATTCGTGTCACACTCCGCCGATAGCATCCTCGTATGACCTACCGATGTGAATGTGGCTTCCGTTCCGCGAAGTGGATGGGCTTCTGCCCGCAGTGTGGCTCGCGCGATGCCCTGACCGAGGATGCACCAGACCGCGACATTGCGGACATCGTGGATGCGCGAGCGGCAGTCGGCTCTGTCCGGCGCCGCGACCCGGTAGGGCTCGAAGAGGTGGACAGAGTGCTCGGGGGAGGCGTCGTTCCGGGCGCGGTGACGCTGGTCGGAGGGGAACCCGGCGTGGGCAAGTCGACATTGCTGTTGCAGATGGCAGGGTCGTTTGCCGCTCAGGGTCATACGGTGCTGGTTGCATCGGCAGAGGAGTCCGTCGACCAGGTCGGTTTGAGGGCGAAGCGGGTCGGTCTCGATACCGAGGGTGTGTCGTTGGTGGGGGAGGCGGACATCGACGCCGTGCTGTCCGCGGCCCGCACTCTCGCACCCGACCTGCTCATCGTCGACTCGATCCAGACGGTGTTTGCGCCGGATATCGGGTCGACGGCCGGAACGGTCACGCAGGTGCGGGAGTGCGCCGCACGGGTCATCGCCCAGGCCAAAGCGCGGTCGATGGCTGCGATCCTCGTCGGTCATGTCACCAAGGATGGGGGCATCGCCGGCCCCAAGACTCTCGAGCACATGGTCGACATCGTCCTCTACCTCGAGGGCGAAGACAGCGTGGGGTTCCGGGTGTTGCGAGGATTGAAGAACCGCTTCGGCCCCACGCACGGGCTCGGCCTCTTCGAAATGCGAACAAACGGCCTCACCGAGGTCGCCGATCCGTCCGCCGCGCTCCTGTCGGAGTGGCGGGGTTCGGTGCCTGGGACGGTCGCGTTCCCGTCCGTCGAAGGCAGGCGGCCGGTGCTCGTAGAAGTACAGGGTCTGGTTGCGCCGAGCCAGGTGCCGCAGCCTCGGAGGAGCGTCAGAGGGGTGCCGCCCGCTCGCGTTCATCAGCTCTTGGCTGTTATGCAACGGCACGCAGGGATCGTTCTGTCGTCGAGTGAGGTGTACGTGAACGTGGTCGGCGGCGTCCACGTCTCGGAGCCTGCCGTCGATCTGCCAATCGCCCTGGCGCTCGCTTCGTCGGTGTTCGACGTGCCGCTCGGGTCCGTGGCCTCGTGGGGCGAGGTCGGGCTGACGGGTGAGATCAGGGCCGTCCCGAACGAGCGCCGGCGGCGCGAGGAAGTTGCGCGGTTGGGGATCGAAAGGGTCGTCGCCGGGACGAAGGGCGTCCCGTTGGGGCTTCGCGAAGCCCTGGAGTCGCTGTTCTCCCAGTCGAGATGAGGTAGTGTTCGTCTGGCTCCTACGCACTGGCCGATATGACCGCCGACTTCTTCCTCCAGACTATCCAGCGCCTCGCTCCTGGCACACCGCTCAGACGGGGACTCGGTCGCATCATCCAGGAGCAGAACGGCGCCCTCGTTGTTCTCGGCGACGGCCCGGAAGTCGACGCCATCTGCTCGGGCGGGTTCGAGCTCGCGCAATCGGAGTTCTCTCCTGCCCGGCTCGCGGAGCTGGCCAAGATGGATGGTGCCATCGTCCTCGACGATTCCTGGGGGGCGATTCTCCGAGCGAATGTGCATCTGTTGCCCGACCCCGCGATTCCCACGAGCGAGACCGGGGCACGTCACCGAACAGCGGAGCGAGTCGCTGCCCAGACGGGCAAGCCGGTGGTCGCCGTCAGTGAGGACCGACGCGTTGCAACACTCTTCCTGAATACCAGACGACAGGAACTCCAGGATCCGACCGATCTGATTCGGTATCTCAACCAGTCTCTCGCAACGCTCGAGCGGCTCCGGAGGCGTCTCGACCAAGCCGAGGAGAAACTGACGCCCCTCGAGGTGTCGGACATGGTGACCTACCGATCCGTGGTCGCCGTCGTCCAGCGAGCGGAGCTGGTCATGCGGATCGGCGCGTCCATCGACGAGGACATCATCGGCCTCGGCGGAGTGGGCGATCTCACTCATCTCCAACTCACCGACCTGCTCCAGGGGGTGGAAGAGCTACGCGATCTCGTCGTGCGTGACTACGTCCGGCCCCTTCGCAAGGGAACCTTCGAGCGGCGCCTCTCCCGGCTCGATGGGGTCCCGACGTCGGAGATCCACGATCCGGAGGTCGTCGGGGCGGCCCTGGGGTTCGAGCACCTCGAGGAACGAGCAGAGCCGCTCGGTCTGCGCGTACTCGATCAGGTACCCAGGCTCCCCGACAGTATCAGGGAAGGGGTGGCGAGGCACTTCCGAAGCTTCCAGAAGATGCTGAACGCGTCCGAGACCAAGCTCGCTGCGGTGCCCGGCGTCGGCAAGGCGCGTGCGAAGGAGCTTCGCAGGGTGCTGGATCGTCTGAGGGGATCTACCCGCGCCTGGGAGCACGACGACTAGCGTTTGTTGAGAGCTGAGGCTGTCAACAGCTCGTACTTCGTGCCCCGTATCGTGTATTGCCGTGGAACAACGTTCCGGGGCTTGATCTCGCGTACGGCTCGCCCTGCGGTGGTGCATCGATCGAGGTAGCGTACGAGATAGGAGGCACGGCAGGCGGAGCCTGCCGCTAGAATCGCTATCCCGACCTGAGGTTCCATGGCCACAACGTCCAAGAAATCCGGCACGTCCGCGACGAGACGAACCACCGCGAAAGCGTCCGCGAAGAAGCCGGCCACTGCGAAGAAGCCTGCTGCCGGGGCCAAGAAGTCGGCCACCGCCAAGAAGCCGGCCACTGCGAAGAAGTCCGCTGCTGCGACCAAGAAGCCGGCCACCACCAAGAAACCGGACGCGAAGACGAAACCGGCGAGAGCGGCGAAAAAGCCAGGTTTCGAGGTTGGCGACAAGGTGGTGCACCCTCAACATGGTGCAGCCGTCATCGTCAAGAAGATGCGCCAAACGGTGGGCGGCTCTCGCCAGGACTACTTCGTCCTCGATATCGCGACCGAGCAACTCACCGTGTTCGTGCCCGTAGCGACCATCAACGAGACGATCCGGCCGGTGATCTCCAAGAACCAGGCGCGCAAAGTGCTCGCGGTGTTCAAGGAGCCCCCACAGGAGGCGGGCAGCAACTGGAGCCGCTGGTACAAGGTCCTCAACGAGAAGATGACCAGTGGGGACATCTATCAGGTCGCCGAAGTCGTCCGCGATCTCACCTATGCACAGCAGATCAAAGGCATCTCGCCGGCGTTGAAACGCATGCTGTCTCGTGCCCGATTGACGCTCACCTCCGAGCTCCAATTCGCGCTCGACGTGGACGAGGAAGATGCCACGAAGCGCCTTGATCGTGCACTGCCCAAAGTGGAGGAGCCTCCTGCCCCGTGATCGTCGAACTGGTCCGCCTCCTCATCACGCTGGCCCTGATGGCAATCGGATACAAGGTGGGTCCGTCGCTGTACGCGGACAGCCCCGACACCGCTCAGGTACTCGGTGCGATCATCGGTACCGGGACAGGCTACGTGGTCGGCGGCGTGGTAGGGAGGCTGTTCCGATCCTCCCTCGACTCGATCCCGAAGTCGATCGTCGCCCGGTCCACCGGCCCTGAGCTGTTCGCCGGCGCGTTCGGGATGGTTGTCGGCGTCTTCATCGGACTCGTCGTTGCCCTCCCGGCGGTCGTGTTCCTCCCCGCCGAGGTCGGTGTACCCATCGCGGTCCTGATCGTGCTGATGCTCGCGATCGCCGGTGCCCGTCTCTTCGCGGGACGAGCCGATGAGATCCTCGCGGCGACGGGGCTGAGGCGGCGAGGCGGTCTCGTCAGCAGGTCGCTCACCGATACCGGATTCCTGCTCGACTCCTCGGCCGCGATCGATGGTCGAGTGCTGAACATCGCACGCCTCGGTCTTCTTCGAGGACGGGTGTGGGTCCCCGGGTTCATCATCGACGAGTTGCAGGGGTTGGCGGATTCGAGCGACGCGGATCGTCGGCGTCGTGGGCGGAGGGGGCTCGACGTCATCGAGGCGCTCCGAGATATCCCCGAGGCGGACATCGCAGTTCTCGAGGACACGGTTCCCGGCGTTGACGAGGTGGACGCGAAGCTGGTCGCTGCTGCGGGAAGGGCCGGTCTCACCATCATCACGACCGACCACAACCTGTCGCAGGCGTCGGTCGCGCGGGGCATCGAAGTGCTCAATCCGTTCGCGGTCGCAGATGCCATGAGAGCGCCGGTCTCCGTGGGTGACCGAGTGCACGTCTCGATTCGCCGGGCGGGTACGGAACCGGGCCAAGGCGTCGCGTTCTTCGACGACGGGACGATGGTGGTCGTCGAAGCGGCAGCGAGCCTCGTCGGGGAGGAAGTGGACGTGGAGGTGACCGCCACGACCCGAACGGCCGTCGGTCGTATGGTGTTCGGCAGGCTGGTGTCCTGACCGTGGGCCCGTGCACAGGATGGGGCTTCGACGCACACCGGTTCGGCGGTGATCCACCTGTGGTACTCGCAGGCGTGGTCGCCGACTCGACCAGGGGCCTCGCGGGGACCTCGGATGCAGACGTCGTCGCACACGCCGCCGCCGATGCACTTCTCGGCGCCACCGCGCTTGGTGACCTCGGCTCCTTGTTCCCTTCCGACGACCCCACGTGGGTGGGAGCCGACAGTATGGAGCTACTCGCGATTGCCGTACGGCGGTGCACCTCGCAGGGGCTCGTCGTATCGCACCTCGATGTGACAGTCATCGCGCAAAGTGTGCGGGTCGCACCGATCCGAGAGCAGATGCGGCGACGGCTGGCATCGGTGGTCGGTGTGCGCGTCGATGCCGTCTCGGTCAAGGCGACGTCGACAGACGGCATGGGCTTCACCGGTCGGGACGAGGGGGTTGCTGCAGTCGCGGTCGCCACTGGCACGCGACCGTTACCATCGGGTGGATGAGAGTCTTCAATACGCTCGGTCGTACCTACGAGGAGTTCGTTCCCCGCGATCCGGGGAAGGTGTCCATGTACGTGTGCGGTCCGACGGTGCAGTCTGAGCCCCACGTCGGGCACGGACGGTTCGCCGTGGCGTTCGACGTGGTGCGGCGATACCTGATGTGGCGCGGATTCGACGTCACCTATGTCCAGAACGTCACGGACGTCGAAGACAAGATCATCGCCGCAGCCCAGGAGCAGGGGATTCCTGTCGAGGAGCTCGCCGTTCGCATGACAGCAACCTTCACCGAGGTGTTCGCGAAGCTCGGGGTACTGCAACCGGATGTCGAACCCAGAGCGACCGAACACATCTCGCAGATGCAGGCGATGATCGAGGCGTTGATGGAAAGGGGGCACGCCTACGAGTCGGACGGCGACGTCTACTTCTCGGTGCGTTCCTTCCCCGGCTACGGGAAGCTGTCGGGTCACCGTGTCGACGAGCTGATCTCGGGCGCAAGGGTCGAGCCCGACGAGCGCAAACGCGACCCGCTCGACTTCGCACTGTGGAAGGGGATGAAACCGGGCGAGCCGTGGTGGGAGTCACCGTGGGGTCCGGGACGGCCGGGCTGGCACATCGAGTGCTCGGCCATGTCGCTCGAGTATCTGGGCGACGGTTTTGATATCCACGCCGGTGGTAGCGACCTCATCTTCCCGCACCACGAGAACGAGATCGCGCAGTCGGAGGCGGCGACCGGCGCCCGGTTCGCCCGCTACTGGCTCCACAACGAGATGATCAACCTCGGGGGAGAGAAGATGGCCAAGTCGACGGGTCATGTGATCGACCTGACAGACGCAGTTGAGCGGTTCTCTCCCATGGCGGTGCGCCTCTTCTACCTACGCGCCCACTACCGGACCCCGCAGGAGTACAGCGAGGATCTGCTTGCGGACGCGAGGTCCGCCGTAGAGCGCCTCTGGGCATTCCATCGGAGGGGCACACCATCGGGCGAGCCCGATCCCGAGGTCATCGATCGCTTCGTCGAGGCGATGGACGACGACTTCAACACCCCGGAAGCCGTGAGTGCGTTGTTCGAAGTGGTCCGAGAGGGAAACCGCGTTCTCGATGCCGGCGGCGACGCAGGTCAACACTTCGCGACGTTCGCGACCATCGCCGGTGTGCTCGGGCTGTCCCCTCCCGACACAGACCTCGAGGGCCTCGCCGAGCAGCTCGCCGAGCTCGCGAGCTCGCTTGATGTGGCGCGCGGCTCGACGCCGGAGGCAACCATCGAACGGCTGCTCGACGCTCGATCGGAGGCTCGTGCCCGTAAGGACTGGGCGACCGCGGACACGATCAGAGTGCGAATCGGCGCAATGGGGATTGTCATTGAGGACACGGCAGATGGCGCCCGCTGGCATCGGGACTGAGCTGGAGGGAGTCCACGCGGTCGAGGCAGCGCTCGACGCGGGGAGGGTCGTCGCGATCGAAGTCCAGACGTCGCGTGCGCATCGGCTGGGCAGCCTCGTCGACAAGGCGACGGCTCGCGGTGTCGACGTCACGATCGTCGATCGGATCGAGACGGTGACCGATGCTCCCCAAGGGATCAGGGCGGTCGCGAGGCCGCTCCGCACCTACGATCTCGATGAGCTCGCGGAGCCTGCACCCGCAGCACTCGTCGTGCTCGACCATCTTCAGGACCCGCACAATGTGGGAGCAGTCGGGAGGTCTGCGCTCGCGGCAGGCATGACGGGATTCGTCGTGTCGGATAGGCGGGCGGCGCCACTCCAGGCGACCGCGTTCAAGGCGGCCGCGGGAGCATTCGAACGGCTGCGAGTGTGCGTTCACTCGTCGATCGCCGACGCGGTCGTTCGTCTCCAACAGGCTGGTATCTGGGTCGTGGGGTTGGGGGCCGATGCCGAGACACCGCTGTTCGGGTTGGGCCTGTTCACGGAGCCGGTCGCGCTCGTGGTGGGCGGGGAAGGCGCCGGGCTGTCGCGGCTGGTTCGGGACCGAAGTGATGTCATCGTACGAATCCCGATGGCCCCATCCGTAGAGAGCCTCAACGCATCGGTGGCAGCGACGCTCGCGATGTTCGAAGTCGGCCGAGTGCGTTCATGAGGCTATTCTCTTGGCCTGGTTCGGCCCTGCGCCGGACTTTGTGCTGGCGTAGCTCAGTCGGTAGAGCAGCCGCCTTGTAAGCGGCAGGTCGTGGGTTCGATTCCCTCCGCCAGCTCGGCGAAATCCGCGTCTCCGGGTTCGATTGCCTATACCCTTCTGGCTCGGAGGTGTTCAGTGCTGTCGCACCGTGACAAGATGGTGCTCGACTTCGAACGATCGTGGTGGATGCTGCCAGGTCCGAAGGATCGCGCGATCCGAGAGCATCTCGGGATCGGCGCAGGCGTCTACTACCAGGCGCTGCGGCGCCTCGTCGATGATCCAGAGGCGGCAGACTACGATCCTCTCACGATTCGGCGCCTCCGGCGGGTGCAGGCGAAACGATCCAGAGCCGCACGGCAGCAGGTTGATACGGCGGAACACTGATGGCACGACATGCAGCTCCTGGCCTGAGAGGCTTTCTGAGGGAACTCGGCATGTTCACCCTCAAGGTCCTCTTCTGGGCCGTGATCGTCTTCGGTGGCGTCGTGGTCCTCACCAAGGGGATCGGCTGGCTTGCCACGTCGCCGACAACGACCGGCGCCGCGGCAGTCTCGACGACGTCTCTCGTGGCGGGCGCGACGGGGACGGCCCCGACGACATCAACCGCTTCGACGACGACCACCTCCTCGACGACATCGGCGGTCGCGTCGACAACGACGACCGAACCGGTACGGGCTCCCGAGGACATCAGAGTGCAAGTGTTGAATTCGACCACCCGCGCCAAGATCGCGGCCGCGCTGACCGATGTTCTGGCATCCGCCGGCTACCAGACGATCGACGCCGACAACTACAGCCATGCGCTCGATCAATCGACGGTGTGGTATGCGCCAGGGTTCGAGAGTGAAGCGCGGGTCATCGTCGATGCGTACATTCCCGATGCCGTCGTCCAAGAGTCGCCGGGCCCGCTGGAGGTCGACATCCTGGTGGTGATCGGCGCCTCGTACCAAGAGTGAACCCGATCAGTCGCCGTCGAAGGGTGCCGCCAGGCCTGTGGACGGTGTGGGCATGGTTGATGGTCGCACTCGGAGGCGTGTCGATCGGCGCCGGGATCGTCGGCGGGATCCTCGCCCCCAGCGTTCTGCTCGACATCGTGTCGTTCTGGCCGCTCGTGGTCGTCCCTCTCGTGGCAGCAGTGATCCTGTGGAGGCGGCGGTCGTCGAAAGCCGGGGCAGCGCCACCGCTTCTGCTGATCACCCTTGTGGCGTTGGTCGTCGGTCTGCACCTCCTCGGATGGTCGAAGCTCCCCTCGGCAGCCGCCGACCTCATCGGTCCACCTGTCCAGGATGGGACGGTGTCGTTGGCGATCTCCCTTGCGGGCGCCCTCGCAGTCGACGCAGCTGACGCCCCTTTGTATGTGGTCGATCTGGACAGGGCGGGAGGAAGTCTGGGGGTCCCGGAGGCGCTCGAACGATCGACCGACGGAGCGCTCTCGATCGACATCGCCCAGAGAGACGGGGGCCGTTGGTTCCAGACGAAGGGCTGGACGATGAAGCTTGCCCGTCGACCGGTGTGGAGCCTTCACCTCACATCTCCTCAACTCGACGCCAACCTGAGAGAGCTGGCGATCGACTCACTGGAGATCGACGGATCGGGAACGGTGCTGCTGGGGCCGTCTCCGGCCACCGTCACCGTGACCGGTACTTTCGCCCTCGACGTGCCGGCAGGCGTTCCGGTCGAGGTCCATGGAAGCGCGTCGGTGCCATCCGGTTGGGAACCGACCGACGACGGCTACAGATCACCGGGCTCGGGAACGTCGATCTCCATTTCTGTAACCGAAGGGTCGCAGGTCGTGATCAAAGAGCTGTGAGTACACTCCGTGGAATGACGAAACTGCCGGGGTACGACCAGCTCAGACGGGCAGGAATCACCTCGTGGAGCGTGCTGGGGGCGATGCTGTTGCTTGCAGCGCTCATCTGGGTGATCCAGGCCGTGAGTGTCGTCTGGCCTCCTTTGGTCCTCGCAGTCGCCGTGATCTACCTGCTGTCACCGCTCGTGGACCTGCTCCAGAAGTACAAGGTGCCGAGGCTCATCGGGTCCTGTCTCTCGTATCTGCTGTTCGCAGGTCTTCTCGTCGCTCTCGGTTTCATCGTCATCCCGATCATTCAGGATCAGTTCGCCGAGTTCGGAACGAGGTTCCCGCAGATCGTCGACGATGTCGAGAAGTTCATCACCGACCTCGGAAACCGGTTTGGCTTCACCGTCGGCACATTCGACTTCCAGTCGATCCTCAACTGGTCGTCGACGTTCTTCAGCCCTGAGCGGATCCAAGGCTTGCTCGGCCAAGTCGGGACGTTCGCGAAGACCGGGATGCAGGTACTGGCCGTTTTCGTTTTGGGACCCGTGCTCGCGTTCTACATGCTGATGGACCTGCCGTCGATCCGGCGACGGACCCGTGACCTGCTGCCGGAGAGGATGCGGTCGGAACTCGTTCATGTTGCCAACCAGGTGGGCAGGGTCGTCAGCGGCTTCGTACGGGGCCAGCTTCTCGTCGCTCTGATCGTCGGTCTCCTGTCCAGCCTCGGCCTGTGGGTCCTCAGAGTTCCGTTCTGGCTCGTAATCGGGATGACCGCAGGCCTTCTGAACATCATTCCGTTCGTGGGTCCGATCGCGGGTGGCGCGCTCGCAGGAATCGTGTCGCTGCTGTTCAACGATGTCGTGACCGCCATCTGGGCCGTCCTGATGTTCGTGGCGGTGCAGCAGTTCGACAACCATGTCATCAGTCCGAACATCCTGCGCAAACGCGTGCAGCTCCATCCGGTATTCATCCTGCTCGCGTTGTTGCTCGGAGCGTCGCTTGGCGGCTTCTTCGGGATCTTGATCGCCGTGCCGGTGGCGGCCGTGGCCAAGGTCGTTGCAGGCCACTTCTGGCGCACTCGGGTGCTGGGCGAGTCTTGGGAGGAGGCCGCCGAAGCTGTCGCTCCAGAGTACGTCCCACCAAGCAGAGAGACCATCGTCGGCAGGCTGCGGCGTGCCGGTCCCCCGGGTGGGCACGAGGCGGACGTCGAGGAGCCGACGGCCGACGAGTAGCCGGTGCTCCGTCCTGCACGGAGCGTGTGGTTCGGGTCATTGTCTGAGAGCCGTCGTGAGAGTCGGAATGGTCCGATGAGTGGACCGTGGTCTGGAGGTGTGCCTAACCTGTCGGGAATTCCTAGGGAGGAGATCAGGTGGCGGGCAGGCCGGGAAGCAGGCTTCTGTCCTGGCGGCACAGCGCGGAAGCCGACCCCGTACCAGCTTCCGGAAGGGGAGGCACGTTCGGTATCTGGTTGGGGATCCTCGTCCTGGTGGCATTCGCCGTGGCGGCTCTCGGCGGCCGAGCTCTTGCCTCGGTCGGGCATCTCGGTGGCAGTACCGTCGTTGCCCAAGTTGATCACAGTCTCGGAGCGCGACTGCTGAACGTGACAGTCGACGGACTTGTGGTCGGGTTGATCATCGCTCTCACATCGGTGGG
>Ga0307424_1001306_pt1 | contig 13214 bp, 17 predicted proteins | sample SalMarWE160320MG_FD_202157 | JGI IMG/M metagenome (GOLD analysis project Ga0307424, IMG submission 202157) | Salt marsh sediment microbial communities from the Plum Island Ecosystem LTER, Massachusetts, United States - WE1603-20 | ecosystem: Environmental > Aquatic > Marine > Intertidal zone >... | reverse complement strand
CTTGACAAATTAGGGTAAATATGTGCAATAAATTTAAGCATTCAAACTAATTGCTTCAACCTTAAACATAGGAAGAGCACATGAAACGAAATTGAACCCCATTTCTCAATCAGAGAGTGGGGTTTTTGTATTGATACCGATTAGGCATTCCAACACTGACTTTTTTTTGTATACCAACATGATGTCTGATAACAGAAACAACTGTGACGATATAGATTTAATAACAAAAATGATTTTACGAATTCTATAATTCACCGGGTGGCATACGCGTCTAAAGATATACGTATTTGCGCAGATTTTTAGGTCGTATACTACTAGTTAGATTAATGACAAAAATACAAAAGAGATTTTAATGTCAATTGGTGGAAAGAAAGATTGCAATAACTGGTATGATTTATTTGGGGCACTTTCTATTGGAATTGCCATAATTGTTATTGGATTATTAATTGCATCTGACAGGCTATATTTTTCATTTGCTGATGGCATTATAGACTTCGGGGAATATCATTATTTTATTGGTATAGGAATAATAGCTTCTGGAATATGCTATTTGTTTCTTGCACTGAAAAGCTATTTGGAAGAATCATAATATTTTGAATTAAATTAGAATTTACTGACATCCGCCTGGAGCAGACGGCATGAAAATCGTGGTTTTTCGTAAAAGGCTGCGGCTGCATGACCTATAGAATGGCCGCTGCTCAGGCAAGGCGTTGTGTGAGAGAGAGGAAGGCAATGAAAATCCTAATCATTCTTGGACATCCTGATGCAAAGAGCCTGAATCATGCGATCGCACATGCGGTGAGGGACGATCTGCTAAGCATTGGTTATGAAGTCACATTCCACGACCTATACGAAGAGGGCTTCCCCCCGCTGCTCCCTGCTGAAGAAATTCCGGAATTTGGTGAGATCGAAGATATAGTTGGGACTCATTGCCATGAAATTTCCTCAGCGGATGGAATCGTCATCGTGCACCCGAACTGGTGGGGTCAGCCACCCGCAATGCTAAAAGGCTGGGTTGATAGAGTCTTTCGGCCAGGAATTGCATACAGATTCGTGGAGGGCGATGAAGGTGAAGGCATTCCGATTGGGTTGCTAAATGCAGACGCTGCTGTAGTCATCAATACATCGAATACGCCCGATGCAAGAGAGCATACTGCGTTCGGCGATCCTCTGGACGCAATATGGAGGCGATGTATTTTCGATCTCTGCGGCGTTCCAAATTTCCATAGGCGGATGTTTTCAGTGGTCGTCACCAGCACAATGAAACAGCGCCTCAGCTGGATTGAAGAAGCAAAAATGCTATGCAGGACTGCATTTGGATATACTGCACACAATAGCCCCTTGCACTCGGACAGGGACTCCGCTGCGCTCCGTCCCTGCCGGTGAAGGAAGCGTTATACCGCACCCCAGTCACTGAAAAGGAGTTGGACATAGAATGGAAAACATGCTGATCCACGCTGTAACTGTATTTATGGGGTTTTTCGCCATAATGAATCCCATCGCAAATGTCCCGATTTTCCTTGGTCTAACAAGTGGCGACGATAAACAGACAACCGCGACCGTGGCATTAAGATCGTTAACGCTGGCATTTATAATCGTTACATTATTTTCGGTGGCTGGAAAGGTGATCTTTGAGCTATTTGGCCTCACGCTGCCAGCATTTCAAATTACCGGGGGGCTGATAGTCTTTCTCATCGGTTTTCATATGCTGCAAGGTGGTCACTCGAGTGTTCAACACCCAAGTGAAGAGGACAAGCAGAAATCCCGTGAAGCGGCGCTCAGTGTCGCGGTATCTCCATTAGCAATGCCAATACTCGCTGGGCCGGGGACTATCGCCACTGCGATGAATTTCTCTGCAGGTGGTGGCTTTATGGAAATGGTCGTGACTATCATTATGTTCGCTGTTCTTTGTGCCGTCACATATATACTTTTTATTTTTGGAGAGAAATTTGTTACATACATCGGAGCCAGTGCATTGGGAGTAGTTACGCGTATGATGGGCTTAATCCTCGCCGTAATCGGGACACAGATGGTGATAGAAGGGCTGCATGGGGCTTTTAAACTTGCGGGGTAATTCACGACATTAACCAACGGCTGGGAGTTACCTTTCTCCGCGGCATAACCTGGGCATTAAGGACGACGGCAAAAACCAGCCGCGCCTTATGCCCGCCGCTATGAGTTTCGAATGGTACGTGGTAGATAATGAAAAATGAAATTACATTTACAGAAGAGCTTATCGCACCATGCGGAATGAATTGTGCCATTTGCAGTAGGTATCTCTCCTATTTTAACAATCTAAATAAAAGTCAATGTGCTGGCTGTCGACCGAGTAATAAAAAGTGCTCGTATCTCTTTGATAAATGCACAGGAATTAATAGTGCTCTCGAAGGAAATGCTACCGCCAAATTTTGTTTTGAGTGTGATCAGTACCCTTGCAAAGAAATTAACCGAATGGATAAAAGATACAGAAATAATTATAAAATGAGTGTGAAGGAAAACTTAGAACACATCAAAGAAAATGGAACAGCTGAGATTGTAAAAAATCAATACAAAAAATACCATTGTCCAAAGTGTGGCGGACTAATTTCAATCCACAATAGAAAGTGTTTTAAGTGTGATGAAATAACTCGATTGATAGAAAAATTAACAGAAAAAACTTGAGATCAACACATAACAACCGTATTAACAACGGCCTGGCAAAAGCCGGGTCGCTTCGCTCTCCAGCTTTCGCCAGCCGGTTATGCGGAGCGTTATGCTAGTGAAAATTCACTCAGAGATAAGTAAAAAGAAAAAACAATATGTATCGTTTAAATAGAATTTTTTTTATTTTAATGGGAGTTATATTGGTCTTGATAGGCATTTCGATTATCATTAATCCTAAGTTCTATCATTCAGGATATAGATATTATTTTGATTTTACGGAAATAAAATGGCCCTCTAGTATTTTTCTTATATTATTAGGGGGCTTGTTTTTTGGATCTTCTTTCCGCAAAAAAGTGATTAATTCCTATAATGACATTAAAGAACAAGAAAGTGTGCTGATGTGCCCGATTTGCGTGAGGCCCTATCAGAAGAAGGATGTCCACGAATTAAAATGCCCAAGTTGTAGTGAAAATTTGGAAAAATTAAAAGGTTTCTATGAAAGACACCCTGAATTAAAAAAAGCATAAGTTATGACGAATGGTGTGCCCGGTCCAAAAAAAAACAGGATCAAAATCAGATGAGAATAGGGATAATCAAAAAACTGAAATCGCCCAGAAAGAATCTCCTGATTTGCTCGCGACCAAGCGAAAGGAGCGAACCGAAACCTAACCTTGCTCTTACAGCGGGGCGCAAAAAACTGCGCCCGCTGAAGAGCCCGCTGGGTGAATGAAATATATTAAAATGTCGCTGCGCCAATTCTGATGAGGTGACTATTGTGTTTTTCAAGTCAAAAAACTTTTCTTTATCAATGTTGTTAATTCTTTTTTTTATTTCTTCAACGCTTGCATTTTCCCATGATGATGTATCTCTGATCGATGTAACGCCGGCCATAAGAGATTATGCAATAAATACTGTTAAACCTGTTCTTGATTCGTATGATAGAAAAGATAAATTATCATTACTTCTTAAAGTTGATGATATTTTGATCAATCCTGAAATCGGTATCCATACAAATGAAATTAAGCCCAGCAATTACATTATCTATGATAAATTGGAGAAACTAAAACTTGGGTTTTTAATTTCATTTAAGCTTTCACCCGAACAGAAAAAAAACTTAAAATCATGGCATTCAAAATTCATGCTTAGCGACCCTGCAGATGTGTTTTTTGCGCCATCTGCTGATGAAATTATTAAAACAAAAGCTGCTTTTGGCTGTTCCCATTATGCCCGTTCATTTATCGCCGTTGTGAAAGCACTCGGTTTGATGGATAAACCTGAAGACCTTCGGTACGTTATTTCAAGTAAGGCGGATGACTATAATAAAGCTCTTGAAAGAAATGATAGCGAAATGACTATAAATGGCCACCAATTTGTAATAGCTAAAATTGATTCCAAGTGGATAGCGATCAATACTTCAAAGAGTGAATGGGCTGCAATGCCGGAGGGATTCTCGCCTAACTCTATTGGCCCTCCTAAAAATTTTCCGATTCGGTTTCCATCATATCCTGATGTTACATTTTTGTTTAGAAAGATAGGTAAAAATTATGACGACGATTGCAATGATAATTCATTGGCAGCGTTAATGAATATTTATCGTTCCGGCGATTCCCAAGGCTCTAGTTTTAAATGGGAAAGATTTGAAGTTTTTGATAGCTATAGGGGTCTGACCAAGGTAAGTTATTAGAAAGATAAAACATTTCAGGTTATTCGGCACGAATTTTGGGCTTAGCCCTATCTTTTTGTCACAAAAAATAGCTGTTTGAGGAGAATCTTTTCAATTGCCGCGTGCAAGACGACACTATATTCCAGGCTATATTCGGCATATTACCCATCGCTGCCATAAAAAAGAGTTTCTTTTGAAATTTGCAAAGGACCGCCGGCGTTGGATGTATTGGCTTTTCGAGGCAAAGAAAAGGTTTGGATTAACTATCTTAGGTTATATGATTACCTCAAACCACATCCATCTGCTTGTTATCGATGACGGTCCAAATGATGTCATTTCCAAGTCAATGCAACTAATAGCCGGGCCCACAGGCCAAGAATACAATCAGCGAAAGCGGCGTAAAGGCGCATTTTGGGAAGACCGATACCATGCAACGGCTATAGAGAGTGACGATCACCTATTTCGCTGTATGGTTTACATTATTATTGCAGAGTAGATCAGTTGAGGATTTTAAAGATACATACAATGGATGGATTGAGGAAAGTCTCAGAATTGATCGACATGTACGAGACAGCAAGTGGACCCAGAGTGTTGCTGTAGGCAGCAAAGAATTTGTTGAAATGACAAAAGACAGACTTGGCTATCGTACAGAAATGCAAAAAAGGCAAACCCTATGTAATGGATTTGCCTTTTTTTAAAACGATACAGGCCCGACACTTTAAGCTTATTCTATGTTGGCGCCGACAACAGCGGCCATCTGCATCATGTTGATCGTCTGGCCTTCTTTCAGATTTGTAAGATCAGTAACCTTGCCTGATTTGCTTTTGGATCTTGTGTGTTTGAAGATCGGGAGCAAACTCGCATCAGCCACAATGAACTTGCCTGCGTTCTCAGGCTTTCCATTTTCAGTCTTTGTCTGAAGTTTATTCGCTTTAACATAGTCCCATAGTTTTTTGGTGATCTCTGTCCTGGAAAGTTCTGTTGCTCCCAGAAACTCTGCCAGCTCATTTTTCAGCTTTACCGGTTTCATCAATCCTTTTGCTTCTGCCATTTTTAACTCCTTTATTTTTTTGCGGTTACATTTATAATGTTGTTGTAGGTCCCGAAGCAATTGAGGGACAGATGCTCATTTTGGGGATCTTCTATCCATTGCCCGTCAACTATAAACTTGTATTCGTGTTCTCCGGGAGGAATTATCACGTTCCTGACCCACGCCCCTTTTTCATCGCTTTTCATAGGGTGGCTTTTCGGATTCCATTTGTTAAAATCCCCTATCAAAAAGACTTCCTTGGCATCGGCGTTTTCAAGTGAAAATGTCACCTTCCGCCATTTAATTTCCTGTCTTGTTTTGATTTTTACCATCTAATACCTCCTTAAATAACACTAATTGATTCAAAAACATAAAATGTCCTGTGCTGCTTATCTATTAAATCAGCAAATCACTTTATGCTCTTTCACAAATTGGAAATAATCTTTGATTAATGAAACACTTTATTTTTTTCAGAAATTTTTAACCCTAACGCCAAAAGGATTTTTCGTTTTGTAGCCATTCTGCTTGGTTTCCCCTGCTCTATACGTGTTAGGGTGATTGATGATATATTTGCCTTTCTAGCAAGTTCGGTCTTGCTGATCATGAAAGACTCTCTGATTTCTTTTAAGGAGTTTGTGCTCATTAAGGAGTTTGTGATCATTTTTTTCACCTTTAACATGTTTCGTATTAAGTTCTTACTCGAATCGAGCCAAAATTCGATTTGAGTAATTTAAGATTTGCTTTCATCACCTGTTGATGATGATTTTAATTCCAAAAATACCTTCTGATTTTGTCCATCTATTGACAGCGTACTGTCATCCAATTATAGATTCTGCAGGCATCAACCTGATCAGATTGAAAATTACAGCCAATAAAAGGCATAAAAGGATCTCCGATCGGTCTTTGTTGAGTTTAAGATCTGATGCGATTTGTGTGAAGGTATAAATTCAAACCAAACAAAAGGTCATCCCATCAATATTAGACGGGATGCTTTTTTTACTCAGAACATCAGGTTACATCACGGTGACATTTGCAGCGGTAGGACCTTTTTGTCCTTGCTCTATATCAAAGGAAACTCGGTCGCCTTCGTTGAGGGATTTAAAACCGTCTGCATTGATTGCAGAATGATGAACAAACACATCCGCTCCGTCTTCCTGCTCAATGAATCCGAACCCTTTATGGTCATTAAACCACTTAACGGTTCCATTGGTCATGATAACATCCTCCTTTCTTAAAAATTTTCAACGTCACAAACTGGAGGGTGCCACTTTGACAAATGGATTGTCCTTCAGAGAGAACCCGTCCCGCAGATTAAGCTGGATTTAATTGATTAAATATATAATACTCATTATTTAGCAAGAAAGCAAGCTAAACATTTGTTTTTTTTAAAAATATTGTTTCATATGCATTTAAACGTGCAAATCCGAAACGTTAAACGAACAATGCCAGAGACGGATCTGTAGGCAAGGGTTGTGGTTTTAGGATACTTGCATGATTCTTGAATGGTGACGGCCATGAAAAACTGCCATGCATCTTAAAAAGTCAGACCTTGAGAAATTTTACAGAAAATTGTTAAGCGCTTCCTGGGAAGTTTTTTCGTGGAAGTGGGACCACCGCTTTGAAGCCTTCCTGACCGAATTTTCTGCAGATAATGGAGACGAATTTCGCGCGATATTAGAACGTGATTTCATCAATGTATGGGATAGCTCAAACATCCGTGAAGCGCTTGATATTGTACAGATGTGCAACAATAATTTTGGCGGCCTTCGGCCGGGCCAGTTGCTTTTTACCACAGATCCGAGCCAAGATGTTTTTGTTTGCGGCGCCTGGTGGCCGTGGGGCGATGGAGAAACTATCTCTCTTCGCATCGCATCGCCCGCCAAGAAATTACAGCATGAAAAAAGATCGGACTCTTCAAACGGCTCAAAAATTTATTCGAACTATGACTAGAAAGACAACTGCCGAAGAATCCCGTAACGCCTCTTCTGCCGGGTTGCACTTAAGGACTTTTTTCTCCAACTCCTTGCCCCTTTGCTCCAGTTCTTTATAGGTAGGTTTTTCAGCCATTTCTAATATCTTTATTGTCTAAAAATACTTTGGTAAGGGGCACACATATTTGCATAATATTAAATTACATCGAGTTCAAGAACCGTGATACTATTGTAACGAAAAATTGTCGAAACCACAAAATATTGATTTTTTAGAATGGGTGAAAAGGGCGACACGCTAACAGATATTTTGCCACGACATGAAATCCATTAAAACCAGTAGATCAAACTCGAACTGTAAATCAAGTCGAGACCTTTTTTAAGATATCCATTTGTTCCCTCAGGTTTTGCATTTGTTGTGATAATTGAGATAACCACACGAATTTCAGACTTGTCAAAACCTGTCTTTTCTTGCCATCACCACACAAATAAGTCATACTGAGATATCAAATGGATTCAATACCGTTTTGACATTGTTTCAAACGGGTGATTACTCCCAAGATATACGGACACTGATTTTGTGTCGTACAGTGGTAAGAGATCTGTATATTTCACACGCTCCTGATATTAGGTATGATTCATATTTTAAGAGGAGGTGGTACCATGACGAAGGTTTTGAGAACTCCTGAGGAACGATTTTTAAATCTCCCCGATTTTCCTTTTGATCCTGTTTACATAGACGATTTGAAAGGATTTGGAGGCTTGCGATTGCATTACGTGGACGAAGGCTCTAAAAAAGCTGACCACACATTTTTGTGCCTACACGGCGAACCGACGTGGGGTTACCTTTTTCGCAAGATGATCCCGGTTTTCACGAAAGCGGGGTATCGAGTGGTAGCTCCGGACTATTTTGGTTTCGGCCGTTCGGATAAGCCGGTGGAGGAAAAAGTTTATACTTTCGACTTTCATCGCAACATGATCATTTCGTTTATTGAGCATTTGGGACTCAAAAATATCACGCTTGTATGTCAGGATTGGGGTGGAATTCTCGGGCTCACCCTGCCAATGGACATGACAGATATATTTTCCCGTCTGCTCATTATGAATACGACGCTCGGCACCGGAGATGTTCAACTTTCCAAAGGGTTTCTCGATTGGCGTGCCTGGGTCAGAAAAAACCCTGATATGTCTGCCGGCAGGCTGCTAAAGTTAACGTGTCCGCATCTGTCGGAGGCGGAATGTGCCGCTTACGACGCGCCATTCCCCGACATCCACTATAAAGCCGGCGTGCGTCGATTCCCTGATATGGTTCCTGATCGGCAGGATGCACCCGGGGCGGAATTGTCACGAAGCGCACGTGAGTGGCTTCGCAACAAGTGGGAAGGATCGGTGTTTATGGCTATCGGGATGAAGGACCCGGTGCTCGGACCACCGGTGATGCAGGTGCTTCGCAATGATATACGGAACTGCCCTGCCCCCTATGAACATCCCAACGCCGGGCATTTTGTACAGGAATGGGGCGAAAAAATCGCCAGAGAAGCGATAGCAGCCTTTGGCGGATAAAAGGATTCTCTTAATCATTGTTGCGATATCGGCAATCGAAATAAATTGGTTCCAGCTTGTTGACAAGTTATCTGTACTATTGGATTGAAAAGATGTTCGGAAATTAATAAGCATATGGATTTATCTGTTTTCATACCTTTTAAACGAAACCGGAAAAAACACTGGAATCGTGTTTATGAAAAAAATTTACCCAATGAGGTTGGGTGGTATCAAGATTATCCTAAAATGTCGATGAAACTCATTGCTGCTACCGGAGTTGGTGCTGCTGCCAGCATTATCGATATTGGTGGGGGCGCATCCAAACTGCCCGGGATATTACTTGATCAGGGCTATAAAAGATTAACAGTTTTAGACATTTCCGGCAAATCAATTGAAAGATCAAAGATACAACTTTCTGAGGATTCAAACAGAATCACCTGGATCGAGGCTGATGTTACAAAATACGACTTTAAGGAGAAATATGACGTCTGGCATGATCGTGCCGTATTTCATTTCCTTACAGCAGTTGAGGATAGAAAGGGATATATTAATTCACTGAATCAAGCTCTAAAGCTAAATGGTCATCTAATCATTGGAACCTTTGGTCCGGATGCCCCGCCAAAATGTAGCGGGCTTTCCGTTGTAAGGTATGAACCAGAGACTTTGCATAATGAACTGGGAAATAATTTCAATTTAGCGGAAACTTTCTTTGAAGATCATGTGACACCTTCAGGTGTAAGACAGAAATTTATCTTTTGCCGATTCATAAAGCGAACGTAAAGCAAAATAATTCTATGATTCTCTCATTTTCATCTCGACAACAAAAAGGAGGCTACAAAATGAAAATGTTAATGAATGTTAGATTCCCGCACGAGCCTTTCAACACCTTCGTAAGAGAGGGTAAAGTGGGTGGGCTCATTCGTAGGATCTTAAATGACTTGAAGCCGGAATCATTTTATTTCGTGGAACAGAGCGGCGCTCGAGCAGCAGTGGCCATCATAGATGTGGTTGATTCATCAAGGGTTCCATCTTTTGCCGAACCCTTTTTCTTAAAGTTTAACGCGGATTGTGAGTTCAGGATAGCAATGTCTCCAGAGGATTTAGCGAACGCAGGTCTTGATGAACTGGGAAAGATATGGAGCTGATTATCATAATCGCTATCAAATTGTAATGAAACTCCCCGCAGCCCCGTGAACGAAATTTCCGCTGCGCTCCAACAAGCCGGCTGCGGGGTATCAAAGTGGAATTGCGCCGTAGCCCTTACCCGCCATCGCTCTATCGAGCTTCGGCGCGGATCGCCTTGCCTTTCATACCTGTTGCAAGCAGCAGGGTATTCAGGGAAGGTAAATAAGGAGTGCACCATCTTGCGAATAAAGATAGATCGATTTCTTGCGTCAGAGATGTTCATTTCTTTCTTTTATCGATTAATTTTATTTTATTCGTGGACATTTCGTTTAAAGATTGAAAATGATAAAGACTGGATGGATTATAGAAGAAATGGCGGTGTCGTTTTGCTTTGCACTTGGCATCAACAATTTTTTTCTGGTATTCGACCTTTTAAAAAATATAAAACCTTCAACCCAAGTATCATGATTAGTCAGAGCAAAGACGGTGAAATAGTAGCCAAGATGGCTTTGCGTAATGGCTGGAATGCAGTTCGGGGTTCTTCTTCAAAAGGTGGGATGAAAGCTTTAAAGAAAATGATTACTCATTTAAAGGAGAATAAACTTGCAGCCCATATCGTAGATGGCCCCAATGGGCCTTCAGGTATTGTTAAACCTGGCATAATCCATTTAGCACATGCCACCAATGCCGTCATCGTTCCTTTTTCTGTTTCTGCAGATAAAGCGTGGTATTTCAACAGTTGGGATAAATTTCTTCTGCCAAAACCGTTTAGCAAGGTGATTCTTCGTTTTGGGGATATGATCAAATTTGATAGCGTAAAAGACAGAGAAATCTTTGAAAAGCAAAGAATGAGACTTGAAGAAATTATGCTTCCATCGCTAAAAGTTTAAGGGTCACTATCAGAAAAGTGAAGGATCTCCTTTTATGCGCTTCATTCGAAGCCCATTCAGCCTGCATAAAAAAAATCAAGAAAAATACGGTAAATACCCTCAACCTCCATTGGGAGATGTTATCGGGACTTACTTTGATGGAAATACGGCAAACGAAGAAACGAATATTAATTTTATTTTAGACTGTATGTGGGACCTTGAAAAAGCTATGACAGGTCTGGTTTACGATTTTCTCATCCACGCTCATTGGAAACCCAAACACATACGAACAAGCCGTAAGGTACGATTCCTAAAATTGCCGGGTTTTCACAATCCTGTTTGATCCTTTGGCTTGTTTTTGATACATTAATAGTGCATTCAATCGGCATTCCGATGCAATCCGACCGGATGCCCAACAGCCGCTGAATCGGAGACAGAACGCGTGCATGTGCGTAGCGAAAATTTCATGCCTTTTATTTCCTGGCTGCGCGGATACAAACTGCGTTTCCTGAAGCCAGATTTGCTGGCCGGCCTGACCGTAGCGGTGATGACCATCCCCCAATCCATGGCGTATGCCCTGATTGCCGGCCTGCCGGTACAATATGGCCTATATGCTTCTATCGTACCGACGATCGTCGGCTGTTTGTGGGGCAGCTCTGCGCATCTGATCTCCGGCCCTACCACCACTGTATCGCTTGTAGTATTCAGCGTGTTAAAATCCGTGGCCGAACCGAACAGTATCAGTTATATTCAACTGGCTTTGTTCCTGTCGTTGCTGGTCGGCCTGGTCAAGATACTAATGGGATTCGCACGTCTGGGAACGTTGTTGAATTTTGTTTCCCATGCCGTATTGACCGGCTACATGGCCGGCGCTGCCGTATTGATCGCCTGCAACCAGCTTTCAGGTCTGCTTGGGTTTCCTCAAGGTCATCACAGCGCTATGTTCTATCAGAATATCTGGGATATCATCAGCCGCATACATCAGACCAACTGGATCACACTGATGCTCGGCTTACTGACCATGGGCGTAATCATCGGCCTCCACAAACTGAAGCCCGCCTTACCGGGTCCCCTGATTGCCCTGGCGCTCGCGGGGGTGATTGTCTCCCTGTTCCATCTGGAACATCATGGCGTGGCGGTGGTCGGAGACTTGCCGCGCGGTTTGCCGCCGCTGCACCTGCCGGGTACGGCAGAGATCAAGCAGACCTTCCGCCTGGCACCCGGAGCCTTTGCCATCGCGATCCTCGGTCTGGTGGAGGCCGTCTCCATCGCCAAATCCATCGCCGCACAGAGCCGACAGCGCCTGAATATCAACCGGGAATTCGTCGGTCAGGGACTGGCCAACGTTTCCGCCTGCCTGTTCAGCGGCTATCCCGGCAGCGGTTCGTTCGTTCGCTCGGCGCTTAATTTCAGCGCGGGCGGTAAAACACCGCTTAGCGGAATCATTTCCGGTGTGGCGGTTGCGGCGATGGTTCTTCTGGCGGCCCCCCTGGCGGGCAAGCTCCCCATGTCGGCCCTGGCCGGGGTATTGATGGTCGTTTCATATGGGATGATTCGCAAGCGTGATATTGTCCTTACCATTAAAGCCACTCGGGGCGATGCCGCCGTGCTGACGGTGACTTTTCTGTCGACCTTGCTGCTGAACATCGAATTTGCCATATATGTCGGCGTGCTGCTGTCCATCGGTCTGCACCTGGCCGCCGTTTCCCACCCGCGCATCCATTCCATGGCGCCCGATCTGAATACCGGGAAAATGGTCGGATCGAAGGGTGGCGAAACGTGCTGCCAAATGGAAATCGTCTTCATCGAGGGATCCATTTTCTTCGGATCGGCTGATTTCGTGATGGGTGACCTGCAACGACGCCTCCGCAACCATCCGGGAATGGCAAATCTTCTGATCCGCATGCACAAGGTCAATACGATGGATGCCAGCGGCGTGAACATCCTGGAGATTTTGCTGGAAGAACTTCGACAGCGTGGCGGAAGGCTTTTTCTGGCCGGTATCAATCACCGCGTTTTCACGGTACTGAAAAATTCCGGACTCCTGAATGAGGTCGGTATGACACACATTCACACCAGCACGGGAGCGGCCATACGCAAAGCCATGCGCGATTATTTCTACCCCGACATATGCGCCGCCTGCCCCGTAACCGTGTTTCGGGAATGCCCGGAACTTAAACGCGGCAACTGGGAGATCTTCGGCCAAGGCGTTCAGCCGCCCGGGCGCTCTCTGGGAGAACAACCCGGCCCGAAGACGACCGATATTTCGGAAAATACCGCGCCCACAGCGGGCACGCGAAATGAAAAAGGAGAACATGGCACATGACCAGGCTGCTCGTCTATACTGATGGAAAACCGCGCGCCCTCCGCGCCCTGCACTTCGCCGCGAAACTCAAAAAGCGGTTGAACGCTGA
>Ga0307424_1001305_pt1 | contig 13220 bp, 14 predicted proteins | sample SalMarWE160320MG_FD_202157 | JGI IMG/M metagenome (GOLD analysis project Ga0307424, IMG submission 202157) | Salt marsh sediment microbial communities from the Plum Island Ecosystem LTER, Massachusetts, United States - WE1603-20 | ecosystem: Environmental > Aquatic > Marine > Intertidal zone >... | reverse complement strand
CGCGACGTGGTCAGGGAATCCGCCGCGCCCCCCCGCCGGAGAACAAACTTGGCGTTGGCGGCGCCGTACCCGAGGCCGTTCGGCGCAATCCGAATGACCGAGCGGGACGCCTTCAGGCTCACCCCGTACCGGCTTGGACCGGGGCGCGTCAGGAACGTCGAGTCGCTCGCTCCTTCGTAGACCGCGCGCAGAACGTCCGCCGCGAACTCCATCCGCACCTGCTGCGAGCGCAGAATCGCCGCGTAGCGTGCCACGCCGTAGAAGTTGGCGACCTCCGCCGTCGCGCGGTGCACCGCCAGGCGATCTTGATATCGCGCCCATCGCGGTGCGGCGATTCCGAGCAGCACGCCACTGATCGTCACGACCACCAGCAGTTCGATCAACGTGAATCCCCGCGTCATGGAACGACGGTACCGCGACCGGCCCCGGCGGCCGTCATCGATTTCCCGCGACGGGGATCTTCCTGCCGCCGCGCCCCCGCTCAGCGTCGCCACCTTGCCGACCTCCCACAACGTCGGCATACTGCCCCGCGTGAACGCCGATCCCCTGCTCGCGCTCCGGGAATACCGCCAGCTGGCACCCTGGAACCTGCGCGACCTCGCTGCCACGTCCGCCGCCATCCTCGAGCGGGCGCGCGTGCGGCCGGTGAGTGCCACGGCCGCGGTGGCACCGTCGGAGCGTACGATCCGTTTCTATGTCACCCGCGGGCTCCTCCAACCTCCCGATGGGAGAGGGCCCTCCGCCACATATTCGTACCGCCACCTGCTCCAGCTGCTCTCCATCAAGTTGCGGCAGATGGAAGGGGCCCCGCTCGCCCAGATTGCACGGGAGTTGCAAGACGCCACGGGAGACGTGCTGGAGCGACGGATTGCCGTGGCGCTGGGGGATCGGCTCCCGCCACCCGAGGACCTCGGCGTCGCCGATGCGGGCCGCGCCTTCCATGCGGCCATTGCTCCGAGCCAGACCCTCGGGGCGGACGCGTGGCGCCGCATCACGGTCGATGCGGGGGTCGAGGTGTTGGTCCGAGCGGTGCATCCCCTGGGACAGGTGCCCCCGAGGGAGCTGGCGGCGGCGTTTCGCGCGGTCGTGGACCGGCTCGGACTCCGCCGGCCCTCCGCTTGACCCCCGGCGTCTTGCCAGGACGCCGCGATCCATCAGCTTTCATGCGATCCACGCCCGCGCGGCGTGCGGCCCCACTCTCCAGCCGGGAGCGGCAATGCAGTGGTTTCTTCTGATCCTCCTCGTCGTGGTCGTGGTCTTCGCGATCACCGCGTACAATCGCCTGATCGCGCTCAAGGGCCAGACCATCAACGCGTGGAAGCAAATCGACGTCCAGCTCAAGCGGCGGCACGATCTGATCCCGAATCTGGTCAACGCCGTGAAGGGCGCCATGGATTTCGAGAAGGACACGTTGGAAGCGGTCATCCAGGCGCGAAACAACGCCGTGAAGATCCACGCCGACGCCTCACCGACGGGCGGCGTGCAGGCCCTGGCCGGCGCCGAGGCGGCGCTGGGCGCGGCGCTTTCGCGTCTGAATGTGGTCGTGGAGCGCTATCCGGATCTGAAGGCAACCGGGAACATCGCGCAGCTGCAGGAGGAGCTGACGTCGACGGAGAATAGGGTGGCGTTCGCACGGCAGCTCTACAACGACACCGCCACCACCTACAACGTCAAGCAGCAGCAGTTCCCGTGGAACCTCATGGCCGGCGTGGCCAAGGCCGAGGTGGTCGAGTTGTGGGAGATCGAGGAGCCGAAAGAGCGGGAGGTGCCGTCCGTTGACCTCTCCATGAAGCCAAAGGCGTGAGCGCCACGAACCTTTTCGAGCAGCAGCGCCTCAACCGCCGCCGTTCGGCGATCCTTGTCGCCGGGTTCGTCCTGTTCTTCGCCTGGCTTGGCTTCGGGGCCGACTACATCCTGTACCTGCAAACCGCGGGCGGGCCGCCGACGAGCTATCACCACACCTTCCCGTGGGTGGGCATCGCGCTCACGGTGCTCGCCTCTGGGATGACGGGGTTCGCCTGGCGGAGCGGCGCCAAGCAGGTGCTCAGTGCGACCGGTGCGTGGGAGCTGGTCAACGCCTCGACACCAGAAGAGCGCCAGTTGGTGAACGTGGTGGAGGAAATGGCCATCGCGTCCGGTACCCCCAAGCCCCGCATCTGGATCGTCCCGGACGACGACCCCAACGCCTTCGCGACGGGAAGCGACCCTAAGGCGGCGCACATCGCCGTCACGCATGGGCTGCTGACTACTCTGAACCGCGACGAGTTGCAGTCCGTCGTTGCGCACGAGATGGCGCACGTGCGGAACCTCGACATCCGGCTGATGACCTTGCTCGCCGCACTCGTGGGGGTGATCGGCCTGCTGTCGGACGTGACCCGACGCTGGCTGTGGTTCGGAGGTGGGCGTGGGGGGCGGCGGGCGGGCGGCGGGAAAAAAGGGGGCGGCGGCAATGCCCTGATGCTGGTGCTGATCGTCGTATGGCTAATCAGTGTGATTCTGGCGCCCATCATCTCACGGATGTTGGCGCTCGCGGTGAGCCGGAAGCGCGAGTACCTCGCCGACGCCACCGGGGCCCAGTTCACCCGCAACCCCGCGGCACTCGCCTCCGCCCTGGAGAAGATCGAAGGCGCGGTTGCCCCCACGAAGTCCATTCGCCACGGCAGCGCGCACCTGTGCATTGCGGATCCATTGGGCCGTCGAGTCTCCCTCAAGGAAGGCCTCGTAGCGAACCTGCTGGCGACCCACCCGCCGATGGCGCGACGCATCGCGCGGCTCAAGCAGATGGCCTACCAGTATGACAAGACGGGAGAACTCGTCGAGCCGACGCTCTAGAAGGGGACGTGAGTGGCAACGCGAGTCACACGCCGAATCGCCAACTCATCTCCCCTTCCACACCCGCAGCCCACTCGTCTCCGCCACCCGCGCGAAATCGCGATCCGTCGAGAGCATCACCAGCCGGTGGTGGATGCAGATCTGCGCCAGCAGCGCGTCGATCGTCCCGAGTTGCACCCCCCGGCGCCGGCTCGCGTTCCGCAGCTCTGCGGCGGAGATGTGATCGACCCGCTGCGGAACGACCGACGGCAGCGCCGCGAATCGCTCGACGATCCCACGCCGCGCCTTCGGGCCCGCGAATCCTTGCAGCAGCTCCTGGAGCACCAGCCCGGTCGTGAACACCGCGCCGCATTCGAGGGCGTTGGTCAGCACCACCACCTCGGGGACGTCGCTCGGCGCGTCCCGGCGCAACGCCAGGGACCAGACGCTCGTGTCCACGAACAGGTTCATCGCCGTGACCGCTCGGCCTTGTAGTCGTACTCCGCATCCCACTCCAGGCTGCCGAACAGCTCCACCAGTCGGCGCTGCTCACGCCGCGCGATGAACTCCTCGAGCGCCCGGGTCACCGCTGCCTTCTTCGTCTTCTCCCCACTCACCGCGAACGCCCGCTCGAGCAGTGCAGGGTCCAAAGCCAGGTTCGTCGCCATGTGTATGCCTCCACACATAACACTACACATTCGAGGCGACGTGCGGGAGGACATCGGCCAATCTCGGGAATGCCAAACCCGACTTCCAACCATCACGTTGCGGACAGGGTCAAATCCGCTGCGGAGTTTCTCACAGTTGGCACGTGGAGAGTGGGAACAGGAGCACGTGAGAGGACGGGAGGACGTGAGCACGTGAGGGCCGGAGCTTGCCGCGCGGTTCGGCGTGCCGCACACTATCCGCGTGAACCCACTGGCCTGGATTCTCCTCGGCGCCGCGCTCCTCCTCGCGGGCGCGATCACCCTCTGGGCCGTCCGACGCACGCGAGAAGCCATCCGCGCCTGGTTCCGCCGGGCCGTGCTCCGCGCCGTCCATCGGTTCCAGGTGCGAATCGACCGCTACAAGCTCGTGCGCCGGAACGTGATCCGGGACGAGCTGCTGCTCGACGACCAGGTCCACGCCGCCATCCGCGAGCACTGCCGCCAGTCCGGGCTCGCCGAGCCTGAGGTCCGTGCCCGCGTGGAAGCCTACATCCGCGAGATCGTCCCGTTCTTCAACGTCCTCTCCTACTACAAGCTCGGCTACAACCTCGCGCGCATCCTGACCAACCTGCTCTATCGCGTGTCCATCACGTACGCCGACCGCGCGCGCCTCGACACGATCCCGCGCCGCGACGTCGTGGTCTACGTGATGAACCACCGGTCCAACGCCGACTACGTGGTCTTGGCGTACGTGCTCGCGCAGGGCGTGAGCATCAGCTACGCCGTGGGCGAGTGGGCCCGGGTCTGGCCACTGGAGTACATCTTCAAGTCGTTCGGCTCGTACTTCGTCCGCCGGCGCTATCGGGAGCCGCTGTACCACGCGGTGCTGGAGCGGTACGTCCAGCTCATCACGAGGAACGGCGTCACCCAGGGGATCTTCTTGGAAGGCGGGTTGACCCGGGACGGTGCGCTTCGGCCGGCGAAGATCGGCCTGCTCGGCAACATCGCGCGCACGCTCCGGGAGGAGCGGTTCGACCGGGACATCTGGCTCGTGCCGGTCGGCATCAACTACGACCGGGTGCTCGAGGACCGCACGCTGATCCACGAGCTGGAGGAAGGGGTGGCGCGGAAGAGCCGCGCGCAGCGAGTGGCACGCGTCGGGCACTACGGCGGCTGGAACACGCTCCGCCTTCTCACCGGACGCCTGCGCCGCTACGGTCGAGTGGCGGTCAACTTCGGGACGCCGCTCTCGGTGCGAGCCTGGGTGGCGGAGCGACCAGGCGTGCTGGACCTCCCACGCGAGGCGCGGCGGCCCCACATCCAGCAGCTCGCCGACACGATGCTGGCGCGGATCGGCGACGTCATGCCGGTGACGCCCGTGCCGCTGGCGGCGGCCGCGTTGCTCTCCTTCGGGGAGACGGCCGTGCCACGAACCGCGTTGCTCGATCGGATCGAGAGGCTCCGCACGCAGCTGATCGAGCGCGACGCGAAACTGGTGGACGCCGCCTGGAACGCCGAGACGATCCTGGATCGCGCGTGGCGCACATTCTGGATGCGGCGGCTCGTATTGCAGGAAGGCGAAACGTGCGTCATCCTGCCGTCGCAGCGCCCGCTGCTCGAGTATTACGCGAATTCGATCCGGCACCTGCTGCCGACGGGAGCGCAGCCGCGGATCGAGATGCATCCGGCGCGGGAGAGTGATGCGGCGTTGCCGAGATTGAGGAGGACGTGAGAACGGGAGGACGGGAGAGCGTTAGATAGCTCGCAAGCCCTCACGTCGAAAAGCAATCGCAACGCCGCCCAATCCCCCACAATCGAAACGGCGGGCCAACTCTTGCGAGCTGCCCGCCGTTTCCGCACCGGTTACCCGGAGCCAGGGGATTGCCTCCCACTGTTCTTCTTCTCGCCGCCGCCGTTGGACTGATCCGTCCGCGGTAGGGCGAACGAGAGCTCCGGCTTCCATCCCCATGTCGCCTGGCCGGACCACATGGTTCGCCGGCGCGAGCGCTGCGAGTCGGATCGGGTCGCGGACCGACCCTTCGCACGGCACGCCGAGGCGCCACGTCGGCGTGGATGAGGCAACGCGACTGGCCTCACCTGTCCGAGACGGCATAGCTACCCGGATCGTCGAACACCAAGCCCTTGAAAGTTGGCGCTCTCCCCGGAATTCCCGCTCGGACTGATCAAGCGGGGCGTGATCGAGACAGCCCGTCCCGATCCTTCCCCCGAATGACCATGGCGCCAATCTAGGAACGGTGAAAGGTGGCGCAAGCGCCGATTTCTCTTCGGCAGACACCCGCAATGTGCACTTGATGTGGATCGCAAAGCCGCTGCGGCAACAGCAGTTCTGGATCTCATCAACGTTGTGTGGAATTGTCGATAACGCGTGTGCAACGAAATGCACATGTAGACGTGGACAACCGGACGCCTGCCGGGGCTTGGACGCGCGGGCGCAGCAGCCGGAGAGGGAAACCCGACGAGCTATTGGCCTCGGTTTGCGTGAGAAGGGAAACCGCTGAGAACGCCCTGCGCCTGCGCGTCTAACCTCCGTCAGGACTCCAGGGCGACTTCCTCGTACACGAACGGTTCTCCGGCCTGGCGTGGCGCGAACAACACGCCTGCTCCGCCGGTCGAAAACCAACCGGTGAGCAGATGGTTCGACCCCGCCGAGCGCGGCCCCTCGAACATCACGCCCAGCCAGCGGCGCACGTGTCGGAGCTCAGGCGCGCGCTTGGACAGCGACGAGATGACCGCCCCAGCCCCCTGCGTTGCTCGAAGGAAATGCGCCAGTGCGTGGACCCGCTGAGCAAACTCGAACGCCCGGACGCCGGGCTCATCGTAGAGGAGCATCCCCTCGTAGGGATCGGCCGGCGGCGCGTCCATGCGCGGCCCCATGTAGACGAAGACCCGACGCCCATCGCGCCGTCGTTCCACCATGGCGGCGGCACTCTCGCTGCCCAGCCGCGCCGCATGGACGAGGTCGGTCTCGAACAGGATGCCGACCGTGATCGTCCACTCCAGCGCGGCGAGCACGTTGTCCAGCGGACAGCCCACCTCATCCTCATAGGCGAGGATCCGGGGCGCATCGCCGGCCCGCAGGAAGAAATGACCCAGCGCCTCCCCACGACTGGTGAAGGAAACGGTCGTCCGAACCTGATCTGGCGACGGCATAGGGGTGCTAACCTAACCAGCCCACAACGCTCCGCCTAGGTTGGGACGCGACGAACCGGCACCGCGTAGACGGGCGCAGAGGCTCCACGTAGCTTGCGGCATGCGCTTCGCCATGACGGCTCTGGTGCTTGGCGTGGTCTTCGTGCCCCGCCCTGCGACGGCACAGCGGGACTCGGTCCTTCCCCACCGTTGGGTCGGCATCCATCTCAATCGGCCGCTCCAACTCGAGTTCTATGGCGACACCATGCTGGTCGTCAACGACACCCACGTGCTCGACTTCCGCCTCACCGGTGACTCGCTCGTCGCATTCGGCGACACGTCCATCGTGGGGCGCTATCGCCTCGTGCGGATCGGTGATCGCCAGGTGCCACCCGATTCGGTGCGGCAATGGCTGCTGCTCGAGACCCCGGATGGCGTGGTCACGATGGCGGAGCAAGGTGCGCTCGCCCGGCCCCTCACCGGCCGGTGGCGCGGGCCGCTTGGCACGGAGGACGGCGTCGAGGTGGAACTCGTGATCTCCCTTGCCGGAACCGCGCGTTGGCGTCGCCTACCGGGGGGCGCGTGGATGAACGGCGCGTGGGACCGCGACATGCGGCTCATCACCTTCACCTGGGACGACGAGTCGGAATGGCACGGTCAGTACGACCCGATCGGCAACGCCATGCTCTTCGAGGCAACGGTTCCCGAGAGCGGATCGACGATCCTGCGCAAAGTGTTCCGCTGATCCTCGGGCGTCAGAGGAGGGCGACCGGGTGCAGCACGTCCCGGCGCGCGGCATAGCGAGCTTCCGCCTCATCGAGCCTGTGGTCCACCTCGCCGCTCGGCTGCGCGAACTTGCTGTTGGGCGGTACCCTGCCCGTGAAACGGCGGAGCATCACGAGGGCATGCAACACTTCACAACGCTCGGGGTCCGCGCTCGTGTGCCCGGTGACCGCGAGTCCCTCGTACAGGGGCAGCGTCACCGGATCCCGCAGGACGAACAGCGTGGACAGCAGGCGCGGACTCAGGAACGCCCGGAGGTGCAGGTCTGCGCGCGCCGCAGCGAACAGGGCCACCAGGCGGCCAGCCGGCTGCCGATCGGGATAGTAGCGCGCCGCTTCGACCGCCATCCCGAGGAACGCATGGTGGGCCTCGGGGACGAGAAACCGCTCGAACAGCGGCCAGGTGGTGTGCGCGTGGAGGCGCGCAAGTAACAGAAACGCGTGATACCGGCGGGCGATCGGCGCGGCGGAATCGGACGCGACCGTCGCGAGCCCCGCGGGCCCGAACCGGTGGGCCACCAGCGACGCGGCGGTGGCATGCTGCAGTCGTTCGAGCGCCGGCAGCCGGAACCGGCGCAGATGGGCTCCCGCACGACCCGATCGGGGGGCCGGGGGGAGGCGATCGAGCAGCCGGCGCAACAGACCATCGGCCTCGTTGAGCACCGGCGCGACGGCGGGGTCGGTCGACCCCGCGACGGACGCCAGTGCCTGCCAACCCACGTCGTCCACGTGTCGGCGCCGCCAGGTGTCATCGACCGCCTCCGCGGTGGAGCAGGCCAGCAGCTCGCGGAGCATCTCGGCGAAACGGGGCAGGGTCGTGCTCATCAGGCTACCTCGAACAGGGCTGAGCGCATTGCCTCAGGCGGAGGCCCACGCTAATCTTGCCACGCGGTCCCACCTTGGAGCTACTCCCCCGTGCCGCTACCCCGCCCATCGTCGCTCGCCCTCGCTGCTCTCGTCATCCTCGGGACCGCGTGCGGCAACGACCACTCGGCAATCCGGATCGGCCTGGCGGGCCCATTCGGCGAGCCCCGAGGCCGGTCCATGCGGAGGGCCGCGGAGCTCGCGGTCCAGCAGATCAATCAAGCGGGTGGCGTGCGCGGCCGTCCGATCGAGCTGGTCGCACTCGATGACTCCGGTCGGGCCGACCGGGCCGTGGAAGTGGCGCGGCAGCTCGCCGACGACCCGGGGATCGTCGCGGTGGTGGGCCACCTCACGAGCGGGGCCACGTTGGCCGCGGCGCCGGTGTACAGCGGGGCCACACCCGTGCCCGTCATCTCGCCCTCGGCCTCGAGCCCGGCGCTCTCGAACGCCGGCTCCTGGATCTTCCGAGTCTGCCCGACCGATCTGCGACATGGCGCGGCGCTCGCCGCCTGGGCGCGGGATCAGCTCCACGCGCGGCGGGCAGCCGTGTTCTATCTGAACGACGAATACGGGCGCGGCGTGCGCGACGTGTTCGTCGCGGAGTTCCGCGAGCGCGGCGGGGAGATCGTCGCCAACGATCCCTACCTGGACGACCTCCCGGGCTTCCAGCCCTACCTCGAGCGCATCCGGCGTCGCGGGGGAATGGACGTGCTCGTGATCGCCGGCACGCGCGTCGGCGCGGAGCGCATTCTCAGAGCACGCGACGCCATGGGGCTCGATGTTCCCGTGGTGGCAGGGGACGGAGTGTCGGGCATCGAGCAATCACCGATTGCCGAGGGCATGTTCATCTCCACGCCGTACCTGCCCGACCGACCGGACTCGGTCAATGCGTCCTTTGTCGAGTCGTATCGCGCCGCGACCGGCGGGAGCCTACCGGACCACCGCGGGGCCGGCGCCTACGACGCGGTGGGTCTCATCGCGGCCGCGATCGCGGCCGCCGGACCTGATCGCGATGCGATCCGTAACTACTTGGCGAGCGTCGGGCACGACGTGCCGGCCTACCAAGGTGTCACTGGACGCATTGCGTTCGACGGGCACGGCGATGTCCCCAACAAGTCGGTCGTGCTCGGGGTCGTCCACAACGGCGTGCTACGCACCGCGGGCGGCTCGTGACGGCGGGTCGGCTGATGGGGAGTCTCCGCGGCCGGATCGTCGTCGCCAGCATCGCGTTGGCGGCCGGCCTGATACCCGTCGCCGTCATTGGCGTCGGAGCCCTCACCACGATCGACCGCGCCATCGGCCGCGAGTTGGGCCTGCTTCAACGGGTATCCGGGCTGAGCAGCGGACTGGGCGCGTCCGTCACCGACGAGATTCGCCACGCCGAACAATACCTGAACGGTCGCAATGCCGCGGACGCCGAGCAGTTCTTGCAGTCCGCGAGCGAGGTCGTCCGACTGCAACGCCGGTTGGCGGCGGTCGGAGATCTCGACCCATCGGAGCAGCGCGCGGCAACGCGCATGGGGACGTTGCAGGCGCGGGTGGAGGTCGGGTACCACTACGCCCACGCCCTGGCCGACCTCGGACGACCCACGGAGGCGCTCGCCGCCGCGGTTGCCGCCCGCGCTCCCGCCGACGAGCTGGTGAGCGAGGCGCGCACGATCAACGCCGCTCAGTCCCTCCGCGCGGAGAATACCGCCGAGCAGCTCGCGGCCGAGGACCGCCGTCGTCTGCTGATCGTGCTGGTGGTGCTGGGGACCACCGCCCTCATTGGCGCGTTCATTGCCGTGGCGTTCTACCGCTCGGTCGATCGCCCCGTACGCCAGCTCCTCGAGATCGCCGGGAGCTTCGGGCGCGGTGACCTCCGGCCCGTGCAGCTCGATCCGGCGTCCATGCCGCAGGAACTGGGCGAGCTCGGTCAGGCGTTGGTGACGGTCGGTGACCGGCTGCGCGGGATCGTGCGGCGACTCACCGAAGAGAGCGAACGCACGTCCGCAACCGCACAGGACCTGTCCGCGGTCAGCGAGGAGCTCGCCGCGACCGCGAACGAGATCACCACGGCCATGGTCGACGTCTCCGGTGGGGCGGAACAGCAGGCCGCCGGACTCGAAGGGAGTCTTGCGCGGATGAACGAGTTGGGCGCCACGGCATCGACGAATGCCGAGGTAGCCCGCCGCGTCGCGCACCTCGGCGAGGACATCCACCGGCTGGCCGCGCTGCACGAGCAGGACATGACCAGCGCGGCGCGTGCCCTGGGCGACGTCCAGGGAATCGTCGAGGAGAGTGCTGCCCAAGTCGAGCAACTCGAGCGACTTTCCATCCAGATCGACGATTTCGTGGACCTCATCAAACGGATCGCCTCGCAGACCAATCTCCTCGCCCTGAACGCGGCCATCGAAGCGGCCCGGGCCGGGGAACGGGGGGCTGGGTTCGCCGTGGTCGCCGACGAGGTCCGCCAGCTCGCGGACTCGAGCACGCAGGCCGCCGAAGAGGTCACCGACACCATCCGGACCATTCGTGAACGCACCTCGGCAGTCGCCCGGACGATGACCGCCGGACGGTCGAAGGTGGCCGGGATCGGCACCGCCGCGACCGGTGCGGGCAGGGCGCTCTCGCAGATCGTCGCGGGTGTTCAGGAAATCGAGCAGGCCGCCGCCCAGGTGCTCGATCAGGCGGAAACGAACCTCGCCGCCGCCCGCGACATCACCGCCTCACTGCGCGACGTCGCCGCTGCGGCCGGCCGTCATTCCGCTGCCGCCGAGGGGGTAACGGCCGCCGCGGAGGAACAAAGCGCGTCAACCGAGGAAATGGCGGCTCAGGCAACGGCACTCCAAGAGACGGCCCACCGACTCCAGGCGCTCGTGGAGGGCCTCCGGACCTAGCCGGTTAGCGCTTTGGGGCTCGCTTCTTGACGGGTCGGCGGGCGGGCGGTTTTCGGCCGGCGGGTTTCTTGGCGGGACTTGTCTTGCGGTGAGAGGCCTTCCGGGCAGCGGGCTTCCCGCCCGCCGGCTTCGCGCGCTCCCGACCCCGCACCTCTTCCAGAACCTGGCTGCCTTCCGTTTCGCCAATCAGGCCGCGGCGGATGGCGTACTGCACCAGCTCATCGGCCTCGGCATAGTCAAACGGACGGGTGCCCGCCGCAGCCCGGATCATGTTCACCAGGGCATCTGCGACCGGGCTTCGAAGTACGTTCCGGATCCCCGGGACGGCCTCGAGGAGGGCTGAAATCTGTGATCCGCCGAGGTCTCCGGCCATGAACGCTCCCGATGGGGACCGAGGACCGCCATGGTCCCGAGTCGAGGCGCCAACCTAGCGGGTCACCAGGCCATCGTCAAGCGGTCGCCTGGTGTGGTCGCGTGCGTCAAGTTATTGTACTACAGTAACTTAAGGTACCGTGTGACGCCCTCTAACTCCGTTGTCGGGCACGTGCGCTCCTGGCAGTCCGGACCGAGGATGTCCCCGTCTTGCGGGAGATCTTCATTTCGCACTGGGACAGAAGCTCTCCCAGAACTCGGTGCGTCTGCTGATTGAGCGGGACGTCCAGATGTAGTTCCACGCGATAGTCGGCTCCATCCGCCCCCCGGCCTTCCAACCGGAACCCGGCATGGGCGGGAACGACCGCGTCCACTTCGATTTCGGCCACCGATACAAACGGCGCCAGGCCAGTGCCGGGAGTGTCCATGCGCCCTCCGGCGAACGGGTTATGGCGTCAGAGATACCGCTTTCGCAGCCTCCGTCAAGGGGCATCGGGCGCGTTTGCGGCCGGGGTCAGATCGGGATAGCTTATCCGCGTGCCACCACATCCAGGAGTTCATACGTGGGACGTCGTGGGACCAAAGAATATCGCGCCCCCGAGGCGCTGCAACTCGTTCTCGCCGATCGTGATCGCTTGCCGTTGAGCTGCCCCTCCTGTGGTTCGGAAGCCATCGAGCGGACTCCCCGCCGACGGCTCCGCACCGACCGCTGGGACTCCGACCGGCAGGTTTCACTCCGCTGCGCCGACTGTGGTCGGCACGCGGCCTACGTTCCGAAGGCGCTCACGCAGCCGTCGGAATTGGAGATCGCCGGGATCTGACGGGCTGGCGCGGGCATCACGGCCCGCGTGCCTAGTCGGGAGTGGAGAGGATCCGCCCCCACCGTATCGCGGTCAGGAACGGGAGGGGGAGGGGTCCGTTATGGTCGTAGCTGTAGTACACGAGAAACGGCGACCCACGGATCCGGTCTCTCCCCAAGAACCCCCAGTACCGACTGTCGTAGGAATCGTCGCGATTGTCGCCCATGACGAAGAAGGAATCGGGCGGCACGACGATTGGGCCCCACGTCTTTAGGGTGGGTCGATAGGACGCAGCGGCACCGCCGACGTAGTGCGGAAGCTGCCAAATCCGCATACGCGGATCGCGCTGGTCGACGGCCGGCTGTCGGCGCTCGACGTACGGCTCCGGCAGCTGACGACCGTTCAGGACCAGCGTGTCATCCTCCATTGCCAGCGTATCCCCGGGCACACCCACGATGCGTTTCACGACCGTGAGGCCAGGCTCTTCGACCGAGTCGAAGATCACCAGATCCAGCCGCTTGGGATCCCGAAACGCGGGAAGCCTGCGATGGAGAACCGGGATTTCGGCGCCGTACAGCGCTTTATTGACGAAGAGGAAATCGCCGATCAGGAGGGTTCGCTCCATGCTCCCGGACGGCCAGATGTGAAAGCCTTCGACCACAAACGTCCGCAGCACGAGGAAGACTACCAGGGGCGCCAACAGCGACTTGAGGAATCCGCCCAGACGCCTCTTCAACGACGGGTGCGGGCTGGCCAAAGGTCTCGTCACCGCGGGAGCGTCAGCAATCGACGCCAGCGGACAGCCGTCAGGATGGGCAACGGTAGTACCCCGTCGGGGTTATAACTGAAGTAGACGATCAGCGGCCTGCCCCGGATCCGGTCGCGACCGAGAAATCCCCAGTATCGGCTGTCGTA
>Ga0307424_1001304_pt1 | contig 13221 bp, 10 predicted proteins | sample SalMarWE160320MG_FD_202157 | JGI IMG/M metagenome (GOLD analysis project Ga0307424, IMG submission 202157) | Salt marsh sediment microbial communities from the Plum Island Ecosystem LTER, Massachusetts, United States - WE1603-20 | ecosystem: Environmental > Aquatic > Marine > Intertidal zone >... | reverse complement strand
AGGCGTCGAGTCCAAACCCTGAGAGCTGATCGTCCCCGACCAGCGCGTGCCCGAGGACCCAGGCGCCGAAAAAGAGACTGGCCCGGCCGAAGCGGGATCGAAGGTCCCGTTGGCGTTGTCGGTGGCGATGACGCCTTTGGTGATCTTGAGCAGGGGTTCCGAACTGACGATCTGGATGATCTGGTCATCGACCTGGGTGCCGGCGTTGGTCGACCCCTCTTGCTCGCGCACTTGATTGGTCAGGAACAAACCGTCGGCGTAGGGCGTGTCGGTAAGGGTCACAGTGAACAGGATATCGACGACCGTGGTTTCGTTGCGAGGATCGTCATAGTTCCCATAGCTGAAAGTGACGCTGTTGGCAGACCCGTCACTTGTGACAGAAGGCACAATCCCCGAATAGGCCCGGAAGGTATCGTTGGGCCCGAACTGGGCCTCGCCCGCCGCTGGTGCTGAGCCCGACTGCACATCGTTGAACGTGGTGACTTCGGTCGAGAGGAACACCGGCAGCGGGAGATAGTCGGTGAAGGCCAGGTTTTCAACGTCGCTGGTGGCCAGCGTTTGCTGGATGCGGTAGGTCACGGTGTCATCGGGCGCCACGGGCGGCGGCGACGAGAACGATGTCGACCCGTTGACCGCATAGATCGATTTCGAAAGCGTGCCCCGCGGCACGGTCAGGCTGGCGCCGCTGGTGTCGCTGGGCGAGCCGCCCAGAAGCGTGGTGGGAGACGCATTGTCCCGCACCGTGCCGGTGGCGCTGACGTCGTTGTTGAGGATATCGCCCTGGTCGACACTGGGGTCACCCGAGGGATAGGTATCGGTGAAATTGTCCAGAATGGTCGTTCGAAAGACGATCGTGACCGTCGCCGGCCCGGCGTCGGGCGCGATGGCCCTTCCACCCTGGAGAATCCCATCGCCGGCAATTCGGGCCAACGCTTGGGAAAGATGGAAATTGAGGGTCGTGCTGCCGTCGGTTGCCGGAGAGGTATCGTTCCCGATCTGACTGGTGTCCACGATCAGATCCGTGCCGACGATGAACGAGCCGCTGTTGGCGGTACCGCGCTCGGTGACGCTCAGGGTGGGCGTGAAGCTGCTGTCAAAGTGCTGACCATCTGAGAAGACATCCGTGATCTCGAGGTCGCCGAAGGTGAAGTAGTCCGAGACCTGAACGTCCAGTGTGTACTGAACCGTGTCGCCCGGGCTGGCCCCGGCTGCCCCGGTGTCGGCCACGATGTTGGCGCCTTTTTGGATGGCCAGGCTGCGATCGTTCAGGGTGTGCTCCGGCCCCGGCGGGTTGGCCACGGCGTTGTCCGGCGACCCCGAATCGCGCGTGTCTAGCGGCGTCCACGTGCCGACGGCGCTGGCGTTGTCATCCGATTTGACCGAGGCGCCCGAGGTGGCGTTGATCACCGGGCTGCCGTTGGCGTCCAGATCGGGGACGAAATACTCGATCACCATCGACGCGTCGGACCCCGAAGACGTTCCGGTCACCGAGGCAAAGTTGGCCACGACCAAGTTGTCCGGCGGATTGGCGGCCACCCCAACGGCGGGCGTGGTGGTCACCACGCCGCCGGCCGAGACCGAGACCACGCTCAGAAAGGCCAGATTGTCTGGCAGGCTATCGGTCACGTCCAGGTCGGTGACTGTCTGGCCGGCCGGGATATCGACGTTAACTGTGTAGCGCCGCGGGTAGTTGGGGCCGGTGGCGGTTTCGTCTTCGGGTCCGTTGTAGGTCTTGTTGATGGTGATCAGGCTGGGCGTGAGCGATGAACTGGGCCAGGCGTTGCTGTTGGTGCTTCCGTTGCTGACAATCACCGCATCACAGCACCAGTCATCCAAGGGCGTCTGTCCAAACTGGAAGCCGCCCCTGGCATGCAGACTGAGTGACGTACCCAAGTCGGCCAGGTTGCTGAGGTGCGCTCCGACGGTGACGGTCATCGCCGGCTGCGCCGGGGTCACCGAACCGAACGGGAGCAGAACCACAACCAGCGTGTCACCCGTTGTCCCGCAGACCTGGAGATAGGCCCCGCTTGTGTCGCGCGCATAGGGATGAGCGACACAGCCCGTTCCGCCGCCGTCATCCGGAAAGGTCAGGCTGGTGGTGGTCAGCGCCGTCCCCAGATAGGTGGCGCTGGTGAAGCTCAGTCCATCCGGCGTGTCGGTGCCGGCCAGGCCATCGGCCCCGTTGACGGGGAACACCAAGTCGATGAACGGCCCGTAGCCGGTGGTGTCGCCGGTGTTATCGAAGGTGACGTCAAACGAAATGTCGCTGCCGATGAAGGGAGAGCCAGGCAGCGACAGGCTGACAGACGGGACAGCCGCAGACAGGGGCCTGGCCTCGGCCGGGGCGACGTTCCAACCGGCGATAGGCAGGCCAATGGACGTAAGAGTGACGAGGATGACGGACAGCCATCGCGTGGATTTTGTGATCATTTGGGCAGGCTCGCGGTTGCGGTTGTGAGTTCGGCGTACAGCCTATGACGAAGGGTGCGTGCGGGTGCTTTGCCCACCCTCGGTGCTGGAGAACTCCCGGTGGGGTCGACAATTCGTCAATTCCCCCCAGGCCGGTCTATTCTAAGCTAAATGGTGCCCGGCAACAACTTGCCAGGCGCTGGAGATTGGGTCCCTGTCTGGTACTTAAGAGCCACCCCCTTCCGGGTAACACCACCCCCCAGCCACCGTTTGATAGGTTAGGATCTTACCAACAGAATAGCGACTCACCGAAAAGGCAAAGTCATCGAAAGATGGCGGCGCAAAGCTAAAGGGTCTACTGCCAGAACCACGGGCTAGGACTGCCAGCTGCCGAGTTGAGTGTGGAAGAAGCTGATCTCAACTTGCAGCTTCGCGTCAACCCGTGCAACGGCCTGAGGCCTGAGTGCGGGTCTTTTCATTATGGGGTAACGGGCGGGGGGATCTATTGATGGCCCTGCTTGGATCTGTCCATGGGAGGACCAAAGTGCCCTCCCACTGTTACGAAACTGTAAAGAGAGACCCCCGGCACAATCGCTTAGAGTAGGAATATGGATTTGGGTACTGGTGCAAAAAGTCAGCATTCACGTGAAAGAAGAACCGCCTGGCGCCATCGCGGCCAGGGACTGGTCGAGTTCATGCTGGTGCTGCCGGTGTTGCTCTTGATCACCTTGGGCGTGGTCGAGTTTGGGCGTCTGTTTGCTATCTACAGTATGGTGACATCCGCCTCGCGCGAGGCCGCCCGTTATGGGGCATCCGTGGGCGACAACGGCTCCGGGACCCCCAGGTATTTGGATTGCGCCGGCATGCGGGCCGCAGCGAAGCGCATGTCTGTTCTGACTACATTGGGCGACTCTGATATTCAGATCACTTTCGATCATGGAGACACCAGCTCGGTCATCGCCACATGTGATAGCCACCCCATCCCGGGCTCAATTGCGCTGGGGGACCGGGTGATGGTACGGGTCAACGCCCACTATGAACCGATCGTGCCACTGGTCAATATCCCGGTCCATACCATCACCTCTATGACTGCCCGCACGATCCTGAAGGAAATCGACGCCGGCCCGACCGCCACCTTGGGCGGACCGATGGTGACGGAGACACCCACCAACACACCCAACCCGGCCTGGACGGCAACCAACACGCCCACCCCAAGCAATACGCCCACGGCTACAGCCACGGCCACGGCCGGGCCCTTGCTGACTCCCACCATCACCAACACGCTGCCTCCGAGCCCGACCCCGCTGCCCGTGCCGCAGGACTTCGTGGCCAGCATCAATTGCCACAGTGGAAAGGTGGCCTTTGACTGGACGTTTATCTCCGGATTGGACTACTTTGCCATCTACCGCGTCGACCCGACCCCGGTGATCCAGATCGCCATTGACAGCAATCCGGCCTGCAACAACTGCGACGTCCTCCCGTCCGGCGAAACCAGCCGAACCTATTACGTGGTCTCGGTCCTAAACAGCCATCAAAGCGCGCCGTCCAATACGTCTACGGTGACATGCCCATGAGAAATTCAGCCCTGATCCCCCACGTGAACAGCGCAACGCCCCGCCGATGTCGAACGCCTATCGGGCAGAGGGGCCAGAGTCTGGTCGAAATGGCGATCTCCTTGACCATGCTCCTGATGCTCATGGCCGGCGTGCTGGACATTGGGCGTGCGTACTACACATATCTTTCGCTGCGCGATGCCGCCGCCGAGGGCGCCGCCTACGGTTCGATCCACCCCACAGACACCAGCGGGATCATCGATCGGGTGGTCGGTGAGAGCCCGGGCGGCGTCGTCGATTGGAACGCATCGACCGTAACCACCGACATCCTGGTCAAGAACTGCCGCGGCGGCGGGATCAAAGTCAAAGTGGATTACAGCTACACCCTGCTGACGCCATTCATCGGATCGATCGCTGGCAGCCAGACCCTGCCGTTGAGCGCCACTGTGGTCAATACGATTTTGTCCCCAGCCTGCCCGTGATGCATGTCGATCGGATAGGGCGGGGAATGAGGAGAGTGGGTTGTTGATGAAATTTCTGGGGCGCACATCTCAATCGGGCCAGTCGATCATCATCCTGGCGCTGAGCTTCATTGTTCTGCTCGGCTTCTCCGGGCTGGCCATTGACGGTGGGATTCTCTACTCCGACCGCCGGCATGCCCAGAATGCTGCCGATGCCGGTTCCCTGGCCGGCGCCCTGGCCATTCTGCAGGGGAACAACCCGGTTCCCATCGCCTACGCCCGCGTGGCCGACAACGAGTACGACAACGACGGTGTGCGCAATTGGGTCAACGTGTATTGGCCCCCAGTAGACGGCCCTTACGCCGGCGACAGCAACTACGTCGAGGTTAAGATCCGCTCCAAGGTCGACAGCGTTTTCGCCCACTTTGTCTACTCGGGCGACCTCGAGAACACCGTGACCGCCATCGCCCACGCCAAGCCGGCCACCGTCGAACCGTTTATGAGCGGCGACGCCATGGTCGGCCTGGCCAAGACCGGATGCGCAGTGGTGTGGAGTCACGGCAACAATAACACTGTCATCGACGGCAGCGGCATATTCGTCAACTCCGATCACCCGGATTGCGCTTTCAAAGCCAGCGGCAGCAGCGTTCTCGACGTGGAGACTTACATTCATGTGGTTGGCGGCTTCGAGATCAGCGGCGGGGCCATCGTCAACCCCACTCCGCAGGGAGGATTCCCACAGATCGAAACGCCGGTTATCCCGCCCCCTACTTGCAGCGGCAGCTCAACGCAGAACAGCGGCACCGGCGTAATCACGCCGGGCAACACCTCGGACTTCAACTTTCACGGAGGAACGTGGACCCTCCAGCCGGGCACTTACTGTGTCGACGGCGGTTTCTCAGCCAATGCCAGCACGGTGCTGACCGGCCACGATGTTTTGATATATGTCAAGACCGGGGACATAAGCTGGAACGGCGGGGCCACGCTCAACCTCGACGCTCCCGATGATGGAGAATACGCCAACCTTCTCCTCTACCAGGATCCTGGCAATGCCAGCCAAGCTACCATCAACGGTAACTCCGCGTCGACTTTCTCGGGCACGATGTTCATTCCAAGCGGCGAAGTACAGGTCAATGGTACGGGTTCCTCCACCGGATTCCACTCGCAGGTCATAGGCAATGTTGTGGACATGAGCGGCACAGCGGACATGCACATCATCTACAACGACAACGAGAATTTCGCCTTCCGGGAACCGGCTCAGGTGGAGCTGACCCAGTAGCTGCCGTATCCCGCGCTCAACTTAAACGATCCCTTGAGCCGCCAAATAGGCGGCTCTTTCTTTGTCAGCAGCACCTGCTGGCGCGGGACTTGCACTCTCCAACATAAGCGTATCCTGGCCATCATGGCATTCGAATGGCCTTGTCTGGGCTGGAAAAACTCATATACATTTCTAACGCGCCGAGGCGGGTCTCAGGATGAGCCCGATGTTATAATCGCCTCGAAGCGTGCTCGGGAAGGCCTGGGCACGCACTTTTGAAGGGAAGGTACGTCCCATGATGCGATTCGATCGCTTCACCGAGCGTGCCCAGGACGCTGCCCAGCGGGCGGCGGAGATTATCCAACGCTATGGGCACAATCAAATCGACACCGAACACATTCTGCTGGCGCTTATCGAGCAGCCCCAGGGTGTGATTCCTCAGATCCTGGAGCGCCTCAACATTGAAATCGAGCAGTTAGCTGATCGCATCGACCAGCAGCTGCGCAGCAGTCCCAAAGCCAACATCTACGGCGGCGGCGCCGGCCAGATCTTCATTACCCCGCGCGTCAAGCGCGTAGTGGATATGGCCAACGAAGAAGCCAACCGCCTCAAGGATGAGTACATCTCCACCGAACACCTGTTTCTGGCGATCCTTTCCGAGCGCAACACGGCCATCGCCAGGCTGCTGTCGGAGGAGGGCATCACCAAGGACCGTGTCTACGATGCCATCAAGGACATACGCGGCGGACAGCGGGTCACCGACCGCAAGGCGGAATCTCGCTATCGTACGCTGGAGAAGTACTCGCGCGACCTGACCCAGCTGGCCAAGGAAGGCAAGCTTGACCCGGTCATCGGGCGCGACGACGAAATCCTGCGCGTCATCCAGATCCTTTCCCGCCGCACAAAGAACAACCCTGTGCTGATCGGCGAGGCCGGCGTGGGCAAGACAGCCATCGTCGAGGGCCTGGCGCAGAAGATCGCCACCAACGATGTCCCTGAAATCCTGATGGGCAAGCGCGTCGTCCAGCTCGACCTGGGCGCCATGATCGCCGGCTCGCGTTTCCGGGGTGAGTTCGAAGAGCGGCTGAAGGCCTCCATGGAGGAGATTGAGCGCTCAGAAGGCGAAATCATCCTGATGATCGACGAGCTCCACACCGTCGTCGGTGCGGGATCGGCCCAAGGCGCCATGGATGCCTCCAATATGCTCAAGCCGGCGCTGGCGCGCGGCGAACTGCAGTGCATCGGCGCCACCACCCTCGACGAGTATCAGAAGCATATTGAGAAGGACGCCGCCCTCGAACGGCGCTTCGCCTCCGTCTATGTGGACGAACCGACGGTGGATGAGACCATCGAGATGCTCAAGGGGCTGCGAGATCGCTACGAGGCCCATCACAAGGTGCACTTCTCCGATGCCGCCCTTGTGGCGGCTGCCAAGCTCTCACACCGCTATGTCTCCGGCCGATCGCTGCCCGACAAGGCCATCGACCTGATCGACGAAGCGGCTGCCAAGCTGCGCATCGCCCTCTACTCGCTTCCTTCCGAACTCAAGGAACTCAAGACCGAGATCGACCGCATATTGGCCGAGGAAGAGCAGGCCGGACTGGAACGTGATTATGAGCGCGCCGCCGATATGAAAGCCCAGCGGCTGCGGCTCGAGACCGAATTCAAAGAAAAGCGCGACGCCTGGGAGTCGGAACACCAGCTGGACGAAGTGGTCGACGAACACGACATCGCTGAAGTCGTGGCCCAATGGACCGGCATTCCGGTGAGCCAGATGTTGGAAACAGAAGCCGAGAAGCTGCTGCACATGGAGGAACGGCTCCATGAGCGCATCGTGGGGCAGGACGAAGCCATCCACGCGCTGGCAGATGCCATCCGCCGGGCGCGAGCCGGCCTGAAAGATCCGCGTCGTCCGATCGGCTCGTTCATCTTTTTGGGCTCATCCGGCGTGGGCAAGACCGAGCTGGCCAAAGCGCTGGCGGAATTCTTGTTCGACGATGAGGATGCGGTGGTTCGCGTCGATATGAGTGAGTATCGCGAACAGCATACGGCCTCCCGGCTCTTCGGGGCGCCTCCAGGGTATGTCGGCTACGAAGAAGGCGGTCAACTTACCGAAGCCGTGCGGCGCCGCCCCTACCGAGTGATCCTCTTCGACGAGATCGAGAAGGCCCACCCTGAAGTCTGGAATTCGCTGCTGCAAATCTTGGACGACGGTCGCCTGACCGATGGCCAGGGCCGGCTGGTGGACTTCCGCAACACGGTCCTGATCATGACCTCCAACCTGGGCACCGAATTCGTGACCAAGGGCGGCACCCTGGGGTTCTTGCGAGCCGATTCTGAAGACCAGGCACACGAGGGCGATGAGAAGATCGAAAAGGCGCTCCGTGACACATTCCGTCCCGAGTTCTTGAATCGGATCGACGAGATCATCATCTTCTCGCCGCTTTCGCCCGAGCAGATGCTGGAGATTGTCGATCTGCAGATGGACGAGATTCGCGGGCGCCTGGCTGAGAACGGCCTGCTCGTCGAACTCACCGACCCCGCTCGGTCGTGGCTGGCCAAGGAAGGCTACGACCCGATGTTCGGCGCCCGACCACTGAGGCGCGCCCTCCAGAAGCACGTCGAGAGTCCGCTCTCGATCAAGCTGCTGCGCGGTGAATTCTCCGAAGGAGATACCGTCGTGGTCGACCTGGACGAGGTCGAGGGCGAGGTCATCTTCCGGCCCCCGGACAAGAGCGCCCCGGTTGAGGTCACCGAAGAAGTCTCTGCCTGAGACTTCTGATAGAACCCATACCATGGATAGATAACGCCCCCGCCAGTTGGCGGGGGCGTTTCGCGTCTCATCCCAACCAGATTTTGATTGTGAAAGTCTTCACAATGGTCCGGCCTCGGAATCGCCTGCGGTTTTGGCTGCGGCAGCCCCTTTCAGCAGCTGGCGCGCGCTCTCCAGGTTGGGTTCGGACTCCCCGCCCAACATCTGTGCCAGCTCCGCATTTCGAGTCTCGCCTTCCAAGGGCCGAACAACGGTGATCGTGCGGCCTGAACGGATGACCTTTTCAACCTTGAAGTGCCGGTCGCCGAAGGCTGCCAACTGCGGCAAATGCGTGATGCACAGCACCTGGTGGGATTGAGCCAGTGTCCAAAGCTTCTGGCCCACGATGGCGCCCACACGACCGCCGATGCCCTGGTCGATTTCATCGAATATCAGAGTTGGCGTCTCGTCAGCAGTGGCCAACACGCCTTTCAGGCCGAGCATCAAGCGCGATGTCTCGCCCCCGGAGGCGATCTTCACCAAGGGCTTGTGGCCCTCGCCTGGATTTGGGGCGACCATGAACTCAATCTGGTCAAGACCGTTGGCCGTATACGCCAGCCGGCGGCCGTCCACCGGCACCCCATCGGGGGTCTCTCGCGCCGAGATCTCCACAGCGAACTCGGCGCCGTCCATGTTCAGCGCCTGCAGTTCCGACCCAATCGCCTCAGCCAAGTTCTCGCCAGCCGCCAGGCGGGATGCGGTCAGCCCGGCGCCCAGGGCGCCCACCTTCCGCAGCAGCTCATCACGCTGGCGCGCCAGATCCTCAAGCCGCTCGCTGGCGTGTGTGATTGACTCCAGTTGCTCCCGCGCACGCGCGGCGTGGGCCAGAATGGCGTCTTCGCTGCCTCCGTACTTGCGCGACAAATCACGGATCAACGCCACCCGTTCTTCCACTTCATCCAGCCGGCCGGGATTGAATTCAACCGAATCGCGGTAGATTCGAAGACGGCGGGTCAGGTCGCCAAGCTGCTCCAGCAGGGCCTGGGCTTCCGCCTGGGTTGGGGATAGGCTCGGGTCAATGTTGGAGAGATCATCGATCGCTTCCACCGCCTGGCCCAATAGGTCCGAGGCCGAGTATTCGCCGTGGATGCCCTCTTCCAATGCGGCCATGGCCTGTTCACAAAGCAAAGCCAAGCGCTCAGCGTTGGCCAGTCGTGCCCGCTCCTCGACCAGGGCCTGCTCCTCGCCCGGTTCCAGGGCGGCGGCTTCGATTTCGTTGATTTGGAAGGCCAACAGATCCGCTCGCCGCTCGCTGTCCTGTTCGTTTTGGCGCAGCGCCGTGAGCTGGTGCTCCACCTCACGCAGCTGGCTGAACACTTCGCGGTACCCGTCGACCGCGTCCTCGAGACCTGCGTAGCGATCCAGCAGGCGCAGGTGATGGCCGACGTGGAGCAGACTTAGGTGTTCCGATTGGCCGTGCACGTCCACCAGAAACTCGCCCAATTCTCTGAGCAAGCCCAGGTTCACCACCCGCCCGTTGACGCGACAAATGTTCCGGCCTTCGAGGCGAATCTCCCGTGCCAGGGTCACATAACCCGGATCATCCAGCAGGGCTTCCCGCTCCAAGATGCCCGCCACCGCATCGCGTATGGGAGTGTCCAGGCGAAAACCACCTTCGATAAGGGCCATCTCAGCCCCGGCGCGGACGGCCGTGGTGTCTGCTCGTCCACCCAGAAGCAGTTCAAGGGCATCGACGATAATCGACTTGCCCGCTCCGGTTTCGCCGGTGAAGATCGAAAGGCCTTCTCCGAGAGAAAGCTGTAAATCATCGATAATGGCGAAGTTGCGTATCGTGAGGTCTGAAAGCATGTCGGTGGCTAGAAGCGAATCCCCCTCAGCCGGTAGTAGAGGGTGCTGATCATGATGGCACCACTCGCCAAGGGCCACAGCGTACCAAACAAGATCCCGAGGAGGGCTTGCGACGATCCCACCCCGCCGCCCACCACCAGGACCAAGCTGACGATGGGGAAGACCAGATGGGGAAGCACCCCCGCCGCGCCGCCGATAGCCGCCGCCCGAGGCAGTCGCCGGCCGCGTCGCCTGCGAACGGCCCAACGGATGATTTCCGCCAGCCCACCGCCGGCAATCGGCGCCACCAGCAACCCCCAAAAGCCGATGAAGTTGAGCACGCCCACTGCCACCGCCACGCCGATGGCTGCCAGGATAACAGCTACCGCGTAGTCCAACCCGACTGCCGTCTCGAAGATCTTCTGTTGGCCCCGAACACATTCCTTGCACCGGTAGCCCACCGGCGTGCGCACCGCGCACTGGCTGCAGATCAGCTTTCCACATTTATTGCAGCGCAGGCTGGTCTCGCGATCGGGGTGGTTGGCACATACCAGCGCCGATTCGGCCATCTCGCTCCCCTACTGCGGAAAATGATCCATATGCGATATCAGATTTCTGAAGAAATAGCCTCGGTCCTGCAGGCGCACAAAATATACGTCATGTTCCGATGCACGGACTCGAATCTCATCTCCGCCTCGGACAGGGATGGAATTCTGACCATCCACGCCGAATGACGCCTCGTGGTCAACATCCAATCCAATGTGAACGCGGCTTCCTTCCGGCAGCACGATCGCCCGGTCCAGGGAGAGATGCGGCGCCACAGGCACAAGGACCAGATTGCGAAGTTCGGGTGGCAGGATCGGTCCCCCTGCGGCGAGGGCATAGGCCGTTGAGCCCGTTGCCGTGGCGCAGATCAAGGCGTCGGCGACGTAGCGAGCCAGGGTGCGATCGTCGACTTCGGCGGAGACACGGATCGGCCGCGCCACATCGCCCCTGCCAACGACACATTCGTTGAGCGCATTCCAGGTCTCCACGACCTTGCCTTCCCGAACCAATTCGGCGTGCAGGCGCATCCGCGCCTCCAGCCAAAAATCGCCCGCCAGGACCCGCTCCAGGGCCGGCTGCCAGCCCTCTCGACCGACTTCCACCAAGAAGCCCAGTCGGCCCAGATTGATCCCTAGGACAGGCGTCCTTGACGCTGCGCCCAGAGAGCCGGCGCGCAGCATCGTCCCGTCGCCGCCCACAGCGATGACCATGTCCGTTGCGCCATCCAGGAGCGCTTGGTCCGAGGCATCCTGGGCCATGGACGAGGTCAACACGTCGACAGATCGGTCCTGCAGGAAGCTGGTGAGATCTGACAGAAGGTCTACTGCCTCTGGCGCTTGAGGATGCGTGATAATCACGACTTTGCGTGGGGGTGAAGGATCCATGGTTGCTATTATATGCGCTGGGCTGGGGCCGCTCATACCAGGCTTTGCTCGCATTCGTCCCGATAGCCGCAGGCACGGCAGCGGTTGACGGACGAGTGTGATCGGCCCAGCTCCAACCCCTCCTGACGGCGCATAGCTGCCAGCACGTCCAACATTTCGTTCTCCAGATCGTGTGTGTAGTCCACAGCCACGGACCGATCCTGGTAGCGCAGGACGCCATGGGACGGCCGCTCCCCGTAGACGGCTTCGGTGAGGAAGCAGTAGGCCGCCAGCTGGAGGACATGGCCGCGGTAGGGGACCACCGGCGCTCTGGCAGACTTGACTTCGACAGGGACACGATTCCCGCCGGCTTGCACCAGAAAATCAGGACGGCCGGTGAGTTGCACCCCTGCGTCGAACAGCGGCGTGCGCTGCCGATCCGTTTCCCGCATGTCCATGTAGACCACGCGTCCCGGAGGAAGTCCCGCTGATCGCCGGCGGCGACTGGCCCATAAGAGCAGGCCCATGCCTACCAGCACGAGAAGCAGAGCGGAAATCATCGTTTCATCCAAGCCAGCCGGACACGAGCACGGCGGCGGCCACGGCCAGCCCGGTCAGAATCAAGCCGAACCCGATCAGACGCATCAAGCCCGACACGATGACCTGTCGCCCGTGCCTTTCGTGCATCGCATGACCGGCTTCCAGCCACGCGACGTTGGCGGAGGGGATGTTTTCGGATTGGTACCACCAGGCCCGATGGCAGTAGACGTAGGTGACGAGCTCAGACGCCCGAATAACACGCATGCAACTTCATTTCAGACGATCTTCAACCGACCGAAGGGCCTTCATCAGTTCGGCCTGCTGAGTATGGGTCGTCAGGTCACCGCGCGTCCGCTCCGTGACCCCGCGCACCATATCTGTAATACGCCGCAACCCTCCCGTGATGGCATCTGGATAGTCGACCGTCACCAACATCCCGTAGATATCTTCCATGGAGGAGAGCAGGCGCTCACCTTCCTCGGCCCGGCTGCGGCGCATCAGGTCGAGGACCCGCCGGCGCAGCTCGCCGGCCGCCTCGCCCAGGCCGCCCAGATAAGCAGCAAATTCCACCCGCAGCTCTTCAGGTGTGGGCAGTGGCTCCCCGGCTACCAAAGCCGCCGTGATGTTGGCTTCGCTGAATTCTTTGAGCGCGTCTCGCGTGTACCCGGCATGATAGAGATCCGGGTAAGGTTTCAGATCCTCTTGCAGTTCATCCACCAGCGCTTTGGCCTGGGCCAAGTGATCGGCGGCCACGTCCTTCTCATCACGATGCACAGCCCGGATTGCCAAAGAGCAGTGGCGGATGACGGTGCGCGATTGTTTCAGGGCCCGATCGCGGGCGGCGTTCTTCTCATCAAGGTGTTCACGGATCCGGTCAACAATGTCTTCCAGGGCGTCCATCACCTATGCTCCCTCCCCCTCGTTTTCTTGGTCGTCATCCTTGTCTGGTTTCGATTGACCGAACAAGTGCTCGGCCAGGGAGGATCTCTCC
>Ga0307424_1001301_pt1 | contig 13229 bp, 9 predicted proteins | sample SalMarWE160320MG_FD_202157 | JGI IMG/M metagenome (GOLD analysis project Ga0307424, IMG submission 202157) | Salt marsh sediment microbial communities from the Plum Island Ecosystem LTER, Massachusetts, United States - WE1603-20 | ecosystem: Environmental > Aquatic > Marine > Intertidal zone >... | reverse complement strand
CATAAGAAGCTTCTCTGCTGACGCCGAATTGCCCATTTCCATCTTCCCTGCATCGGCCGCCACACCGAGACAGGATCCGATTTCAATTGCATCGACGCCGAGGTCGTCGCACATGAATTTCAGTTTTCCGATCGCATCCAAATCCATGATTCCCAGATTCGTACCGAGCATGGCGATTATCTCATATTCATAGGCTGAGGCAAGGCGGTTACCTTCTGCATCAGGGTAGATTATTGAACATTTAACGGCACAGCCCGGCATACAGCCATGCATCTTGCCCCCTCGTTTAAAAAGGTTTTCCTGGATGGCTTCACCGCTAACTTTATAAAAGTCGCGAGGTCTGCCCGAATGGTAGTTATGGGTTGGCAGGGTGCCCTGATTGGCCGAATTGGCAACAGCAAAAGGGGTGCCAAATTTTGAATACAGCCCGCAGCTGATGTCGTGTGCAATTGTACTGATCCACGAATTAACCGTTTTTTTGAAACGGTCAGGATCGGCGATGCTTAGCGGCGGAGTGCTAGACGCATCCAGAACAATCGCCTTCAGACCCTTTGACCCCATAACCGCACCCAATCCACCTCTTGCCGCATTGCGAGACGGATCACCAAAAACATCCGTGAACGATACGGAGGCCCCTCGATATTTCCTCTCACCGGCAATGCCGATACAGACAATGGCCACTTTTTTACCGTATTTTGAATGAAGCCGCCGTACCAATTCATAGTTTTTCAGACACTTAAATTCGTTGGCAGGCACAAGACGCGCCTCTTTTTTAGAAATCCTGAGGTAAAATATTTTTTCCTGTTCAGCAGCGTTTTCTACAATAATGCCCCGAAACCCCAATCGGTCCATATATTGACCTGCAGGGCCACCTGCGTTAGCCTCCTTTATTCCCAATGTTAAGGGGCTTTTGGCACCAACGGAAATGCGTCCAAGTTGCGGCGCCCTTGTTCCCGCGAGAGGACCACAGGCAATAATCAATTTATTGTCAGGACCTAAAGGATCTGTTTCAGGAGGGACCTCATCATTCATTATCTTGGCAATCAAGCCACTGCCACCAATTGCCAGCCACTCTTCTGGAAGGTCTGTTGCGACTGTATTTTCATTTCTCATATCAACACGCAGCAACTTCATGGCCATATTCTCCTTTTAAACCCTAACGTTCAACGACGACGCTTACGTCATGCTACAATAAACTTGAGCAAAAGGGGAAAATAATTTATCTTAAACAGCAATAATATTAAGGGGGACTGGTGATATGCCTGAGCTCCAACCCTTACACAAACATTTATGAAAAAGAGAGGTTTTGAATATGAAAGAGAAAACACCGGCGGATGTTGAGTCTTTGAAAAAGCGCGTTCAGGAGCTGGCCAAAGGCCCTGAGGATAGGGAGGCCGTGGAGGCCAGGTTAAAAAAACTGTCCCAACAGGGTATACCGAAGAAAGAAATGAATCCTGACGAGCTGATAAACATGAAAGAGGAAATACTGGAGCGCGTGCAGAGGGGGGCTGAAGCCTATGAACAGGTGAGCCAGAGTTGTGCCAAGAGTGCCGCGTTGGCGGTTATTGAAGAATTCGGTCTCGGTGACATCAGCGTTGTAAAGGCTCTTTCCGGATTTCCTGGTATTGCACTGACAGGCGAGACATGCGGCGGGGTGACCGGGGCCATGGTCGCCCTCTCCCTCTATTTTGGAAAGGATGACTTGTTGGATTATAGTGCAAATGCCCGAACGTATGGAAAATGCCGAAAACTGATTCAATACTTCGAACAGACATTAGGGACTACGAAATGCAGAGAGATCCACGAAAACGTTATATTCGGGCGGTATTATAATAATGCAGATATTGACGAAGGCTATCCAGGCTTTGTTCGTGACAAGGGTTTCGAGAAATGCGGTCTGCCCCCGGGTATCGGGGCGCGGATTGCGGCACGTATAATCATCGAAGATATGGAAAAAAGGCGCTGAACGGATTGTGAACGTTCTCTCAACAAAACAGCTTAAAGCATATCATACGGGTCCACATCCGAGACAAGATGAACATCTCTCGATCTGAGTGCCTTCATGGAGGATCGTTCCACTTCTATCAAGAGATGTCTCAAGAGCGACACACTGCTGCTCTTGACTAACAACTGCCACCTATGCTTTCCCTTCAGACGCGACATAGGGGCCTCAACGGGGCCTAACACCTGGATCTCTTTGCCCCTCTTGGGCCATCTGCGCAAGATCGCCCTCAAATCCGCACTCAACTGATAGACCGATTCCTCGGTCATTTTCTTGTTAGCCCCCTGAAGCCGCAGACATGCCAGATTCGAAAAAGGAGGATAGCCTAACTGTTCTCTAAGCCCCTTTTCTCTATCAAAAAATGACTGGAAATCGTGCGCCATGGCAGCGCGAATCACGTAATGATCAGGATTGAAGGTCTGAATAATCACTCTCCCCTTCCGATCTCCCCTCCCTGCCCGCCCGGCAACCTGTGACAGGAGTTGAAAGGTCCTTTCCCCGGCTCTGAAGTCCGGAAAACTCAGGGACAGATCAGCAGAAATGACACCGACTAAGGTAACATGGGGGAAATCATAGCCCTTTGTGATCATCTGGGTGCCCACGAGTATATCCGTTTCATGCCTGCCGAACTTCTTTAAGATTTGAAAAGCCGCCCCCTTCTTGCGGGTAGAGTCGGCATCCATCCTCGATATCCGTGCATGGGGGAAAAACGTATTGAGTTCATGCTCCAACTTTTCGGTCCCAAACCCGTAGGGCTTCAAATTGCCTCCCCCACAGGATGAGCACTTAACCTTTGTCCCGGAATTGAAACCGCAGTAGTGACAGATAAGACGGTCTTCATTAAGGTGAAAGGTAAGCGCCACATCGCAGTTGGGGCAAGATATGGACTGACCACATGCTCGACACAGATAGAGACGGTGAAAGCCTCTTCGGTTCAGGAAGAGGATGGACTGACTTCCCATCATCAGGTTTTCATCAAGCGCCTTCCTGAGCCTTGGGCTTATCATCATCTCTTTGCCGTAGGCGTTTTTATGCCCCTTCATATCCACGATTTCCACCTCTGGCAGGGGTCGCTTTTCTACCCGATCCGGCATGAGAAGCAGGTGGTATCTCCCCGTTATACTGTTCTGAAATGATTGAACAGAGGGGGTTCCGGAGCCTAAAACCACCACGGCCTTTTCCATCTTAGCCCTTACAACGGCCGCGTCTCTCGCCTGGTAGTGTGGGCCACCCCTTCTCTCCTCCTGGACATAAGCCGAATCATGCTCCTCGTCCACAATAATCAACCCCAATTCAGGCAGAGGAGCAAAGAGGGCAGAACGGGCCCCGATGACCAGGTCCACTTCTCCCTTTGCCATCCTCATCCACTGGCGATACCTCTCCCTACTGGTGAGCCCGCTATGATAAACAGCGATCCGGTCCCCTAAGCGTGATCGGAAAACACCCTCTAAGTACACTGCTAAGGATATCTCCGGGGCTATCAATATTGCTCGTCGGCCAGATTTTATGGCGTGTTCCACTGCCCGGTAATATACTTCTGTCTTGCCGCTGCCCGTTATCCCGTAGAGCAGACAAGAGGAAAAAACAGCCTTGTCAAGATACTTCCTGACCTGATTCAAGGCCTGGCGCTGGTGTTTATGAAGGATATGAGGCGCGGGAGGCGGAAGGATATTTGCCCCACCTTTAAAATTGTGGACCGGCACGGTTTGATTTTCAAGGACCCCATTGTGGACCCATTTATTTACAAGATAAGGGCCGTTGGTGAATTTGGACTTCAGCTCATTTGACAGGATGGCCCCGGACTCGAAGATTACTTTCAGAAATTCACTCTCATTCTTGGCCTTTGAAGCCTTCCCTCTCTTTGCAAGGGCTGCCTCAAGATCAAGACCTTTTTTTGGTCTGATAAACTTCAGCGCATACGATTCATTGCTCACCCCTTTTTTTGTCCGGCTTTCGATGGATAACCATCCCATCTCCTGGAGGGGATAGATTTTCTTAAGGGGCCATGGGAGCTTCTTGCCTCGATTATCCTTTATCCACGAGAGGAGTTCTGTATCTTCAGAATGAAAAAGGCGGCCGTGGAGCACCTCTAATCCCTTTTTCGTCAGGCGTGCAGTCTTGAAATGCTCTTCCGGCAGGGCAGATCGGATAACCATGCCTACCGGATGTATATAGTAATCGGCTATCCATTCAAAAAACGGGACCATCTGCCGGAGGAAGAGAGGCTCAATGTCCAGGATATCAACTACTTCCCTCAGACCCCTGTCCGGCACATCATGGCTTTCTTCCAAGACATAACCCGTAACCTTTCGGTTGTTGAATGGGACCACAACCCGGCATCCGACCCGGACCATCGGTGCAAGATCTTCGGGAGTTGCATAGAAAAAAGTCCCGCGTACAGGAACAGATACTGCTACCCTGAGATATGAAGGTGTTTGATTATTCATTCCCCCCGCATCCCTTTCACTTGCTCAATAATCAGACGGGCTGCCTCTTCAATCTGTTCAATGGTATTGCTCCTTCCTAAGCTCAGCCTGAGGGCTCCCATCCCGATTTCCGGAGGCACGGACATGGCCGAAAGCACATGAGAAAGCTTGATTGTCCGATCATGGCATGCGGCCCCGGTAGATGCCATTATCGTTGGGAGGCCATCAAGGATCTTCCCCCCCTCCAGACCGGGGACCGAGACATTCAGGGTATTGGGAAGCCGTTTTTCTCCATGACCGTTCAAGACCAGCCCGTTGATCTCCTCAAAAAGCAGATCCTGCAGACGGTTTCTCAAAAGACAGTTCCGCTCAAAATCCTCTTCGAGCCTCTCCCTTGCAACCCTGCATGCTGCTCCGAGTCCTGCGGTCAGGACAACATTTTCTGTTCCTGCACGCATGCCATTCTCTTGCGCGGCCCCATGAATAAGGGGAGTGAGCGAACAACCGTTCCGCATATACAAGACCCCAACACCCTTGGGGCCGTAAAGCTTGTGACCGGCCACGCTCAGGAAATCCACCCCAAGATCGCCTATATTCACTCCGATCTTACCCACTGCCTGGGCAGCATCCGTATGAAACAGGACATTATGATCCCTTGCGATCTGAGAGACCTCTCTTATCGGCTGGAGAGCACCCGTCTCGTTATTGGCAAGCATTAGAGTGATTAGGGTTGTCCGGGATGAAACCGCCTTTCTCACATCATCCGGGTCCACCTGCCCAAGGCGATCCACAGGGAGTATTGTGACCTTAGCGCCCAATTCCATGAGAAACAGGGCCGGATTCAAGATGGCGGGATGCTCTATTGCAGAGGTAATAACGTGGAATTCCGCGGGATCTGCAAAATTAATGAGTCCTTTAAGGACCATATTATTTGACTCGCTCCCACCGGATGTGAAGATTATCTCACCTGATTGACAACCAAGGAGCGCAGCCACCTCCCGCCTGGCCTGTTCAACCCCCTCTTTTGCCCTCTTGCCTAAGGGATAACCGCTGGACGGGTTCCCGAATTCTCCCTTCAAATAAGGCATCATCGCCTCCACGGCCTCTGGATCGATCGGAGTCGTGGCATTATGATCCAGGTAAATGGGAACCCCCGGAGTTTTATCAGTCATTGAAATCACCTCATTTTCTGGATACTGGTTGTAGCGAAGCGGAAATCCCGGGCCCTTCAATCGACAATCATCAATCCAAAGGCCCGTACCCCCCCATTCTTGTAGAATAAATTTTGTCAATTGACAACAAATACAATATAGTGCTAAATTTTAGAACCAAAAGAAAAAGGGTTTAGCACTGACAACCAAGCCGCGCTCAAAAAAGAGGAGGAAGAAGATGGCAGGAGACAGTAAGAAGAAATTCATTCTCTGGTTTGCTGAAGTTGGCATAGACGATGTTCCTTTAGTCGGCGGAAAAAATGCTTCTCTTGGAGAGATGTATCAAAAACTCGGGAGCAAAGGGATAAAAGTACCCAACGGTTTTGCCATTACTGCCTATGCCTACCGCTATTTTCTGAAATATGCCGGGATCGAAGAGGAAATCAAGAAAGTCCTCAAAGGTCTGGATACTCATGACCTCAACAACCTCATGGCTAAGGGTAGAGAGGTCAGGGAAATCATCACACATGCAGAAATTCCTCCTGACCTGACCCAGGCAATCTACACCGCCTATGATAAATTGGGGGCGGAGTTCATCCACGAAGGGAGTGCTGAACATGGGCTCACCAATGTGGATGTGGCGATCCGATCATCGGCCACAGCCGAAGACCTACCGGATGCCTCCTTTGCGGGTCAGCAGGATACTTTCCTGAACATTCGCGGGAGACGGAGCGTGATAGACGCCTGCAGGAAGTGTTTTGCCAGCCTGTTTACCAACCGCGCTATTTCCTACCGTCACGACAAAGGCTTTGGCCAGTTTGAGGTTTCCCTCTCCATTGCGGTCCAGAAGATGGTGAGGAGCGATTCAGCCTATTCGGGGGTCATGTTTTCCATCGACACGGAAACCGGGTTTAAGGATGCGGCTTTCATCACCGCTGCCTATGGCTTAGGTGAGAATGTCGTCCAAGGCGCTGTCAATCCTGATGAGTTCTATGTGTTTAAGCCTACCCTCAAGATGGGTAAACGGGCCATTATCGGCCGCAAGGCGGGAGACCGGGATATCAAAATGGTCTACTCCATAGAAGATGACGCCACGGTAAAAAATGTCGCCACCACTTTGGATGAAAGGCATCGGTACGTCCTGGATGATGATGAGATCCTGAAATTAGCAGAATGGGCATGCATTATCGAAGAGCACTACTGCGAAGAGGCCGGATCTTTCAAGCCGATGGATATTGAATGGGCCAAGGATGGGGATGGTGTCAATGTGGGGACGGGAGATCTCTATATTGTTCAGGCAAGACCCGAGACCATTCACTCTCAGAGGGACACAAACAGCTACGAAAACTACAGACTTCTCGAGAAAGGGGAAATCCTTGTCAACGGAATAGCCGTGGGCGGCAAGATTGGCCAGGGTGTAGCCAATGTAATCCAATCAACTTTAGAGATGGACACGTTCCAGCCTGAACAGATCCTGGTGACCAGCATGACCGATCCTGACTGGGAACCGATCATGAAGATCGCTTCGGCAATTGTCACCAATAAGGGGGGACGCACCTGTCATGCGGCTATCATTTCCCGAGAGTTAGGCATTCCATGTGTTATCGGCACGGGGAATGGTGATGAAATAATCGAGGCAGGGCAGGAGATCACTGTCTCATGCTGTGAGGGAGAGACAGGACATGTTTATAAGGGCCTGTTAGAGTATGAGGTGCAGGAGTTCAATTTAGAGGACATTCCCCGGACGCAGACCAAGATAATGATGAACGTGGGGATGCCGGAAAAGGCCTTTTCCCAGTCGATGATCCCAAATGAAGGCGTGGGTCTGGCCAGGGAAGAGTTCATCATCAACTCACACATCGGCATACATCCCCTTGCCCTGCTGGATTATGACAAACTGAGGGAAAAGGCCAAAACTGATCAAAAAATCGCAGGTGTAGTTTACAAGATAGACGAAATCACAGCCGTTTACCGGGACAAGAAGCAGTTTTTTATTGACAAACTTTCAGAAGGAATTGGCCGTATCGCCGCAGCGTTTTATCCCAATGATGTCATTGTCCGGATGTCTGACTTCAAGACCAATGAGTATGAGAACCTCTTAGGCGGGTACCTGTACGAACCTAAAGAGAGCAATCCCATGATCGGATGGAGGGGGGCCTCCCGTTATTACGATAATGACTTTATGCCGGCTTTTGAGATGGAATGTATTGCCCTCCACAAGGCCCGAAGTGAGATGGGGCTTACAAACATAAAGGCCATGATTCCATTTTGCAGGACCCCGGAAGAGGGGAAGAAGGTCATCGACCTTATGAAGAGGTTCGGTCTCGTCCAGGGGGAGGATGGTCTCGAGATATATGTTATGTGCGAAATCCCCAGCAATGTGATCTGCGCAGATCAGTTCGCGGAGATATTCGATGGTTTTTCCATAGGCTCCAATGACTTGACCCAGTTGGCCCTCGGCCTCGACCGGGATTCCGCTCTCGTAGCCCATATCTATGATGAGAGAAACGATGCCGTAAAGCGACTCATTACACAGGTGATCGACGTTGCCAAGAAAAAGGGAAAGAAGATCGGGATCTGTGGGCAGGGCCCCAGCGATTTTCCCGATTTTGCGGAATTTTTGGTTGAATGCGGCATTGATTCCATAAGCCTCATACCTGATACCGTTATCAAAACCCGGCTGGCCATTGCCAAAAAAGAAAAGGCTTTGGGCATCCGTGTGGAGAAAGACTAAGATATGGAGACCGTAAGGGTTTTGGGGACAGGTTCTTTTGTGCCACCAAAGGTCCTGTCCAATCTTGATTTGCAGGAAATGGGTCTGGACACCACCGACGAATGGGTTGTCCAGCGAACCGGCGTCAGAGAACGAAGAATCGCAGACCCGGAAGTCACCACGTCAGATCTCGGTTATGAAGCGGCACTCAAGGCCTTTGATATGGCCGGGATAAAGGCCAAAGACCTTGATCTTATTATCGTGGCCACCATTACACCTGACACCTGCTGCCCTTCCGCTGCCAACTGGCTTCAGGCCAAATTGGATGCCCCCCAGGCCGTCACCTTTGACATATCCGCCGCCTGTTCCGGTTTTATTTTTGCGCTTAATGTGGCTGAACAATATCTAAGGACCGGGGCTGCTAAGCTCATCCTTGTGGTGGCTTCAGAAATCATGACCCGCACCCTCGACTGGACCGATCGAACATCCTGCATACTGTGGGGGGATGGCGCGGGCGCCGCCATATTGGCCTTGGGTCGGAACGGTCCGGAGATTTTGTCCACCCATCTACATACGGATGGTGCAAACGGTCAGGACCTCTTGATGCCTGGAGGCGGGTCCAAGACCACGCCGATTTCACATGAGAGCGTGGACAAGAAACTTCATGTCCTGAAATTGATTGAAGCCAATGCCAGTTTCAGGGTGGCGGTAAGACATTTTGTGGATTCCATCAAGGAAGCTGCCAGTTTTAACAACGTGGCGGTAGAGGAGATCGACTGGTTTATCCCACACCAGGCTAATCTGCGCATGTTCCAGTCCATGGCCAAGACCCTGAAGCTATCCATGGACAAATTCTATGTTACACTTCACAAATACGGCAATATTTCTTCTGCCTCCTGTGCGATTGCCCTGGATGAGGCGGTCAGGGACGGGAGCATCAAGAAGAATGATCTGATCTGCCTCCCGGTCTTCGGCGGAGGCTTGACCTGGGGCAGCGCGCTAATAAGGTGGAGTTAGGGGTATCGGGAATGATTACCCAAACACTGACAGATATGGGCATCGGGTTTAAGGCCGGTTCAGAGGATTTCAGAGAGGATCGACCGACCCTTGTCATGATCCATGGGGCCGGGGGACATTCCCAGGTCTGGCAGAATCAGATCCGACTGTCGAAGATCCCGTCTTCAGCGGGGTTGAAAGGATCTATTAACACCCTGGCCTTAGACCTGCCAGGCTACGGGGAGACCATCGGTGAAGCCAAGTCGGATTTAGACGGATATACAGAATGGCTGATTGAATGCCTCAGAGCCATTTTTCGTAAGCCTCCCTTCTTAATGGGTCATTCCATGGGCGGGGCCATAGTACAGAAGGCGGCCCTCCTGGAGCCCGATTTAATAAAGGGGATAATTTTAGTCGGTACAGGCCCCCGGCTCCGGGTGGCACCCATGTTCTTGGAAGGCCTGCAGAAAAATTTCGAAGAAACCGTTGACACTGTCATAGGGTTTGCATACGCGCCCGGCGCAGAATCCCTGCTCATAAAAGAAGGCGCTAAATTGATGAAAGAAGCAGGATCAAGCCAGGTTTATGGCGATTTCTCCGCATGCAATCGGTTTGACGTGCGAAACGAGGTGGAGAAAATCAAACTCCCATGTCTCATCCTCTGCGGCGAGGAGGATAAACTAGCACCCCCTTCCCTTTCCAGAAAACTGAATGAAGCTATCGAGGGAAGCAGGCTTGAAATAATACCCTCTGCAGGCCATATGGTGATGATTGAAAACCACACGGCCTTTAACGATTGTGTACTCGATTTTATACTGCACGCATAATGCCTGCCACACTTGAAAAGTCAATAAAAGATATTTATCTTGACTTTACCTTAATCTTCAATAATATTCTTCACGATCAACCTCTGAACATTGAACATTGAACATTGAACTCTGAACCTTAAGCCTTGTGCCTTACGCCTTGCACTTAATTACACAGCGGTCCCCCCTAACGTTGCAAGAGTCGAGGGTGCCATAGATCCAAGGCGTCTAGGATGAAGCTGTAGTACTCTACCGCGAACCCTTGAAAACGCAGGAGATGTGGTATCATCGGCTCTCCCGAAGGGTAAATATAACGGCAGCTTTTTATTTCTTCAGGATTACACCTGGAGTTCATTCCATGAGTGACGTTAGAACGGTGATTGGGTCCATAATTATAGTCTCTAAACCCATTTTGCCATTATATTTATGCAACTAAAGGGGTTCCCTATGGAGCACCACCTCAAATACTGCCCTACCATCTCCTGACAGGAGCCATTTTCCCTGTTGGGAGCGAAAACCTTCATCACAAATTCGGAATTTTAAATCTGAAAAACCGTTTAACGGGGATCCCTTAAAGAGGCATTGTAAATGAATCAGGGGCGAAGTTGTCCCCTTTCATGGAGGCGTCTGGGGTCTTACGGCTCGAAATCAAGCGGGCTTTTCGCCTCTTTGAGGGTTTGGCTTTTGATCGTATGGGTATAGATCCTGGTGGTCCGTACATCGCTGTGCCCCAGCAACTCTTGAATCGTACGGATATCATAATTGGCCTGCAACAGATGGCTTGCAAAGCTATGCCGAAACGTATGGGCTGAAGCCCGTTTTAAGATTTTTGCTTTTTTGACAGCTCGTCTGATGACCTTTTGAACATGGGTATCGTGTAGATGGTAACGCCTGTATTCCCGGGTATCCGGCACAAAAGTCAAAGTTTTGGCTGGGAAAAACCACTGCCAAATCAACTCCTTGGCTACATTCTTGTATTTTTTCTCCAGTTGATCAAACATGAACGCTCCGGAATAGCCGGAGGCAAGATCATTTTCGTGAAGTGAGATAACCGAGGCAAGATGTTTTTTTAAGTCGGGGATGATTTTTTCAGGCAGGGGGGAACTGTCCTGTCTTTTTTCCCTTTTCCGTCATGGACAGTCAAGATCAGATTGTCGAAATTGAAATTGTTGATCCGAAGATTCATGCACTCGGACAGCCGAAGCCCGCAGCCGTACAGCAGTTTTGCGACTAAATCGTAAGGGTATGAAAGGTTTTTAGTAATAGCGTCAATCTCTGGTCTTGACAAAACGACAGGGATGTAAGGCTTTCTTTTGGCTCTCGGAACGTCTTTTATCTCTCCGAATTCAGTTTTCAGGATATGCCTGAAAAAGAAGAGAAGCGCATTAAAGGCTTGATTCTGTGACGAGGCCGATACTTTACGTTTAACAGCCAAAAAGGTCAAAAAATCTTTCACATCTGTGTTAGACAACAATTGAGGGCCTTTGCTTTTGGTAAAATTCTGAAATTGTCTGACCCACCCCCTGTATGCTTTTAATGTTTTAGGGGAATAGTGTCTGATTTTGATCTCAGCATCTAAATCATTATAAACCGATGTCCAATCAGCATTGGTCAATGATTTTCCAATTGTATTTGGCGGTGGCAAACGTTTATTTATTGTTCTTGCTTTACTATTGCCTTTTTTGGCAGAATTGGGCGATCTGATTTCGTAAAAAATCGATATCGCATGATCAGCTTACTTCTGTTGGTTTTCATTCTGCTTTTTATCTTTCAATTTGTTTAAAAAACCTGAAAGATTTTCCCTTTTAGATGGCTCAGAGCGGTATTTATGGCAAAAGTCCAAATAGTACCTCAACCACTTTTTGTAAAGAAAACGGGACCGTTCCGGCACAGCCGACTTAACCAACAGCTCATCATAGAGCGGCAGAATTTGTGAAGGGATTTTCAGCCTAACAAGCTATCCAGCCTTCCAGATATCGCCTATTTTGTCATGTTATCCAGATAGAAAACTGTAAAATATAGCCCATTTTTTGTCAGGTACAAAATTACAGATAGGATTTATCCGGAAACCGTATACTAACTGGTTCACGGCGACTGGCGTCACCGTGAATCGCGGCGCTGACTTCGTCAAGCACCTTGTCCCGTCGCGCCGGGCGCGCCAGAACATGGCACTTGACCCGACTGCGCTCGCCGGATGGGAGCAGGCAAGCCTGCTCCCATCCGGCGAGCTCGCGGGTCAGCGCCGCGATTAGCCGTAAGAGGATAGAACGATGGATTTCATCATTTTCAATGTCATTCTTCTATTTGCCGGTTTTTTAGCTGTTTTGATCTTCTCCATTGGTTTGATGGCATGCATTGCCCCGATGGCACTGTTTGAAAAATCAGAGAGTCCGCCAAAGGTAGTTATGCTTCCTCTTTTGAGTATTGCAGGTGCCTATCAGATTTACTTTTGGGGCTTCTGGTCCGCTTTTTGTGTCGGTATGACGTTCAAATTTACTCAGAAACCTGAAGTAACCTGGGATTGGCTGTATTGGATTACGGGATTCATGTGGTGCATCTCAGTGATTGGGTGGCTGGCCCACAAGGAGAAGCAGAGCAGTCAGTCTCTTGAAGAGTCACGCGGAATTCAAAAAGGAACAACACTCTATTCGCTTATTGCTATTGTAGCCTTTTTAGCCTTCTCTTTTTTCCCCTCACTCATATTACCACCCTACGGCTGGGCGTTGAAGGCGTTTGGGTTGCACGGGTATATTGGTACTAAAAATGATAGTAATGTCGTGATAGCAGAGTCCGAACGTGGCCATACTCTGAAATCCGGGACTGAGAGGGCTCTTTGCAAGACCACTATCATGTCCTTCGTTAAGGCTCACGCAATGATGTCCGATAACAAGGGGCATGTTGTCCAGCTCTCAGCGGAGGAAGAGGCTCAAATGAAAACCCTCATTCGGGATGGCCTTACCGCCGCTTCGGGTGTTTCCGATGGATACCTTCGTGGGATTCATCATGATCTCCCAATAGAGTTTCGCGAACATCTTGTTGAGGGCTGGCGATTATATCTCAACGGCTTGGAGAGCTCAGAACCCGGAAAGCAGATACAAGGCATCCAGTTGGTACAACGATGGGAAGCTTTCAAGG
>Ga0307424_1001300_pt1 | contig 13237 bp, 12 predicted proteins | sample SalMarWE160320MG_FD_202157 | JGI IMG/M metagenome (GOLD analysis project Ga0307424, IMG submission 202157) | Salt marsh sediment microbial communities from the Plum Island Ecosystem LTER, Massachusetts, United States - WE1603-20 | ecosystem: Environmental > Aquatic > Marine > Intertidal zone >... | reverse complement strand
CAGACCGCCGTGACGCCGGCGAGCAGTACGATACCCACGTAGTTCAGGTAATCACTCTTGTTGGCGACCGATATCCACTGCCATCCGGTGATGACGTGCTCGTGGTGGAGATACAGCCCGTTCGTGGTCTCGAGGTACTCGTGCACGCTCAGTCCCCAGTAGTTGGGCAGCTCATGCAACGGGATGCTGGGCGCGATGGCGCCCGAGCCGTACAGCGCGAACGTCACCAGCAGGATCGCCAGCCCGACGTAGACGCCGACCTCGAGAATGGACGCGTACAGAAGCTGTTCGTCGTCGACGCGGGGTCGCGTCACGGCATCGGTCAGCGCGATGGTTCCCATCGGTCCCGACCCCCTAGAACAAGAACGGCAAGCCCAGGCCCTTGGTGATGGCCTTGGCTCCGGAGAACAGCAGCAGCACGATCACGATATGACGGACGAGTCGCGGCTTGGCGATGCGGAGGAGGCGGACCCCCACGAGCGACCCCAACATGATGCCGACGATGGACGGCACGACCATCATCGGAATCACGCAGCCCTGGTTGAGATAGACCCAGGCCGCCGACGTGTCGGTAATGGAGAGCAGGAACTTGCTCGTCGCCACGCTCACCTTGAGCGGCGCGCCCATGACGAGGTTCAGCACCGGAACGTTCGCCCAGCCAGCCCCGAGTCCGAACATCCCCGCCATGAGGCCGATGACGATGAAGAGCAGCAGCCCGGGGAGCGTCCGGTGGATCTTCCAGTCGATCGTCTGGCCGAGGCTGGCCTCGCGATACACGCCGTGGATGCGCAGGGCGGATGACAAACGATCGGCCTTGGGGACCTCGGGGAACTCGGACTTCCTCGCGATCATCATGATGATGACGATCGCGAGGATGGCGGCTCCCAGCGATGTCTGCACGACGTCGGTGGGCAGGGCGAGGCCGATCATGGCGCCGACGATGGCGCAGGTGGAGGCGATGAGGGCCACGGGAATGGCGAGTCGGAGACTGGCCAGGTTCATCTTGAGAAAACCGGGGCCGGCGGCGAGGGCGCCCGTCAGCGCCACCAGCAGGCCGCATCCGCGGACGAAGTCGAGATGAAAGGGAAAGAACCCGCTCACGATCGGGACGTACAGGACGCCGCCACCCACGCCGCCGAGCGCGGCCAGAATACCCATCACGAACGTGAGGCCCAGCAGGACGAGCGGCCAGGCCCACCAGGGCGTCGTCGCGCCCGACGCCAGCTCGACGCCGCTCGCGGGCTCCTGCGCCAGGGACGGCGAGCCCAGCAGGACGAGCCCCAACCCGGCCGCCACCGGTACCACCCATAGCCATTGGCGCCACGATCCACCCAGTTGGCCTGTTGGGATGCCCACGCCCTTTCCTCCCTGCACGTTCCCCGTGATGCGCATCTACGGATACGGATCGAACCACTGAACCTTGAGGCGCATCTCCCGCACTCCCTTCACGGACCGGGCGATTTGCGCGATACGGTCTCCTGTCTCACCGGACGAGAGCAACGGCGCGCTCCCGGAGATCTCGACCACGCCGCTCGCGGCCTCGACTTCGAGCGGCAAGCCACGGGTATCCGGCGCGGTGACCAACGCCAGCTTCACGCGACACGCGAGTCGGAAGTTCTCCAGCGCCGTCTTGACGTCGTTGGTGACGGTGAACTCCGGCTGTTGGACGGCTTTGGTGACCACCGCGCACGCGGCCGGAATGGAGCCGTTCGTCAGGTTGATCACCACGTCGTAGAGCGCCGGATCTTCGATGCGCTCGCCGTGCATCATCTTCACCCAGCGCGCGCGTGCCGCGTCCACGTCCCGGATATGCCGCTTGGCGGCATCCCGTGCCATCCCCTCGGTCTCCATCAGCACGCGAACGCGCAGCTCGACCGGAGCGATGAGCCGCGTGCGCAGCACCGCCGGGAGTCCCCGAAGGAGGAACTGACCAGCGAGGCCGTGGTAGACCAGGTTGCCCGCCACGACGTGCTCGGCGAGCGCCGCCTGCACGGCGACCACGTAGACCCTTCGGAGCGCCCCCTGACGATCCCACAGCTTCGGCGCGCGCTCGAACTGGCGCGTCAGGTCTTGCTCCGATACACCGAGATCGGCAGCCGTCACCTGGAGGATCTCGCGTCCGAGGATCGGATAGCCCAGGTGCTCCGCCAGGCACTCGGCCAGCGCTTGACCACCACTCTTCGTCCCGCGGCAGATGCTGATGATCGCCATGCGTCATCGACCTCCGCGGAAACCACGGCCGCCGTTCGGGACTACGCACGGGGACGTCATCGGCGTACCGCGACGATCGCGTCCAACCGCTGCCGACACGTGGCGGCGAAGGCCACGAGTTGGGCCCGCACTGCGTCGGTCACCTCGTAGTGGGGTTGCTGGGCCATCTCCGTGACCATCACGCACGCCGTATCGAGGGAGATGGCCCGCAAGTTGATGGTCAGGTCATAGAGCAACGTGTCGCCGACTTCCGCGCCGTACATCGCGCGCACCCAGCGCCGGCGTTGGCGGTCGACCTTTCGGATGTAGCGCTCTGCCGCTTCCTGACTGGTGTGGGGGTGGTGACCGACAAGCGACTGGATCCGGAGGGCCATGGGAGCGATGAGCCGGACCCGTAGTACCCCGGGGAGTCCGCGCAACAGCAGTTGGCCGGCGAGGCCGTGGTAGACCAGCGTCCCAGTGACGCACTGTCCCGCAAGCGCCGCCTGCACGGCGACCACATAGATGTGACGCTCCTTCGTCACGGTGTCCCACGGACCGGGCGGCGTCTGGAGCTTCCCGCGCACGGTCTCCTCGGAGGCGCCGAGCGACTCGGCGGCCTGCTGGAGCACCTCGCGTCCCACGCACGGACAGTGCAGGCGCTCGGCGAGGCACTCGGCGACGGCGCGTCCGCCGCTCATGGTGCCCCGGGAAATCGTGATGATCGGCATGGTGGGTGCTCAGCCGACGACCGGACTCGCGTGCCGAGCCGAGCAATGACGAACCGCCGCCGCTACGACGGCGGGTGCCCAACGCGCGGTACCACACGCGTGCAGGTGGGTGTACGACGCCAGCACGTTCCGCCGGCACAGGCCGTCCCGCCGTCCATCGAAGCCATGGCCGCGGTGCACACGGAACGCGAACGTCACGTCCGCCGCATCGAGCGTTTCCAAATACGTGTAGTGGAACTCGTGTCCGCGCAGGGACTCGCCGACCGCGAAGAACGGGTTGGGCTCCAGGGCCTCGAGCTCGACGTAGCCGTGTCCCTGCGGCTTCTGCCCGAACCCGAACACGGCTGGAAGCGCGCCCGCCATGGGATAACTGTGGCCGTCCATCTCGAGCCGATCGCCGAGGAAGACGGCGCCGCCGCACTCCGCGTAGACGGGAAGGCCGGCGTCGATCGCGTGTCGCACCGACGCGCGGAACGTCTGATTGTCGGCGATAGCGGCGGCCGCGGTCTCCGGAAAGCCACCGCCGATGTATAGCGCATCGACGTCGGGAAGGGCCGCATCCTCGAGGGGCGAGATCTCGACGAGTTGGGCACCCTCGCGCACCAGCGCTTCGAGGTTGTCCGGATAGTAGAACTGGAAGGCGGCATCTTGGAACACGCCCACGCGTACCAAGGCGGCGCTTGCGGTCGCTGGCGCCGGCGCCCCTGCCTGGAACGCCGGGGCCCGATGGGCGAGTGCCCAGATGGCGTCCACGTCCAGATGGGCTTCCGCAATGCGCGCCGCGCCGGCCACCGCGTCGTGCAGCTGGGCGTGCTCCTGGGGAGGGACGAGGCCGAGGTGCCGTTCCGGAAACGGGTGGCGCGCGAGGTTGGGAAGCGCGCCGAGCACAGGGATCTGACACGTTTGCTCGACGGCCTCGCGCAGCACCGATTCGTGCCGTCTACCCGCGACATGATTGAGAATGACGCCGCGGATAGGTACCGCGGGGTCGAGTCGCTGGCATCCCAGGACGAGTGCCGCCACGGTGCGGGTGGCTTTGGTGCAGTCCACGGCCAAGACGACGGGCGCGTGCAGCAACTTGGCCAGCTCGGCCGTGCTGTAGCTCCCGACGGCGTCCGCGCCGTCGAACAGCCCGCGGTTCCCCTCGATCACGGTCGTGTCGACGCCGGCGGCCGCGGCGGCGAAGGACTGGACGATGCTCCCCGGGGTCATGAGGAACAGGTCCAGGTTCCGGCACGGCGTCCCAGCGGCGCGCGACAGCCACGCGGCGTCGATGTAGTCCGGGCCCTTCTTGCAGGCCGCGACTTTCCGGCCACGCCGCCGCCACGCTGCCAGCAGCCCGACGGAGACGAGCGTCTTCCCGCCGCCTCCGGAGAGCCCCGCGATCAGCACGCGCGGCGCGGTCACGCCGCTACGCCATTTCGATGAAGCCACACGGACAGATCTCCTTGCACTTGGCGCACCCGGTGCAATTCTGGAGCTTGAACGTGTAGAGCACCCCCCTCTGCATCGGTTTGTCGACAGCCTGGTCCTGGCAGTACATCCAGCACTTCTCACAGTCGAAGCAGTAGCCGCAGCTCATGCAACGGCGAGATTCGGCGATCGCTTGGTCCTGCGTGAGACCGAGGTTGACTTCCCGATCCACGGCGTCCACGCGTTGATCCACCGGCAGCGTCGTGGGCTCGGTCCGTTCCGCCTTGACGTAGTGGTCGAGCAGCATGCGGTCGGTGCGAATGACGTCCATCTTGTCTTCCGGGGGCGTCGTGCCGAGGAACTTCCGCTCGATTGCCTCTGCGGCCCGGCGTCCGTGCCCGACGGCGGTGGTGACCAGGTCGAGCTGCGTGACGTCGCCACCGGCCCAGACACCGGGCATGTTCGTTGCACCGTATTCGTCCACGGTGATCCAGTGCTTTCCATTGACCAGCGGCTCGAAGCCGGTGAAGTCCGGCGCCTGGCTGATGGCGGAGATGACGGCACTCGCCGGGATCTCGAACTCCGAGCCCTTGATGGGGACCGGCCGGCGGCGGCCGGAATCATCGGGCTCGCCCAGCTCCATGCGGATCGCCTGCATGGCTACGACCAAGCCGTTTTCCTTCCGGAAGCCGACGGGTGCCGCGAGGAATTCGATGATGATGCCTTCCTTGATAGCCTCGTCCACTTCCTCGGGAATCGCCGGCATCTCGGCCCGCGTGCGGCGATAGAGAATGGTGACGTTCGCACCGAGCCGCCGGCAGATGCGGGCGGCGTCGATGGCCGTGTCGCCACCGCCGACGATGATGACGACGACGTCCTTGCCGAGCTGCAGCTGCTCGCCATGGTGGAACCGGCTGAGAAAGTCCACGCCCGAGAAGATGTTGGGGGCCTCCTCACCTTCCACGCCGAGCGTCACGCCCTGCTGGGCGCCGAGGGCCACGTAAATGGCGTCATACGACTGCTGCAGCTCGCCCAACGAGACATCGCGGCCGATCTTGACGCCGCACTTGAGCTCGACTCCGAGGTCCAGGATTCGCTGGATCTCGGCCTGGAGCACGGATTCGGGCAACCGATACCCCGGGATGCCCCAAAGCAGCATGCCACCCGGCTTCTGCATCGTTTCGAAGACGGTGACGCGGTATCCGCGCCGCGCGAGCTGATAGGCGCACGACAGCCCGCTCGGCCCCGCGCCGACCACCGCGACCTTCTGCGGGCGCGTGTCGTCGGTGAGCTTCTTGAACTTGAGACCCTTCTCGATGCCGAAGTCGCCGATGGACCGCTCGACCTTGTTGATGCCGACGGCGCCCTCCAGCTCTTTGCGGTTGCACTCGGTCTCGCACGGCGCCGGACACACGCGGCCGCACACCGCGGGGAAGGGACTCGTGTCGGTGTAGATCTCCCACGCCCGGGTGAACGCGTCCTCGGTCGAGCGGCCCTGCTGCTCCGCTTGCGCGATGGTGGTGAGGAACTCCCGAATGTGGTTGCCGCTGGGGCACGTGTGCCGGCACGGTGGCTTTTTCTCCACGTGCCTCGGCCGAAGGGGCGACTGCTCGCGTGACCCGCCACCGGAGAAGCTCCGGCTCCCAAAACTGGTCTTCTTCTTCTTGACGATCTTCGCCACGGTTACCTCACCCCTTGAGTCGTGCGCCCGGTCGCGCGCGCCCCCGTCACGAGGGTGGCGCGCGCATTGTCACATCGTGCTGCTCGCAACCTGCGATGGTCCGGCTCCTCAACCGCCGGCGGCACCTTCCGCATGCGGCACCTCGATGAAGCTCCCCCCGAAGTACGTGTACACGCACCGGCCGGAGTCCATGAGGATGCGGATGGCGGCCTTGCATTTCTGCTTGTCGCACTCGCCTTCGCCGAACTTCTGGATCATCGCCTTGGTCAGGTCACCAGCCTTGAACTTCTTCTTGCCCTGGTATTCGCTGACCATCGCAAACATGGCGTCCGCGACGGCTTCGGTCGTGACGGCCATAGTGCACCTCCTAGAGGCGGATCTGAGCGGACCGCTTGTAGGTCAGGCCCGCATGCTTGAAGTCGTCAATGTGCTCCTTCTGGAACTCGATCCCCGTCAGCTTGAAGAACCGAGGCCAGCCGATGCGCTCGATGAACTCGCCCATCCGCTCGAACTTACGCGCGTGCGTGGCCCACACGTCCACGATATTCCGGACGGCGTCGACCACCTCGGGCCAGCGGGGTGGGTTGTTGGGCAGGAACGGTATGGCCAACTTGGAAAACCGGGGCTCCACGCGGGCGTTGGAGACTTTCCCGCCGACCCAGATGGAAACGCCGTCGTTGAGCGCATCCGCGATGGGGAGCGCCGGGCACACCGAGAAGCAGTTCGCGCAGAACATACAGTTTTCTTCCTCGATTTCGACGGACGGATTCCCGTCCACCGTCACCGGCCGGATCGCCGCAGTCGGGCACGAGGCGATGACGTTTGGAATCTCGCAGAGCTTGTTCAGTCCGCCCTGCACGCGCGGCGGCCGGCGATGGACGCCGAGAATGGCGATGTCCGAACAGTGCACCGCGCCGCACATGTTGAGGCAACAGGCGAGCGCGATACGGAGCTTGCCCGGAATCTCCTTCGTGCCGTCGAAGTACTCGTGCAAGTCGTCCATGACGGCTTTCACCACCCCGGAGGCGTCCGTGGCTGCCGAGTGGCAATGGACCCACCCCTGCGTGTGGACGATGCTCGAGATGGCGGGCCCGATTCCGCCCACGGGGTGACCGAGGTCCGCCAGATCCTTGATGAGCGGGTCGATCTTGGACTGGTCGGTCAGCAGAAATTCCACATTGTGCCGGCTTGTGAACCGCAGGTATCCGTCGCAGTACTTGTCCGCGAGCTCGGCGTACTTGCGGATGCGCTTGATGCCCAAGAGCCTTGGCGAGCCGGCGCGGACCGTGAAAAGCTTGTCGCCGGTCTCGGAGACGTGCACCATCACGCCGGGTTTCAAGATCTCGTGGTATTTCCACTTCCCGTAGTTCTTCGTGATCATGGGCGACAGGAACTTCCGAAAGTCCGGTGGCCCGATATCGGTCAGTCGTTCAGTTGCCATCTTTCATCTCCCGAAGGACAAGTGTCAGTGTGCGTAGGTCCGGAAACCGCGTGATCCTCCGGTTATCCCTAGACCGTGCTCTCCGCTTCCTCTTCCTCGTCACCTTCCTCGTAGTACTCCTCGTAGAAGACGTAGGGGTTTTCTCGCGGATGGGCGATCATTTCCGGAGTCGGTTCGATCTCGATTGCTTCCAAGAAGTTGCCGAGCCCGACGCGCTGCATCAGCTCGCCAACGCGTTCCCGGTTCTTGCCGTGCTCACCCCAGAACTCCCAAATGCGCTCGGCGAGGTCCTTGATCTCCTGATAGGGAGGCTCGAGCTTGATGAAGGGGATGATGACGGAAGAAAGCTGAGCTCCCTGTACGATCGGAGCCTTGGATCCCAGGAGAATCGTCGCCCCGCGGTCCTTTCCAGGTTGCAGTGCCTTCGGCATGGCGTTGATGCAGTGCATGCACTTGACGCAGTTGCTGTTGTCGATCGTGAGCTGCTTGCCGTCCCAGTCCATGCACTTGGTCGGGCAGTTCGCGCACACGTCCTTCTGAATGTCCATACCGGCGGTCGCGTAGGCCCGTACTTCGTCGTGGTCAATCTGGATGTCGTCCCGCCACGTCCCGATGATGGACATGTCGGCGCGCGCAATCGCGGCCACACAGTCGTTCGGGCAACCCGAGCATTTGAACTTGAACTTGTACGGGAACGCCGGCCGGTGAAGCTCGTCCTGGAAGTGGTGCGTGAGTTCGTTGCACAGATCCAGCGTGTCGTAGCAAGCCCACTCGCAGCGGGCCGGGCCTACGCACGCGCTCGGCGTCCTGACGTCGGAGCCCGAGCCTCCCAGGTCAAAGCCATGCTCGGTCAGCTCCTTGAACGTGGGCTCCAGTTCATCCGTCGTCGTCCCGAGCAGAATGATGTCGCCCGTGGAGCCGTGCATGTTCGTGAGCCCGGACCCGTGACGCTCCCAAATGTCACAGATCGTCCGTAGCGCGTCAGACGTGTAGAACCACCCGCTCGGCATGTTGACCCGGAGCGTGTGGAAGTGCGCGATCTTCGGGAACTCGTCCTGAAGGTCGTTGTACCGGCCGATGACGCCACCGCCGTACCCAAGGACGCCGACGATCCCCCCGTGTTTCCAATGCCCCATCTTCTCATGGTAGGAGCGTTCGAGCAGATGGAGCAACTGCTCGGCCTCCTCTTTGAATTCGGCCGTCTCCTTGATTTGCGTGACGAAGCTGGGCCAGGGGCCTTTTTCCAGCTCGTCCAACATCGGAGTACCGTTACCGTTGCCACCTGACTCGGCCATCGTTTTCTCCTTGTGGCGTGGCATGATGGCGTAAACCGCTCAGCGGACTACGCCAGTTGCACTCGTTCCCTCACGGTCAGCACGATCTTGTACAGCGTCGTCAACACCAATCCACCCACGGCGTACACACCCACGGTGATCGCCACTTCGGGGAGCGTGGGCGCGTATTCGGTGATGTGCTCGAGCGGCGACGGGATGAAGCCCGTCACGATGAGCGCCATCCCCTTCTCGATCCAGATGGCCGCGATCACCCCGCCGCAGAGCAGCGCCAAATAGCGTTCCTGATGGCGGACGGTGGGAATCAGCAGCAGAATGGCGCAGGCCACCGCCAGGGCCTCACCCACCCAGGTCCACGGCGTCAACGCGTTGTGTCCATCGAGGCCGAGGAAGAGGTACGAGAACGACCGGACGTGGTCCGGCATTCCGCTATAGAGGGCGGTAAACACTTCGACCAGCACGAAGAACAGGTTGATCGCCATCGCGTAGGTCACGATGGTGCTCAATGCGCGCACGGCCTCGCGTCCGGCGTCGAACTTGCCAAACCGCCGGACCAGGAGTGCCAGCAGGATCAGCAGGCTGGGGCCGGACGCGAACGCGGACGCGAGAAATCGCGGCGCGAGAATGGCTGTCATCCAGAACGGACGCGCCGCCAGGCCGGCGTACAAGAACGCCGTCACCGTGTGGATGCTGACCGCCCAGGGGATCGAGAGATAGATGAGCGGGCGGACCCACCGCGGGGGCGGGGCCTCCTTCCGCTCCGCTTCGATGGTCACCGAGCCGATCACGAGGTTCAGCGCCAGGTAGCCGGTCAGCACCATGAAGTCCCAGAACATCACGGAGTGCGGGCTCGGATGGAGGAGCACGTTCATCACGCGCGCCGGCTGCCCCATGTCCACGAACACGAACAGCATGCACATCAAGACCGCCGAGACGGCGAGGAACTCCCCCAGAATCACCATCCGGCCAAACGCCTTGTAGTTGTGCAAGTAGTAGGGGAGGACCACCATCACGGCCGAGGCGGCGACGCCGACGAGGAAGGTGAACTGGGAGATGTAGAGCCCCCAGGACACATCGCGGCTCATGCCGGTGATCGTGAGGCCCTGGGTGAGCTGGTGGCCGTATGCCACCGTCCCGAGCGCGATCAGGATGGCCCACCCTCCCAGGAGCGCCCAGTAGCCTCGTCCACCGCGGAACGCGTTCTGCAGCATGGCTATGCCTCTCCGCCGTGAGCGATCGCGGCGAGCGACGGCGGCACGATGTAGTAGACGTTCGGGCCGGTTCCGAGACCGATCTTGCGGCAGATCGTGTTCTCGTCACGCAGGAGGCGGCTGACGTCGGAATCCGGATCGGTGACGTCGCCGAACGTCAGCGCGCCCTCGCCCCCGGGCAGCTGGTTCGCGGCCTCGACACATGCAGGCTGCCGCCCGGTCCGGATGCGCTCCGCGCAGAAGGTGCACTTCTCCACCACGCCGGCCGTGCGGGTCGGATAGTCGGACGCGGGCTTCCCCTGCGCGTCGCGCTCGACGTACGGGCGCGGGTCCCGCCAGTTGAAGCTCCGCGAGCCGTAGGGACACGCGGCCATGCAGTACCGGCAGCCGATACAGCGGTGCATGTCCATCATCACGATTCCGTCGCTCTCGCGCTTCCAGGTGGCCTGGGTCGGGCAGACCTTTACGCAAGGCGGGTCTGTGCAGTGGTTACACAGCACGAGCACCGGGATCTGGCGCACATCCTCGGCCATATGCGCGTGGACTTCGTCCGGGAACACGTGCTCATAGTGCTCGCTCCAGATCCAGTCGATATGCTCGGCCGGATCTGGAATGCTGGGCACGTTGTGCTCCCGGCGGCAGGCCTCGGTGCAGGCCCGCTGCACGTCTTCGCGGGAGCACTTCGCGAGGTCGATGACCATGGCCCATTGGGTCGGCGCCGCGGGAACGGCGGCCGGCCGCGCGAGCCACCGCGCGGAATCGAGCAACGGAAGACCGCATCCCGCGCCCATGGCCACGGAGCCCAGGCTCTTCAAGAAACGACGGCGACTCTCATCCATCGGTCACGAACCCTCAGGCGCCACGTGACAGCGCCAACACGTGAGCGTCACGTCCGCGTATTCATGGCAGCGCTCGCAAAACGCGCCGCTGTTCACGTGACACTTCATGCACGTCCCCGTGAGACTCATCTCATACCGCTTGCCGGACGACGACGTGTAGTACCGCTCCCCCGTGCGCACGACCGCGGTCCGCCACTCGTTCAGGAGGTCCTGGTGATGCGCGGTCATGTACAGCGTGTCCTCCACGCATTCCGGTCCCTCGACCGCCCGTTCCAGGTTCGGCCGCGCGCGCTCCGCCTTGCTGCCGAGAGCGTTCCACAGGGGGAACGCCGCCACGGCCAGCACGGCTCCAAGCCCAAGGACGATGCCAGTCCGGTCACGCATGGGTGCTGACCTCCCGGCGGTCTGCCCCGACCGCCTTGTCCGCCTCGTCCGCCTCGTCTCCCATGCCCGGAATCGGTTCGAGCCGCAGGTTGTGCGTCCGCTGCTTCTCGCCTTGGAACACCGTCGCGTTGGCCAGCAGCTCGGAGATGCCAGTCACCTTCACGCCCGGAGCCCAGTAGTCGCACACGGTGACGAGCGTGGCACGATCGATGGCGCACATGGCCGCGAGCTGATTCACACCATACCGCTCCTGGACGTGACGGACGGCGTTGCCGCGCGGCAGGCCACCCCGGAGCCGCATCTCCATGTTCTCGTCGGTCCCGAGGCCGGCGCCGCCGCCGCAGCAGAAGGTCTGCTCGCGGATCGTGTTCTCGGGCATCTCGTAGAAGTGATTGCACGCCGCGCGCAGGACGTAGCGGGGCTCCTCGAAGATCCCCATGGCGCGCGCCGGATTGCAGGAATCGTGGAACGTGGCGCGGATGTGATCGTTGCGCGACGGGTCGAGCGTGAGCTTCCCGTGCCGTATCACGTCCGCCATGAACTCCATGAGATGGATCATCTTGGTCGAGCGCGCGTGCGTGAACACGGTGCCCGTGACCGGTGACTTCGGGACCTCCAGGAAATCGGCCGGGCCATTCATCGTATCCATGTACTGGTGGATGACCCGCCACATGTGGCCGCATTCGCCGCCGAGAATCCACTTGACGCCGAGGCGCCTGGCTTCCGTGTAGATCTTGGCGTTGAGCCGTTTCATGGCCTCATGGGACGTGAAGAGCCCGAAGTTGCCGCCGTCGGACGCATACGTGCTCCACGTGTAGTCGATCCCCAGCTCGTGGAACAGCAGCATGTACGACATGCACGTGTAGATCCCGGGATCCGCAACGAAGTCCCCGGAGGGCGTCACGAACAGGATCTCGGCGCCCTTCTTGTTGATGGGGATGTCGACCTTGATGCCGGTGGCCTCCTCGATGTCGCCCGCCATGAACTCCAGCGTGTCCTTGAGGCCGTGCGGCTGGATGCCGAGGTGGTTGCCGACCATAAAGCAGTTGGCAACCGGCTCGATGACCCAGTTCACGTACAGGCCGAGCAGGCCGAGCAACTCGCGTCCCATCATCGTGATTTCGGCGGTATCGATTCCATACGGGCAGAAGACCGAGCAGCGCCGGCATTCGGTGCACTGGTAGAAGTAGTAGAACCACTCCTTGATCACGTCGGTGGTCAGCTCGCGCCCGCCCGCCAGCGTGCCGAACACCTTGCCCAGCGCGGTGAAATCTTTCCGGTAGATGGACCGGAGCAGCTCCGCGCGCAGGACGGGCATGTTCTTGGGGTCACCGCTGCCGATGAAGAAATGGCACTTGTCGGCGCAGGCGCCGCACCGGACGCAGGTGTCCATGAAGAGCTTGAATGAGCGGAACCGCGTGAGTCGCTCCGCCATGCCCTCGAGCACGATCCGCTTCCAGCCTTCGGGGAGCTTCCAATCCGCGTCGGTAACGGCCCACTCCCGCGGATACGGTAAGTCGAGAATCTTGAGGTTCTTCGCCTTGCCCGGGTAGATGAACGTTCCCCGCCGGAGGTCCACGGGGGTATCCATCCACGGCGTCGCCGGGGGGCGGCGCTCGATCTGGATGAGATCCTCGTGGCGGTAGTGGCTGGGTTCGTCGAAGGAAGCCATCGCTATTGCCTCTCGACCGGCAGTCCGGCCGCGACCATCTTGTCCCTGAACTCGTCCTCGTACTCCTCGTACGTGTGCACCTTGACGGGATAGTCCCAGGGATTGACGTGTCGGACGGCGCGGTTGGTGTTGGCCAGATTCCGCGTCGGGCTCAAGAACACGCCGGGCGCGTGCAGAAGCTTGCTGAAGGGGAAGTAGACCAGCAGCACCGATACCAGGAACAGATGCGCGTAGAACAGCGGGCTCACGCTCTGGGGCACCGCGGGCGCGAAGTGCGTCAGCCCGAGCACGAGGGCCTTGACGCTCGCGATGTCCGTCTTCGCGATGTGGCGCATCCAGAAGCCGCTTCCCGCGATGGCCAACAGCAGGAACAGTGGGAAGTA
>Ga0307424_1001297_pt1 | contig 13242 bp, 11 predicted proteins | sample SalMarWE160320MG_FD_202157 | JGI IMG/M metagenome (GOLD analysis project Ga0307424, IMG submission 202157) | Salt marsh sediment microbial communities from the Plum Island Ecosystem LTER, Massachusetts, United States - WE1603-20 | ecosystem: Environmental > Aquatic > Marine > Intertidal zone >... | reverse complement strand
TGATTACTGGCGTGAGCCTAGCTTAGGCGCAACGCGGAGGCCGATCCCTTTTGTGTGGCGACATTTTCCTTTCTCATTGCAGGCCTCCTTATTGCAGTATTACGCGGCGCACCAGCGCCACGCAGTGATGTTATACCCGCGTTTGGGCATAAGGTCAACTTCCATGCTGCGGGTTTGCTCGCCAACGCTCCGATTTCGCCCCAGGCACTTGGCTATCTGTTTCGGTAAGCTCTGCCAACTTGCCTTTGATCAGTCCGTTAGTTAGTGATGCGCATCTGCAACTAACAGGTTATAATTTTCACGTGGACCGCACCAGTTTCAAGCACCTGGTAACCGCCGTCGTAATTGGCGCGGTGCTGGTGTCCCAGGTTATCTGGTGGGCATACCACCAGCTCGACTCGGTCGAGCGCCGGATTGCACTGCTGCGCCAGGTGAACTCGTCATTGCAGCATTCCATTGCACGTGAGATTGGCGACGAGTTTCCCTACAAACCTATCGACAACCCGCTCATCATCACCGAGCGCTACCCCGACATGCAGCTCCAGCCGGGCCGCGAGCAGGATTCTGAGCTGCTGCGCCTGATGGGGCCCAGCGGGGCGGTTTATCACCTCGCTGCCAGTAGTGGATTCGAGCACAAGCTAGCTGTTTTGGAGTGCCGGGAAACGCGTATGTTCCTCTCGGAAGCGGCATTCTTCATCATTGCTATCATCGTCGGCATCAGCATTCTCTATGGTGCTTACCGGCGTGAGCGCGATTTCGCCTGTCGGCAGGAGCTGTTCATCAGCACCATCAGCCACGAGCTCAACACGCCGCTCGCTGCCATCGGGCTCACGTTGGATTCGATGATGCGGCGCCCAGAGCTTGGCGGGGCGGAGAAGTACGTGCAGCGGTTGCGCATCAGCGCTCGGCGGCTGAACCAGATTGTGCGCACGATATTGGATGCCCAGTGGGTGGAAGAACCCGCCAAGGCCTTTGAGGTGCAGGAGCTCGAGCTCTTGCCGGTAGTCAACGAGGCAATTGGTAGCGTCTGCGATAACAGCGCCCTGCCGGATGCGCAGGTTGAGGTCGCAATCCCCCCCGATCTCATCGTCTGCTCCGACACCCGGGCGGTCCACATTGTAGTGTGCAATCTGGTGCGCAACGCAATACAATACGGCGGCGAGCCCCCGCGGGTCAGATTGGAGGCTGGCAGAGCCCTCCGCAGCTGGTGGCTTTCGGTCGAAGACAATGGCGCGGGGATCCCGCCAAGTGAGCGCGAAAACGTTTTTGTGCGATTCTACCGCCGGCCCCAGGACGCCTTAGCAAAGAGCGGCACGGGGCTGGGGCTGTACTTGGTCCGTCGCATAGCCCGAGTGCTGCGCGGCAGTGCTCGCATTGACCAAAGCCCCGCGCTGGGAGGGGCCCGGTTCACAGTGCGGTTCAAGGAGGTTCGAAAATGCCCGATCGCGTAGTGATGGTGGTTGAGGACGACGAGATGCTCGCCGAAGGCCTGAAAGAGGCCCTGGAAGATGAAGGCTATACTGCACTCATCTCCCCCACCGGGGAAAGGGCGCTGGAGCAGTTCAAGCCGGAGCTCGTGGATCTCGTGATACTGGACATCATGCTCCCCGGTGTGGACGGCTTCTACGTGTGTGAAGAGCTGCGAAAGGGGGCGTATAAGGTCCCGATACTGTTCCTCTCCGCCAAGAACACGGATGACGACCGCATACGAGGTATAGAGGCGGGCGGCGACGATTACCTGCCCAAGCCCTTCAACCTGGACGAGCTGCTTGCGCGGGTGAAGGCCATTTTCCGCCGGCAGGAGTGGCTAACCTCGCCCAAGGCTGATGTGGACGGCCTCGTGCGAATCGGCAAAGCGACGGTGGATTTCAAGTCCTACAAGCTGACCACCGGCGACGAGCAGGTGGAGCTGTCGGTGAAAGAGTGCATGATGCTGAAACTGCTCTATCTGAACCGGGGCCAGGTGGTGCCCCGCGAGAAGATCATCAGTGCCGTTTGGGGCGCAGGCGCAACGCCCACTACGCGCACCGTGGACAACTTCATCGTCCGCTTGCGCCGCTGGATTGAGCCCGACCCCGATGAACCCCGCTTCATCCGCACCGTGCGAGGGACTGGATACCAGCTGGTACTATAGGCGTGAATCACGCACTTGGCGTTAGAATGGCGCCGGGCGGGAGGGTACATATGTCGCCGGCTCACTTTGTTCAAGCGAACGGAACGCCTTCCCACTAGCGCAGATGTTGGGGTATAATGACAGTTCCGTGACGAATGCGCGCAAGCGACTCCGTGTAGGACTGAGCGGCTTCGCCGCCTCTATCGCCGTCATCGCCTTGGCGGTGTTTCTCATAGCGGCTGGCTGCAACAGGCGCACGGATACAACCCAGCTAAAGCCCAAAGAATGTATCGCTTGCCATACGAAAGAAGGCAACTGGGAAGAGCACCAGATCGAAGCGCACGGAAAGCTGGATTGCCAGGTTTGCCACTCCATCACCGCAAAGCACTATCAGTATGGCGAGACCGAGGCGACCGAAGGCCGCAGCCCGGAAGAGCGCTTCTCCAGGCGGCTGGGGAAGAACGAAACCGGCGCGAAGTGGCTGCCGGAGCGCCCAGTCGCAATCAAGGAAAACGAGTGCCGCCGCTGCCATCCTGTCGTGATGGAGCGCAGCGTCGGCCACGGGATGCATGCGGGCATCGAAGGCATCACCTGCATGGCCTGCCATGGGGGCCGTATCCACAAGTACGAGCCGCCGGCGGACGCCTGCAAGTCCTGCCACTGGAAAGTCGTCGCAGTGTCCTCTGGAATGGCGAAGGTGCACTGCACGAGTTGCCACGGCTTTCAGCGGGACGAGAGTGATGCGCGCCACACACTCATACCTTCCAGGGAAGCATGCCTTCTGTGCCACAAAAGGGCCCAGCCGGAGATCGGCGAGGCCGTGATTGAGAGCTTCTTCACCGACCCCAAGCACTCCGAACTAGGCTGCGGCTCCTGCCACAAACCCCACAGCGGCCGCGACGCCAGAGCCGAGCATCCCTGCCGCAGCTGCCACACCACCGAATCCCTGGTCGGCATACCCCCTCACAACTGGGAGTTCCATCTGGCGGACTGCACTGCCTGCCACCAGCCCCACAACTTCTCACCGGAGGCGGCAGTGGAGGGCGAACCGGTGTATCTGTCATTGCTGCACGGCGATAAACCGGGCAACGGCAAGCGCAAGTTCCGCGCAGGTGCAGATGGAAAGATCGATGGTTCCGACTGCAACAGCTGCCACGCATTCGGCGGTTACGTGCAGAGCGTCGCCGCCGTTGGCCATCCGCAGTGCGCCCAATGCCACAGCCAGAGCACTTTCGCCTATTTGGGAGACCGCGCCACCTGCTCCCGCTGCCACACTCTCCAGACAGCGGCGTTCAGCTCGGCGCACCGCGATTGCCAGCGCTGCCACTCCGGCCACGCCTGGAGTGGCGCCAGCCAGCAGATATGCAGCAAGTGCCACAGCGCAATCGCCTCGCTTACCGCAGCTATTCCCGAGAAGGCGGCTTGTTCTACCTGCCATAGCCCTCATGCCGCGGGTTCGCCGGCGCTGCCGGAAAGCTGCCGAGGCTGTCATGGCAGCGAGGTGGACGAGTCCGCTGGCATTGCCGCGAAGCGGGACTGCTCCGCCTGCCACCCCACCCACGAATGGAAGTACCGAGCGGGTAGCTGCGCCACCTGCCACCAGGTTATATCTGCCTCGTCGTCCGAAGCTGGAGCGTTCAAGTCGGACTGCACCAACTGCCACCAGCCTCACACCTGGGCCGCCCCGGACGACAGCTGCGCGCTCTGCCATTCCGATGTGGTGGAGCAGATACTGCCTGAACTGGCGGAGGTGAAGTCCGACTGCTCGATGTGCCACGAGACCCACAAGTGGAAAGCGGATATGGCCACTTGCGGTATGTGCCACAGCGATGCATTGGAAGATGTGGCGCTGATTGAGCGGCTGCGCTACGAGAAACTGCGCGAGCAGCTTGCAGCGGAGGATCGGCTGGACGAGCTGCCGGACATGCCGGCACCTTTCGCCAAGCGCGATTGCTCCATGTGCCACGAAGCCCACGTGTGGCGCATTGACACCGATGTGTTTGACTGCACGGTCTGCCACTCCTCGGTTGAGAGCGGGCTGCACTCGGTGGAAGGCCACAATGACTGCTCAACCTGCCACGGCGGGCACCGCTGGAAGCCTGCGGGGCGCGATCTCTGCGCGATGTGCCATACTGATAAGGACGAACACTATGTTGGTACCGACTGCGTTGACTGCCACTGGGAGATCGGCGCGGGACAATGAAATACACCTGTAACGGGTATATGATGTGAACAGGAGGTTGTAACGTGAAATCCATCATTATCAAGTGGTTGCCGCTCACGCTGATAGCGGTACTGCTGTTTGGCTGGACGCTGCTGGCCGAGGAAACCGAGAAGGTCAACGAGTACATCGGCGACTCCGCCAAGAAGTGCAAGATGTGCCACAAGGACGCGGTTGCGGTTTGGGAGAAGTTGAGCATGGCCAAGGCCTATGATTCGCTTTCTGACGAAGACAAGGTGAAGGACGAGTGTGTCCGCTGCCATGTTACCGGCTTTGGCGAGAAGGGCGGCTGGGTCAGCGCGGAGAAGACCCCGAATCTTCTCCACAACCAGTGCGAGTCCTGTCACGGCCCTGCCGGCGACCATATGAAAGCCGGCATGGACAAGGAAAAGCGCGCTGCCACACAGACCAAGCCCACGAAAGAAATCTGCTTGAAGTGCCACAACAAGGACTATCCGGACTTTAAGGGCTTTGACTTCGAGAAATCCATGGCCAAGATCAAGCACTGGGCGGACAAGGAAGAGTAACTAACACGAGACTCAAGGCGCGGCTGGAGCAGTAGAATGAGGAACTTCGGAACGGGCGTATTGATTGGCCTGATGGCTCTGGTCGGGATGGCCTACGGTGTGCTCGGCGGCATCACGCTGACCACCGTGGTGTTCACCCGCCTGGGCAACGCCTTACAGTACCGCCTGCTTCTTACCGCTGGGGGGACGATGGGCGGGATAATCGGTGCTATCAGCAACGTCTGCCTTTGGCTAGTCGTATACGGTTTCGTCGTCACGATGCGGGATGTGTTGCGGAAGACGCGCGCATCTCCCACCGATGGGGAAGGGAACTAGTGTTCCGCATCGCTGTTCCAGCCGCTATTCTTTGCGCGCTACTGTCGCTGGGTTTGGTGCTGCGGGCCGACGCTCAGGGCGACGGCGCCAGCGAAGCCAGGCAATCCCACCGGCTGGTCAACTCCATCGCCTGTTTGTACTGCCACCGCGAGGGCAGTTCGCTCAAGGGAGACTCCGAGAAGCTCAACTTCGAGCTCTACGATGGAGGTGCCCACGCCGCCGTGGCCTGTGTTGACTGCCATGTGGAGTTCACCCTGAGTCCCCACCGCCTCACCGAAGGCGGCGTCACCAGCATGGCGATTCGCTGCCACGTCTGCCACGAACGGCAGAGCTCCGACTATGAGGCTGGCGTCCATGCCGCCGCCGGCGTCGGGTGTATTGAGTGCCACAGCACCCACTATCCCCCGCGCATCATTGAAATGGACCCGGGCACGCGCTCCGAGTTTGTCGTTTCGGTATGCCTGCGCTGCCACAGCACTTCGCAGGAGGACGCAGCGAGCGTCATTTTCAACGATATGCACGCGCGGCGCTTGGGCGCAGGTGATGTGCGCGTGCCGGCGTGCAATGTCTGCCACGGCTCCCACGACACCAAGTCCTACACCAAGCCGCCCTACAACACTCCGCGCGCGCGCCGGGGGGTATGCACGCCCTGCCATCCTGACATCGATCCGGGTATCGTCGCAGCCTACTCCCATGAGCCGATGCACAAGTCGTTCCCTGCGATTCACTTCATTATCGTTCTGATGATCGGCCTGCTGGTGCTGGAAGGCGGACAGATGACCGCCTTCCTCGTGCTTGACCTTAGGCGCCACGCCATCAACCTGGCGCGCCAGGACCGGCCGCATCACGACGTCGGGGAGATTGCGGATAAGGATGCGGTGGAAGCTGCCATTGCCAGTGATGCGCCGGGCGGGGCCGCAGAAGAGAAGCCGGCGGACGACGCTGACGCTGTAGATGAGGAGATGCACGAGTGAGCGGCGGAAACAGCGGCCACTACCAGCGGCTCAACTTGCACCACCGGATTCAGCACGGCCTCATCGCGCTCAGCGTGATTATGTTGATAATGACCGGGTTTCCGCTCAAGTACCCGGAACTCGGCTTCAGCCACGCGATGGCGCTGCTGTTCGGCGGCGCTTACGGCTCAGCGATGGTTCACCGCTTCTTCGGGCTGATGATGTCCGTTGCCGTCGCCTACCACCTTCTCTACCTTATCTACCGCTACTTCCGGGGCGCCCGCAGCTGGGAGATGATTCCCACCTTCCGCGATGTCAAGGAAGCCTACGAGACGCTGCTCTACTGGCTGACGATTAGGCCGACACTGCCTCGCTTCGGGCGCTACAGCTTTCTGGAGAAGCTGGAGTACCTCGGAGTGGGATTCGGTGCCTCCATCATGGTGCTGACTGGCATCGCGCTCTGGTTTCCCGTGTACTCCACGCGCATTCTGCCCAACTGGGTGATGGAGCTTTCCTTCCGCGCCCACAGCCAGGAAGCCTTACTGGCGGCCACGGTTATCTTCCTGTGGCACTTCTACTTCGTGCACCTTAGCCCGGTTGAATTCCCGATGAACCGCTCGTTCCTTGATGGCAAGTACTCCATCGAGCACCTGCGGCTCAACCACCCCCGTGAGTACGAGCAGCTTTACGGCGAGGAGGTGCCGGACAGCGAGCGAGCACCCCACGTGAGCAGGCTTACGCCGTCTGTCTGGCGCGCCATGGTCTATGGCGGGCTGGCGACGATTGCGCTCAGCATCGTGTCCAGCTGGTTGCTGGCCGGGAGGGTGCTGGAGCGTAGCGAGCCCAACGCGCCGATTACAGCGGAGATTTTCACCGTGCGGGTCATCACGCCGCGCCCTCACGCGAAAGACAAGGGGGATACCGAATCGGCGGAGGGCTCCGCGTTATGGTCGCTCTCCGGCGTGCGCTGCACCGACTGCCATAAGCCCCCGATCGAGGGCAACGGGAAAGTCAACTTCAACCACTTCCTCCATACCGAGCTGAAGGTCGGTTGCACCGAGTGCCACGCAGTAGGCCACCACGACTCCGCCAAGCTTATCGGGGGCCCCGCAGCCTGCTTCCGCTGTCACGTAGAGCGGGTGCCGCAGATTCAGTTCAACTGCTCCAAGTGCCACTCCTCCTTTGACGATAGCCAGCCGCTGCCGTATAGCCACACCGAGCTCTTGGACTAATCACGGAAGCGACGCGGGCGAGCCGCAGAAGAGGTGCGCGTTCGCGCTGGCTCAATAGGGAGTCGTGGTAATCACGGTTTCAGGGGATGGGTATAAAGCTACCCTCTGGGCTATGTAGCAGCCCCGATGCAGTAGTCGCCGTTTTGCCCGGGTCAGCCCGGTCGCAGGCCGGAGCGCCGGCGGATGGTCTAGTGACGGCTAGCTGCCAAGCTGCGTCGGTGCGGCGGTGCCGCTCAAACCCCCGTACTCCCCACTCGGGCTGCTTGCGTTTGTCGCCAGAAAAAGGTCGCCAGTGGCCATAAGGCGATCCTCCAGCGGAGGGAGCTCCGCGCGTCCGGTGCGGAGGCCATCCAAACTGGCCTGGGAGAACAGGCTCGGGTGGACGTTCTGTGAGCTTGCGGTCGGCATCATAACGCTGCTTACCGCTTTTACCTGGCCGTACCCGACCATCCCGTTGACGGTCATGACGACGGCGATCTGGCTAACGACTGTGACTAGCCCGATGGTCACGATTACAATCGCAATGAACCTTTTCGGGTTGCTCATGATGCACCTCCTTGGGTGCTAAACCTCCACTATGATTATACCATGGATTAGTCCAGTCGCATGACAAACCCGTTACACTTTCCACATATTCCACCGGCGCGATATGTAAACCATCTGGGCGGCCCCGCGCTCAGAACATGAAAGTGTAGCCCACGAGGATTTCAAGGTCCGAGTTATCGAATATCGGGAGAAAGTCGGCGTTTTCTTCAGCGTAAGTCAGGCGCACGCGCCAGGGGTTTCCATGGTCGCCCCAACGTAATTCGCCACCCAACCGCCACCAGTCTGCCTGTTCCAGCCCATCGGCGTTCCACCAATCGCAGAACAGCTCTCCCCGGTGGTTATCCGTCTGCCAGGAGTAGGTCGCGCCCAGGCTGTCTGCATCAGTGTTCCACGCGCCCGCGGCATAGTCGCTGTCGGTACTCCAGCGGTTGTACCGCACATTGAACTGGCTGCGCTCGCAGGGCGTCCAGTTCAGCGCCGCCCCAAATAGCGAAGTGTGGCCGCCGCTGGGGCCGTTATCCCAGTCGGAGTACGTGTGGTCAAGGTTCAATGCGACTTCAGGCGTTATCGGTACATAGAACAGCGCGTTGTAGCTCAACTCGCGGTCGCGGCGCAGCGCTATCGTGCCGATGGGCGCGGTGCCCATAGTGTCGTCCATCCGGCGCAGTTTCAGGCCGCCTGCAAACCACGCTCCGTGGTTGCCCAGATCGGCGCGGGTGTTCAAGTACCAGGTGTCCGCCTTAACTGTCATGGGATCGTAGAATAGCGCCCAATCAATCGGCGTCAGCCCCGTCACATAGGCCAGGCCGGTTACCCCGGGCACTTCGTAGGTCAGCCGTTCGTAGCTGTAATCCTCGCGCTTCCAGCCGCCCTCCAGCAGGCGCACATCGCCCGCCGAGGTGCGCAGATTCAGGCCATAGCGGTTGCGCACGCCCCAGTGCGAATTGAGCGTGGCCGTCTCCTCGTATACGCGGCGCTCGTAATAAGTGCGCAGGCCAATCGGGTTGCTCCCGCCGAAGCGGTGATTCCATTCAAGCTCAAAGTCGTTGCGGCCCAGCTCGCCCGCGTTCAAGTCGGCAGTGTCCGACGCCACCCGCCGGAAGCCCGCTGACAGACGGTCAGAGTCGGTAGGCTGCCAGGCCAGCGCGAGGTCAAGTCCCTCTGAGGCCGCGTTGTCCATACCGATCTGCGGCTCGTTGCGCTGCTGAACCCAGAGGTTCGCCCGGGCCTCCCATTCGCCACGCTGGTACAGGTAGTCCATCCACCCACGGCGCGTGGTCTCATCTACCGCGAGATTGCTGAGCGGTTGGCGGTCAACCGAGTATTCGGATACTCCCACGGCGAACTCCCGGTCGTGCCCCAGCCAGAGTTCCAGGCTGGCGTCCTGCGCCAAATGCCGCGACAGGCTCCAGGCGAAGCCCGGAATCGGCGCCTGGTTCGCGTTTTGCGTCCGCTGGCGGGCGAGGTTGAAGTGGCCTTTGACGTGGTCGCCGGCCATCCACGAATCCAGGTACAGCCGGTCTTTGTGGAGCATCTCGCCCCTGACATCAAACACCGCGTCCGCCTTGTCGTAGAAGCGCAGGTCTAGCTCCGAAAGCGCCAGCGGCCAGCTGTCAATGTGTTGCCGCTCCCCGAAGTTGGTGGCGTCGTCGCGGGTATGTGCGGTCGCGGCGACCTCAAGGCTGCCCTGCAGCGCCAGCGCCTCTTGGTAGAGCGCGAGGTTGTCCTCGTAAAAGGGATTCTCCACCGGCTCCTCGGCGAATGCGGCGATGCCCATCACAAGTGCGAGCAAGCATGTTATTGCGATAAGTCTCATTGGCGACTCCTTGGTTGGGGCTAGCGCAGCAGCAGCAGGTTCTGGTTGCTGCCGTGCACCTGGCTGTGGCAGCCTGCCGTCCAGCAGGTCCTGCCGGGCTTGTGGTTAGCGCGGTCGGTGTGGCACTGCAAGCACAAGCCGTTGCCGCTGATTTTCAGCTGCGCGTGGTTCGCGCTGCCGTGGGGATCGTGGCAGGCGGCGCAGCCGCCATCGCCGAGATCGCTGTCAGCGGCAAGGTGCGGATAGATGTACGGGCCGGTGGCGGAGGTGTGGCAGCGCCCGCAGGACTCCCAGCGGTCCTTGGTCCATGCCATCGCGCCGTTCGCGCTGTGGGGATTGTGGCACTGGGTGCAGGTCTTGCTTTCGTCCAGCACCGGGTGGTGCGACGGGCCGCGGAAGACCTGGACCACATGCGCATGGCAGTCGGCGCAAAGGTCCGGCTGCTCGCCCGTCACTTGGTGCACGAACTTCGTGCGTTCGTGCGGATTGTGGCAGGTGGTGCAGCCAATCTGCGCGAGGCCGTGGGCGCTCTCGCTCCAGTCCTTAACGGTGCGCGTCTTGCGGTGGCAGTCTAGGCAAACGGCGAATTGCCGGTAGCTTCTTTTCGCCCCCGCAAAACGCACCAGCGCGGGCCAGCGCGCGTCTTCGGCGTCGCCCATGATCTCCGCGTGCACGCTGCCGGGGCCGTGGCAGGCTTCGCAGCCCGCGTCCGACGGCGGCGCGTACTTCTTGCCCAGCGACAGCGCGTGCAGCGTCCCGAGGTACTTCTCCTTGTATCCCTCATGGCACATCAAGCATGAGGCGGCTCCGATGTACTCCGCGCCGAGCTCCTCCGTCAGCGCAGCCTTGGGCGCTGCGGAATCGCGGTAGGTATACACCGGCGCAACGCCTTCGTCCGCCTCGTCTTCTTGCGCGATCGCCGGGATGGAGAGCGCCATTGCGAACAGAAGCAAAACAGCAGTACAGGACAGCAGAAAGTGTTTCATGTTAATCCCCTGGTGGCGAAGGGCGCGCCACTGGCGCCATCCCCTACCGTCACGGCTGCGTATGATTGTAACCGACCACTCTCTGATGTCAAGGAAGTGTCATGGAATTGTGTCGTGTTGACGGCTGCCGGGTGGCGGCATAGAATGTGTGCGGTCATCTATGTGGATGGCCGCACATTGCCCTCCCTCGGTCCGTGAATGCAGTAGGATAGCGATTATTCATCCGGAGAGAGGGTAGTAAGGTGAACCGTAAAGGCTCTTTTCCGAGGGATAAATGACCGAACTAAATGTGATCTTCCTCCGCGCCGGGCTGTTCATCTACCTGGCGTCAACCGTCGCTTACCTGGCGTACTCGACCTTCTTGCGCAAGAAGACCGTCGGCCTCATTGCGTTCATTGCGCTGGTGCTTGGCCTTACCAGCCACACGGCCTTCCAGGTGATTAGGGTGCTTGAGTACTGGAACCAGCACCAGGCGTTTATCCTTCCCACCGCTTCGTTGTTTGAGGCCATCAGCTACTGCGCGTGGATGATCGCGCTGGTATATGTTTTCAGTGAGCGGTATATCCGCACGCGCCTCTTCGGTGCGCCGATTGTAGGCGTGGTCACCCTGATGCTGGGGTACGCGATGTTGTCCGGCGCCGCCCAGGCTCCGCGCCCGCTGATGCCGGCGCTGAAAAGCCCCTGGCTGAACATCCACGTGACCGCGATGATGCTGTCTTACGCCGGGCTGCTGATTGGTTCAGTAATCGCGGTGTTCTACTTGCTGCGGCTGCGCAAAGTCGGCTGGTCGGAAAAGCTCTTCGGCACGATGACACTGGAAGAGCACGACCTGCTCGCCTACAAGTTCATCCTCTTCGCCTTTCCCATTCTGACGGCGGGCATCATCACCGGCGCCATCTGGGCCGACCAGGCCTGGGGGCGCTTCTGGGGCTGGGACCCCAAGGAAACCTGGAGCCTGATTACCTGGGTGATCTGGGCCGGGTATTTGCACACCCGCATCGCCTTTGGCTGGCGCGGGGCCAAGAGCGCGTGGTTCGCCGTCGCCGGGATTATCTCGGTGTTTATCACTTTCCTGGGCGTCAACTACCTGGTTGAATACTTCAATGTCAACTCGCTTCACAGCTACTAGCGCGGAGCTTCGCTGATGCCTGAACCAAACAACTCGCCCGGCCGCAGCGCCGCCAACGGCGAAGATGAGCGCGCAGCGAGCGCCGCGCCGGCGCAGGATATAGCGGAGGAAGCCGGCCTGGCCGATCTTGTTTGGCGCTGGCTTAACTCTCTGAGCGTTGCCATTTGGGTGCTCGTGTTCGTCGCGATTCTCTCCATCATCGGCACGGTGGTGCCGCAGTGGAACCAGGCTGACGGTGCCAGCAATGCAGCCTACATCGCCCGCTACGGCGATCTGAAATGGGCTATCATCCGGTTCTTCGGCTTCCACCGCGTCTATTCCGTCTGGTATTTCGTGCTGCTGAACATCTGGCTCGCGGTCAGCGCCGCGGCCTGCACAACCAAGAAACTGCGCGAAGCCATCAACGCGGTCAAGCGGCCTCCGGTGGACAAGAGCGACCGGTTCTACCGCGCCGGCAAGGCCTTCCAGAATAGTGTGGCTGCTGACGCTCAGAAGGCAGAGGAGCTGCTGCACCACGCCCACTTCAGCGTTGTGCGTCAGGAATCCCCGGACGGCTCGGTGCGCCTGTTGGGCCAGCGCGGCACGCTGCGCCTGTGGGCGCTGGTGGCGATGCACTTCTCCATTCTGGTGGTTCTTCTCGGCGTGGCAGTAAGCTACATGTACGGTGCGAACGGCATGGTAACGGTTGATCCCTTTAAGCCCACCCGCGTTACGGTGAATCCCGTCGAAAACAAACCCGGCTGGCTGAAGTCGTTCCTCCAGACCCATGTCAAGCCGCAAGTTTTCGAGTTCAAGCTCAACGGTTTCCACATCCCGATGGACGTGCTCAAGTACACCGAAAGCTCAATGGAGACCGGCCACAAGGACGTGGACGAGTTCATGCGCCTCGTTGTGAGGCAGTACACTTCCGACCTCACCGTGAAGGCCGGCGACGCCGAACAACGAAAAGAGAATCTATCGGTCAACTGGCCGATGCGCGTTGAGGGCCTCACCATCTACCAGAGCGCTTACCGCTACATCCTCCCACTGCGCTTTGAACTGGACAGCAAAGAACTTCCTTCTACGCCGGTAATCTCAGGGTCAACGCTTGCGGTCTCACGCAGCGGCGTAGGCGACTACTACGGCCAGCCAGCCCCCTACATCGTGGAAGTGCTCGACTTCAAAGTCGGCGAAGTCTACGAAGGCAATACGCTGATCCGTGAGCTGCCGCCCACCGCATTGGTGCGGGTCACCAGCATGAGCGGCGATAGCAGCCTCCATATGGTGAGCCCCGATGAGCCCGCAACCGTTTCCTCGCTTGAGCTCAAGATGGGCGGCAAGGAAGAAGTGCAGGCTATCTCCATCTTCTCCTACAAGCTCGACCGCGGCATTGACATCGTTTACTTCGGAACCATTTTGCTCACC
>Ga0307424_1001296_pt1 | contig 13247 bp, 16 predicted proteins | sample SalMarWE160320MG_FD_202157 | JGI IMG/M metagenome (GOLD analysis project Ga0307424, IMG submission 202157) | Salt marsh sediment microbial communities from the Plum Island Ecosystem LTER, Massachusetts, United States - WE1603-20 | ecosystem: Environmental > Aquatic > Marine > Intertidal zone >... | reverse complement strand
AGTTGAACAGTTCTTGCTTATCACTAAAGAGTTGGAGAAGGCGAAACTTCTTACGAAAAAGCCCAAGGCTCGTATCGAAATTGTGAAGAAGCATATGGGCGCCAAATTGAAGTTCATTGTTTTGGGGAAATTGATTGATTGTTCAGTTAAGGATTTGATGCGGCTGATGAAAAGCTACGGGATACGTGATGCCACGGTTAAGATTTGGGGCGAGGCTACGCTTGATGATGTTGAGGAAGCCATCTTCGAGGGAAAAGTGTATAGGCCTGCCATAATTTTAGCCAACAAGGCAGACCATCCGCTGGCTGCTGAAAAATTAGAGCAACTCAAAAAGGTTGTAGGAAATAAAATGAAGATTATTCCTGTGTCCTGTACAACAAAGGCGGGGATTGAGAATCTTGGGGCTGAACTTTTTGGTATGCTTGATGTAATGCGTGTCTACACTAAGGAACCAAATAAGAAAGATGCTTCAATGAGACCTTTCACTATCAGAAAAGGCTCCACAGTCTTTGATTTGGCAAAGAGGATTCACAGCGATTTCTACGAGCAGTTTTCGTACGCAAAAATATGGTCAAAACGTCTGCGTTTTAGTCCACAAAAGGTTGGCGGAACATTTGAGATTCAAGACGGCGATACCGTAGAAATTCACATACGATAGCGGCCAAAGAATCAGCGATTGTCTTCGAAGCTTATATCCCAAAAAAAATTGCTGAAGCTACGTTTTGCTTTTGAGGCTAAACAGGCATCAGAATTGACTGCTTTTGCCGTCAGTTTTTTGTGGAAACAGCAAGTTTTTGTGGCTTGTTTTTCCTGAAAAAATACTGTTTTCAACAATGAACATCTATTAGTCTTCTAATATGCTTGTTACGAGTGTAGGAAAGTGGCGAAGCTGGACGAAGGCGCGTGATATTTAACAGTATGTCGCAAAACGGTTGCTTGTGGAGCGGCAAATTTTGCATCTTTTATGTATTTGGCGTCCTGAACGGCAGTTAGCGGCATGGCGAATGCCCACTTGATGCTTGATTTCAATCGATTCGATGCTTGGACACGGATATCCCCCTTTTGGCATTACGACTTTTTGGTAACTTAATGCTCATTTCGTTTCAGCCTTAACTTCAGGCTGTTTCGTATTTTTTCGTTTCTCTCATCGCTTATCTCAGGTTCAACGCAACAACAAAAAAGGCAGAAGCAGGAGGCGACACGTCAAAAAACTCTAAAACAGTCAACGAAACACTTCAAAATTGTGCAATAAATGTAAAATATGTTCTCCTTCGTCATGTTTCGTCTCATTCCCGTAAGTAAAGATTCTTCAGGTAAACAGTTGCTCTTTCAAAAAGGGGCAGATGATTAGTTGAAAACACAAAATCTCGGCATCAAAGGGATTTAAATGCCTATTTTTGACAAAAAACGCGTCCAAACTGTTAGTTTTCGCTGTTGTCAGAAGTCATAATCAGCGAGGAATCTGCTCATTTTTTGGTGTTATATAAGCTTCGTTACTGAACGTTAAATCCTTGATGTAAATGTGTTACTGTTGTAGAATTCTCGTCTAACGGGTGGCGAAGTAATGTGAAACTGATGAAGAATCTTCAGCTTGTTGTTTACTCGCCGAGAACCTGCATAATGATTGTTCTTTGTCTGGGGTAGACGTCGGTTTCCACGAAAACCAGGGACTGCCAAGTGCCAAAAACTGCTTGACCATCTATAACCGGCAGGGTTTTGTCTGGACTCAACAGCATCGATCTAAGATGAGAATGCGCGTTTGAGGGGTGCCTGTAGCCGCCATCTTTAGGAATTATCTTTTCAAGAAAATCTTTAACGTCCCTGTCTAAGCTGGGTTCATGTTCGGTTAATATGATTACTCCAGTGGCGTGGGGCGCAAAAACGTGAATCAATCCGTTTTTGATTCCGGACCTGTGTACAACATCATGAACTTTTCCGGTTAAGTCAATTAATTCTATTTCGCCCTTGGTCCCGAAAACAATACGGTCACTGAAAACAGTCATGTCCCATCACCTGTAAACAAGAGAAGATACGGCGGTCAGAACTAAAAACATTACCGCTAACAGAGAAAAGCCGCAATCTGTATGGTTTTTGTTTGTTTTAAGGAGTTTTGTTGATGCTTTTGTATCCACTCCGCTAGAAATCATCATAACTGCAGCTAACAGAATGCATTAATGTTCTTTTGCGACCATTACCTCAGTTGCCTTGATTACCGCTGCGATGACATCTCCGGTCTTTATGTCTAATTCTTCAACGGCTTCCTTGGATATAATCGCAGTTATTACTGCTGGTGCTTCTATTTTGATTTTAACTTTGGCAGTTATTATGCCCTTATCGACGCTCTGAACAGTTCCATTCAATTGGTTTCTTGCACTTATTTTCAATCCAATACCCTCCCAACATGTTTCGTCGCCCATCACTTCACTCATGTAGCATTCAGCTCTGTAGTATTCGTTCAGCAATTTTTTGCCTAGCTCTGTGAGTGTGGCTCCTCCTCCTCCTTTGCTGCCGCCTTTGAAGGTGTTTACTACCGGTTCGCCGAGTCTTTTTTCGAGTTTCGCTAAGTAATTCCAGACGTAACGGTATGACATTTCAGCCTTTTTTGCTGCTTTCGAAATAGATTCCACCTGTTTGATGGTTTCTAGGATTTCGGCTCCGCCCTTTCCAAGCAGGGGCTCTCCTCTATATTCGAGCCAGACTTTGCATAGAACTTTGTGCTTATTGTCAGTGATCATGATAAAGTTTATAAGTGCAGTGATATGAATGACGGAATATAACGGTGTTTAAAATGAAAGCATGGCAAAAACTGTTCATAGTTGCAGTATTAGCAACCATAATAGTGGTCGCGGGCACGCTCGTTTACTTCAATTACTCCGCAAAACGCAGGCTCTTCATATCCACAACCACAAGTCTATACGACACCGGTTTACTTGACGTAATAGAAGCGGACTACGAATCAACCCACAGCGTTGACCTCAACATAGTAGCCGTAGGGACAGGCATAGCCATCCAGCAAGCTGAAAACGGTGACGCTGACATCGTCCTCGTCCATGCACCATCAGTAGAACAAACTTTTCTAGAAGGCAGCTACGGTGTGAACAGAAAAATCATCGCTTACAACTTCTTCACAATTGTAGGACCAGCAGATGACCCGGCACAAATCTCGGGAAAAACAGCAACCGAAGCCTTAAACAACATAGTCGCTTACGGCCAAAACATGGCTGACCAGTCGGGACAAACTCAAATCTGGGTGTCTCGAGGCGACAACTCGGGCACAAATTCAAAAGAGAAAAGCCTATGGACCGAAGCTGGCTACGACTATACGGAACTCGCCACGGAACCATGGTTCGCAAGCACTGGTCAAGGCATGGGTGCCACATTAAACGTAGCTAACCAAAAGAACATTTACACGCTCTCTGACATCGGCACCTACCTGAAATTCCACGCTGACGGCTCAATAGAAATAGTTGCACTCATAACTGAAGAACAATCTCTGCTTAACGTTTACAGCGTTATGGCTGTGAATAAAGAAACAGTTCAAGCAAACCAAACGATCCACAACCAGATAAACTTTAACGACGCTATGGACTTCATAGAGTACCTGATTGCACCTTCAACCCAGCAGCTAATAAATGACTATGGCATAGACACCTACGGACAAAGCCTCTTCCATGAAGCAGTGCAACCATTAAAAGACAACACACCTCAACCCATAGTCAGTTGGATACAAGAGTACGCTTTCTTTGACGGTTACGAATGTCCACCGCAATACAGAAATGGCCACGCAGACCTTTACCCTTAGAGGAACCTAGTCTTGGCTGATATAATCAGCGGCATAGCAGAAGCATTCCAATTGATACTTTCAGGCGATCCAGAAATCTACGGAATTGTTTCTCGCTCCCTCTTTTTTTCTGGAACAGCTGTTATTTTAGCCATTCTTTGGGGGACACCGCTCGCTATGTTAATTGCCATGAAAGACTTTCGAGGTAAAACTGTAATCAAAACAGTCCTCAATACTTTAATTGGCTTACCAACAGTGGTTTTGGGCTTAATTCTTTTCCTCATTTTTTCAAGAGGTGGACCACTGGGCTTTCTGGGGTTGCTTTATACACCAGCGGCTATAATGATTGGTCAAGCTATATTGGTGACGCCGATTCTTGTCAGCATCGGGGTTTCAGCCATTGAATCTGTTGAACCTGAAATAATGAACTTGGCTCAAACGCTAGGGGCTTCGGAGTCCCAAGCGCAAATAGCAGTTTTAAAGGAAGCCGCCAACGGAGTAATCCTTTCTGATATTGCCAGCTTTAACCGTGCAATAGGCGAGTTGGGAGTAGTGTTGCTGGTCGGCGGCAACATTGCAGGAGGCGGCAACAGGACCGATGTGTTAACTTCAGCGATTTCACGTGCTACTCAAATAAACGAAATCGGTCTTGCTATAGCTCTGGGAATATTATTAATGGTAGTAGTTTTCATGGTAAACATAATAGTGGTTGCATTAAGGAACGCAAACTACATAGTCGAATTAGCTAAAGGACCCTATTCGAAACTGAAACGTTCTAGAGAGACTGAAAGATGACGATGGTAATTGCTGAATTAAAAGACGTAACGAAAGCTTACAGTAACAAAATAGTGGTAGACGCGGTAAACCTACAAATCCATAAAGGCGAAATACTAGGGCTCTTGGGACCTAACGGTTCAGGAAAAACGACAATACTTAAAATCCTTGCGTTTATCGAAAACCCGACAAGTGGCGAAGTGGAATTCCAAGGTGAAAAGGTCAACTTCAAAAACACCGAAAAAACACGCCTGCAAAGCACACTTGTCTTTCAAAAAACAACCCTCTTCAGCACTTCAGTATACAACAATATCGCCTACGGATTGAAATTAAGGAAAGTATCGAAGGAAACACGTGATAAAGAAGTAAAAAAAGCGCTGGAACTGGTGAAACTAGAGGGTTTCGAGAAACGCAACGCAAAAAAGCTTTCTGGCGGAGAACAACAAAGAGTGGCAATAGCCAGAGCCTTAGTGCTAAAAACTAAACTGCTGCTTTTGGATGAGCCAACGGCAAATTTGGACCCAAAAAATGCAGGCATACTTGAAGAAGTCATCGATACCGTAAACCGCGAAAACAAAATCACCATTGTGATGGCTACTCATAACATGTTTCAGGCTAAAAAGTTGCCTCACCGCATCGCATTAATGGATGGAGGAAAAATCAAAGAGGTAGGCACACCCGCAGAAGTTTTTGGCAAACTCTCCAAAAACTTGGCTAGCTTCGCCGCTGTCGACAACACTTTTACAGGAACCGCTAACCCAACTGTAGCGGGCACATCAGTAGTGGCCGTGGGCAACGGCGTACAGATCGAGATAACCGCACAAAGGAAAGGTGCTACAGATGTTTTCATAAATCCGCAGGACATAATCTTGTCCAAGACTGCCGTGGACTCAAGTGCCAGAAACGTGTTCAAGGGCAAAATCACCGAAATAACGGATTTAGATTCGCTCGTAAAACTCAAGGTTAACGTCGGCAAGCCCTTCACGGTTCAGATAACCAAGCGGTCTTTCAACGAGATGGGACTTTGCTTGAACGCGGAGGTTTTCATCACATTTAAAGCATCAAGCGTTCAGGTGATTTAAAGTAGTTTTTTTCCTCCACTAACTCATGAGTGGTACCCAATCGTATTCAGGCTCGCTGATTTTTTAGAAAGCGCTTCGAACGGCAGATAAGCCTGCGGAGAAAGCATTAAAAGTCATCATAATGAAAAGCCCAATCAGTGTTTATCGTACCGTAAACTATATTATTTATGGGGAAGTGGTGTACCCATTTCACTTTAGCAAGAAACGAGAGCGTGGCTTCAACGAGCTTCAAAGCTGTGATTTTTGACCTTGACGGAACCATCGTAGCCTTTAAGCTTGACGTTAACGCTTGCAGAACCGAAGTCATACAACGTCTCACAGCACAGGGCTTCCCCCGTTCATTATTCTCAATGAAAGAAACCGCCTTCGACATGCTAGTTAAAGTAAAAAAATACCTGACAAAGAAAGGAATTGAAGACAAAAATTTCGTAAACATCGAAAAGATGGTGTTTTCTATCGTAGAGCATTTCGAGTTGGAGGCTGCCAGAACAACAGAAATGTTGCCGGGAATACCTGAAACCCTCAAAGCCCTGAGGGGCATGAATATGAAACTTGCTTTATGTACTATAAGCGGAGAGAAGGCAGCAGGCTACATTCTTGACCGTTTTAATCTTGCACAGTTTTTTGATGCTGTGATACCGCGGGAGTCTGTTTCAGCGGTTAAACCTAATCCCGTCCACCTGGAAGCAGCATTGACTGCATTGAAAGTAAAGTTTCAGGAAGCGGTGCTGGTTGGAGACAGCGTCAAAGATGTGGCTTGTGCTAGCCATCTTAAGGTTCTCGCTGTTGGAGTAACAACAGGGCTTTCGACCACAGAAGAGTTGACCCACGCTGGCGCTCATTACATTGCCTCTTCAGCCAATGAAATACCAAAACTGATACTGCAACTTAACAAACAAGCTTCGTGAACTATTCTTAATCTAAAGTATCTATAGCCGTAATATAGAATTGCATTCCATAAGCCATTAATGTTAAAGATGGTTTTAGCATCAGGTTTATCAGAAACTGCTAGGAAGTTAGACCCTAATAAGACAGAAACAAACTTTCTGTCGTCTTAAACAACCTTTACTTGGCTAAGCAGAGGCAGAGTGAGGACCCAGTTACCTTAGACTACTTGAGGGGCATTGAATCTGCGGTGGAGCAGATGGAGAAAATTTTTGATTACGCAGAAACCTATGAAAGGTTAGGCGCAGAAGAGTTATCATACGTAAATGTAGAACAAAGCACTAACGAAGCCGCAAGGCTGTTTTCAGACTTGAATGGCGCAAAGCTCACGAATGAATGCCATGGCTTGACTGTTCTGGCTAATTAACTGCTGAGACAACTATTCTACAACCTGATTCACAACTCGTTGATACATGCAGAAAAGCTCAGTCAAATTTGAGTAAACTACAATGAAGTGAACGAAGATCAGCTGAATCTCGTTTACGAGGATGATGGCGTAGGCATACCCGAGGATGAACAAGAAAAAAATCTTCAATGAAGCTACGGCAAAGGCACAGACTACGGTCTCTACTTAATAAGAAAAACCTGTGAAGCCTACGGCTGGACAATCCAAGAAACAGGTGTACCCGGCAAGGGCGCACAATTTGTTATGACTATCCCAAAAACAAACAAAAACGGGAAACTGTCGTATCAGCTTGATAAATAGCTTTAAAGAATGTTAGATTGGTCTAAAGAAGTATCTGCTCCATGCAGGCCACTTAGAAGATGATGACGACTCAAAACCAATGTTTAGGTTCATTCCCACCCTGATTTCTTTCGGGTCCACGTCACGAATCATTCCAGGAAGGCGAAGCCCCCTATCGAACTCGACAATGCCAACAATGTAGGGCACCAATGACTGAAACTGTTCCGGCGCAACATGTATGACCGTGTAGCTGAGCAGCTTTCCAGAGCCTTCAAGTTCACTCCATTTTAGGTTCGTGGAAAGACAGTGGGTGCACATGGGTTTCGGCGGCAGAAGCACAGCTCCGCATTTATTGCATTTTGCAGCCATCAGCCGCTTTTCGTTCACAAACTCGTAGAAACTCGAAACCGTGAAAGCTCGCTCCTCAGACATCTTTAATCTCTCCTGTAAATGTGCACGCTAGCTGTGGCTCCAGAACCTCCAACATTATGGCTCAAGCCCATCTCAGCCCCCTCAACCTGCCTCTTCTCAGCCTGTCCCGTCAATTGTAAATAGATTTCGTATGCTTGAGCAGTTCCTGTTGCCCCAACAGGATGCCCCTTCGATTTCAGTCCTCCACTAGGGTTTACGGGAAGCCTGCCTCCAAGCTCAGTTACTCCTTCTTCTACCAGTTTTCCGCCTTTTCCTATATCGCAGAAACCGAGATCTTCGTAGGCTAGGATTTCGGCGATAGTAAAGCAGTCATGAACCTCTACAACATCCAAATCTTTGGGCGATACCCCCGCCATCTTGTAGGCTTCTTGCCCCGCAAGCTTAGCAGCCTTAAGCGACGTAAGCGTTTCTCTTTCGTACAGTCCGATAGTGTCGCTGGCTTGCCCAGAGCCGACAATTTGAACGGGCGTGTCAGTGAATTTTTTGGCAATATCAGGACGAGTCAAGATTAGACAGCTAGCTCCGTCAGTTATCAGGGAGCAGTCATAAAGTTTTAGGGGCTCTGCAACCTTCATCGACTCCATCGCTTTCTCCACGGTTATTTCCTGTTGCATGTGAGCCTTTGGATTCAAGCTTCCGTTATGATGATTCTTCACTGCCACACGCGCCATCTGTTCCTCGGTTGTGCCGTACTTGTTCATGTGAGCCGTAGCCATAAGCGCATACAGTCCAGGAAAAGTTATGCCATTCCACTGTTCGAAGGGCATGTCGGAAGCCATAGCCAGAAACTCTGTTACCTCAGCTGTTGTTCTGTGAGTCATTTTTTCTACTCCGCCAACCATGACGACATTGTGCAGTCCAGAGAGTATGGCTAATATTCCCATTCTCAAAGCGGAACCGGATGAGGCGCATGCAGATTCGATTCTTATTGCAGGCTTTGGCAGTAAACCCGTCCAGTCCGCTAATGTGGGTCCGGTGTGTCCTTGATGCTCATATGATTCTCCCATGTGACCCACGAACAGGGCTTCGACGTCCTTTATTGGGTTCAGATTCGGGCACCTGTTGACTGCTTCTTGGGTTGCTTCTGCGAAAAGTTCTCTGCATAGCATTCCTTCTCGTCGTCCAAACTTGGATAAACCAGCGGATACGATTGAAACTAGTGGTTTACTTGCCAATCATAGAACCTCCCTTTAGAGACTTGTATAACTGTTAGTAAATGTTGCCTAAAATAACTATTACGTAAATATCTGCAATGTATTTAGTATCCTTGGAGTGTGGGCGCATTTTGGGCGGTGAGGCGAATTGGATGCGGAAGAAGTTGAAAAACATAGATACGATAAATCTGTGTACATCGCAACGATAGGCAAATGTGGCATATGCTACTATTGTGTGAATGCCTGTCCAGAAAGCGCCATAAAAGAGTGGAATCCCCCAACTGTTGATCATTCTCGATGTACACGGTGCATGAAATGTGTGGAAGCTTGCCCACGGGATGTAATGCAGATAATACATTTCACATAAAATGTGCGCGTATGCATTGCCGACTTTTTGGAGATACTGCTTCAGAAAGGCTGTGTTCAACAATCAACTGCTATTAGACTAGAAATATTATTGGATGCTCAGACATAGCATTTGTCCACACATCAGGTACCGATAACACCAAATATTCGAATTGAGTACATAGTAAATGATGAGGTTTTGTAAGTATGTTGTCAGAAAGACCTATTAGAATGGAAAAAGTTGGGAAAAAGAATCTTGATCGAGAAATTTTGAGGTTAGCAATCATTGCCGAGTTGGATGCTGTAAGTTTGTATGAGCAGTTGGCTGCGGAAACAGAAAATAAAGCAATTCGAGAAGTGCTGCTGGATGTGGCAAAGGAAGAGAAGACGCATGTGGGCGAATTCCAGACGTTGCTGCTAAGAGAAGATGAAGAACAGGTTGAAGAGCTAAAAAACGGAAAAGAAGAAGTTGAAAAAGAGCTAGGGCTCTAAACCTGTAACATGTCTTCCTAACTTTTTTGTTTTTCCCATGGATTTAAATTAGAGAATGCCAAAAAGTGGGGTATGAGTCCCAGTAATTCGCGGCGACGCAGATCGCACAAAAAGAAAAGCAACAACACAAAGGTACTAATGATTGTAGCTTTGTTGTCTGTTGTTGCAGTAGCTATTGTGGGTTATGTTATGTTAGGAAATAACAGTTCTAGTAAGAGTTTAAATGAGAATCTTCCAGCCACCAACAAGGTTATGCTTGTAACAAGTATGGGAAACATCCTGATTGAATTACGGGATGACATGCCGATTACGACAAACAATTTCAAGAAACTGGTTCAGCAGGGCGTATATGATAACACGATTTTCCACAGGGTAATTGATGGTTTCATGATTCAGGGCGGAGACCCTACTACAGGGTCCTGGACGGGTGGCGCAATCCCTAACATAAAGGACGAATTCACGGACAACAACAAGAACGACAGAGGCACCATAGCAATGGCAAATGCAGGACCAAATACAGGAAACAGTCAGTTCTTCATTAATGTTGTAGACAACAACTACCTTGACACTAAACATCCAGCTTTTGGGACAGTAATCGAAGGAATGAACGTTGTTGACGCAATCGCAAAGGTAGCCACAAACACAAGTGATAGACCATTAGAGGATGTTGTGCTATTCACGGCAGACCTTGTTAACTAAAAGACAGCAATTCTTGAATTCAATCACTTCTCTAATTTAGGCTGCTGTAGAAAAGAATACTATGCCGCCAAACTGGCTGATTCTAGCGCCTGCCGCAGTCTCCGCGTCAATTATCCTTGTTTTCACATTATTGTTCTTCGCTATCTGCAACAGTCGATGAATACTGTTCTTCTGCATACTGCCGGCTAGATACTTGTCAGTAAGCAACAGAAATTCTGTTCTGACTTCGCTGCGTTTTTCTGGACTATAGATGTTGTCTTCGATTTCCTTCAGCGAATACAAAACAACCGAATTGTTGCCTGCGCCGTAAAGATGCTTATCCAAACTACTAACCGCTTGATCCGCCTCTTCAGAAGTTGTTTCCGCTATTAAATCAATGAATTCTTTTGTTTTAGCCAGTTCAGCCACTTTTATTTGGTCGTCTGCGGAGCCGACTAGCTCAGCAAAGTTAGCGCGGTTTGGGCTCTTGGATTGAATCATATACCTGTGATGCTTTTTGATGTGCTCCAGAAAATCTTTGGTGTATGTTGTTCTCGCTGGAGCTGTAACAACAATAGTTCTTACGCCCTCTTTGAGTGCTGGCTTCAACGCATCGACAACTGATTCATGAAAATTGTACAGAACTTTTTCGTCTGTTCTTTTTCCGTCAAACTCCACCCTAAGAGACAACTTCACAACACGACTAAATATCTGCCACAATACGGCATGTTCCTCTTCAAATCCTACAAGAAGTGCCACGGGGTACCCTCGCCTGTATCGACGTTTTCTATTCACCCGTTGTCACCCTGATCAGCTGCAGGGTTAATAGGTGTTGTAATGTTTCTATGTTTTGCCGAAAGTTTATATGTCTTAAATCTGAGTAAATCAAAAATTCGATTGAGCGTGTAATGAACATGGGCGATAAACTAGCGAACCCAGCTCCTCTGGGGCTATTGGGTTTCGGAATGACAACAGTGCTTCTGAACATGCACAATGCAGGTCTCTATCCGTTAGGCAGCATGATTTTGGCTATGGGACTTGTATATGGCGGATTAGCCCAAGTAATCGCTGGGGCAATGGAGTTCAAGAAAGGCAACACTTTCGGTACTCTTGCCTTCAGTTCCTACGGCTTATTCTGGTGGTCCCTCGTCATTTTGTTATTGCTTCCAAACTTTACGCTTCTGTCTCCCGCAGTTACGGCTCCTGGCGACACGGCGATGGCTACATATTTCTTCATGTGGGGCATGTTCACTTTGCTAATGTTCTTTGGTACACTGAAAGCTAACCGTGCAATACAGTTCGTATTTGGCAGTTTGATTGTGCTGTTCTTCTTGTTGACGGCGGTGAGACTAACTGGCAATTCAGAGCCGTTGCTACTGACGTTTACTGGAATCGAAGGCATAATCTGTGGAGCAAGCGCAATCTACACGGGCATAGCCGAAGTCCTGAACGAAGCACACAACAAAACAGTTCTACCATTGTGTCCAGTAAACAAGTAAAAACGTCGGTATCGACAACTTTTTTACGGTTTACTCCCTTATTCTTTTTTAATACACTAACGCTTCTTAGGGTAGGTTGTAAGCGTGGATAGATTCCTGTACAAAAAAGAAATCCTGATTGACGACTCTGGCTGGGGAGACCTAATCTTGGGCGTAGTGATAGGTGCTCTGAAGCTTCCAGAAGGCAGGTACATGGATCGTCGGATTTCCATTTCATCTTTTCAGCCGCCTCACTTCCAGAATAAGCGGTATCTGGAGGACGCAGTGACGATTGCAGAGGAGATAGTGGAGGTTATGAAGCCGGATGAGGAAACCGTTTTCAAGGTCTGCTCCGGATACGTTCTCTCTAGCATACGCGAATATCTTAGAAATCGAGGATTCAGAGTCGAGGAGATTGAAGTCACAGGCGAGCTCCAAGAGATGGTTGAACGCAGCTTTGCTAGCTGGTGCAAAGAGGTTGGAATAGAGTTTGAGCGGCTGAATGGAAAACGAAGCTTCAACACTTTTCTGGAGTGGGTTGCGGAGAAGCCTCAGCTCAGAGAAAACCTTGTGAAGACTGGATGGAAAAGCTGGAGCCAACGATGGCGCGAACGGGCATATAACCTGAAAAAATAGAGGGAATTATTCGATTAGAAGTAAAAGATCATTGCGAACATATTCTACGAGTTCGTCTTTTGTGCTTTTGCTGAAGAGTGTTACCACGCTGTTTCGTGTGATTCCCATGGTCAGCCCACGTTTCTGAGCCACAAAAACCACGTACCATATTTGTCCATGAGCCAGATAGTCCTGATACAGCTGAGTGTCAGCAAGGTCTGACCCTGCTAGGCACAGTTTGTCGACTCCGGGGATGTCCACTTGGTCAAACCATATTAGGCGTGTTGCTTGCGGGTTTGATTCGTGGAGCGTTTTGAGGGTTTCGTGGTGAATCTTTGTCTCCAAAATTGCTCTTGTGGTTATGAAAAGTATCTTGCTGAGCTTGTTTGCTACGTGGCTTGAGAGCAGTTTTTTGACTCCGCGGGCTACAGAGGGCGCTACCACAATCAGGAATGTTCGGTTCTGGAAGCGGGTTATCCAGAATGTTGCTTCTTCTGTGACGGGTGATTCTACGAGTTGTCGTCGGTAGTAGCGGCTTCGCATGAAGTCTGCGCTGAAGACTCCTGATATGAGGTTTTCTTTTAGTGTGAGGTCTAGTATTTCGGTTTTTAGGGTGAATGCTTTTCCGTCGTTTGTTTCGTAGTTTTCTTCTTCGTGGAAGTCTTTGAGTTTTTGGGTTGTTAATCCGAAGTTGGTTTCTTCTTTGATTTCGAAGATTTTGGCGGGTAGAACCATGTTTTCACCTGCAGACTGTTTGTTTTGTAGACTTTAAAGGTTCTGCGAAAA
>Ga0307424_1001295_pt1 | contig 13254 bp, 11 predicted proteins | sample SalMarWE160320MG_FD_202157 | JGI IMG/M metagenome (GOLD analysis project Ga0307424, IMG submission 202157) | Salt marsh sediment microbial communities from the Plum Island Ecosystem LTER, Massachusetts, United States - WE1603-20 | ecosystem: Environmental > Aquatic > Marine > Intertidal zone >... | reverse complement strand
CCGCCCTCCGGCTGCTTCTTCCACCCCCGTTGCCACGAGGCGCGCCCGGCCTGCGCGGCCAACGGCCAGGTGCTGACCGAAGCGGAGCCGGGGCATTGGGTTGCCTGCCAGCGGGTCCCGGAACTCGCTCCCTGGAAGCCGGCGGGCGTCGCCGATCGTTGACCCGGCCCGGGGAGGGGAGTACGCTTAGGGGGTGATGCACTCCGCAATGCTCTCGGTGAAGCTCGGACACACCTGAGCACGGTACTCCCCGCCGCGCCCAACCCGCGCGGCATTCTTGTTGCCCTGGGCCCCAGGGACGAGGAGGAGATGCATGGCGATACCCGGAACCGTGAAGTGGTTCAGCGATTCCCGGGGCTACGGTTTCATTCAGCAGCCGGCGGGCCCCGACCTCTACGTTCATCACTCCGCCATCGAGATGGAGGGGTACCGCACCTTGACCCCCGGCATGCGGGTGGAGTTCGAGGTGGCGGAGGGACCCGAGGGTCCGGAAGCCCGCAAGGTGAGCCCCCTGGCGTCCCCGGATCCCGCCGGGGCCCCGTCCCCCTGAATCGCCGGGCATCCACCCAGGTCCACCAGGACGCCCTCCTCCGGGAGGGCGTCGCCGTGCCGGCCCACCTCCCCCCGGCGTCTCAAGCGTCCCCCCGAACCGGCCGAAAACCCCCAGGGAAGCGTTCCGGGCCGGCCCGGCCCGGGCCGGCCCCCTCGAGGAGGTCATGGCCAAGCTGTCGTTCCGATTCAAGTGCAACACCTCGTGCCTGGCCGTGCTGGTGGCCGCCCTCATCTTCGGCCCCAGCCGGGGACCGGAAGCGCAGTGGGCCCTGGCCCTGGTCTGGTTCCTGGCCTCCCTGGCCGCGGACTCCATGTGGCACCGGGGACTGGACGGGGTCACCCCCATCTCCATGGCTCCGGCCGCCTACATCGCCGCCCTCACCCTGCTCCCGGTGACGTGGGGGGTTTCGGCGGTGGCCGCCGCCGCCCTGGCCGGAAGCTTCCTCTGGCGGCGTGACGGTCCGGTGCAGGCCCTGGTCCAGGGCCTGGTCGCGGGGCTGGCCGGCCTGCCCGCGGTCGGCGTGCTCATCTTGGGCGGGGCCGGACCCCATCCGGGGCCGGCGCCGGGAACCTCGTTCTTCACCCACACCGGCACCTTCCTGCTCATGGCCGGAGCCGGGGTGGTTTTCCTGGCCGTGCACCAGGCGGGAGTGGTGCTGGCCGCCTCCCGGCAGGGTCCGGTTCCGGCCCGGCGGGTGTGGCTTGCGACCTTCGGGCGGGAGACCGAACTCGTGACGTCCGGGGCCCTCATCACCGTGGCCATCCTGGCCGCGTTCTGCTTCGACCTGCTGGGCTACCGGGGCCTTCTCCTGTGCGTGATGCCGCTGCTCTTCGTCCGGGACGGATCACTCCGGAACCTGGAACTGGAGCGGGCCCAGGGTCTCCTCATCAAGAACGAACGGCTGGCGGCCAAGGGGGAGATGGCGGCGGAGATCGGGCACGAGATCAACAACTACCTGGCCGCGGTCTCCGGGCGGGCCCAGCTCCTGCTGCGGAAGCTCGCCCCCGAGGAGAACCCCGCCCTCCTGGTCGAGGCGGACCGGGTCCGCACCCTGGCCGCGGAGATGGGAGAGCTGGCCAAGGGGCTCATGGACTTCTCGCACCGCGAGGTGAAGCGCACCGCGTTCGGGATCAACGAACTGGTGGAGAAGACGGTCGACTTCGTGCGGCCGCAGACCCGCTTCCGGGCCTGGGACTTCAGCCTCGAGGCCGATCCGGAAGTGCCCCGGGTCCAGATCGATCCCGGCCAGATTCAGCAGGTGCTGCTGGTGCTCCTGGGCCGGATGGCCGAAGGGGGAGCCCCCGACGGCGAGCACCGCATGCGGATCCGCACCTTCAGCGACGCGGGTCGGAAGTCGGTGGGCATCGAGATCCGCTCCGGAATCCGGCGCCTTCCCTCCGAGGACGGGGTGACCGACGAGACCACCCTGGACACCGTGCGGCGGATCGTGGACCGGCACCAGGGACGGTTCGTGGTGGAGGACGACGTCTCCGGCGAGGGATACCAGGTCCTTCTCCCCGCGGCCTGAGCGGCCCGGCCGCTATACTCCTTTCCATGGCCATGCCCGCAAGCCGTCCCGCGCCATCCCGCCTGCTCGACGCCCGCGCCCGCGCGTCCTACGCCTGGGTGCTGCCGGTGCTACGCCGCCTGCGGGAGGCGGGCCACCAGGCCTACCTGGTGGGCGGGGGGGTCCGCGACCTGCTCCGGGAACGCCCGGTGGGGGACTGGGACGTGACCACCTCGGCCCGTCCGGAAGCCGTGCTCGAACTCTGGCCGGACGCGGTGCCCACCGGGATCCGCCACGGCACGGTGACCCTGATCCTGGACCGCGGCCACGTCGAGGTCACCACCTACCGGGTGGAGGGACCGTACGCCGACGGCCGCCGGCCGGACTGGGTGCGTTTCGACGCCGGGTTGACCGAGGACCTCTCCCGCCGGGACTTCACCGTGAACGCCATGGCCCTGGACCCGGAGGAAGGGCTCCTGATCGATCCCCACGGGGGCCTCCGGGACCTGGAGGCGGGGGTGCTGCGCACGGTGGGGGATCCCGACCGCCGCTTCGACGAGGACGGGCTCCGCCCCCTGCGGGGGGCCCGCTTTGCGGCGGCGCTGGAACTGGAGGTGGAGCCGGCGACCCTGGCCGCCATGGGCCGGGCCGCGGACCGGGTGCGGCAGGTGGCCGCGGAGCGGGTGCGAGCGGAGCTGATCAAGCTCATGCGGGCGCCGCGCCCCTCGGTGGGGGTGGACCTCCTGCGCCGGACCGGGCTCCTGGAAGGGGTGCTCCCCGAACTCCTGGAGGGGGTGGGGATGGAGCAGAATCGCTACCACGCCTACGACGTCTACGAGCACTCGCTCCGGGCCATGGACGCGGCTCCGGCCGACCGGCCGCTCCTGCGGCTGGCCGCCCTCCTCCACGACGTGGGCAAACCCCGGACCCGCCGGGTGGTGGACGGGGAGGGGACCTTCCACAACCACCAGCACCTGGGGGCGGCCATGGCCCGCGACATCCTGGACCGGCTCCGGTTCTCCCGGGCCGAGCGCGACGGCGTGGCCCATCTGGTGGAGGAGCACATGTTCCACTACACCCCGGACTGGACGGACGGGGCGGTGCGGCGCTTCCTGCGCCGGGTCGGCCCGGAGGCGGTGGGGGACCTGTTCCGGCTGCGCCTGGCCGACGACGCGGCCCACGGCCCCGGCGGCGGGTCGCGGAGCGCGCAGGTCCTGGACGAACTCGACGCGCGGATCCGGGCCGTCCGGGCGCGGGACGAGGCGCTCTCGGTCAAGGACCTGGCCGTGGGCGGCCGCGAGATCATGGCCGCCCTGGGCATCCCCGCCGGGCCGGAGGTGGGCCGCCTCCTGGAGCGTCTCCTGGAACGGGTGCTCGAGGATCCGGAGCTCAACACCCGGGAGGCGCTGCTGGAAATCGCGGTTCAGGAACGGTCGCGCCTTGACGATCCATAGGAGAGGAACCTAGAGTGCGCCCGATGCCCTCGGGAGGAGACGGAACGTGATGCGAAGACTGCGAACCCCGTTCGCAGGCTGGACCCTGCTGCTCCTGGCGGCGGTGGCCACGGCGCTGGTGGCGTCGCGGCGGGGACCCGGCCTGGACGCCCTGCTCGGCACCGAGGTGGCGCTCAGGACCGCCGGCGAGGGCCCCATCCCCGAGAGCGAGCTGTCCGAGGTGGAACGCCTCCAGCTGCGGCCGGGCCAGGCCCCGGAGGACGCCTTCCTGCAGGCGGGGCTGGAGCCGGCCCAGGTCGGGGCCGCCCTGGACGCTCTGGCCGGGGCGGTGGACGTCCGCCGCCTGCGCCCCTCCGATACCTTCCTTCTTTTTCGAAGCCGGCAGGGCGATCTCCGCCGGGTGGAGTACGAGGACGGCCGGTCCGACAGCCGGGTCGTGCTCGAGCGCGCCGAGAGCGGGTTCCGGGCCTCGGTCCAGCAGAAGCCGGTGGAACGGTACCTGCAGAAGGTCCAGGGCACGGTGGAGGACAACCTCTACCTGGCCATGCAGAACGCGGGAGGCGACGCGGGGCTGGTGCTCAACTTCTCGGACCTCTTCGCCTGGGACTTCGACTTCGCCACCGACACCCGCCGGGGTGACCGCTTCGAGATGCTGGTGGAGACCAAGGTGGTGGACGGCTCCCCCGGGGGCTTCGGCCGCATCCTGTCCGGGCGGTATCTGCCCGCCGGTTCCCAGGAGCCGCTGGAGGCCTTCTACCACGCCTGGGACGGCGGCCGGGAGGCCGGCTACTACCTGGCCAACGGCCGCTCGGTCCGCAAGTTCTTCCTCAAGTCGCCGCTCAACTTCCGGCGCATCTCCTCCGGCTACACCACCCGGCGCTTCCATCCCATCAAGAAGCAGTTCCGCCCGCACCTGGGGGTGGACTACGCCGCGCCCACCGGCACGCCGGTGGTAGCCCTGGGCAACGGCCGGGTCGTGTTCCGGGGCTGGAAGGGCGGCTTCGGCCGGACGATCCAGGTGCGGCACAACAAGACCTACCTGACCCAGTACGGGCATCTCTCCCGCTACGCCAAGGGAATCCGTTCCGGGGGGCGGGTCAAGCAGGGGCAGGTCATCGGCTACGTGGGCATGTCGGGGATGGCCACCGGACCCCACCTGGACTTCCGGGTGCTGCAGAGCGGGCACTGGGTGAACCCGCTCCACGTCAAGGGCGGCGAGTCGGAGCCCCTGCCCGCATCCCAGCGCGAGGTCTTCGCGGCCGAGGTCGGGCAGCTCCAGGAACTCATGGACCGGCTGGAGCCGGGCCGCTCCGTCTCCCTGGACGGCGGCGAGGGGCCGGTCCCGGCCCTGGCCCTGGCCCGCCTTGACACCCCTTCCGCCTCCTGATACGGTTCGCGCGGTTTCGGGGGCCGGCTCCAGAGGCCCTGGAAATACGACAAGTTGCGGCCTCGGCATCTCTCGGATGCTTCATACCGCGAGCCACGGGGCGCGGCTCACGACTCCCCCACTCCATGCGCCAAGGAATCCATAGTCGATGATCGAAAGAACCCAGGGAACCGAGTCTCGTCCCCGGGTGAGGGTCAGGGACCTGCAGAAGCCGGTGCACGCGGAACTCGACCGGGTGCAGGAGGAGCTGACCAGGTTCTTCGTCTGTGACGTCCCGCTCATCAACGAGATCTCCCGGCACATGCTGCGGGCCAACGGCAAGCGCTTCCGCCCCACCCTGCTCCTGTTGGCCAACCGGCTCCGTGGCCCGGCCTCGCGGGAGGCCATCGTGGCCGCCACCATCGTGGAGCTGGTCCACACCGCCACCCTGGTCCACGACGATTCCATCGACCGGTCCTTCTTGCGCCGCGGCATCCCCACCGTGAACAGCATGTGGAACGACCAGACCTCGGTCATCATGGGGGACTATCTCTACTCCAAGGCCTTTTTCCTCCTCATCGAGTACGGCATGGTCGAGGTCATGAAGATCCTGGCCCGGACCACCCACCGCATGAGCCTGGGGGAGATGCTGGAGCTGGAGCACAAGCTCGACTTCGACATGCCCGAGGACGTCTATTACCGCCTGATCCTGGAGAAGACCGCGGTCCTGCTGTCGGCGGCCTGCGAGATCGGGGGGTACCTGGCCTGGGGGGACGACCGGGAACGCCGACTCCTGGCCGACTTCGGGACCGACCTGGGCATGGCCTTCCAGATCACCGACGACATCCTCGACATCGAGGGGGACGTGGAGACCCTGGGCAAGTCGACCGGCTCGGACATCCGGGACGGCAAGATCACCCTGCCCCTGATCCACACCCTGCGGACGGCCCCCCCCGCGGTCGCCAAGCGGATCCGCGAGTGCATGAGGATGGAGAACCTGGACGCCGGGGCTCCCGAGGTGGCCGCCCTGGTGGCCGACCACGGCGGCCTGGACTACGCCCGCCAGCGCGCGCGCGGATACGCCGACCGGGCCCTTGAACTGCTGGACGCCTTCGAGGACAGTCCGGTCCGGGCCACGCTCCACGACTCGGTGGAGTACGTCCTCGACCGCCGTCAATGACCGCCCGGAAGACGCGCCCTCCCGAACCCCAGGAACTGGCCCGCCGCGCTGCCCGCCTCGCCCTCGAGAAGAAGGCCCGGGACCCGGTCATCCTCGACCTGCGGCAGTTCGGCTATCTCTGCGATTTCTACGTGGTGGTGCACGGCGATTCGGACCCCCAGGTGAAGGCCATCGTGGATCACGTGGAGGAGGGGCTGCGCGAGCTGGGGGAATCCCCCTGGCACGTGGAGGGGCTCTCCGGGAAGCAGTGGGTGCTCCTGGACTACGTGGACGTGGTCATCCACGTCTTCCGCCCGGAGACCCGGGAACTCTACCTGCTGGAACGCCTGTGGGGGGACGCTCCCCGAGAGGTCGTGAATGCCGATTCCCAAGATTCGTGAGGCGCTGGCCGCGGCCCTGGCCGGCGCCTATCCGGACCTGCCGCCGGGGGAGGCCCCGGTCGAGGTCGAGGCCCCGCGGGAGAAGAGCCACGGGGACTACGCCAGCAACGTGGCCATGCTCCTGGCCCGGTCGCTCCGCACCGCGCCCCGCGGGGTGGCGGAGATCCTGGCCGGGCGCCTGCGGGAGCGGACGGATCTCTTCGCCGCGGTGGAGGTGGCCGGTCCCGGGTTCCTGAATTTCACCCTGAGCCCCGCCGTCCTGCACCGGGGCCTCCGGGAACTCCTGGAGGCGGACGCGGCCTGGGGCCGGAGCGATGCCGGCGGTGGCGAGCGGGTCCAGGTCGAGTTCGTGAGCGCCAACCCCACCGGGCCCCTGAACGTGGTGAACGCCCGGGCCGCGGCCTACGGCAGCACCCTGGCCCGGCTCCTGGCCGCGGCCGGCTTCGATGTGGCCACCGAATTCTACATCAACGACATGGGCCGCCAGATCGACCTCCTGGGGGCGAGCCTGCTCGCCCGGGTGGATGAGGCCCGGGGCAGGGGCCCGGCGGTCATCCCCGAGGGGGGCTACCAGGGGGAGTACCTCCTGGACCTGGCCCGGGAACTCGACCCGGCGGAGACCGATTCCTGGCGCGGGGAGCCTGACGAGGCCGCGCGGCGGGCGGCGGGGCGGGTGGCGGTGGAGCGCATCCGGGCCTGGCAGGAACGGGATCTCACCGCCTACGGCACCGCCTTCGACCTCTGGTTCCGGCAGAGTTCGCTCTACCCGGACGGGGTGGACGCAGCCCTCGCCCTCCTCCGGGAGCACGGGCACGTGGAGGAGCGGGAGGGGGCGGTGTGGTTCCTCTCCACCCGCTTCGGGGACGACCAGGACCGGGTGGTGGTCCGGGCCAACGGCGAGCCCACCTACTTCCTGGCCGACCTGGCCTACCACGCGGACAAGCACGGGCGCGGGTTCCGGCGGGTGATCGACATCTGGGGGCCTGATCACCACGGCTACATCGCGCGGATGCAGGCCGGGGCCCGGGCCATGGGCTTCGGGGAGGACTGGCTGGAGATCCTGATCGTGCAGCAGGTGAACCTGCTGGCCGGGGGGAAGCCGGCCAAGATGTCCAAGCGCCGGGGCGAGTTCATCACTCTGCGCGATCTCCTGGACGAGGTGGGGAAGGACACCGCCGCCTTCTTCTTCCTCATGCGGCGGGCGGAGAGCCATCTCGACTTTGACATCGAGCTGGCCAAGAAGGAGAGCGACGAGAACCCGGTCTACTACGTGAAGTACGCCCACGCGCGGATCGCGGGCATCCTCCGCAAGGCGGCGGAGGAGGGGGCGAGCGGGGCGGCGGTGGCCGACCCCCGGCTGGACCGCCTGACCGAGCCCCAGGAACTGGACCTCATCAAGGCCCTGCTCCAGCTGCCGGCCCTGGTGGAGGGGGCGGCCCGGGCCCGGGAGCCCCACCGCTTGACCAATTACCTGCGGGAGGTCGCGCAGGCCTTCCATCTCTTCTATCATCACTGCCGCGTGGTGGGGCCGGAGTCGGACCTGACCGCGGCCCGCCTGGCCCTGACCCGGGCCGCGCGGCTGGTCTTGGCCAACGGCCTGGCTCTCATGGATATCGAAGCCCCGGACCGGATGTAGGGGCGCACGCGGCCCGCGGGCCGAAGGGGGGGTGCGGTGAGCGTACTCGTGGTGGGTTCGGTAGGCCTGGATACGATCAAGACCCCGTTCGGGGAGGCGGACGAGACCTTGGGGGGCTCGGCCGGGTACTTCGCCCTGGCCGCCCGACACTTCCGGCCGGTCTCCATGGTGGCGGTGGTGGGGGAGGACTTCCCCGAATCCTACGTCCGCTTCTTCACCGAGCACGGGGTGGACATCACCGGCCTGGAGCGGGCCCCCGGCCGCACCTTCCGCTGGAGCGGGGAGTATGGCTACGACCTCAACACCCGCCGGACCCTGGACACCCAGCTCAACGTGTTCGCCGAGTTCCAGCCCAAGCTGTCCCCCGAACACCGCCGGGCCGATTACGTGTTCCTGGCCAACATCCATCCTGGTCTGCAGACGAGCGTCCTGGACCAGGTGAACGATCCCAAGCTGGTGGTCCTGGACACCATGAACTACTGGATCGAGGGCTCGCGGAAGGAACTGCTGGAAGTGCTGGGCCGGGTGGACGCTGTCCTCCTGAACGACGAGGAGGCCCGCATGCTGGCCGGCGAGCCCAACCTGATCCGGGCGGCCCGGGCCGTGCTCGAGCTGGGGCCCTCGCTGGTCGTGGTCAAGAAGGGGGAGCACGGGGCCATGGTCATCTCCCGGGACTTCACCTTCGCCGCCCCCGCCTACCCGGTGGAACTGGTGTTCGATCCCACCGGGGCCGGGGACACCTTCGCCGGCGGCTTCCTGGGACACCTGGCCGCCTGCGACGACGGCCGCTCGGAGGCGGAGATCCGGCGCGCGGCCATCTACGGCATCGTGCTCGCCTCGTTCACCGTGGAATCGTTCAGCATGGACCGGCTGGCCCGGACCACCCCGGAGGAGATCGAAGCCCGCTTTCACGTGCTCCGCGACATGGCCCGGTTCTAGCTCGGTGACGTCAAGAACGGGATGGGGGGGATGGAGGTGTCCGGAAGACCGAGGGCCCGCACGCGGCGTCCTCGCAAGCGCGCAATGCTCGGTCCGGGTGACGGAGGGTGCTGCGGATTGCCTCCGGCGGCCCCTCGGGCTTCCGGGCACCTCCGTACGCCTTGCGTCCCGTTCTTGGTGAGACGCCGGAGCCCGGGCCATTCACGGGCCCCCTTCCGGATTGCCATGGGGCGGCAAACGTGGTATAAATGCCGGAAAATTCACCACATGGGGGCGCCGTGAGCGATCACACCTTCGGCCGCGACTGGGTCAGCGAGGCGCAGAAACTGCTCCTGAGCCTTCGGGACATCGTGGGCGCCGACATCATCGTGAACGACGACGACACGAGCCTGGCCGAGATCAACATCCTGGCCGAAGGCCACCGCCCTCCCAAGCAGATCGTCCGCGACGTACGCTCCGCCCTCCGGGCCGAGTACCAGGTGGACGTGGACTACCGGAAGATCAGCGTGGCCCAGCGGCGGGACTCGGAACGGGACGCCGCCCGTTCCGAGGACGGGGCCACCATTCTCACCCTCCCCGCGGCCCAGGTGGCCGAGGAGCCGGCGGCGGCCCGCCTCTCCTTCGGGGGCGTCACCGTGGACGTGGATCAGGCGGTGTGCCGGGTGCGGGTCGAACTCTCCCTGGGGGACCGGGAGGCGGTGGGGGAGGCCTCGGGCCCCAACGCCCCGCAGCAACTCCTGCGCCTGGCCGGCGAGGCTTCCTTGGCCGCGGTGGGCAAGTTCCTGGCCCCGTCCGCGGTGCTCGTGCTGGGCGAGGTCCGCGAGGTCACCCTGGCCGGGCAGCCGGTGGTCCTGGTCGGCGTCACCTTCTTCAAGGACCGCACCGGCAAGGTGCTGATCGGCACCGCCCTGGTGGACCACAGCTTGCAGCAGGCGGTGGTCTGTGCTACGTTGAGCGCCCTCAACCGCATTCTCGGCCGGTTGCGCTTCCGCGAACCGGTCGAATATCGAATTCGTCCGACGTCCATGTTCTGAGGAGGGCACCCGGAGAACATGCCGACCGGCACAGCCGGCGTCCTTCCCCCGGCGGCGGACCCAGATTCCAGCCCAGTCCCGAGCCGATCCGATCGCGGATCCAGAATCAAGTGAAGGATCGACCATGGCGATGCGAATGAGGGCGATCGCCGATCGCGGGGCGTTCCCCTGGTTTCCCCTGTATTATGCGCTGGTGGTAGGCGGCGGGCTGGTCCTCCTGGGCTGGCAGGTTCCCGCCCTGGCCCACGGTCCCTGGCTCCTGATCCTGTTGTGGGTGGGTCTCATCCTGGCCACCGACGCCGCTCCGGTCTCGCTCCCCGGCGGCGGGTTCATCACCGTCTCCTCCACCGTGGACTACGCCGGGATCCTCATCCTGGGCCCGGTCCCCACCGCCCTGGCCGAGTTCGCGGCCACCCTGATCCTGCAGCTGGCGGTCCAGCGGAAACCGGTCCGCAAGGCTCTGTTCAACGCCTGCGCGTTTTCCACCACCGTCCTGGTGGCGGGGTGGGTGTTCCGGGTGATGGGGGGCGCGCCCGGGGAGCCCCTGGTCTTCCCCTGGGTGCTGCCGCCGCTCCTGTCCATGGGGGTGGTCTACTACCTGGTCAACACCGCCCTGGTCAGCGTGGTCATCGCCCTGTCCGAGCGGCGCCGGGCCTGGCACGTCTGGCAGGTCAACTACATCTGGTCCATCCTCCACATGCTGGCCTCCATCCCCTTCGGGGCCGTCTTCGCCGTGGCCTACCACGCCCTGGGCATGTGGGGGGTCCTCCTGTTCATCGCCCCGCTCCTGCTGGCCCGGCACACCTTCAAGCTCTACATCGAGACCAAGCGGGACCTGATCGACTTCGCCGGGGTCCTGGCCGGGGTCATCGACGAGTTCGATCCCTACACCTGCCGGCACTCCCAGCGGGTGAGCCGGTACGCGGCCCTGGTGGCCCGAGAGATGGGCCTGCCCGAGCGGGCGGTGGAGCGGGCCGAGTGCAGCGGGCTGCTCCACGACATCGGCAAGATCGCCACCTCCCAGCGCGACCTGATCCTGAAGCCGGGCCCCCTGACCGCGGAGGAGCGAGCCCGGGTCTGCCAGCACGCGGACATCGGCGCCGACATCCTGGGCCGGGTCCGGGCCTTCCAGAACCTGGCCCCGGTGGTCCGCTACCACCACGAGCGGATGGACGGGGCCGGCTACCACGGCCTCCCCGGGGACACCGTCCCCCTGACCGCCAAGGTCGTCATGGTGGCCGACGCCTTCGACGCCATGACCAGCGACAGGGTGTACCGGAAGGCATTAAGCTTGGAGGAGGCCCTGGCCGAGCTGGATCGCCACGCCGGCACCCAGTTCGACGCGGGGGCGGTGCGCGCGCTGCGGCGGCTGATCGAGCGCGAGGAGATCCTGGTGGGCGAGGATCTCGTCCAGCCCGAGCCGGCCCTGGCCAGGCCCGGGTTGGTCAACGCGGGACTGGTCTAGACGCGGACCGCCCGCCGACAACATGGTGAGGGAGGGATCCGGGCCGTGAGCCCCACACGTTATCGCGACGCCGGAGTGGACATCGACGCCGGGGAAGAGGCGATCCGCCGCATCAAGAAGACCGTGCGGTCCACCTTCGGTCCCCACGTGGTCACCGAGATCGGGGCCTTCGCCGGGATCTCCCGGATTCCCGGGGTCGATCCCGGCCTGCTCCTGGTGGGGAGCATGGACGGGGTGGGCACCAAGCTCAAGGTGGCGGCCCGGGTGGGACGCTACGACACCGTGGGCGAGGACCTGGTGAACCACTGCGCCGGGGACATCGGGGTGCACGGGGCCGACCCGCTCTTCTTCCTGGACTACGTGGGGATGGGAAAGCTGGAGCCGGCGGTGGTCGAGCAGGTGGTGGAGGGGCTGGCCCGGGGTTGCCGGGCCAACGGATGCGCCCTCATCGGGGGCGAGACGGCGGAGATGCCCGGGATCTACGCCCCGGGGGACTTCGACCTGGTCGGCACCATCGTGGGCACCCTGCGCCGCGAGGACTACGTGGACGGCAGCACCTTCGCCCCCGGGGACCGGCTGTTGGGTTTCCCCTCCACCGGGCTCCATACCAACGGGTTCTCCCTCGCCCGGCGGGTGCTGTTCGACGACGCGAACCTCGATCCCCTGGAGGAGATCCCGGGCACCGGACGGTCCCTGGCCGATCATCTCCTGGCCGTCCACCGCTCCTACCTTCCTGAACTCCGGGCCCTACGCGGCCTGATGAAGGGGGCGGCCCACATCACCGGAGGCGGCATCCCCGGGAACCTGGCCCGCGTTCTCCGGCCCGGGATCCGGGCCGCGGTCGACGTCTCGCTCTGGCCGGTACCCCCGGTCATGAAGCTCATCGCCGAGCGGGGGAGCGTGCCCCGGGACGATCTCTACCGCACCCTGAACATGGGCATCGGCCTCATCGTGGGGGTGCCCGCGGACCGGGTGGCCGAGGCCCGGGAACGCACCCCCGACGCGATCGAGATCGGAACCCTGGAAGCCGGCGAGACCGGGGTGGACCTGCGCGGAGAGCCGGCATGGTGAGTGCAGATCCAGTCCGGGTCGGCCTGGTCGGCGCCGGGGCCATCGCCCAGATCAGCCACTTGCCTGCCCTGGCCCGCATCCCCGGGGTCAAAGTGGTGGCCCTGTGCGACGTGGACCAGGGGAAGGCCCGCCGGGTGGCCAGCCGCTACAACGTTCCCCGGACCACCGTCTCCTTCGAGGAGCTGGCAGGGCTGGACGACGTGGACGCGGTGGACATCTGTCTCCCCAATCACCTGCACGCCCCGGCCGCCCTGGCCGCCCTCGGGGCCGGCAAACACGTGCTCTGCGAACGCCCGTTCTCCCGCTCCAGCCGGGAGGCCTCGGAGATGGTGGCCGCGGCCGGGAAGGCCGGGCGGGTCCTGATGAGCGGTTTCAACAGCCGGTTCCGCGAGGACGTGACCGTGCTGAAGCGGTTCGTGGCCGGCGGCGAGATCGGCAACGTCTTCTACGCCAAGACCGGCTGGCTCATGCAGTCCTCGACCTGGTCGGGAGAGGGGTGGCGGAAGAAGAAGCAGTACGCCGGGGGCGGCGTGCTCCTGGACCTGGGCATCCAGATGCTGGACACCACGCTCTGGCTTCTGGACCTGCCCCGGGTGACCGCGGTCAGCGCCTCCGCGCATCCCCGCCCCGACGGGGACCGCCTGGAGAGCACGGCCTCGGCCCACCTTC